>Ga0224508_10004477_pt1 | contig 11389 bp, 10 predicted proteins | sample SF_Jan12_sed_USG_4_FD_170157 | JGI IMG/M metagenome (GOLD analysis project Ga0224508, IMG submission 170157) | Sediment microbial communities from San Francisco Bay, California, United States - SF_Jan12_sed_USGS_21 | ecosystem: Environmental > Aquatic > Marine > Sediment | place: USA...
CGGGGATATCCGCACCCTCGCGCAGGCGGCGGCGCAACTCGGTACCGGACAGGTTGAGAATCTTGGCACCTTCGGGGACTTCGGGCCTCGGCAGGTACTCACCACGATCTTCGCAGTAGACGACTTCTTGAAACGGAACCAGCTTGATCCCGATCTCTTCTTCGTGCTCTTTGACCAGTTCCTGAGCGTCATACGGTCCGTAAAACGGGTTGCCGTCGCGATCGCGCGGACCGGCATGGTCTCGACCGACGATGAAGTGCGTGCAACCGTAGTTGCGCCGGATTAACGAGTGCCAAAGCGCCTCACGGGGTCCGCCCATCCGCATAGCGAGCGGCAGCAGGCTCAGCATCGCCGTTTGCGGCGCCATCTGGTCGACCACCGCCTCGTAGCAGCGGACCCGCGAGAAGTAGTCCACGTCGCCGGGGCTGGTGCGCCCGACCACCGGGTGGATCAAGACCTTTGCCTCGTGGCCGGTACCGGCTCGACGGGTAAGCTCCACGTGGGCACGATGCATCGGGTTACGGGTCTGAAACGCCACGACCTTGTTCCAGCCACGGCGTTCGAACTCGGCGCGCAGCTCCTCCGGTGTGTGCCGGTGATGTCGATACGTGTGATGGGGCGGAAGCTCCAGGCCCTGGATGGAGCCGCCGACGTAGTACGGGTGGGTCTCATGCAGCAGTTGGAAGACACCTGGGTGAGCGTCGCTCGTCGTACCAAACACTGCGGCCGCCTCGGCCTCGAGATCCGGCTGCCAGACGTCGGAGACCGTCAGGATTCCGAGCACCATGCCCTCGGGGTGGCGCAGCGCCAACCGGTCACCCTTGGAGAGCGACTCCGCAACCTCCGGGGTCACGTCGAGAGTGATCGGAATGGGCCACAGCGACCCTCCTTCGAGCCGCATTTCTCGGCAGACGCGGTCATAGTCGGCTCGGCCGAGATACCCTTCGAGAGGCGAGAACGCGCCATTGAGAAGCAGCTCGCTGTCCCATATCTGGCGCGAATTGAGATCCCAGGACGGCAGCCTGAGTGACTCTTTCTTTAGCTCTTCGGCAGCGTCCGGCTCGACGAGCAGCGAACGCACGTTGACTTCTCGAGGCGAATCCACAATCGGCATGGTTTGGGTCCTTTGAAGGCTGGGTGGGGAGAGCGCGAGTGGCTCTCGGGACGTCCGTCAGCCGCGCAATATAGCAGATTTCGGCTTGAAACGGACGGTTGTCTCTCTTCCTGTTTCGGTGTCGCGGGCTTCCAGTCTTGGCGGCCGGTTTGGCTGCAGCCTGGTGGAGTGCCCGGCTGGAAACGGCGCTCGCCGCGCGGCCTTGGACGAGTTCGCTCGCGCCTCGTTGTTTCGCCCGCGCGGGCCGTCTACCCACTCCAACTGATCTCGAGCCCTCGCAGGCTCACAGCGTTCCTGCAGGCTCATTCACCAGGCTGCGTGGTCGCCGGCCGCTAGGTTCCGTCGGCCTCCTGGTGCTTCTCCAGGCGTGCCGCAAGCGTCGCGGAGCAAGCCTCTCCATCTTCCGATGGCTCGCGAAGCGACGGCTTCGGCGCGCGACCGGTCTCCACACGACGAGACTACCGGGATTCGGGCTCCGGTGTGATGACCTGCAGAAGTGTCGCGCCGTCGGCCGCGGTGAGGTTGAAGTCGCCCAGTGCGGCCGGAAGCAGGACCCACTGGACGGCGTCGAGCTCGAGCGCTCCGCCCGCCCAGCCGAGGCGAGCATGGCCACCGATCACGGCCCAGGCCTCGAAGGTCGCCCCGTCACATCGGCCTTCGAAGACTGCTTCCGACCCGAGCTCGAGGCGACGGGTCTCGAAATACGGGCAGCTGGCAAGAAGCTGGCTCTCGATGCCGTTCCTAATGTGCCATTTGGCCTGGACCGCGCACGGCTCGACGGTGTTGAAGTCGAGCACGTCGAGGGCTCTCGAGAGATGAAGTGGGCGGTCTTCGCCGTCGCGGTCCCAATCGTAGACACGGTAGGTCACGTCGCTCGACTGCTGGATCTCGGTGAGGAGGATCCCTGGGCCGACGGCATGGATGGTACCCGGCCGAAGAAAGAAAACGTCGCCGGTGGTCACCGAGACCCGGCGGAGGAATTCGTCGGCGCCACCTGCGGAGATCGCGGCCGCGAATTGATGGGGTTGAACACCGGGCTTGAAGCCTTGGATGAGTTGGGCTCCTGGGTCGGCATGGAGCACGATCCACATCTCCGTCTTTCCCAGATCACCCTCATGCTCGAGCGCATAGGTATCGTCCGGATGGACCTGCACCGAGAGCCACTCGGCGGCGTCCAGGAGTTTGATCAAGATCGGAAACCGACCGCGCTCGGTTGCCGCGGAGTTGAGGCGTCCTACGAGTTCATCACCCCAAACAGAAAGGAGTTCGGGTAGCGCTTTGCCCGCCATCGCTCCGTGAGCGACTCGCGTGATCCCGTTTGGATGTGCCGAGATCTCCCAACTTTCGGCGACGATACCGGGCGGTATATTGCGGCCGAGACGGGTGGCAAGGCGGCGGCCCCCCCAAGGATAGTGCTTGAGAACTGGCTCGAATGTGAGGGGGTATATGGGCGAAGACTGGGGTGGGGACTGGAAGGCCTCACTCACGCCGGGTCAGGCTAGCACACGCCGTCTCCGGAGACTCGACTCGTTGTGAGGGCTGCTTATGTGCTAGGCTTTCGCTAGTGCCGACCGTTCACTTGCTCGACCGGGTATGAGATCGTTTGTTCCCGGAGTTCTCGCACCGCGGCGTATCCTATCGACGCCGTGTCGTTGCCATCGCCTGATGACTCTAGCGTCAGTCGACACTCAGTGAGGCGGTCAGCCCTCGGAGCACGTGGCGCGCGTGGAGCGCGCAGCACGGTCGTGCCGCGTGTAAGTTGTCCATGAAAGGAGCATAGCGATTCGTAGACCCATCAGAAGACCGCCGCGGCGTGACGACGAGCCGCGCATCAACCATCGCATCCGTAGAAGTCCGGTGCGCCTGATCGACGAGAACGGCGGTCAAGTGGGCGTTGTGGAACTCGACGAAGCCCGCCGGAGGGCGGAGGACGCCGGTCTGGACCTCGTCGAGGTCGGCCCAACGGCAGATCCGCCGGTTGTCAAGATCCTCGACTGGGGAAAGCTCAAGTACGAGAGAGAAAAGCAGGCCCGCGAAGCCCGCAAGAAGACCCACACGATCGAGGTCAAAGAGGTCAAGTATCGGCCCAATATCGATAAACACGACATGGAGCGAAAGACCGACCGGGTCAAGAAGTTCCTGGAGAAGGGCAAGAAGGTCAAGGTCACCGTCTTTTTTCGTTACCGGCAGTTGCGCCGGCCCGAGCTGGGAACGGAGATCCTCGACCGACTGACCGAGGCGGTGACCGATCTCGGCATAGCCGAGACCCGAACCGGACTCGAGTCGAGACGCATGGTCATGGTGATTGCGCCGATCAAGACAGACCAGAAGCCCAAGAGTCAGACCCCGGCTCCCACCAAGAAGTCGAAGCAGAAAGCGGCCGCGCCTCCCGAGGAGCAGGCCGAGAAGCAGGGCGAGACGCCGCCGGCCGACTAGACCCCCGCGGGGTTTCCTAGTCGGTCGAAGGTAAGGGCGTCGGCGTCACCGGCACTCCGACTCCGCGGGGGCTTTGCTCCGTGTCGTCACGGCTCTCTTCGGCTTTCTTCTCAGGTTGGGCTTTCGGCGGTTGTGGCGGCGGCGGCGGGGCCAGGTTCAGCCCGGTCATCTCACGGATGATCTCGTAGATCTCGGCTCCGTCCAGGGTCTCGCGCTCGAGCAGCTCCTCGGCGATCCGGTCGAGGACCGGTCGATGCTCGCTGACCACCTTTGTGGCCCGCTCGTTGGCCTGCTGGATGATGCGCTCGACTTCACGGTCGATGCGCAAAGCGGTGTCTTCGCTGTAGTCGGAACGTTGGGCGAATTCACGGCCCAAAAAGACGGGTTCTTCCTTGGAGCCGAACGCCAGCGGTCCCAGGTCCGACATGCCCCACTCACATACCATTCGCCTCGCCATTTCAGTAGCGCGTTCTATGTCATTTCCGGCCCCGGTCGTGATGTCGTCCTGGGTCAATTCCTCCGCGATTCGACCGCTCATCAGGATCGCGATCTGGCTCTCGACATAGGTGCGGGTGTAGTTGTGTTTGTCTTCCGTGGGCAATTGCATGGTGACGCCGAGCGCGCGGCCCCGCGGGATGATCGTCACTTTGTGGAGCGGGTCGGCCTTGGGCATGAACACGGCAACCAGAGCGTGGCCCGCCTCGTGATAGGCGGTGACGGTCTTCTCCTCATCGGTGAGTATCATCGTCTTGCGTTCGACCCCCATCAAGACCTTGTCCTTGGCGAACTCAAAGTCCTCCATGGTGACGGTCTTGCGGTTCAGGCGTGCCGCGACGAGCGCCGCCTCGTTGACGAGATTGGCGAGATCCGCACCGGAAAAACCCGGTGTGCCGCGGGCAATGATCTCCAGTTCGACGTCCTCACCCAACGGAATCTCTCGCGTATGCACCTCCAGGATTCCGGTACGTCCGTTGATATCGGGCCGATCGACGACCACCCTGCGGTCGAAACGTCCCGGGCGTAGCAACGCCGGGTCTAGGACGTCCGGCCGATTGGTTGCGGCGATGAGGATCACACCCTCATTGGATTCGAAGCCATCCATCTCCACAAGGAGCTGGTTCAGGGTCTGTTCGCGTTCGTCATGACCGCCGCCGAGTCCCGCTCCGCGGTGGCGACCGACGGCATCGATCTCGTCGATGAAGATGAGACAGGGAGCGTTCTTTTTCCCCTGGTCGAACAAGTCACGCACGCGGCTGGCGCCAACGCCCACGAACATCTCGACGAAGTCCGAGCCCGAGATCGAGAAGAAGGGGACGCTGGCCTCACCGGCGATGGCGCGGGCGAGCAGCGTTTTTCCGGTTCCGGGTGCGCCCATAAGCAGGACACCCTTTGGGATCTTGCCGCCGAGTTTCTGGAACTTCTGCGGCTCCTTGAGAAACTCGACGATCTCCTGCAGCTCTTCCTTTGCCTCTTCCACACCGGCGACATCGTCGAACGTAACCCGTTTGCCCGAGGTCGAAAGGAGCTTGGCGCGGCTTTTCCCGAAAGAGAGCGCTTTGTTGCCGCCGCTCTGCATCTGGCGCATAAAGAAGATCCACAATCCAATGATCAGCAGAAACGGTGCCCATGCGAAGAGGAACTGAAGCAGCGGGTTGTCGCGCGGCGGTTCGGCCTTGATTACGACGTCTTGCTCCATCAGTCTCGGAACGAGTTCGTCATACTCGGGAACATATGTCGAGAATTCGGCGCCGCTCTCGTACGCGCCTCCTTCTTTGAACTTGCCGTTGACGGTCCGGTCGCGAATGGTGACCTCTGAGACCCAGCCATCTTCGAGCTGCTCGACAAAATCGGTGAAGCTCAGTTCGTGGCGGGTTACACGCCCGGCGTGAAAGGTGTTCCAAAGCACGATCACCACCACCAGAATGGCGACCCATAGGATGAGAGTTCTTACGGCTGGGTTCATATTCATTAGATTTGCTGATACCTACAACGGCGGATGCGGGGTCAGGATTCCCGCCCCGGATCGATCCGCCCCAGGTAGGGGAGGTTTCCGTAGCGGCCTTCGTACTTGAGGCCATAGCCGACAAAGGTTCCAACGCGTTTGGGGCTGAATACCCGATAGTCGGTTTCGAGATCGGCCCGGCGCTCCTCGGGGAGATCGAGCAGGGTCGCTATCTCGACTTTCGAGGCGCCACCCTGGAGGAACTGGCTGACGAGGTAGGTCTCGGTGACCCCGGTCGAGACAACGTCCTTGACGATCACCACCGCCTGATCCTGAACGTCGAGCGAGATGGGATAGTGGATCTCGAGCAGGTCCTCTCCTCGGGACGAAGGCGAGTAGGCGACTTGAACGGTCTCATATCGAATTGGCTTGCGGATCGAACGCACGAGATCGGCAAGAAAGACGATCGAACCGCCGATGATCGAGACGACCCACGGGTCGTCGTCCGGGTGGTCTTGCGTGATTGTCTCGCCGAGTGCCTGGACCTTTGTGGCAATGGTCGAGGCGTCGTAGAGCCGCTGGATCCTCGCCTCGTTCATCTTTTCTCCAACTCCGCTACCCATGCCTCGGACTCACCGCTTAACCGGTAGCGATCGTCGATTGTCACGCCGGGCACCCAGGCCACGTTCTCACCCAGACACAGAAGAGGAATTCGATCGCGCTCGAGGCGCGGGATTTTGCGGTCAATCAACACGTTTTTCAGTCGTCGGGAATATTCACATCCAAACGGTCGGATCCGGTCCCCCGGTCGGCGGCTGCGGATGGTGACCGCATCTCCGGTAGCCAGGGGAAGAGCAAGGGCGGCGCGTCGCTGTGAGTGCGCGAACATCCAGTGCTCGACTTTGCGGGTGCGCAGTACGAGCTTGCCGCCCACCTCCGGAAGCCACACCTCCCCAGGCACCGACAGAGTATAAGCGAAACGCCGTGGGGTCCGCCGGGAAGTCATCGGCACGCGTGTGAGGCGCAGGTGGATCCCATGGCTCTCAAGCCGCCAACCGGCGCCGCAATCCCACCCGACCTCTCCCTGGCGCGCTAGCTGCCGCCGCAACTCGTCTACTGACCCTCTTCCCGGCGGGTTGTCGGCTTTGGCCATCCGGTGGAGGAGGGCCAGGGCCGCCGGAACCAGAGAGTGAGGAAGCTGCTCCAACAGGCTCCGGTTCACTTCGGCGCCCTCGGGCAGGGGAGTGGGGTGCAGTCGTCGTACGAGTTCTCTGTCGATTCTGGCCGTTGCCCTGGCCGCTGTTGCCGCCAGCCCCGCCAACCGTTTGCCGACCGAATCATCGCCGGCAGCGAGGATCGGAAGCATCTTGTGACGAACACGGTTTCTCGGGCGGCGGAGGTCCTGGTTGGTGGGATCGTTTGATGGTTCGAGGCCCTGGCCCGCTAGGTATGCGCGCAACGCCCGACGAGGCACGTCGATCAGAGGGCGCACAAGCCTTCCACGATGGGGCGCGATGGCGGCGAGTCCCGCGGGCCCGCTGCCGAGCAGCATCCGCAAGACGACGGTTTCCGCCTGGTCATCTCGGTGGTGGCCGGTTGCCACAAAACGGGCACCGAGACGACCACGGACCTCTTCGAGAAAAGCGTATCGCAGGCGTCGAGCCGCCTCCTCCAGGCTCTCACCCCGCTTGGTGACCGGTCCCGGAGCTCGAGCCTCTCGCCACAAGGGAACTCCGAGACGGCGGGCCAACGCCTCTGCGTGATCGGCGCGCTCGGTAGACCCCGGGTCCAATCGGTGGTCCAAATGGGCTGCGTGGAGGCGGAATCCAACGCCCACCGACAGCTCTCGAAACGCAGCCAATAGCGCGGTCGAGTCGGGGCCGCCGGAGAAGGCGACGAGGATCAGATCGCCTTTGCGCAGGGGCAACCGCGAGTCGAAGAATTGCTGGAGCGCTTGGGCGGGCATTTCTTCCGGGCTTGGGGCGGTCGGGAGCCCGCTATTTGGTGGCGGTGAAGGGACTTGAACCCCTGACCTAGCGGTTATGAGCCGCTCGCTCTAACCACCTGAGCTACACCGCCTGGAACTGGCTGACTCGATAACCGGGGGCGCGCCAAGCGGCCCCTGGACGATCTGCAGTATACCGCGGAGAAGGGAGGAGAGGTCCGAGCCTCAACAGAGTCTTGCTAGCGCAGTATCTGCTGGCACTGCTCGAAGTCGCGAAAGAACTGACTCACCGAACGCGCGAGGGTATCGTTGGAAAGGCGGTAAACGACATGTTGCCCTTGGCGCTGGTCTACGACGAGCCGGGCCTCTTTGAGTACCGACAGATGGCGCGAGATCGTGGGTTGGGATAGGTGAAAGTTGCCGACGATCTCACCGACCGTGAACTCGCTTTGCTCCAAGAGCCGCAGGATGTTGCGTCGGGTCTCGTCGGAGAGCGCCTTGAAGAATTTGTTGAGCTCGCGGCTCGAGCCGTTGAACCGAGGCGCGGGCGCGCCAAGAAACTCCGGCCGGGTCGATCGAACAGGATGAGGTCCAACAGCTGAAAGATGTTCTGGGTGTTTCATGCGGATCATGTAGCGCAACAGCCGTGCCAGCCGAACCAGTTGCGGACCGGGGCAGAGCCAAATGTTGAAGTGTGGTCATGGCGACATCGAAATCTTGTAAGAGATCAAAGGCTTTTTGGATGAACCAGGTGGAGCCCACCCACACCGCCGGCGCCATTGAGGCGAACGCCAGCAGAAACATATGGTGCCTCTGTCACTGAAATACGGGAAAAATTCGACTCAAAAAGCCGAAAAATCGGAGCTATCGATGTCGAGAGTCGTCAGACAGTTGACAAACGACGGCTCACGGCATCCCAATCGACCACGTTCCACCAGGCGGCGAGATAGTCCGGCCGGTGGTTCTGGTAGCTGAGATAATACGCATGTTCCCACACATCCACACCCAGGATCGGAGTGAGTCCGTCCATCAGCGGGCTGTCCTGATTGGGTCGCTGAACTACGCTGAGCCCGCCCTCGCCGACGACCAGAAACGCCCAGCCCGAACCGAAAAGAGTTGCTGCCGCCTTAGCCATCGCCAATCGCCGGGAAGGGTCGAATCGAACGACGACAATTGTTGTTGACTCCGCAGGGGCGCTTCCGTAACATGTCCCGGCTTTAGCGGGGGAGGTTAGCTCAGTGGGAGAGCACCTGCTTTACACGCAGGGGGTCGTGGGTTCAAATCCCTCACCTCCCACCACCTCCGCCTAGTTTTTGTCAGTTTGTAAGATTCCGGGGTCGTAGTTCAGTTGGTTAGAACGCCGGCCTGTCACGCCGGAGGTCGCGAGTTCGAGTCTCGTCGGCCCCGCCATCCTTCTCTGGATGGCACCGGAATCCGAGCGACGGAAACACTGGGGCGTTAGAATAAAGGGATCGGAGGAGATTCTCATGCGCGACAAGATAAAGCTCGTCTCGACCGCAGGCACGGGTTACTTCTATACGACGACCAAGAACAAGAGGTTGTCGACGGACAAGCTCAAGCTCAAGAAGTACGACCCCAAGGCGCGTAAGCACGTCGAGTTTGTCGAAGAGAAGATGAGGTAGTAGACTCTCACAGCCTACCGCGGGCAGTCTTTTCCGACCGGTCGCCGGCCGATCCCATTCCGTACCAGCCGTCCGAGCCTCCTCTCCACCATGGAGAAGGAGTGGCATATGTCAACGGAAGATGCACGCCCGGGGCAGAATACGAGGGACCTGATCGATCGCTGCCTGTCGGGGGAAGACCAGGAGGCCTGGTGCGAGCTGGTGGACCGATTTGACGCTGATTTGCGTCGGGCGGTGCGCGGCGTCGTGCGCCGCGGCCGTCGCCGCAGCGTCGAGTTCGAGCAAGATCTGGTTCAGGAGACCTACTATCGGCTTCTCGAGCGCGGAGCCTGGCGGCTCCGGAGGTGCCGAGAACGCAATGAGGCGGCGATCCGGGCTTTTCTCATGAGAGTCGCGCGAAACGTGGCGATAGACACGCTGCGCACCCGCGGTGCCGCGAAACGGGGGAGGCACCAGCTGCTCGAAACGGTCCGCAGGCCGCCGCGCCTGGAGGTGAGGCCGGATCCGCTGCCTTCGAAGGAAGAAAGAATGATCGCCCGCGAGGAGAGAAGGGCCTTTTTGGACTCTTGCAGGAGGGTTGCCGGCAAACGGTCGCCTGAGCGCAATCTCCGCATCCTCGAGCTTGCGTTTCTCGGAGGAGTGAGCAGCCGGGAGATCGCTGCGAATCTGGATCCGCCACTGACAACCGGCTGTGTCGATACCCTGATCTGCAGGGCGCGCAAGAAACTCCGGGCCCGCGGCTACCTGATGAACTGCCGGCGGGCTAGGATGACCTAAGGTCTGAGAGACGAGGAAGAGCGAGTGAACCAGAGAGTCTTTACGGATCCGAGGTGTACCGAGCACCGGGTGCCCTACGGCTTCCCGGAGTGCCCGCAGCGGCTCGAGTCCGTGCTTGCGCGGATGAGAAGAACGTGGGAGGTCGAAGAGGCATCGCCTCACGCCGAGGGACACGATGCGATTCTGGCCGTCCATGAATCGATCTATGTCGAGGCCTTTGAACAGGCGGTGGCGCGTGGCGACGGTCTGCTGGGCTCGGCGGACAATCCTCTCTCCTCCGGGACCTGGAACGCGGCTCGAGGCGCCGTCGATGCGACGCTGTGCGCCGTCGACTGGGTTATGGATGCCGAAACGGACGAGGCCCGGGAGGCCTTTGTTGCCGCACGACCGCCAGGGCACCACGCGGAGCGTGAACTCGCGATGGGCTTCTGCTTTTTCAACAACATTGCCGTTGGGGCGGAGTACTTGATCCGCATGCACGGCCTCGAGCGAGTCGCGATACTCGACTTCGACGTCCACCATGGCAACGGCACCCAGCACCTCTTCGAGGCTCGGGCCGACATCCACTATTCGAGCGTCCACCAGTGGCCCTTCTACCCCGGGACGGGCGACGCCGGGGAGACGGGTCTGGGCGAGGGTGAGGGAGCGACGTTCAACGTTCCGCTCGCCGCCGGCGCCGGAGATGAGGAGTATCTGAGGGTCTTCGAGGAGAGGCTCTTACCGGCGCTGGCCGCTTTCGGCCCCGAGGCGCTGCTCCTCTCGGCGGGCTTCGACGCCTGGTCTCGAGACCCGGTCGGAGGCATGCGCGTTTCCGGAGCCGCCTTCGGACGTTTCGGGGTGCTGCTGCGCGAATTCGCCGGTCACCATTGTGGCGGACGGATGCTCTCCGTGCTAGAGGGTGGCTATGATCTCCAAGCCCTACCCGGACTGGTTGCCGGTTATCTGTCCGGTGGGGAGGAGAAGACCGCCTAGCAGGGGCTGCTAGCCAACGGCCTCAACCGGTACCGGAGCCACATCCGGCTCCTCGTCCTTGCCCAACCGACGCCGGCGCGCGAGTAGTTCCGAAGCCTCCTCCAGCACTTCGAGAGCCCTCTTGAGCTGAACGTCTCCCGCTGACAGAACGCGATGGCGCGCGTCCATGCCGAAGGCCGAGGCGAAGATCTCCGCATGTGCGTAGCGCTCGACGGTCGCTCGGGTATCGACGTCGGTCAGATCCTTCTCGATCTCCTCGGCCGTGACCAGGTCGTTTTCGAGTAGCCACTTGGAGAAGCGATCCACGAGGTCGGGTGCCGGTGTCCAATCCCGACTCTCGATCGGATACTCTAGCGTGTAATCGACGGCGAAGTCGAAGAATGCGTTGCGGCTGACCAGGTACTGAAGCACCGTGTTGAAGCTCGGCCGCGCGATTCGGATGTCGGGAGTGATGCCGCCACCGCCGTAGACTTCGCGCCCCAGATCGGTCCGGAACACCTCCTCGAGATTCTGATCCACGGTCGCGACCTCAGGCTCCCCATTCGAGTGGGTCGTGTAGT
>Ga0224508_10004478_pt1 | contig 11389 bp, 11 predicted proteins | sample SF_Jan12_sed_USG_4_FD_170157 | JGI IMG/M metagenome (GOLD analysis project Ga0224508, IMG submission 170157) | Sediment microbial communities from San Francisco Bay, California, United States - SF_Jan12_sed_USGS_21 | ecosystem: Environmental > Aquatic > Marine > Sediment | place: USA...
GCACGCAATCCATCATGTCGATACCGCGTTTGACGGCGCCGACAATGTCGTCGGGTTTTCCGACGCCCATCAGATACCGCGGCTTGTCAGGCGGCAGCATGTCGGGCGCATAGTCTAGCACGCCAAACATCACCTCCTGCCCTTCGCCGACCGCAAGGCCGCCAATCGCATAACCGTCGAATTCAATCTCGCGAAGCTCCCTGGCGCTTTCCTCGCGCAATTCATGCGTGACGCCGCCCTGCTGGATCCCAAAAAGCGCGTGTCCCGGTCTGTCTCCAAAAGCTTCGCGCGACCGGCGCGCCCATCTCATTGACAGACGCATGCTCTCGGCCACCGCATTTTCGTCAGCAGGCAGCGACGGGCACTCGTCAAAGCACATGACGATATCGGAACCGAGAAGCCGCTGAATCTCCATCGACCTTTCTGGTGTCAACAAATGCTTTGACCCATCAATGTGGCTGGTAAAACTCACGCCGTCTTCCGTCAGCTTTCTGAGCCCGGCGAGGCTCATCACCTGAAACCCGCCTGAATCGGTCAGGATCGGCTTCTCCCAGTTCATGAATTTGTGCAGACCACCCAAGCGATCAATGCGCTCGGCACCCGGCCGCAGCATCAAGTGGTAAGTGTTTCCCAAAAGAATGTCGGCACCAGCTGCAGCGACGCTTTCCGGCAGCATCGCCTTGACCGTCCCGGCGGTCCCGACCGGCATGAACGCGGGCGTTCGGATGTCGCCACGCGGCGTTGAGATGATCCCAGCGCGCGACTTTCCGTCAGTGGAATTCAGCTGAAAGGAAACCCGTTTGGTCATAATCCGGCCTGATACAATTGCGAAAGGTTCGTGAACAGCAGGAATTTGTCGTTGCTGCGGAAACTAACCCGAATAAAATTCCTCAATTATCCAAAAGAATTTGATTGAGGTGGCTATGTCCCGGATTTTTCTTATGACGACCTTGTTGCTCTTTGGGGGATGCGGAATTTTTGAGCAATTCGCAGCCGGACTTGCCGGCATTATCCGCGAAAACGAGGATAGCCCGCTTTTTGCCTATGTGATTGATCAGGAACCGCCCCTCGTGCGCATTGCTGTCTTAACGGATGATAATGCCGGCCTCATTCTTCGGGCGACAGATTCGCTTCCTGAATGATCAGAGATTGTCAATTTCACGCTGTCGCCAAACGGTCGTTTCGTGGGGGGGAGTTTCGACGAGATCTTTGCAGACGTTGTCGATTTTGGGGTTTTTGTCATCAACACAAGCAATGCTGAGATTGAGCTTCTGAGAACCGACAATACAATCGGCCTTGATGATGAAATCGCGTGTCGCATACCAGATCTGCAATCAACGGCCGATAGATTGGCGCAAGAATATGTGGCCTTAGTTTTCCCTGACCTCGACAATTCACCGGCCAACATAACTGGAGTCATCGGCGTTGCCGACGATTCAAATAATGCCCTTGGATTCATCGGCTGGACCGACCTTGAATCTTTCACCGCTTTCTACGAATTGACGACCGTTCTTGACGTTGTGATTTTCGAACCGCCCATACGTAATGATTACGACATCGGGCCACTTCCAACCATCGAAGGACTCCTGCAATTTGGACGAGTTGCCGATGAAACCTGGGATATAGTGGGTTGCCCTGGTGCGGTACCAGCAGTGGTTCCGACTGTTCCGGTTCGGAATCTAACTCTTTCATCTGAGGGTCGACTGATCTTGGACGGTGCAGAGCTTGAAGGTGCACTCGGACCCGGCACTCCAATGGAAGTACGTCCCGTGACGCACTTTTCAGGCCCCGTCGACTGCTAGGACTGGACCTGTCGCAGGCAATTTCCTATATAATTTGTCAGGAAATGCGAGACGCCAAATGAACGCCGACCCAAATCTGATTGAAGGCACACCGCTGATCAAGCCGTCCAGCACGGATCACCCGCTTCACGAAGCGGTGGTCGAAGCGTGTCGAAGCGTCTATGATCCGGAAATTCCAGTGAATATATTCGATCTCGGGCTGATCTATACAATCGAGATTAATGGCGAAAGCGACGTCACTGTCATCATGACGTTGACCGCGCCTGGGTGCCCGGTGGCCGGCGAGATGCCAGGATGGGTGGCCGACGCAGTCGAGCCGCTGCCCGGTGTCAAATCCGTCGATGTTGAGCTGACGTGGGAGCCGCCCTGGGGCATGGACATGATGTCGGACGAGGCCAGACTCGAATTGGGATTTATGTAGATGTTTGGAGCCCCCGGAAAACAGGCGGTGTCGCTCACACCCGCCGCAATCCGCCAAATCAACTTGCTGATGGCGCGCGATAATCGCAAAGGGCTGCGGATTGGCGTCAAAAAAGGCGGCTGCGCCGGAATGGAATACACAATGGAGTTTGCGGATGAGATTGATCCGTTGGACGAGATTGTTGAACAGGATGGTGCGCGTGTGATGATCGCACCGATGGCGCAGATGTTTTTGTTTGGAACCGAGATTGACTATGAAACATCACTTCTGGAAAGCGGTTTCAGATTTCGCAATCCAAATGTCGCTGACGCTTGTGGTTGCGGCGAGTCGATCAAATTCAAAGACGTCGAAGAATTGAACGCCGAGCGCGAGGCGGCCTCGAAGGGTTGACTGCATTGCACGGACCGCCATTGTCCGCCGAAATGTGAAATTAAGGACAGGCGATGCGACGCAAAATGGCCGCTGGCAACTGGAAGATGAACGGAACGGCCGAAAGTCTGACCGAAGTCGACGCCCTTTCGTCTTCGTTTCCAGCGCCAAAATGCGACGTGCTCATTTGCGGGCCGGCAACACTGATTTCCCGACTGGCGGCGCGCGCCGAGGGATCGGCGATCGCGGTTGGCGGCCAGGACTGCCACGCGAATGCGTCCGGGGCGCATACCGGAGACGTCTCTGCCGAGATGCTCACCGATGCCGGGGCGTCTCATGTCATCGTGGGGCATTCCGAGCGCCGTACCGATCACGGCGAAACCAATGCCGATGTCAACGCAAAGGCAGCGGCCGTCTGGCGGGCGGGATTGATGGCGGTGATTTGCGTCGGCGAAACGCTGGCGGAACGGGACGCTGGCTCCACGCTTTCGGTTGTTGCCAATCAGGTCGAAGAGTCGCTGCCCGACGGGGCAACTGCTGAAAATACGGTGATTGCATATGAGCCGATCTGGGCGATTGGCACCGGAAAAGTGCCAACGGCGAGCGAAATAGCCGAAGTGCACGACGAAATCAGAACCAGGCTTGCCAGCAGATATCCGGCCGAAAGCGACGGAATTCGCATACTTTATGGCGGGTCTGTGAAGCCCACGAATGCCGATGAAATATTCGCGATATCCAACGTTGACGGGGCTTTAGTTGGTGGCGCGTCGCTGAAAGCCACAGACTTTGGCGGCATCATCTCCGCGCTTGAAGCTGCATCAATGTAACTCAGGCAGATTTCAGTTTGCCCACGCGGCCGATTGCATCTCGCGAAGGCGACTGGCAGTCCGCTCGAATTCAAAAGCTCCGGCGCCTTCGATATACAATAACTCTGGCGCATCAGCGGCTGTTGCAATCAGTCGCACCTTAGCCTCGTATAACGCATCGACCAACGTCACAAATCGGCGCGCCTGATTATAATTATCGGCCCCAAGCCTTGGAATATCCTCAAGTATTAACACTCGCACCGCCTCTGCAATCGCCAGATAGTCCGCAGGACCGAGCGGTTGCCCGCACAAGTCATAAAACCGCGCCCGCCCGATACCATTTGAATAAGCGGGCAGGGTTACGTCCCTACCTTTTACCTTCAGGACTAGCGGCGCGGATGATCCACCGCTCAAGTCACTCCAAATCGCTTCGATCGCATTGTGGGCCTCGGTGTTGGCTGGGTAGAAGTAAGTTTGCTCGCCTTCTAACCGGTCTTGGCGGTAGTCCTTCGGTGACGCCAGCTCGACCACGTTCATCCGCGATTTGATAAGTTCGATGAACGGAAGGAACAGTTTTCTGTTCAGCCCGTCCTTGTAGAGATCGTCTGGCCGTCGATTTGATGTCGTCACCACCGTGACGCCCTTGCCAAACAACCGCTCGAACAAACGACCCACGATCATCGCATCGGCAATATCGGTGATTTGCATTTCGTCGAGGCAGAGAAGCTTCAAGCCCGCCGCAAGATCTTCCGCAACTGGCTTGATGGCATCATCAACACCGGTTTTTCGCGCCTCGTGCAGTGCGCCCTGAATCTCCTGCATGAACTCGTGGAAATGCACGCGCCGGCTCGCGGCGAAACCAGACGCTTCATGGAACAGATCCATCAACATCGATTTTCCGCGCCCGACGCCGCCCCAAAGATAAAGCCCGACTATCGGTTCAGATTTCCCGGCAAGCACCCGCCCAAGCCCACCGCCTTTCTGGCGGACATTGGCGATTTGAACCGCAATTCGATCAAATTCTTCCAGCACCAATTCTTGAGAAGAATCTGCCACCAATTCGCCGGACTCGGTTTTCTTGCTATATGCGGTTGAAATTGGCGTCATAAAGCCGAGGTGAAGCATTTAATGGAAAGAAAGAAAAGGCTTAGCCGTCGCGGGTCACGTCATGGCGATAAAGCCAATCGAATTTTCTGAGCGGCGCGACTGGCGCGATCAAACTGACAATGCGCAACATCGTATGCGCCAACGTACTTACCGGAAATCTCAAGTGATAGTTCTTTGCATTCGCAGACGCGGCGTTGACCGTTCGAACCGCGCGGTCACGTCGCAATTCTTGATAGGATGCCAGGCCGTTTTGCAAACCCAGGCTGGAAACTTGCTCTGACAACACCCATGCGTCCTCCAGCGCCAAATTTGCGCCTTGTGCCAGGAATGGCAGCGTTGGATGGGCAGCATCGCCAAGCAGGACTTGATGTCCGCTCACCCAACGATCAGCAACCCGGTGCCGGAATAGCCCCCACAAATAGCAGGTATCGACCTGCTCCAACCATCCCCGGACACGCGGCGAGAATGCGGCAAAGGCCGCCCGCAGGTTCGATGGGTGGTCCGTGAAACTCCAGCCTTCATCCGCCCAGGCCGCCCGTTCCTCGACCGCAACAATATTGCGCAGGCCTCCGGGCAGCGGATAGCTCACCACGTGCCGACCAGGACCCATGTGTATCTCGGCAACTGGCACACCGTCGTCCGGAATCAGCGCGCGCCAGGCAACCTGACCGGTGAAGAAAGGCTTTGACGCCTCGTCGACGCGCGTGCGCACTTGTGAATGCAGCCCATCCGCCCCGACCAGCAAATCGTCGCCGTCGAGCGCCGCACCGCCTGGCGGGGGATCGACACTGACCCCGGTCTCGACTGTCACGCCGTTTTCCTGCGCCTTGGACAGCAGCAATTCGATCAACCGTGCGCGATGCACTAATCGCCATTCCAGATCTGGCGCGTGCCGCCGAAGGTCGAGAATTGCAATTGGACGCCCAGAAAGACTGTCGATTAACCGTACGGCGTCGGCGCGAAGCGACACTTTCTCGAGCGACGGCGCAGCGCCAAGCCCCTTCAGCACGGCCATTCCGTTTGGGCTTATCTGAAGACCTGCGCCAACTTCGCTGATTTCGGTCGTTTGTTCGTGGACGCGCACGTCATGACCGCGTCGCGCAAACGCGACCGCAGCGGCGAGACCGCCAATCCCGGCACCGGCAATCGTGATTTTCAATTCGGTCTCCGCGATTTGAGCAACCGATTAACAGTATCGCAGAATGCAAGATTGAGGACCTTGACCGTGATCAAATCTTCATTCCGCCGCGGCAACATCGGAACGCACCGGACGCGCACGCCAAATGGCATCTGGAATCATCGGATCTGTAATCGCTGAAAAAAGCGTCTGATATTCGTTTTGCGAAAGCAACTTATCGATACGCTGACGATGCCAAGCTACCGCCTCTTTGTGCAAACGGGCCAACTGATCATCGGCCAATAATCCAGCGAGGCGTAATTTCGCTCGCGGCAGATGGGTGTGAATGCTTGCGTCCGTTTCTGTGGCGTAGTTTCGCGACGCCCAATATGCTGAGCCCTGATCCTGATCAACGTGGTTGATACGCCCACGCTGACGTTTCACCAGATAGCTTTCGGCACTTCTGAGAATGTAGTGGTTGAGCGTGACCAGTTCGTAGCCAATCGTATCTTTTCGCGAGAACCATTCGTTTTTCCGCAAAAGACGATCGGGCATCACGCGCCCTGCCCCATTGACCCAACGCACTTCTTTTGAGCGTTTCTGGTCTAGCTCTAGCGGTCGATGCACACCGAGTTTTCCGAACGGTGCATCGGGACGATGAAAGCTTTTGAACCCCCACCCAAGTCTAGGCTTTGGCAAAAATTTAGGGGCGCAGGCTGTAAACGCCTCTGTTTGCCAGACATCTTCGTAGTCATGCAGACCACGATTGCCAAAGAAACGCCAAGTCATTGAAATTACGTTCGGATCATGAGCAGCGTGAAGCAAATCGTGAAACGTCCCCTCGCCGACATGGATATTTACAAACTCGTCGACGTCGATAACGCCGACCCAATTTGCGGATTTGACTTCTGGACGCGTTATGGCGTCGTTGAGCGCGCCACGCTGCGGCTTCTGGCCGACCTTGCGGTTGAATGGGTTGTCGCAGCGCGTCACCAGTCCAAGCACCGACAGCCGGTCCAGGATAGAATTGGTCGGATCGTCGCAATCGTTTGTATAGATCAGGAAATGGGTGACACCGATTGAAAGATGATAGGCGATCCATTCGAGGATAAAGCAGCCCTCGTTCTTCATGGACGTAACTATTACAATACGGTCGGAGACGGGAGGTTTGGCAAGTGGCGTCAGGCGCCGCTGCTTTGTCTCTATTCTGGCTGACAAATTACGATAGGTCTCGTCTGCCGCCAGCCCGGTCAAAGGAGCATCTTTTCGCGTCTCGATAACCTCAGGCCGAGTTTTCTTGTCGGAGACACTCCTGACGGTTGTCGCGGCTGTGACAACTTCTACCGCGTCGATTGCCTCGATGCTTTTTGACAAAGGGGATTTCGAAAGCGCATCAAAAAGTCCGGACTCAACCGGTGATTTCTTCAGCTCACCGATGCGGGTTTTGTGCCAGTCGACAGCCTTTTCATGCAGTGCTGCCAATTCAGGGTCACGACGAAATACCTCGCTCAGTGGTGCCGCGTTGCGCCAGCGTTGTGCAATTGATGTGTCCGACTCATCGTTACGGTTGAACACGTTCCAATATTCGACGCCCTGCGGACGGGAAACGTGATTGGTTCGGCCGCGATCGCGTTTGATCAAGAAGCTTTCGACGGACCGAACCGCATAATGGTTGAGGGTCACGAATTCGTAACCCCAGCTGTGTTTGGATGACCGCCAGCCCTCCGACAAATACTTCTCGGGCATCTGCTGACCAGAGCCGTTGGTCCAACGCGGCATCCTGCCTGTTGGCTCTAACGGACGATGCACACCTAATCGCGAAAACGGTGCGCCGCGCCGCAAGATAGTCTTCATCCCCCAGCTTTGGTGCGGCTTTCTGCAATTGCGAGGGGCGGCCATCTCAAACTGCAATGGCGGCGGCAAATCACTGAAATCAACTTGGCCGGGCGTTCCGAAGAGACGCCATGTCATAGAAATCAGGTCCGGATCACCAGAGGCCCGGAAAAGCGCCTTCAGCGTTCCGTCCCCGGTGTGAACATTGATGTATTCATCAACGTCCATAACCACGACGGCATCTGCTGAATTTACGCGTGGGTTTTGATCTGCCGCCTCAAGCGCCGCCCGCTGCGGCCGCTCTCCTGGCGCGACGGGATTATCGATCCGAGTGACGACACCACGCGTCTGCAGCGCGTCAAGAATTTCTACCGTCGGGTCGTCGCAATCGTTGGTGTAAACAAGGAAGTGCGTGATCCCGACGGCCATATGATATGCGACCCAATCGAGAGTAAATGGACCTTCATTTCGCATTGTTGTGACGGCGACAACGCTGTCCAGCGGGCGAATGTCACGGGTTGCAGTTCGCGCAGGCTCAACCGTATTTCTTCGTGCAGATTTTCGATAATGCCTGATGGTTTTCCTGTTGGCATCCATCGGATGAGTTTTTGGCAACGGCGCATCGGTCGGATCGAGTCCTTGCTCCGTCAATAGTTGGCCAAGACGGCTGCCCGGGTCAGGGATGCCGCCCGCGATCTTGTCCAGCTCGCTGCGCATCCATCCTCGGTGCAGATTTATTGCGCAGGTTGCATCTGTTTCAGAGCGCGTCGACCGCTTTGGTTTTGATTGAAGCAGGCGCTGACGCGTCTGCTTTGAAAAGGGGTGAAATACCTCTTCCAGCCGTGCATGGCCGATCTCGCCGCTTTCCTGAAGCGCCAAACTCCAGTCCTGGTCGAATGCGGAGCCGCACATCGCTTGCAGCGCCGGGCTGCTTCTCGGCACGGCCACCACATCTGAGCTTACCGAGTATTCATCTGCCCAACCCAACAGATATCCATCACGAACATCAAACGGGTTTATGCCGACGATGTCCGGCGAAACCCAGATGCGGGTCTCCAATTTTGAAAGCAACTGCCAGCGAAACTGCTCAACTGATACATCTTCGGACTGAATATCGGTGGCGCGACAGAGCGTTACGCCGGGAGGAACATTCGGCAGGTCGTCGTAGGAGTAGAGTTCGACGGCATATCCCAGTCGTACGAAAGACGTCATTGAGAGCTGCTCGAGAAAGCTCAGCGGCCCCCGCGCCCAAAACATAGCGATCTTATAATCCATCGGTGCTGCCCGCCCGATTTCTTGCCCTGTATAGATTACCCGAACGGCGCGCGTCTGCCAAATAGGTATCTGTTGTCACTTGGCGAGCGGCAATCGGCTCTCTGCAAGCTCCACCCAATATGAACAGCCAACTGGAATCGCATCGTCGTTGAAATCATATCCCGGGCTGTGGACTTTCGCGGAATCGCCATTTCCAGTCAGGATATAGGCACCCGGACGCGCGTTGAGCAAAAAGGCGAAATCCTCGCCGCCCATTGTCGGCGGCTCATCATGACACGCGCCGGCTACCCGACGCGCCGCCTCTGCCGCATATTCTGTTTCGTCGGGGTGGTTCGACATCGACGGATAATTTCGTCGATAATCAACCTTGGCCTCAGTGCCATAGGCGGCGGCTGTGTGCGTCGCGATCTCTTTTAGGCGCGATTCTACGGTGTCTTGAACGTCTCGGTCCAAAGTCCGCACCGTTCCCTTGAGAGTTACCTTTTCGGGGATGACGTTGAAGGCAGTCGAAGAAGTCTGAAAGGACGTGATCGACACCACAGCCTGCTTGATTGGGTCAACCGAACGGCTGACAATGGATTGCAGGGCAAGCACGACGTTGCAGGCGGCAACTGTGGGGTCAACGACCTCCTGCGGTTTGGCGGCGTGGCCGCCACGACCCGTAATCTCTATTTCAACCAGATCCGCGGCTGCAAAGAATGGACCCGAACGGATCGAGAATTGCCCGACATCCATTCCTGGCCAATTGTGCATGCCGTAGACTTCGTCGATGTCAAAATTCTCGATAACGCCTTCGTTGACCATTTCGCGGCCGCCGCCGCCACCTTCCTCCGCCGGTTGAAAAATAACGACGACATCACCATCGAAGTTTCTTGTTTCCGCCAGGTATTTCGCGGCCCCCAACAGCATTGCGGTGTGCCCATCGTGGCCGCAGGCGTGCATTTTGCCTATTGTTTCGCTTGCGTATTCGGCCCCGGTGGTTTCCTCGATTGGCAATGCATCCATATCGGCCCGCAATCCGACTGTCCGCCCCGACGCGGACTTTTGACCGTGGATCACCCCGACCACCCCGGTTTTTCCAATCCCGGTGACGACATCGTCGCAGCCAAATTCACGCAGTTTTTCGGCGACAACTCCGGCCGTACGATGGACGTCAAACATCAATTCAGGGTGGCGATGGAGATCGCGACGCCACGCAGTGATCTCATCGTGCAGTTCAGCAAAGCGATTTCTGATAGCCATGGTTACGTCGGCCTATGCGCGGGCATCACCAACAAGGCGCCAGATTATCGGAAACGCCACCACAGCCACGACGAGCTTGAGGGCATCCACCCAGATGAAAGTCTTCACGCCGTATGCATACCAGTTTTCCCAACCAAACCCCATGAATGCACTGTCACCAGCGAGACCAGCAAGCAGTCCGAAGCCGGAGCAGAGCCAGATCACGCCGGGAACATAGATCGCAAGGATTCCAACGGCCATTGCACCTGCCATGCTGATCGGCGACCGGTCCCAACCCGCGCGAGCAAGCGCGCCAACCAGATAGGCGGCGATCAGAAATCCAAGAAGATAGCCGCCCGTTGGGCCAAGAACATAGGCCGCACCGATGCCTTTTTCCGGCGTTCCGGCGAAAACCGGCAGGCCCTGTAGCCCAAGAGCCAGATAGGCCGCGACAGTCGAAGCGCCGAGGCGCGGGCCGTAAGAAGCGCCAATGACCATAACGACCAAAAGCTGGAGCGTAACCGGCACGGGCACGCTGGCGATCTGGATCTTTGCCGAAATCCAGAGCGCGGCAACCCCCGCAACCAAAAGCACAAGTCGCTTGATCCATATCTGGCTGCCTTCTGCAAACCAAAATACGTCGGTTAGAACTGGGCGAGTGCTGAGCGTAGACATAGCCGATTTCCTCGGATGTTTGTGTGTGTTGACCGCGCTTATCGCATCCCCTCAAAACGGGGGCAAGCGCCGCGCTCACGACCGCATGTCTACTGCGACTTGCGTTTGAAACGACTGGTCATCCGATAGTTTTTTCGCGGTCCTTCAACGTTCCAGAAGGTGCTCCAGGTTGGGAAATCAGTGAAATCATAAGAGACTTCGTACCGATCCGGCGGACACAAATACGTCGTGCCCGGCGTAGCGATCCCTAGAGGGACGCTGTGGAACGGCCGCATATCCTCAAAAGCAACATCCAGCCGATTGCCACTACCGCTCCAGATATATCGCCGGGTTGCTTTCATTGGCGCCGCGGCACGTTCGGAAGTAAGCCATCCCTCCTCGTCTTGAATGAGCCGCGGACCCGAACGACGAAAAACCGCTTCGCCTTCAAACTCATCCTTACTGCCGTCGTTATGCAAAATGACTCGCGAGACTTGCCAACGACCTTCGAGGACAGCCAGCGACGGCAATCCACTCATTTTGCTACTCGAAATGTACCGATGGTGACGTCATCACCCGCACCACGGAATCGCACCGCAGATCTGTCAGCATTCAGATCGATGTCATAGCAAGTCCAGGCACTATTGGGCGGCCACTGGCTGCAATAGCGATCGTTTTGCACGTTCCACGTCCCCCAGCTATCTGCGCCAGCGTTGTAGAGTGTGCGACCATCCGCACGAAAATCCTGCCACGCATTGCCATAGTCGACAATCTGATCAGACAG
>Ga0224508_10004479_pt1 | contig 11388 bp, 10 predicted proteins | sample SF_Jan12_sed_USG_4_FD_170157 | JGI IMG/M metagenome (GOLD analysis project Ga0224508, IMG submission 170157) | Sediment microbial communities from San Francisco Bay, California, United States - SF_Jan12_sed_USGS_21 | ecosystem: Environmental > Aquatic > Marine > Sediment | place: USA...
GGTGACCGCGAAAGAAGACCTTTTGCGCGCGGAGCGCCAGCTCCTGGGAACGCTCCGGCCGCGCATCGGCTTGGGCTTCGATGTGCATCGTCTGGAGCCGGTCCATGCCGCCGGCCGCGCCGGCCATGTCGGCCTGGTGCTGATGGGCCTCACCTTGCCTGAACCCTATCGCATGGTCGGCCATTCCGATGCCGATGTCGGCCTGCACGCGATCACCGACGCGCTGCTCGGCGCGCTCGCCATCGGCGATATCGGCAGCCATTTCCCGCCGAGTGATTCGCAATGGAAGGGTGCCGACTCCGCGGTTTTTCTGACCTATGCTGTCGACCAGGTCGACCGCGCCGGCGGCATCATCGAACATGTCGATGTCACCTTGATTTGCGAACGTCCGAAGATCGGCCCCTATCGCGACGCCATGACCGAACGGCTCTCAGCGCTGCTTCGCCTGCCGTCCGGTCAGGTCAGCGTCAAGGCCACCACCACCGAGCGCCTCGGCTTCACCGGCCGCGGCGAGGGCATCGCCGCCCAGGCCGTGGCCACCGTGCTCCTCCCGGCGGGCGACGGCGGGCAGCGGCGGGCAGCGCCCGCTGGCGTGACGTGATCGAATCCCCAATGCGAGGTCGGTGCCCATGATTTTTTCGGATGTCCACCTGCAACTCGCTGCCGATATCATCGAGGCCTGCCGCACGGCCGGCCTTAAGATCGCCACCGCCGAGTCCTGCACCGGCGGTCTGATCGCAGCCTGCCTCACCGAAATTCCGGGCTCGTCGGCGGTGATTGATCGCGGCTTCGTGGTTTACAGCAATCGCGCCAAGCAGGAACTTTTGGGGGTTCCCGTTGACATGCTCGAAGAACATGGTGCGGTCAGCGCTGAAACGGCGACGGCCATGGCGAGCGGTGCGCGCGATCGGGCCGGCGTCGATCTCGCGATCGCGGTCACCGGCATTGCCGGACCGGACGGCGGCAGCGCCGCCAAGCCCGTGGGTCTCGTGCATCTGGCGCTTGTCACGGGCGGACATATCGAAGCGGTGCGTGAGGTTTTTTCAGGCGATCGGCAGGCGGTGCGTGCCGCGACGCTGGAGCAGGCGCTTCGAATGATCGACAGCGCCATCAAGTGAGATCTCATCGGCCATAGGCGGGGAATGAAGACGCAAGCGAGGAAAGGGTCGTTCACAGCTTGCATCACTCGGCAACAGCGGTCAGGTTGAGGCCTCCCAAAGCTGCAACGAAAAGGAGAAGTCGCCATGTCTGTCGCTCGCGTAACCGAGATTATCGCCAGCTCGCCCAAGAGTTTCGAGGACGCCGTCGAAGTCGGCATCAAGCGTGCCACCAAGACCCTGAAAGAGGTCAGAGGCGCTTGGGTCAAGAGCCAGAAGGTCGAGATCAAGGACGACAAGGTCACCGAATATCGGGTGAATCTGGAGGTGACGTTCATCTTGAAGTAGTGGTTTGGCCACATCATTTCGATTCATGCGGTGTTTCGCAATTAGGCCTGGAGTCAAAGTGTTACGCTGCTCGCCAAACGAGTCTTCCGATGTGGTCGCTCCACCAGCCGAAAAATTGGGCGGGAAGGCGTGCCGGCCTTGGCACGCCGCCTGTCTTGGCCAAAACCAATCAAGCAAGATCAGATCATCATGACCACGATAAGAAACGTCGCCAAGGAACGCCTGGTCGCCGGCGAGCTCGCCATCGGCATCGGCCTTCGTCAGTCGCGCACCGTCGATATCGCCAAGGCGATGAAAACCGCCGGTTTCGACTGGCTGTTTCTCGATCAGGAGCACAGCATGATGGGCCTCGACGCTGCCGCGGCGATTTCATGCGCGGCGCAGGATGCCGGCATCACCCCGATCGTGCGCGTGCCCGGCTTCGAGCATTATCATGCCGCAAAGGCGCTGGATGGCGGGGCGCAGGGGATCGTCGTGCCCCATGTGGATACGCCCGATGTGGCCGCCGCCATGGTCGAAAACTGCCGCTATCCGCCGATCGGCAAGCGCTCGGTGACCGGCAGCCTGCCGCAGCTGGATTTCGCCTCGGTGCCGCTCGGCGAAGGCTCCGCGGCGGTGAATGACGCCACGCTTTTGGTGCTGATGATCGAGACCGGTGAGGCAGTCAAGAATGCCGCCGAGATCGCGGCGACGCCTGGGGTCGACGTGCTGCTGGTCGGCGCCAACGATCTCAGCATGGAGCTCGACATTCCTGGCGAGCTCGATCATCCCGACATGGTCCAGGCGCTCGAAAAGATTGTCGCCGGCTGCCGAGACGCCGGCATTTATCCGGGGCTCGGCGGCATCTATCGCCAGGACATGATCGAGCGTTATGTCGAGATGGGCTTCCGTATGATCCTCGCCGGCAGCGACCTTTCCTTGATGCTCAATGCTGGCAAGGAAAGTGCAAACGCGATCCGCGCCTTGCCGGTCGGCTGAGGCCTGCCCGCAATCAGGCGCCGCCGCGCATCCAAGCGAGTCGGGGCTCCGGCGCCTACGCCGGCGCCGGTTAGATGGGGCTGCGGCGTACTTTTGGGCTGACGAGCGAGGCGAGGCGGGCGGAAAGGGCGACCGGATTGCTGCCCCATTTGACCACGCGCGCCGCTACTCGTTGGCCCTTGTCCTTGATGCCGCCGGGGAGTCGGCCGCGCGCCTTCAGGAACATGCGTCGCCGGTCCCGCTCATAGGCCCGCCTCTGCGCATCATTGCCGTGGATCCCGCTGGTGATCGAGCCGCCATGGACCCGAAAACCAGACCAGAAGCCACCCGCGCGCTGAAAATGCTTGCCGGCGAGCGCCATGTCCAACCAGAGCTCGCCGTCCCAGCAGGTGCGGTTGTCGACGTTGAAGCCGCCCGCCGCCTCGAAGGCGCTCGCTCGGAAAAAGGTGGACTGCTGCAACAGGACGACGCCGCCATAGAGATAGCCCCAGACGCTGTAGCGATCGGAGTACATGCGGCGGATTGGGGCGCCGTCGGCATCGATGATGTGGCCATTGCCGGAGATGATGTCGGCATCCGGGCTATGCTCGAACGCCTGGGCGACCTTGGCAAGGGCGCCTGGCCTGAGGATGTCGTCGGCGTTCAAAAAGCCATAGATTTCGCCGCTGGCATGCGCGAAGCCGCGGTTCAGCCCATCGGCGGGGCCGTCGTCGCGTTCGAATACGGTGTGGCTCAGCTGGGGGCGATAGCGTTCGATGATCGATCGGCTGTCGTCAGTGGAGCCTGGGTCGACGACGACATAGTCGAGATCGACGCCCTGCTGGTCGACCACCGAGCGGATGGCGCTTTCCAGAAAGCGCCCCTGATTGAATGACAGCGTGACGATCGATATCTTCATGCCGGCTTTCCCTTGAGGCGGTCTCGCAACCCCGTATGTTCAGACCGAGCCATCGCGAAAGTTGAACTTCATATTGACAAGAAGCCTATTGATAGGATATTAGTCCCAAAATGCTGGCTCCCCTCCAGAGAGAAGTGGACTTCGCCCCATGGTAAGCGCCATTGATCCGACCAAGCCCCTGGATGGTGTCCCTGCCGTCAAGAGCGATCTTCGGGACAATCTCCAGGCCGCCAAGACCGAGATCGAGGCGTTGCAGAACAAGAGCGTTCTCGGCCAGACCGGCGACGCCACCATAACCGCCTTGGCGCAGCAGTCCAGTCCCGCGAGCAGCGCCAAGGTCGCCGTGGAGCAGACTGACGGCTCGTTTCGCAGCGTGGCGCTCGCCGATCTGCCGGTGGTGTCAACCGGTAGTGGTGATGGCACCACCAACGTCCAGTCCGCACCGTTCAACGCCGTGGGCGACGGTTCGGCCGACGACACATCGGCGATCCAGGCGGCGATCGACGCCACCGCCAATGACGGCGTGGTCTATCTGCCGCCGGGCAACTATTCCGTCAACCGCCTCGACGTTCCCCATGATCGGGCGATCAAGTTCCAGGGTGCCAGCCCCTGGGCGACCACGCTGGTGGGACGGACCGCGGGCGAGGATATTTTTCGGATCACCGATCCGGGCGGAGCGACCGTGCAGGATCGCTTCATCAAGGTGCATGTCTACGAGAATCTGGGCTTCGTCCTGAACACCGGGACCGGCAGCCCGGACCTGACCACTGGGCTCGATCGCTGCACCACCGCAGGCCTTGCGGTCGGCCCCTGCTGCATCGCCTACGTCACCGACTTCGTGCCGTCGGGAGCCGGCGATCCCGGGATCAATGCTGCCTGGCTGAACAGCTTCGGCGTGGTCGGCAATTGCGTCGTGAACGTGTCCGACAAGCACGGCAATCACGGCTGCGGCTTCATTCATCACGGCGCCAACCACTATGGCTGGACGTACCAGAACATCTGGCTCGAAGGGGCCCATTACGGCATTACCGACAGCCTGCCCTGGGCGCGCAGGGTCACGGTTTCGAGCGCCAATGATCGCTTGAGCGTCGCCAATGGCGGCAACCCGTTCCAGAACGACCAGACTCTGTTCGTCGCGGCGCATAATGCGACGGGATCAATGCCATCAGGACTCAATCGCTTCCAAGTGTACCATGTGGTCAACCGAGACGCCTCGAGCTTCCAGCTTGCGGAGACCAGCGGCGGGGCCGCCGTCGACATCACCAGCGACGGCAGCGGCGCCATCTATGTCTACGGCGCTGCCGACTTCGCCAGCGAGTACGCGCCCGACGGCATCTCGATCGATCGGCTGACCCACTACGCAGGACGCTGCCCGATCTCGCTGACCAATACGGAAAACCTGCATATCGGCCGGGTCGACAGCTACGGCGCCGTCGCGGCGCTGCATCTCTACGCGGTCGAGAGCCTGACACGAAAGGAGCATATCGGCCCGGTGGTCGACGCCTTCTATTCGGAAAGCCCGCAGTCGACCGCCATGCCGGTGGGCGAGGACATCGTGCACATCGACGCCGTGGCCGGCGCCATCGGCTATCTGCAGGTGCGCGGCGAGAGCGCCGACGTCACCGACCCGCCGGTGCGCTTCAGGGGCCGCGGCTATCGCGTGGCCGGTCTGGATCTGATCTCCAGCTTTTCACAAGCGCAGCCGACGATCGTCATCGACGGCGACAATATCGGCCTGTTCGGTCGGGTGCATACCGCCTGCACGCTCACCGACAATGGCAGCGACAATTACTATCTCCTGACCCAGGACGGCGGCGGCTGGAAATTCCAAAGCGCCAGCCCCTTCGCCTAGTGGCATGGCCACGGCATTGACTTGTGGATGGCAGATTGAACTGTCGCGTTCAATGAGCCGCTCCCTCATGCTGTAACTTATGGTTGCATTGCATCGGCGCGACACACCCTGTTGAAAATGTCGCGCCGGTGCCGCAACCGCCTTGCGATCGATAACCCTCTGGACTATCAGAGCGTTGGTTGCCTCGATCGACTTGATCGCAAAGGTCGAAGGGGCGACCGAGAGAGTGCCTGCGACCAACGACCGACAGTGCTATGGCGCCATCGTTCCCGGACGTCGCTCAACCTGTAAAGCGTGTCGCCGCCTGGCGACCCGGGGCTTGATGAATGCGGATCCTGCATGTCATTCCGACCATGTCCGCGCGCTATGGCGGGCCGGCGAAGGCGTGCGGCGAGATGTCGGCGGCGCTCGCGGATCGCGGCCACGAGGTCACGATCTTCACCACCAATTATGACGGCTTCGGCGGCTATGTGCTGCCCTCGGTCGGCCCGCTTTCCGATCGTCATCCCGCGATCACCGTCCACACCTTTCCGGTCGACCTGCCGCCCGATTATTTTCGGATTTCTCGCCCGCTGGCATCGGCGCTCAATGAGACCATCGCAACATTCGATCTGGTGCATGTCCACTCGCTTTATCTCTTCACCACGCTGGCCGCAGGTTTTTTCGCGCACCGCCACGGTGTGCCGCTGATCTTGCGGCCGCACGGCACGCTCGATCCCTTCATCTATCCGCGCCATCGCGGGCGTAAGCATGTGGTCGAGTGGCTTTACCAGAACCGCATGTTCAAGCGCGCCGCCGCCATCCACTACACCACCGCCGAGGAGCGCGAGCTCGCAGCCCCCTACAGCTTTGATCGGCCGGGCTTCGTGGTGCCGCTCGGCCTCAACATCGAGGACTACCGCCCGCTGCCGCCGCGCGGTACGTTCCGCGCCCGCTACAAGGAGACCCGGGACAAGGCGGTGCTCCTGTTCTTGAGCCGGATCAACTTCAAGAAAGGCCTGGACGTACTGGCGAAGGCGTTCGGCCAAGTCGCGAAAGAGCGGGACGACGTCCATCTGGTGATCGCCGGGCCCGACAACGACGCGCTGAAGCCGAAGGTCGAGGACTGGCTCAAAGCCGAAGGCGTGTTCGAAAAGACCACCTTTACCGGCATGCTGGTGGGCGAGGACAAGCTCGCCGCGTTTCGCGACGCCGATTTGTTCGTGCTGCCGTCGTTCAGCGAGAATTTCGGCATCGCGGTGATCGAGGCCCAGGCCTGCGGCCTGCCGGTGCTGATCTCCGATCGGGTCAATATCTGGCGCGAGATCGAGGAGGGCGGCGGCGGCGAGGTCGAGCCGCCCGAGCCCGAGGCCTTCGCAAGGCGCATCCTCGCCATGCTCGATGATCGCGATCGCCTGAGCGCCCAGGGCGAACACGGCATCGAGACGGTTCAGACCCTGTTTGATTGGCCGAGCATCGGGGAGCGGCTGGAAAAGGACTGCCAGGCCGTGATCGACGGCACGCCGCTTCAGGACGGCTGACATCGATTGTCCCGGGCGAAGACGAGTGGGCTTTTTTGGCTGAGTGTCTATGTTATGGCGTACCATCGAAGACGGTCGCCGAGACCTGACGTCACCGGCGGATCGGAGGACGGGAACGATGACCTCAGCCCCTTTTAGCCGCTCTCTCTTGCTCCTGGCCGGGCTGCTTGCCGGCTGCACGGCGGCGCCGGCGCAACTGAGCCTCGCCTGCGTCCCCACCGAGGCGGACGCGATGGGGCCTTTCTACATCGCCGGAACGCCGGTGGTCGATGACCTGAACCGACATGGCAAGGTGGGCGACCCCTTGCTGCTGACCGGCCGCATCCTGTCGGCGGCGGAGGGACACGCGCCGATCGCCGATGCGCGCATCGAGATCTGGCAGACGGACGGCGATGGCGATTATCACCCGGCCGCCAATGGCGACTATGCCGACTACGCCGACGAGGCGATCGATCTGCGCGGCACTGTTATCAGCGACCAGGAGGGGCGCTATGCCGTCAAGACGCTGGCGCCCGGCGGCTATTTTCCGCGCCCGCGCCATTTCCATGTTCGCATCACGGCAGAGGGCCAGGCGCCACTGGTCACACAACTCTACATCACCGGCGATGGCGTCGTCCGCCAGCCCGGCGGCGATTGCCGACATGCGACCCTGGAAGACACCACCGACGGTTTGCGCTATCAGGCGCCGGATATTTTTCTGGTCGGCAAATAAGCGTGGCAATCGAGGCTTCGTGCCATTCCAATGCCTATGATCGCTTTGTCCGCATTGCGGAAAAAGCGGAATTTTCGCGAAGCGCGGGACCTGATCCAACTCGGACAAAAGGATATTTTTCGGAACGATATTTTTAGCCGGCAATCACACGAGAGGCCGTCAAGCCTGTGGTGTAAAATTCAAGATGGTATTCACTTCATGCTACTAACTGGAGAAAGTGTTCCGTTCGTGTCTGTGGCGGCAGGGGAGAATTTGGTTGACGCGCCAGAAGGCGATTATTCTCGAGACACATTTTGATCGCGACATCGACCAAGTATGGGCGGTTTTGGCGGACACACAGCGACTAAACCAGGTCGCGGGAACCGGCTTTGCCCCCTATGTCGCGGAAGATGTCTTGCAGCCCGATGGCTCGGTGATCCGACATGCTCGAAAGAAGATCGGACCGATCACACTTCGATGGCGCGAAAGCTTTGGTGAATGGGTGGAGGGTCGTTTTTGTCGACATGTACGATTGTTCGACAACGGGCCGTTCGAAGAGCTGACGGCGAGCTTTCGCCTGGAACCGGACAATACCGGCACACGCGTGATCTGCGAGTTTTTAGCCCGGTGGTCGTCCCCGCTTGGTGATATCCTGGCGGCGAGCGGCCTTTTCAAACTTATGACAGCACCGGTCGTCAAGGCGATCGAGACGATCATGGCCGAGCACATAGCCGAGCGCGATGTCAGTCCCGTGCATTCGGAAAAGCGCCTTGCGCGAGCAGCCGACGACGCATCCACGGAACGTCGCCTCGAAGACGTGGTTGCTCGGATCGAAGCAGGACCCTATGCCCACGATCTGGCATTACGTCTCAGGAATTTTCTCGTCACCACCAATCCGATCCGATTGAAACATCTCCGTCCTTTGGAGTTGGCGGAGGTCTGGGACGTACCGCCTGATCATGTGGTGGATTTGTTTATCGCGGCGCAAAGAGAGGGCTTGCTGACGATGCGTTGGGAGATCATGTGCCCTCGCTGTCGTGGTGGAAAGTCCAAGAGCTTGTTGCTGTCGGATATGCCACGAGCCGTACACTGTGAGTCATGCAATATCGATTTCGAGCGCGACTTCACGAATAATGTCGAGCTGGTGTTCAGCCCATCGCGATGGCTCAAAGGTTTACCTGACGGCGACTTTTGCCTGATGTCGCCCGCTTCAACGCCCCATGTCAAACTGCAATGCGACCTTGGACCTGGCGAAACACGCCAGGAAGCGCTGTCTCTACCCGCCGGGCGCTACCGCTTGCGTACGCTCGAGGTGGGCGGAGAGTGCGAGGTCAATCACGACGGCGGCCGCATGGGCGAGATCAAGGTGACGAAAGCCGACGTCGCTTCCGGTGATCCAGCGCCTCCGGGGCAGGTGCGGATGACTAATCTGGATCATCGCAAACGCTGCGTCGTCATCGAAAGCACGGCTTGGAGTGCTGGCGCTCTGACGGGCGAGAAGGTCATTGGCATGCGGGCCTTTCGCGATCTCTGCCCGGAACAGCTGCTGCGGCCAGGCGACGATGTCGAGATCGGACGTGTCGCGATCTTTTTCTCCGATCTCAAAGGGTCGACTGCTTTATATGAATCCATTGGCGACAGCCGGGCCTTCGCCTTGGTGCGCGAACATTTCGCCTTTCTCGAAGAACGGGTTTCGCGACATGGCGGGGTCGTCGTCAAGACGATCGGCGACGCCGTGATGGCGGTTTTCGCGGATGGCGATGCTGCGATGTCGACGAGCATGGACATTCAAGGCGAGGTCGCGGCCTTCAATGAAGGAAGAGGCGAGGAAGCGATCGAGATCAAGATCGGGCTCCACGAAGGATCGTGTATCGCCATAACGAACGATGGCTCTCTCGACTATTTCGGCGGCACGGTCAATCTTGCGGCGCGGTTGCAATCGGAGGCGCGAGGCGGCGAAATCGTGTTGTCTGAGGACATCGCCGCCAATCCTTTGGCGAGGCGTCTCTTGAAGGATAGCGGGGTCAAATGGGAGACTGGAATGCTGGCTGGATTTGCAATGCCAATACCATTTGCGCGCTTTGGCCCAAATTGATTATTGAGCCATCGTGAACGTGTGTCCGCGCCTCGGTCCCCGTTCCGCAATGACCGGACTCCTCATCATGCTTTTTGGCATGTCCGCTTCCCGGTCAATTTGGGAATAGCCGGCGGGAGCGCTCTCGTTCTGTCGGGGAACCAAGACGTTGTGCGCTCGTGCAGGCTTGGGGTGTTTTCTGGATCAGCGACCCATAGCGAGCACTCGGCGCGACCACGTTGACCGTAAGGTCAGACGCCGGCCGTCGAGCAACCGCGATCAAGTCCAGGCCCCGGCCGGCACGGCCGGCGCGGTCACCGGCGCATGAAATGCAGCTTGCGGAATTTTCCGCGGTGGTAGGCGACTTCCTTGGCGACGCTGTCCGGGTCGTTGGTGGTCAGCGCGCGGGCGATCAGGTCGGCGAGTGCGGGCGCGTCGTTCGCGGTGACGCCGAAGCGCGCGAGTTCGGGCGTGCCGATGCGCAGGCCGTTCATGTCGCCGTCGACCGGGGCGGTCGGCAGGCCGATGCCGCAGGCCAGGAAGCCGGATTTGCGCAAGGTTTTCGAGGCCGCCTGGCCACCGCCTTAGGCGGCCGCTTCCACGGCGAACTGGTGGGATTGGGTGAAGCCGTCGCCGCAGCGGAAAACCGGCAGTCCCTGGTCGGCGAGGGCTGTCGCCAGCGATTGGGCTGTTTCGATCATGGTGCGCGCGTAGTCCTGCCCGTATTCCCGCCAGTCGAGCATGGTGATGGCGAGCGCCGCCGACTTGGCCGCGTCGAAATTGGCGGTCATGCCGGGAAAGGCGATGTGATCCAGGCGTTCGGCGATGGCGGCGTCATTGGTGACGATCAAGCCGCCTGCGGGGCCGCCCAGGCTCTTGTAGGTGCTCATGGTCATCAGATCGGCCCCCTCCTCGAGCGGATTGGGCCAGGCGCGGCCTGCGATGATGCCGCATTGATGGGCGGCGTCGAACAGGACCTTGGCGCCGACTCTTCGCGCGATTTCGGCGATCTCTCCAACCGGATGGGGGGTGAGGTTGAGGCTGCCGCCGATGGTGATCAGCTTGGGCTGGACTTTCTTGGCAAGGGCGTGGAGCGCATCGATGTCGATCGTATAGCCGTCGGTGCTGACGGGCGCCTCGTGAATGTCGAGGCCGTACAGCCCGGCGCAGCCTGCGCCCTGGTGGGTGACGCGGCCGCCGATGGTCGCCGGCGGCACGATGATGCTGTCGCCCGGCCGGCAGGTGGCCATGAAGGCGTAGAGGTTGGACATCGCGCCCGAGGCGACGCGGATTTCGGCGAAGCTAGCCTCGAACACCTCGGCCGCGAGCTCGGCGGCGATCACCTCGATCTCCTCGATCGCCTCCAGGCCCATCTCGTATTTGTCGCCGGGATAGCCAAGCGACGGGCGCGAGCCCAGGCCCTTCGAGAGAACCGCCTCGGCCTTGGGGTTCATCACGTTGGTCGCGGGGTTGAGGTTGAAGCAGTCGCGCTCATGGATGTTGCGGTTGTCCTCGACCAGGCGATCGATGCGCGCCTCGATCGCGTCCGAGTCCATGCGCGCGGTGAAGTTTGCGAGCTGCTGGATATAGTCCTCGCAGTCCGACGGGACCCATGATCTCGCCTCGAGTGACGCCATCGCCCGCTCCTCTCGCTAACATCCACCTCATCCCTGGACCGAACCATAGCCGATGACTGGACTTGGATCGAGGCGCCGGGGATGCGAGGATGCGCGCATGACCGTCGATCGCCCGATCCTCCTCGACCTGCCGATGCCGATCACCACGCCGAGATTGGTGATCCGTCCGGTGCTGCCCGGCGACGGGTTGGCGACGTACGAGGCGGTCGCAGAAACCTTCGATCAGCTCAGGCGCTGGATGCCCTGGACGGCGGAGGGCGTCGACACGCCCGAGGCGATCGAAGCCAACATAC
>Ga0224508_10004480_pt1 | contig 11386 bp, 12 predicted proteins | sample SF_Jan12_sed_USG_4_FD_170157 | JGI IMG/M metagenome (GOLD analysis project Ga0224508, IMG submission 170157) | Sediment microbial communities from San Francisco Bay, California, United States - SF_Jan12_sed_USGS_21 | ecosystem: Environmental > Aquatic > Marine > Sediment | place: USA...
CGACTACATCGAAATGTTCTACAACCCAAAGCGTAAGCATGTGAGGAACGGGATGCTGTCGCCCGTCGAGTTCGAACGGCAGCAGAAAATGAGAACCGAGGGTGTCTAGAAAACTCGGGGCTATTCACTTCTTGTTATAAAACATTATCAAATTTAAATTATTACCAGTAAAAGCCGAATCAACGAGATTAGAGTCGACATAATTTTTTCGTTTTTGAGGCGGGTTTTCAATGAATGCGTAGGTGTCATCCCATGCCGCCCAATCCCACACGAAGGTACTCAGATGTGAGATCTCATTTTGGATAGCATCCCGGGCGCGCTTTAAATTTCGTTGTGCTTCCACCCGCTCCAGCTGGACGAAGCTGGGATAAACCAGATATCTCAGCACGCCGAAATTTAAAGCGATCGCCACCAATGCGACGAGGCCAAGAATAGATATCGACTTGGTCCGTAGACTCATGGCACGCATTAAGATTCACTCCTTTGATGGGCCACCGTCGGCCTTGTTCGACAGCTCCGCATCGTCTTTTCCAGACATCGGAATGTCTGGCACGTCACGGTATGTTGCGCTCAAAACTTGATGTTGGCGTAAAGCTGGAAGACCTGGAACGGCTCGTCGCCGCCGAATGCCTCGGTTGCCCCGCTGGCCGGAAAGGTGACGGCATACAACGCGCCCAGGCTGAGATAATCCAACCCGTACCAATCCACGTAGACGTTGAGTTCGTCGGCGAAGTCGCGGCTGGCAACCGGCGTCCCGAAATAAGAGTTCTCGTCCAACAGGAACTTGTAATAAATCGCGCCAACGCCGAAGGAGTCCGTGGGTGTCGCCGAAAGGTGCACCATGTGGGTCTGCTGGTTGCTGTTGAACAGCAGGTACTCGCCGGCGATTTCGCCCTGGTACCAGGTACCCCAGCCGCGGCTGTATCCATAAAATAGCGGATCGAAAGTCTCGATATCGCTGGTGCTCGGATCGTCGCCGGTAAAGCGGCTGAAGCGGTAGGCGATCTTCGGCGACCACGGCAGTTTGCTGAAAGTGTACCCCGCTTCCAGATACCAGGCGTGCGCGTCGATGTCGGCGCCGTCGGCGCCACCCGATTCGTGCACGAACTCACCGGCCAGGGACAGGTCGGGCACCGCCGCGACGGGCTTGCCTTGGCCGCGCACACTGACGACATTCATGCCCTTGCGGGTGTAGTTGACGTCGTCCGCATCGATGATGTGGAAATAGCTGCCGCCCAAGGTGCCGTAGGTTTCGTGTACATATTCGACGTTGCCGCCGGCCAGCCGCGTGTCGTCCTGATCGCCGTCCGACATCAAATAGAACGCATCGCCCCGCACCGGCTTGGTGTTGATACGCACCAGCGCGGCCTGTTCGAAAGCGTTACGGGGCGCCAGCCAGAACGCGGCCTTGTCGAATTGATCGAGATTGCCATCCTTGATGAGAAAGCCGTCGCCGATTTGAAACTCCTGACGGCCGAAGGAGACGTCGATCGCATCCTTGCCGGAGGATTTCAACAGGTTGCCCGAACGCCAGCCGACAAACAGCCGCTCGAGGTCGACGTCCTCTTCTTCGCCGACGGTGAAACCGCCCGGATCGCCGTCGCCGCGCGTCAACGTGCCCACGAAGGCGGCGCCGCCGTAAATCGTTCCGACGGCGCTGTTGTCGTACGACGCCGAAATCGACGGCTTTACGAAAGCTTCGAACGAATCCACCGTATCCGACCGGACGTTGCCATTGCGAAGGTCGACCTGACCGGTGCCGAAATTCACGCTCTCGCCGCGTACGTAATAGGTTCCGGCCTCGATGCCGAGGTTGAGCGTCAGCCCGCCCTCTTGAAATACCTTCATCTCGGCGGCCGCAAAATTGGGGCCAAGCGCGGCGGCGCCCAGGGCTGTCGCCGCGATAAACAAATTCCGAACCGGACCGCGCCAGCGCAGCGAACTATCGGGATTTCCAAGCATTATGCAAAATGACCTAATTGGCGTGTTTTCAATTTCCCATCGGGAATGAATATCGTGGACGAACGCACTGTTAACGCGTTTTCGACCGGCGGAACGCCACCATAAGGTGAAACTTCTAAAATTTTACTAATCTACAACGTTCCATTAATTATTTGATATTATTAAATTATATTTTCTTGATACCCATATGCACGTGCATAATCAGCCGAATGTCGATTCCACAGTTCTATTGTGCGAAAGGTTGCGCCAACGCGTCGCCGTGCCGTTGGCCGGACGTGCCGACGCCGGTCACGGCGCCGCGATATGAGATCGAGAGCCGCTCCGGGAATACCGATTGTGTGGGCGGCACGCCGGCATACGTGCCCACCTACCGCCTACAGTCCATCGTCTGAGCGCGCGACTACGCCCATCGCGGCCGGCGCGCCGACATGGTCACCACTCGATGGTGCCGCCGTCGTAGCGCTGGAACGTGCCCGTCATGTCCGGTGTCAGGCCGTCGATGACGCCGCGCATGCCCGAGACGCTCTCATCCACCGGGATCTGACCGCCCTTGCGCGTCTCCGTGGCGACCGAGCCCGGATGCAGCACGGCGGTGATTATGCCGCGCGGGGCGAAATCGATCGACAGGCTCTTCACCGCCATGTTCAGCGCCGCCTTGCTGCAGCGATAGGCGTAGTGCCCGCCCGATCCGTTGTCGCCGATCGACCCCGACCGCGTGCCGATGAACACCATCAGCTTGCGATCGCTGCGCGCGACATGCTCTTCGAACGCGCCCGCGACATAAACCGGCGCGACGGCATTGATCCGCATGACGCGGGTGAATTCGTCGATGTCCGGCAGCATCAGCGTGCCCGGCCCGTCGGGCGCAAAGGTCGCCGCATTGTTTATCAGCAGATCGATGGCGGTGCCGTCGAGCGCCTCGGCGTGCGTGGCCAGGCCCACCTGATCGGAAACATCCAGATTGTGAAATGTCACGTCGCCGGGAAGCGCGTCGATCTTGTCCCGGCTGGCCCGGTCCAGGCACACCGCGTGCACCTGCCAGCCGTCGGCCGCATATTGGCGCGCAAACTCGAACCCGATACCATAGTCGCAGCCGGTGATAAGTGCCGTGGGCATGAAACGCTCCTGTCCGCTGGTTTATCGCGCAATATTTGGATCATCCTATCTTGAACACCGAACAGATCGCAAAGATCGTCGATTACTGGCTGGGCCCCAGCCTGGAGAGTCCGGAGGCCGCCTTCGCCCGCCGCGACGTTTGGTACGACGCCAGCCCGGCGGTGGATGACGAGATCCGCTCGCGGTTCGGCGCGTTGATGCCGCCGGCGCTCGCGGGTGACCTGATCGATTGGCAGGAAACGCCCGACGGCGCGCTGGCGCTGGTCCTGTTGCTCGACCAGTTCACCCGAAACCTGTACCGGAACACGCCGGAGGCCTATGCGGGCGACGCCTCTTCATTCGAGATCATGAACCGGGCCATCGACCGCACGCTGGACCGGGAACTGCACCCGGTGCCCCGGATCTGGCTCTATCACCCCTTTCATCATTCCGAGGAAATCGAGGAGCAGGACCGGGGCATCGGCTTGCTGAAAACCATTCTGAGCGGCGCGCCGGAACCATGGCATCCCTACATCGAGCGCAGCATCTGGGGCTGGGGCCGCCACCGCGACATCGTCGCGCGCTTCGGCCGCTTTCCGCATCGCAATGAAGTGCTGGGACGGGTCAGCACCGAGGAAGAGCGCGCGTTCCTGGCGGAAAGCCAGCAGAGTTTCGGCCAGGGCCCGAAACGGACACCGGCACGATAAACTTCCAAAAGAGGCCGAGGCGCCGACTCATCTCATGGGATCTCTTTGAGTTCGCCAAGCGCGCTACCGATAATTTTGATTGCCGAGTGAATAAACAGTCCGGCGATGGCCGCGGCTGTGACCAGGTCCGGCCAGGGAGAACCGGTTGCCGCGACAAAAAGTGCCGCAACGACGACCGCGGCGTTTCCGACCGCATCGTTCCGGCTGAAGAGCCAAACGGCACGAACGTTGGCATCGCCTTCGCGATACCGCAGCAGGATTACGGCACAAGCCACGTTAACGACGAGGGCAATGAGGCCGAGGCTGCCCATCAGGACGACCTCGGGCAACTGTATGACGAACACGCGATAGAGCGTTGCCGCAAAGACGCCCAATCCCATCAATCCAAGGAACAAACCCTGCATGAGCGCCGCACGGGCGCGGGGCCGTGCCCCCCAGTTCAGCGCGACGAGTCCCAGACCGGTGATAACGCCATCACCGAGAAAATCGAGGGCGTCCGCCTTCAACGCTTGCGAACCGGCGAAATAACCCGACATGGATTCGACGATGCCCATGCCAAGATTCAGCCCCGCGACCAACCAAAGCGCGCGACGATAAGAGGCGGTCACCTGAGTTGGAATAGCGGCATCACAGGCGCAAGAACTATCCTCGGGCATGATTGCCATCGCTCATCGCGTCTATGCCTATGAATGGTTCGCAGCAATCGGCGGCAGCCGTTACCCGATCAGCCGCGGCGACCGTTTTGAACTGTCGGGCAATACCTGCCGTAGCCGTTGGGCATCTTTGTTATGCATTCAAGGTCTCGACGACTTTCACCTTGAGGGCAGCCCTCTCTTCATCGGACATGCCATTTGATGCCTGTTCCACCAGCGTGCCGACCATGCCGGATACGAGGTCTGCCCGCTTTTCTTTCGAGATGGCGGGCATCATCATCTTAATGCAGTGCGGCATCATGCCTTTGAGCATCATCTCGGGCATCATGGATTCCTGCTCCTCACCCCCTTGCATCATCTTGGCCATCATCTCCTTCATGCCGCCTGGGCCTTCCATTGCACCCATCTTGGACATCATCTCTTCCATATTGATGCCGTCCTTCATCTTCCCCATCATGCCCATCATCATTTCTTTCTTCTCATCCATCGACATGCCGGCGAACATTTGCGCCATCGTGTCGCACATCATGCCTTGCATCTCTTCCTTGTTCATTTCGCTTATCCCTATGTTTGTGGCATCCGGATTAACGCTCCGCTGACGCAATCGCAGCCTTCTTCTCCTCGTACTCCTCTTTCTCGAGCTCTCCCCGCGCATAGCGCTTGTTGAGAATCTCCACCGCCGACTCCGATGTTGCATCCTGATAGCCCTCAAAGAGGTGCCGGGCATCGGGGTGTTCGCTCATCCACCGCCAGGGCGGCCGCAACTCGCCACGGCGTCTGCGCACGGCGACGTAGACCCCTGCAAAAATTGCGAACATGAACAACATCATCAGCGGGCAAATCCACCAAAAGCCCGCCCCATGCGAGTGCCAACCAGGCCATGGCCCCGTGGGAAGTGGCGTTTGCTCGGCGGCAAACGCGTCAGTACCGGTCAGTGCAAATACCGCCAGCATGGTGAGAAAAATGATCGCTGGTCTGACGACATGCCCTTTAAATGACGGTGCAATATTTCGGGTATTGACGCCTCGAAAATTCGTGATTGGCGCAAGTCTCGGCGATAGGACCGGAGCAATCTTTCGAACGTTTTCCATCGCACACACCCCGGTTTTCGGAACCATGCTGAATTAGTCCCTCAATTCGGCTGAAGGGTGTTGATTGACGTCAACCAAGCGACATTGTTGTCTCGGTCGCTCACTGGACTCAGGGAAATGCGGTGCAACGGCGGATCAACACCGACCAGGAGCGCGCTTTCCTGGCCGGGACCGCCGAGAGTTTCGGCCAGCGCCCGAAGCGAACGCCGGCACAGCGAATTGCTACGGCGATTGTTCGGCGTCCAACCGGCAAATGGGCCTATACTATCGATGGGAGATAAGTTTTTCTTCGCCGCTGCATTATTCGATGGGGCATAAAATGACGGAAAACGACAAGGTGTTTGCCGGGTCGATACCGGAGATTTACGACGCCTATTTGGTACCTTTGATCTTCGAGTCCTACGCGAAGGACCTTGCCAAACGCATCGCCGCCCTGACACCGAAGACGGTTCTGGAAACGGCGGCGGGCAGCGGCGTCGTTGCCCGCGCGTTGGCCCCCCGCCTTGCGCCCGACGCCCGCTACATCGTGACGGACCTCAACCAGCCGATGCTCGATCATGCCGCAAGCAAGCAAATGTCGGACAACCGCATTTCTTGGCGGCAGGCCGATGCCCTGGATCTGCCGTTCGATGACGCATCATTCGACGCCGCGGTTTGCCAATTCGGCGTCATGTTTTTTCCGGATAAGGTCGCTGGCTTCGCCGAGGCGCGACGAGTGCTCAAGCCGGGCGGTAGCTTCATCTTCAACGTCTGGGATCATATCGGCGCAAACGACTTCGCCGATGTCGTGACCGAGGCGGCAGCGGATGTGTTCCAGGACGACCCGCCGCGTTTTCTCGCCCGAACGCCGCACGGCTATCACGACGTTGAAGTGATCCAAGGTGCATTAGCCGAGGCCGGATTTTCGCAAGTGTCCGTTACCACTCGGGAGGAAACCAGCGCCGCCCCGTCTCCCCGTCATCCTGCCATTGCATTTTGCCAGGGCACCCCCTTGCGAAACGAAATCGAGGCGCGCGACGCAAGTCTTCTCGACCATGTCACGGAGCGGGCGACAGAAGCGATCGCCGCACGGTTTGGCAATGGGCCGGTCACCGGCAAGATTCGCGGCCATATCGTGACTGCCGTGCGCTGAGATTTCGCCCCTACGAGTTTGCCCGAAACGCCGACCGGCGGTGTGCCCTAAAGCCGGCCTTCCCGCACCATGCGGCGCACTTCCTCCCGGTCGATCAGCACGGTGTCCGGCACACCGGACTCATACAGCGCCAGCATCCTGTCCGGGTCGAAGAGGCCTTCGTTCATCTCGCCGAAATACTCGGACCACTGATAGTGGCGCTTGTAGTCCTGGGTCTGGCGCGGCGTGTAGTTGTCCATCATCGTCTCGACCGTGTTGCCGTCCGGATCGCGGTAATAGAAGGCGGTGGAATTGCCGTGGTTGACGCACCGGACCGGCGCATGACCGCGTTCCTTCATGCGCCCGAAGATGTAGAGCAGCTCGCCGAGGCTGGCATAGGCGAACGCCATGTGCGACACGCCGACCGCGCGCTCCGGCTTCAGGCCCCAATCCGGCTTCCGGAAGATGACGACCCGGTGATCGTGATCGTCATAGGAGGTGAAGGTGGCGCCGTCCGGCCGCGCGCGGATGATCTCCGCGTTGAACAGCCACTGATAGAACGCCACCATCGCATCGTAATTGACGTCCGAATAGATATGAACGTGATGCATCTCCCGCGGCGACGGCATCGCCGTCACGCTGCCCGGCGCGTCGCTGCGCACGGGCGCGACATGTTGCGGCCGGAACTGTTTGGGATCGATGGTGCTCATCCAAGCCTCCGACGGTTGATTGCCGATATGCACCCCAAAACTTATCCCAATTCGGTGGCATTGGCGCGACCCGTATGACTATTGATGCCGCGACCGCGCCCTCTCCTTTCGGGGCCACCGCTTGCAGTCCGCGTGGTTATCGCCAAGACTCGACGGGCGGCGGCAACAATGCGCCGCCCTATTCCGCGAGCCACGCCATGCCAGAGCCCTCCGCCGACCGAATCCGCCTCACCGTCGCCGAGGCGCAGACCCATTCCGAACACGCGATGCGGGGCATCGGGTTCGATGCGGAGGAAGCGCGCATCCTTGCCGACCATGTGGTGGACGCGGCGCTCTGCGGCTACGAGTATTCCGGCCTGCCGAAACTGCTCAACATCGTCGATACACCGGATTTCAAGGAACCGCGCCAACCGCTGCGGACCCTCAAGGAGACCGCCGTCTCCGCGCTGATCGACGGCGGCAACAATGTCGGCATGATCGCGATCTACCACGCGACACAGGAGGCGATCCGTCGGGCGACGCAGCACGGCATGGCGATCATCTGCCTGTCGAACAGTTGGATGAGCGGGCGCAGCGCCTATTATTGCGAGATGATCGCGCGGGCCGGCCTGATCGGCATTCACACGGTCAGCGCAAATCCGCAAGTGGCCCCCTTCGGCGGGGCCAAGCGCGCGCTCGGCACCAATCCCATCGCCTTCGGCTTTCCGGCGGACGGCGACCCGCTGATCATCGATATGGGCACCTCGGCTTTCATGGGCTCCGACCTGCAATATCGCGAGCGCTTGGGCGCGCCGATCCCGGACGGCGTCGCGCTCGGCCCGGACGGCAAGCCGACGACCGACGCGGGCGAAGCGCGCAAGGGAACGCTGTTGCCGTTCGGCGGACCGTCGGGCGGTTACAAAGGATTCGGAATCGCGCTCGCCATGGACGCGATGAGCGTGCTGTGCGCCGGCGCGCGCACGCCGGACGACGTGCGCGGCTATCTGATCATCGCCTTCAAACCGGACCTGTTCATTCCGCTGGAGGACTACCGGCGCGACCTGACGCAACGGATCGCCGCGATCAAGGCGACGCCGCGGCTCGACGGCGTCGACGAAATCCGTATTCCCGGCGAACGCAGCACCCGCGCGCGGGACCAATTGCGGCGCGACGGCATCGAGATCGACCGGAAGATATACGATGCGCTCGGCCGGCTGGCCGAAGGCCGGCACAACCACGGCGCCGCTCCCGAATAGCCGGCGCGCGATGCACCATCGGCTGAAAAGCGGCCCGGTCACGGACATGGCTTGCATCGGCGTCACGCCCTTGGCTTAATTCCCGCAGCATCGAGCCTCCCCAAAACAAAACGCGGGAATTGCCCCCATGAACAAACCTTCCGCCGAAGTCATTGCCCAACTGACCCCGACGGGCGCGCTGCGCGCCGGTATCAATATGTCCAACTTCCTGCTGGTCGTGGACAAGACCGCGTCCGGCGACCCGATCGGCCCGTCGCCGGCCATCGCGCAAGCCATCGCGGATGCCCTGGGTGCCCCGCTGAAACTGGTCCCCTTCGACCATCCGAGCGACGTCGCGGCGGCGGCGGGCAAGGACAAGTGGGACATCGGCAATATCGGCGCGGAGCCGCAGCGTGCCGCCGTGATGGATTTCACCGCCGCCTATGCGGAAATCGTCGCGACCTATCTCGTGCCCCCGGGGTCGCCGATCCAGTCGATCGACGAGGTCGACAAGCCCGGCAACCGGATTTCCGTGTCCAAGGGCAGCGCCTACGGGTTGTGGCTCGAGAACAACATCAAGCAGGCCGAGTTGCTCCCCATCGCCGGCGGCGACGAAGCCTTCGACCAGTTCGTCAATGACAAGATGGACGCCCTCGCCAGCCTGCGCCCGCGTCTCCTGACCGAGAAGGACAAAATGCCGGGCTCGCGCATTCTCGACGGCCAGTTCGCCGCCGTGCAACAGGCGGTCGGCGTCAACAAGGGTAACGACGCGGCCTACGCATGGCTCAAGGATTTCGTCGAGGAAGCGAAATCCAGCGGCATGGTCGCCGGTTTCATCGAGAAATACGGGGTCGAAGGAAAACTGTCGGTCGCCGGACCGGCATAGATCCGGGCGGATACGGGTGCGGCCCCATGGCTGGCGCGGCGGCAGGGCTGTGCTACGATTTCGGACCTCACCCCTCCACCATGCGAGGCCGCCATGACCGATGCCCCCCTGCCGCTTTCCCGCCTCACCGTGCTCGACCTGACACGGGCGCGCGCCGGGCCGACGGCGGTGCGCCAGTTCGCCGACTGGGGCGCGCATGTCATCAAGATCGAGGCGCCGGGCGACGCGGACCCCCGCGGCGTCAATGCAAAGCGGCGGCTCGGCCCCGACTTCTGGAACCTGCACCGCAACAAGCGCAGCATCACGCTGAACCTGAAGACCGACGAAGCGCGCGAGATCTTCTTCAAGCTGGTGAAAACCGCCGACGTGATCATCGAGAACTACCGCCCCGGCGTGAAGGACCGGCTCGGCATCGGCTACGCCGCCTGCAAGGCAGTCAACCCGCGCATCGTCTACGGCAGCATCTCCGGCTTCGGCCAGACCGGCCCCTATCGCGACCGGCCCGGCGTCGATCAGATCGCGCAGGGCATGGGCGGGCTGATGTCGATCACCGGTCTGCCGGGCCAGGGCCCGGTGCGCGTCGGCATCCCGATCGCCGACCTGACCACCGGCATGTATCTCGCCATCGGCCTGCTGACCGCGGTCTACGAGCGCGAGATCACCGGCGAAGGCCGCTGGGTGCACACCTCGCTGCTGGAAGCCCAGATCGCCATGCTCGATTATCAGGTCACGCGCTGGACGATGGCCAAGGAAGTGCCGCCGCAAGCCGGCAACAACCATCCCATCGCCTCGCCGGTCGGACTGTTCCCGAGCGCCGACGGCCACATCAACATCGCGGCGTCGGGCAACCACATGTACAGCAGGCTGTGCGGCGCGCTGGAGGCGCCGGAACTGCTGGAAGACCCCGACTTCGCGAACGTCGAGGACCGGGTGGCCAACCGCGAGAAGATGAACGACGCGGTCGGCGCCTATACCAGCAAGAAACCCAGCGCCCATTGGGTCGAGCGGCTGAACGACGCGGGCGTGCCCTGCGGCCCGGTCTATACGATCGACAAGATGCTGGAGGATCGGCAGGTGCAGCATGTCGCCATGACCTGGCCGGCCGAGCACCCGACGCTGGGCCCGGTTTCGGTGAACGGCAACGCGGTCAACATCGACGGCGTGCCGAAAGGCGTGCGCAGCGTGACCCCCGACATGGGCGAATACACCGACGAGTTGCTGGCCGATCTCGGCTACGACGCCACCGCCATCGCCGCGCTGCGCGACAGCGGCGCGATCTGACGACACGAGAGGAAGACACATGACCGATACCGACAAACCGCTCGGCGGGCGGGTCGCGCTGATCACCGGGGCGGTGCGCCGCTCCGGCCGCGCCACCGCGCTGGCGCTCGCCGCCGACGGCGCCGCCATCGTGATCAACTCGCGCGCGTCGAAGGACGAGGCCGAGGGGGTGGCGGCGGAAGTCGACGCCGCCGGCGGCCGCGCGCTGGTCCACCTCGCGGACGTCACCGACGAAGCGGCGGTCGACGCGATGTTCGCCCGGATCGACGATGAATTCGGCCGGCTCGACATCCTGGTCAACAACGCCGCCGACCGTGCGCAGGTGCCGTTCGTCGAGATGACCTATGCGCAATGGCGGCACATCACGTCGATCATCTTGGACGGCGCGTTTTTGTGCAGCCGCGCCGCGCTGAAACGCATGACGGCGACCGGCTGGGGCCGGCTGATCAACCTCGGCGGCATCGGCAATCACATGGGCTTCACCGGCCGCCAGCACGTCAACACGGGCAAGGCCGGGCTCGAGGGGCTGACCCGCGGCCTCGCCATGGAATTCGCCGATCAGGGGATCACCGTGAACTGCGTCTCCCCCGGCAAGATCGGCGGCCCGCGCCCGAAATCCGCCGGCGAAATCCCGCCCGGCCTGCGCCAGAACGCGCCGCCGGTCGGCCATGCAGGC
>Ga0224508_10004481_pt1 | contig 11386 bp, 11 predicted proteins | sample SF_Jan12_sed_USG_4_FD_170157 | JGI IMG/M metagenome (GOLD analysis project Ga0224508, IMG submission 170157) | Sediment microbial communities from San Francisco Bay, California, United States - SF_Jan12_sed_USGS_21 | ecosystem: Environmental > Aquatic > Marine > Sediment | place: USA...
AACCAACACGGATCCAGACACAGGCCTTCAAACTGCTCGACGTCAAACCTGCTTTGTAGTCAGTACTCGGACAACTCTCCGAGCTGTTCCAGTCACTTAATCGAAATTGGGGGTAAGTTCGGGCTAGGTGGCTGACCGGCGCTAAGCGGCCACGAGGCTCAAGTCTCAAGAGTGCCAGGAGCGGCTGTTCGCAATTGCATAGCCGGGGTAGAACCAATATAAGGCGGCAAAGCAACTTGGAGCTGAACTGCGGCTGACAGCAAGCATTTGAAGATCCTGAACGAGGGTGTTTCAGCCTGGAACACTTGGCGAGAAGCGAATCCGGTAATGAGACCAGATCTCGTGGGCGCCGATCTTAGCGAATTTAGTCTTGACGAGATCAATCTTGAAGGAGCCGACCTTACGCGAGCCAACCTTCAAGGGGCTATACTCCGAAGGGCCAATTTTAGAGGTGCTAGTCTCTACCTGGCCAATTTAGCAAATGCCAACCTTGTAGGAGCCCATTTCGAATCGGCCCTTCTGAGGGAAACGAACTTATTCCAAGCCATCCTCAATCGAACGGTGCTTCTCGATGTTGATTTGTCGAAAGCAAAATCGTTAGATACTTGTATCCACGTCGGCCCGAGCGGCGTCGATTACCGAACAATTCAGAAATCTGAGGGTACCCCGCAAGTCTTCTGGCGGGATTGCGGCCTCCCCGATGCCTTGATCGACTACATGCCGTCGCTGACCGGCAATGGGATCCGGTTCTATAGTTGCTTCATAAGCTATTCGAGCAAGGACCAGGATTTTGCAGATCGTCTACACGCCGACCTGCAGAGCAGAGGCGTTCGCTGTTGGTTTGCCCCTCATGATCTTCCGATTGGTGAGAAGATCCTTGACGGCATTGATGACGCGATCCGGTTGCGAGAGAAAGTTGTGCTCATCCTGTCAGAGGGTGCCATTGGCAGCGGTTGGGTCGAGGACGAGGTGGCAACGGCTTTCGAAGAAGAGCGCATACGGGAACAGAACGTGCTCTTCCCGGTGCGTCTTGACGACGCTGTCTTGGGAGCAAATGAGGCATGGGCAAGCAAGCTCCGGGCTCGCAACATCGGCGACTTCACCCGCGGGAAAGATCATGATGCATACCACGCGACCTTTAAGCGTGTGTTACGTGACTTGAGCGTTGAGCTGTAAAGGCAGTTTCGGGCCAACTCAAGGCGGCAAGAGACCGCCCGTAGTGCGGGCTTTCCGCCGCATGCCGGTCATGAAGATGTTCGGAAAAGCGGAGGTCGTCGAAAACCCGGCGAGCGCCGCCAGCCCAAGCGTGGGTGCTGGCATCGATCGCCTGGAAACTTCGTCGAACAGGCGATAACCGGCAAAATCGAGGCCGTGTGCGTTTCCTTGCAGCGGACCATGATCGCTATCTCGGCCTAAACCTTCGCCGTCGGCCGTTGCCGACCTCTTGATGCTCGCGCTATCGTTCGAGGATCGTTCCTCGATGCGGGAGATCCCCCTTTGGAAAGCGCAATTGAGCAGAAACTGGCCGATATGGGCCACGTCTTGCCCAACGCCGCAGCGCCGGCGGCCAACTATGTGCCCTATACGGTCAGCGGCAAGCTGATCCTGGTGTCCGGCCAGCTGCCGATCAAGGATGGACAGGTGGTGTTCAAGGGCCGGCTCGGCGACGGCGTCGAGGTCGAGGAGGGGCAGGCCGCAGCGGCCCTTTGCGCGCTCAATCTTCTGGCCCAGGCGAAAAACGCCTGCGATGGCGATCTCGGCAAGCTCGGGCGCTGTCTGAAGCTCGGCGGCTTCGTCGCCTGCACCCCCGATTTCACCGATCATCCCAAGGTGATCAACGGCGCCTCGAATCTGATCGCTGATGCCATGGGTGAGGCCGGTCAGCATGCCCGTTTCGCCGTGGGCGCCGCCAGCCTGCCGCTCGGCGCCGCGGTCGAGGTCGAGGCGATCTTCCATCTTGCCTAAACGACTGCGAGCCGAGCGTTGACCGAATCCGACCGACCGCCGGTGGCGGTGCGCCTGGTCCAAGGAATCGACCGGATCGCCGCGGCGGACTGGGACGCCTGCGCCGGCGCCGATCAGCCGTTTTTGAGCCACGCCTTCCTGTCCGCGCTGGAAACCAGCGGGTCGGCCTCGGCCGACACCGGCTGGTTGCCGCTGCATCTGGTTGCCGAACAGCAGGGACGCGTGATCGCCTGCGCGCCGATGTACCTGAAGAGCCATTCCTATGGCGAATATGTGTTCGATTGGGGTTGGGCGGACGCCTATGAGCGTGCGGGCGGGCGCTACTATCCGAAGCTGCAGGTGGCGGTGCCGTTCACGCCGGTGCCGGGTCCCAGGCTGCTGGCACGGCCTGATGTCGATATCGCCAAAACCGCGCTGATCCAGGGCCTGCTCGGCGCTGCGTCCCAGATCGACTGCTCCTCCCTGCACATCACCTTTTGCCAGGACCGGGAATGGCGGGAGCTCGGCGAGGCCGGCATGATGCAGCGCACCGGCGTGCAATATCACTGGAAAAACCGCGGCTATCGCGACTTCGACGATTTCCTCTCAGCGCTAAAGAGCAGCAAGCGCAAGATGATCAAGAAGGAACGCGCGCGCGTGCGTGCCCAGGGCCTGGAACTGGAAACCCTCACCGGCGAGGCGCTCACCCCTGATATCTGGGATCACTTCTATCCGTTCTACCGCTCGACCGTCGACAAGCGCTGGGGCGGCGCTTATCTCACCAAGCGCTTTTTCCGCGAGATCGGCCAGCTCATGCCGGAGCGCATCGTCCTGGTGATGGCGCGCCATGACGGGCGCTACGTCGCGGGCGCGCTGAACCTGCTCGGCAGCGACACCTTGTTCGGTCGCAACTGGGGTTCGATCGAAAGCTTCGACTTCCTGCATTTCGAGGCCTGCTACTACGCCGCCATCGAGTTCGCGATCGAGCGCGGCCTCGCGCGCGTCGAGGCGGGCGCCCAGGGTCAGCACAAGCTGCAGCGCGGCTACGAACCGGTCCCCACCTACAGCGCCCATTGGATACGAGACCCCAATTTTCGACGCGCGGTCGAACGCTTCCTCGACGAAGAACGCCGGGACATGGCGATCGAACGCGAGCAGCTAAAGGACCTCCTACCCTACCGCGTGGTGGTGTGACCACCTCATCGACTTCCGGCCGCTGTCGTTGAACGAGCCCTCGTGATCCGCGGTATGCGGTCATTTTCTGGACCCAGGAACGGAAGCGCATCTGTCGAAGGCGCGGGTGGCGCAAGGCCAAATCAAGTTGACCTGACCGGCAATGCGACTCGTTGAGTCCAGGTCCAATCGCGGAATTCCGAGGGAATCAAATGATGTGGTCACACCACTAGGCGAGGTCCTGCAGGGCGTCGAGCACCGCCTTGACTTCGGCGCGGCCGGCGTCGTCCAGGGCCGGCTGTGGAGCCAGCGGCTGCCCGACCGGGAAGCCCTGGAGCTCGAGGCCGCCTTTGATGCAGGCGGCGAGCGCGAACTTCGAGAAGACCTGGTTGATGCGCCAGAGCTTTCTCTGCAGCGCCATCGCCTCCTGGTAGCGCCCCTCCCGGCAGAGATCGTAGAGGGCGACACTTTGCCTAGGGATCAAACAGGCGGGCCCCGCCATCCAGCCGACGCCGCCGATCAGCATCACCGCCGCCGGGATGTGGGCGGACGCGCTGAAAATCCCGAGGTGGTCGCCGACCCGGTTGATGATGGTTAGAAGACGGCCGGTATTGGTGGATGCATCCTTCAGATGGCTGATGTTTTTCGTACGCGCGAGCCGGTCGATCGCCGCCAGGCTGAGATCGGAGCGCTGGAACTGCGGGTTGGTGTACAGCACCACCGGGCAAGCGACCGCTGCGGCGATCGCCTGGAAATAGGCGACGACGCCGTCATCGGGGATCGGGAAATAGGCTTCGAGCACGGCGAGAATGCCGGAAGCCCCCATGCGCTCGTAGAGCGTGGCCTGGCGCACCGCCTCATCGGTGGTCGTCGCGGCCACCCCTGCGACCACCGGCACGCGGCCGCTTGCGGCTTCGAGCGTGACCTCGACCACCCGTTGTTTCTGTTCGGGCGAGAGATAGGCGAACTCGCCGGTCGAGCCGAGCGGCGTCAGGCCGTGCACGCCCGCCTCGATCAGGTGATCGACCAGATCCGCCAACACCTTGTCCATGACCTGGCCACGCCGGTCGATCGGCGAAACCAGATAAGGCCAGACCCCATGGAAATCGGCGCCGGCAGCGCCGGCTGGCTTGACTTGGACCTCGCTCATTTTGGATGCGCTCGCCTATGTTCCATCATGATGTATCCAGTGGGTTGGCAATCTCGATCAGATTGCCGTCGGGATCGCGCAGATAGATCGAGAGGATCGCGACGAGCGCGCCGCTGCGTTCGACAGGGCCTTCGATCAGCCGGAGGCCGGCCGCCTCGAGTTCGGTTTTGAGCTCGGCCACCGGCTGATCGGTCAGGAAACAGAGATCGGCGGAACCGGGCGTCGGCAAGGTCGCCTTCGGTTCGAACTCCTTGCCCAGCTCATGCAGGTTGATCTTCTGGGACCCGAAATTCAGCGCCACACGCTCTTGTTTCGGTCCAAACCGCCGAACGTCCATGCCAAGCCCGTCCCGATAAAAGCGGATGGTCGCATCCAGATCCCGGACCGTGAGCACCAAGTGATCCAGCGAAGAAATCAAGTCAACGATCCATCGCGTCGATGGGGGAATTCGATGCGCTCCATGTCGTCGTCGCTGAGGCCGAAATGGTGGCCGATCTCGTGGATCAGGGTGTTTTCGATGATCGCCGAGAGCGAGAAGTCGTGATCGCACCAATAGGCGAGCAGCGGCTGCCGGTAGAGGAATATCATGTCGGTCTGATCGCGCGGCGTCTCGAAGCCCTGGTCATGGCCGACCGGCACGCCGTGATAGAGGCCGAGCAGATCATAGGGACTTTCCAGCGCCATCGTCTTTTCGGTGGCCTCGTCCGGAAAATCCTCGACCTTGATCACCACGCCGCCGAGATGGCGGGTGAAAGCCTCGGGGAGGCCGGCCAGAACTTCTTCGCCGATTCGCTGGATGTCTTCGAGCGAGGGCGGCGGTAGGTCGAAAGCCTGATAGGATGGCCGCGCCTTCATCCAACCGACCGTTCAAACCGGGAGAAACGGGACATGAGCAGACCAGCAGCCTTGGAAGGCGAAGAGCGCCGAGCAGCGCTTGCCGCCCTCGACGGCTGGCATGACCAGTCGGAGCGCAACGCGCTTGCCAAGACGTTCATCTTCAAGAATTTCAACCAGGCCTTCGGCTTCATGACCAGATCAGCCCTCCTCGCCGAAAGGATGGACCATCACCCCGAATGGTTCAACGTCTACAAGACCGTCGAGGTCACGCTCACCACCCATGACGCCGGCGGCGTCACCGAGTTCGATGTGCGCATGGCCAAGGCGATGGACCGCTTTGCGGCGGAGGGGTGAGACGTGGGGCCTTCTTCGGCAACCCGCGGTCGCTCTCGAAGATTTTGGTTGTTTTTCTGCCATAATTGATTACCCAAACGATCGTCAGCCCCATCACCGGCATGGCCCCCCCGATCTGGACCAGCGCCGGACGGATTCGTTTGAAGACCAGCGGGTTCATCGATGCGGACACGCGATTGAGAGACCTCCACCATGGCATTCATGATTCCAGAGACACTGCGGCGGCGCTTTTCGACACAGGGCACGAAGAAGAAGGTGCGAGCGCTTTATTGGCAGGAAGACTATCTCGATGCGTATAGCCAGCACACCGATCTTCGGGTCGACGAGGACCCGCATGACGCCATCGGCGGTCACTGGGACGAGATGGGCGAGCTGCAGTTTCGTTTCCTGGTCGACAACGGCCTGAAACCCGAACATCGCATGCTCGATATCGGCTGCGGGACATTGCGTGGAGGCCGGCATTTCATCCGCTACCTCGATGCGGGCCACTACACCGGGATCGACATTTCAAAGAAGGTGCTCGCCTACGGCCAAGAGCTCCTGGTCGAGGAGAAGCTCGCGGAAAAACGCCCGAAGCTCGTGTTGAACCAGGAAAAGCGCCTTCGCTTTTCGGAGTTTGCCGATCAGACCTTCGATTATCTGCTGGCGCAGTCGGTGTTCACGCACTTGCCGCCTGAATATATCGAGGAGTGCTTTCAACATATTCGGCAGATCATGGGCATCGACAGCCGGTTTTTCTTCACGTTTTACGGCAGCGATGAGCATTGCCGCCGAGCCTTGAAGGACTTCTCCCAGCCCTGGCCGTTTTATCAAGAGCTGGCGGAGCGCCACGGCTACCTGATCGAAAACAAATCCGAACACTACCCCCATCCGAGTCAGCAGAGCATGGCCGTCTTGACCCTTGCCTGATCCGAGCCGCCGAACAGCAGGCCTATGCACAAAAGGCGCCCGAAAAACGCCGCTGCGCCAGGAGGAGCGACCTTGCATGCAAATAGGAAAGATAATGTCGCGGTTTTCGTGATTCCCGGCTAAACGGGTCTGCAACCAGGGAATCGAAGCGGCGCCCGATGATCGAAGATCTTCTCGACCATTCGACCGGCACGACATTCGAAACGGATGTCGCGATTGTCGGCGCTGGCGCCGCTGGCATCACCCTTGCGCGCAGCCTCTCTGCAGCCAAGATCAACGTCTGCCTCCTGGAAAGCGGCGGGCGGGACTACGAGCAACCGGTTCAAGATCTGGCCAAGGGCGAGAACGTCGGCTTTCCCTACTACCCACTCGCCGAGTCCAGGCTGCGCTTCTTTGGCGGCACGACGGCGATTTGGGGCGGCCGGTCAGCCGAGCTCGATCCGATCGATTTCGAGCGCCGGCCTTGGGTCGACCATAGCGGCTGGCCGATCGACAAGAGCGCCCTCGAAAGCTCCTACCAGCAAGCGTCAGCCCTTCTCGATCTGCCGACCGATGGGATCGACCAGAGCGACCATCGACCGGCAAACGGCCATGGGCTCGCCCTCGACCGGTCGCTCATCGAAACATCCTATTGGCAGTTCGACGAGCAATTCGAGCGTTTCGGGCTCGGTCAATGCGCCGACCTGGTGGAATCGCCGATCGTGCGAATTTTGCTGCACGCGACAGTCACGCGCATCGCCGTCAACGCGTCCACGACCGCCGTCGAGGCGCTCGAGATCGCCAATTTGATGGGCCGAAAGGCAACGGTGCGCGCCAAAGCCTTCGTGCTCGCAGCCGGCGGCATCGAAACACCGCGTCTGCTGCTGGCGTCGTCCGATCGGATCGAGGGTGGCGTCGGCAACGGGCATGATTTGGTCGGACGGTTCTTCATCGAACACCCGCGCGCAAGAGGCGCCAAGGTTGTCGCCGACAAGGCTTGGCCTCTTCTTCGGGCGATGCCGCGCCTTCATCGAAGTGCTGGCCGGCTGCAGGCGGCGGTGCTGCGCGGCGCCACGAGCTTGCAGGAGCGCGAGGGCATTTTGAACACGGCCTTCTCGCTCGCCGTGCGCAGGCCGCCGGATGGACGAAGGAACCTGAGCCAGCGCCTCTACGCCGACATCAAGCACCGCCTGCCGCCGGACCGTTTCGGCCGCCTGCTGTGGCGCAACTACCGGCGCGCGCAGATCGTCGCCCGCGAGCGCATCAACCTGGCGCGCGGCTGGTGGCGGCTGAAGGGTGGGCGCTACGGTCTCTACGTGGTCATCCGCGGCGAACAGGCGCCCAACCCGGCGAGCCGCCTGGTCCTGGACAAGGAATGCGACGCGCTCGGCATGCCGCGCTTGACCTTGGATTGGCGCTTTAGCGAGATCGACAAGCATAGCGTGCGCGTGCTGATGTCGACCCTCGATCGCGAGCTCATCCGCCTCGGCCTGGGACGGCTCGAGCTTTCGGACTGGCTCGCAGAAGAGGGAACGCCTTGGCACACCGACGATCTCGTCGGCAACCACCCCGTCGGCGGCTATCACCACATCGGCACCACCCGCATGGCGACCGACGCGCGAGAAGGGGTGGTCGATGCCGATTGTTGCGTCCACGGCATGGGCAACCTGTTCATCGCCGGAAGCTCGGTGTTTCCAACAGGCGGCTGGGCCAACCCGACGCTGACGATCCTGGCCCTTGCGCTTCGATTGGGCGATCATCTGAAGGGCAGGAGCGAATTTCAGCCCTGATCGGAGCGCTGATGCCCGGCGCGCCTCAGCCCCGCCGCATCTTCAGACGACGCACCTTGATTTTCTCATGCGCCTCGTCCGTCCCGTCATGAAATGACCCGAACCAGCGGTCCCACGGCACTTCGAGATTGCCGTAATTGCACTCGAAATAGCGGTGATGCATTTGGTGATGGAAGGTGCCGAGCGCCAGGCGGTTCTTGTCGGCGACCAGAAGGCCCTCGTAGCCGGTGTGCGAGGTCGCCGCGGTCAGCGCCTGGTGCTGCATGTGGAACAGGATGTGGATCGGATGCGCGGCGATGATCCAGTGGATCAGGACCGACGAAAAAAACAGCAGGTGCTCGATCGGGTGCATGGAGAGGCCGGACCAGGGGCCGACATTGGTGTTCCGATGATGCAGCGCGTGCGCGGCCTTGTAGAGCGGCGGCCAGTGCAGCCAGCGGTGGATCCAGTAGAAGTGAAAGGAAATCCAGACCGGCGTCAGGAAAATGAGAACAACGAACCAGACCGGATTGTCCGCCCAGGTGAGCATGGGCGCGTAGCCGTTGGCCAAGGCCCAGAGCATCAGCACTTCATAGGCCGTCCACACGGCAACGCCGCTCGCGAGCGTCCACACCATGTTGTCGAGAACCTGGCTCCCCAGGGTGAAGGTCCGGCTGTTCGCCTTCAGCTCACGCGGGTCGTATTTGAGTTTTTTGCCCTGCCCCTTCCACCAGTAGAAATAAAGGTGCAAGGAGCCTGCCACCAGGATCATCAAGACGAGATTTTTCGCATAAAGCGCAGCGATCCAATCGATCGCGAGATGTTTCGTGACGTCGAGCGACGGTGTCAGGAAAAACCAGGTGAAGGCCGCAAGCCCGACCAGACCAGAGTTCTCGGCAAGCGTGAACCAGCGATCCCCGACCCACCGCACCATCCGCCTCGGATCAGGTGGCCAGGTAAAGAACGGCGAGGCCACAATCGGGACCTGGGGCCGATGGTGCCATTGTCTCGCGAAGTCGCTTGTCGCCGGCCTGGCAGCTGATGCGCCTGCCTGATCCACCTTCATCCGGCCTCCCCCGCAGGATTTCTTTACGCCATCATCCCATCACGTAAAGTTGGAGAAGGCCAGCATGGCGTGACGACTGATCATTGTTACCGACGATAGACTGGCGAAACCGGACACAGGCCAAACACCGCTCATTCGAGCTTTTGACCCCATGCCGCCCTCTCCTCGAGATCTGGAGGCGTTGTAACCCTCGCTATCCCAATCTCCTGACGCTATGAAATTTGCAGACCTGGAATTCGGGGAGAACGAGATCGATGGCCAAGCTTCATTACTTCAAGGGTCGAGGTCGCGCCGAGACAACGCGGTGGATGCTTGCCGTCAACCGGATAGACTTTCAGAACATCGCTGTCGAAACGCCCAAAGAGCTCGCCGCATTACGAGCCTCCGGCAAGCTGCCGTTTGATCAGATGCCCCTTCTGGAACTGGATAACCTGAACCTTAGCCAGTCCAGCGCGATGATCAGGTACCTGGCGCGACGCGGCGATCTCTATGGTGATGATGATACCGACGCGCTCTGGTGTGATATGATCGCGGGGGCAGTGGCGGATTTCGCGGAGACAGCGATCCAAGCCGCATTTCAACCTTCGACTGAGATTGCCATGGCTGGCATGCAGGCCCGCTTTGCGAAGTTCGGTCCCCGCTTCGAAGCACGCCTGGCGTCCAACGGCGGCGATTTTTGCGTGGGCGACCGCCTCAGTTTCGCCGATGTGGTTTTGGCCGAAGCCTTGACTTCGTACTTGGAGTGGCTTCCCGATCTTCTGGTGGTGACGCCTAAGCTAAGGGATCTCCATAGCCAGGTGCTCGAGCAAGACGGCATTGCCTCCTATCTCGGATCTGAACAGCGTTATCCCAAAGCGGACGATGACTATGTGATCGCTGCTGCCAGGGTTCTGCAACGAGCGCTCCCGCCGCACATGCCCGATGCTGATCGCTTCGTTGACAAAGCCTAGTAGATCGAACGATTGGACAGGCCTTGTAGCGACCGGTCCTGGCACGTTTTCTCCGAAAAACCTATTGCCGCTTACCGGATATCAGTCGCCGTCCGATCCCCGGAATGCATCCGATCATAGGTCGATCTCAACCACCCCACCTGCCTTAGCCGCCCGAGACTGACACAAGATCACCGACGTCTCGCGCTGCTTGGCTGACAGCACGAAATCGCGGTGCTCGACCTCGCCATTGAGCAGCGTGCAGCGGCACACGCCGCAGAGGCCGTCGGAGCATTTGACGTCGATCGGGACGCCTTGGGCCTGGAGGACGTCGGTGGCGGTTTGATCGGCGGGGACCAGGATCTCGCGGCCGGACTTGGCGAGCTTCAGGGTGAAGTCATGGTTCACGTAGTCCGGGGTCTCCGGCACCGAGAAATATTCGAGATGCCTGGCCTCTTCCGGGAAGCCTGCGGCCTCGGCCGCGGCGATCACCGCCTGCATGTAGGCGTCGGGGCCGCAGGTGTAGACGTGGGAACCTTCCCGCCAGTTGCCGAGGATTTTTCCGAGGTCGGCGCGCGTGCCCTCATCCGAGATATGCAGTTGAACCCGGTCCCTCCAGGGAAAGGTCGAAAAATCGTCGAGAAAGCCGGCGATGGCTCGTGTCGAACAAGAGTAATGGAGCGCAAAATCCGCACCGATCCGGTGCAGGCGGTGGGCCATGGCGATCATCGGCGTCACCCCGATCCCGCCCGCCAGCAGCAAGCTGCGACGCGCAGCTTCGTCGAGTGGGAAGTGGTTGATGGGGCGGGAGATGAAGATTTTTCGGCCCTCCCTAAAAATCCGGTGCATCAACGCGGAGCCGCCGCGCCCTTCGCCCTCGCGCAGGACGCCGATCTGGTAGGTCTTGCGGTCGGCGGGATCACCCGACATCGAATATTGCCGAAGGAACTCAGGCGCGATGACGATGTCGAGATGCGCACCCGCGGTCCATTCCGGAAGCTCTTCGCCGTCCAGGGCCTGGAATTCGTATTTGGTGACGTCATCGCTCATCGGCACGGCGCGGGTGATCTCGACCCGTATGACCGGCGCATCGCCGTCGATCTTGTATTCGTGGGCGAGACCATCGGTCTCGCCGCGAGCCAGGCGGGCCTGGTAGGCCTCTGCGGTGATCAGCGCCTGATAGGCCTCGATGCCTTTTTCCCGGTCCATCGGGAAGGGGAACGGCCAGGGGTGCGGGGCGAGGTTGGCGGGGTAGACCGCAAGCGTCTGGTCTTCG
>Ga0224508_10004482_pt1 | contig 11385 bp, 9 predicted proteins | sample SF_Jan12_sed_USG_4_FD_170157 | JGI IMG/M metagenome (GOLD analysis project Ga0224508, IMG submission 170157) | Sediment microbial communities from San Francisco Bay, California, United States - SF_Jan12_sed_USGS_21 | ecosystem: Environmental > Aquatic > Marine > Sediment | place: USA: California...
GAAATCCCAATGTCGTAGATCCCGATCCTCGGGGACCAATGTAAAGCAGCCACAACGAGACGGCAATCGAAGATTGGACATTGGTGCTTGGACATTGGTCATTTACTTCATATTCTGCAGGGCTTCAATGAGCCGGTCGATTTCTTCCTCCGTATTGTAGGCGTGGGGGCTGATCCGCAGGCGGCCGCCGCGGTAGCTGACCACGATATTTTGTCGCAATAATTTTTCACGCAGCGCGCTCATATCCCCCGGCCAGGTGAACGAGACGATGCCGCTGCGGTGATCGCCGTCGCGGATCGAGGCGATCGTGGCCCCGGCGGCTGTCAGACGCTCGCAGGCCAGGTCGGTCAGCTGCAAGATCCGCTGTGCGATTTGCGGGATACCGAACGACGTCAACAATTCCAGACTCGCCCCCAGTGCCAGATTGCCGACCATGTTTTCCGAACCCCCTTCAAAGCGGGCCGCGCTGGGCTTGAAATCCAACTGGATGCGATCAAAATCATGCTCGTGCACCACGCTGTGCCAGCCGACGCCCCAGGGATGCAACAAGTCCAAGTGTTCACGGCGGAGGTAAAACAAGCCAGCCCCTTCGGGGCCCAGCATCCATTTGTGACCGTCGGCGGCCAGGAAATCGACCGGCGTACGGCCGACATCCAGCGGAAAAATACCCAGACCCTGGATCGCGTCCAGGAACAATAGCGCCCCGTGATCGTGCGCCAGAGCGGCCAGTTGATCGACGTCGTTGCGCCAGCCGGAGGCAAAGCCAACCCAGCTGACCGCGACAATCCTGGTGCGGTCATCACAAGCCGCGGCCAGTTGTGCCAGGTCCACGCGGCCGTCGTTGACCGGAACCCGACGCGTCTCGACGCCGCGCGATGCCAGGTTCATCCAGGGGTAGAGGTTGGAAGGGAACTCGTTGGCCAGCGTGACCACGTTGTCGCCAGACTGCCAGGGATAGCCTTCCGCCACCAGGCAGATGCCGGCTGTCGTGTTTTTGACCAGCGCCAACTCGTCGTCACTAGCACCGATCATCCGCGCGGCCACGCGGCGTATGTCTTGCACGCGACGACTCCAACCGGACCAGACCGTGGCACCGTGAACCGCCGCCTCTTCCGCCCAGGTCACCGTCGCGTCGCAGGCCGGGCCACTGATCGGCGCGACCGCTGCGTGGTCCAGGTAGACCAGTCGCTGAGCGACTGGCATCTGGCGGCGAAATGCATTCCAATCCGGCATACCGTTCCCGTTAACTCGCGGGGCCCGTTTGCTCGCGGGGCCCGTTAGCTCGCTGAGCCATGTGCATGGACATAACACGTACGCGACGAAATACTGTTCACAGCGTTCCACGCAGCCCGCCAAGTGGAACCGCCTATCCGCTTGAATTATACTGAAATGTTTCGGCCGGTAATGGCTATGCACGCGATTTTTGACTGACTACGATGAAAGCCATGAGTATTTCGGGGATTGTTTTCGGCATCCTCCTTTTGGTGATTTTTGCGCTGGATCTTACGCCGCTGAAGATCCCCTTCGGCCAGCCTAGCGCTACGCTCGATATCGGCTTCATTATCGCCGGCCTGCTGATCGCCTACCTGGGGTGGTCTGCCCTGCAATCCACGAAGTAGCTGCGCGGCGGGAAGCGCCGTGAGATCCGCGCGACCCCGCGGAACGTCAGGCGGCACGCGAGATGGACGATTTGCCCCGCAAAATGGATTGGGCACAGCGAGATGACCGTCGGCTGGGCAACTGAACCGCGATCTGCGAAATCGTCTGCACCTGCAGCAGGCCGTCATTGCGACGACAAGCGACGTGCTGCAACAAGCTTTCCAACGTGCGCAGAGATTGCCGATCAGCATTCAGCACGTCGTCCAAAACCACATGACACAAACCGCCGCCAGACATGGCCCGGTCGATCTGCCGACGCATTACAAATCCGCTCCGTCGTCCCCCCTCGTCGGAAAGGACCAACGACGCCTGCATTTCCCAGAGACCGAAGCGCAACGTCTTGATGGGATGCTTCACTCGACGGTCGGCCGAGGCGACACGGTCGCTGACCACCATGCTAATACCGCCGCGGACCAACGCGTCCCACCGGTCGAACCGCATTCCGCCACGCAGCATCAGCGTGGCGATATCCAGTCCGGCCGTTTGTGCCGTCGACAATTGACGTTGCAGGTGGCGGCGGACGTTTTCACTGCTTGTTGTCGGGCTCGTCCAATCCGCGTCGCTCCACAGTGCGATTTCATGTGGCAAATCACTGGCTCGCAAGTGATGTACGGTATCGTGCGCAGTTAAATCGCCCAGGCCCCAGCTGACGGGAATCTGAAACTCGCCAAAGAGCTGCAGGTAACGCTCGATCACCCGGTTACGCGTAGCCGCATTGATTGCGTCCCGCGACGGCAGGCTAATCGAAAAACAGATAACGCACTGAGGAACGTTCGACGGTGGCAGAAGGCGCATGGCAACTTTCCTGGGCAGTAAACAGGGGGATAATCGAGCGAAGATGCTCGCTAGCAGCACGGCGCGGTGAACCACCATCCTGTTCGGTCAGGCGACCGAGATGGCATGACGCGAATGCCTGGGATAACGCCTGGGCAAGTTGGGCAAAGTCTGCCGGCGAGGTCATTTTTTCCTGCGCCAAGAGACTTGTTGGCAACCCACACGGGGTCGGGAGTTTTTTTCGCCACTGCGACCGCCGCCGATTAATGTGCAATTTGGAAGTGGCGAAAAAGACTCCCGACCCCTTCGCGCGCGCAAACAGACTTAGCGGCCGCTGCTGGTCACGATCGCGTCGACCACACCATCCGTGGTGTATTCGACCGCCTCGGCTTGCGGCGGATAGCCAAGCTGCTGCAGAGTGTCCGATGTCACCGGACTGATACTGGCCAACCGGCTGCGGCGCAGTAGATCGCCGAACATGGCGGCCAGCGAACGGGCGATGGCAGAACTGGTAACCGTGATCCAATCGATCTGGCCGGCCTGCAGCGCATCACGGACTTCCTCTGCAGGCTGTTCAACATCGCGGCTGGTGTAGGCGACGATCTGATCGACATGGCCGCCGGCCGCCGTCAAGCGTTCCGCCAGCACTTCGCGCCCCCTGCTCGCTCGACACAACAAGAACCGGCTACCTGCCGCCCCGACCGCCAGCGCGTCGGCCAACGCTTCTGCTCGGTAGGCTGCAGGTTCCACATTCGGCTTGAGGTAATAGCGACCCAATTCCGCGGCGGTCCGCGGGCCGATCACGGCCAGCTGAACGCCACCCAAGCGCCGAAGATCGCCGTGATGCTGCCAGATCCTGTCCAGCAGAGACCGCACGCCATTGGCACTGGAAAAAACCAGCCAGTCATAGGTCCCCATCTGATCCACGGCGCGATCGACCGGGCTCCAATCCGCGGGCGGTTCGACGGCGATCGCCGGCTGAACGATACAGCCCGCGCCCTGTTCTGCCAGGCTGCGACACATATCCGCCGCCTGATGAACCGGTCGCGTAACCATCACGGTCTGCCCGGCCAGTGGCCGCTGCTGAGCCCATTGGAACAGTGCATCCGGACGGCAAGCAGGTCCGATCATCACGACGGCCGGCGGGCGCAGTTTTTGTTGTGCGATTTCGTCAGCTAACGAGCCTAATGTGCAGGGGATAACCTGTTGATCGGTCCAGCCGCAGCGGCGTACGATGACGGCCGGCGTCGACGCGGCCAATCCCGCCTGGATCAACGCCGACGACCAGGACTGCGACGTAGTGACTCCCATGTAAAACACCAACGTGCCTGGAAAACTCGCCAGCGCTGCATAGTCCACTTTCGGCGGCTCGCCGTGCCCTGACTGTTCCTGGCCGGTAACCAGTGCCAGCGCGGACGACAGCTCGCGATGCGTTACCGGGACGCCGGCCAGACTGGGCGCCGCCAGCGCGGCCGTAACTCCCGGCACGATCTCGAAGCCGATATTGCCGGCCACCAGCGCTTGCAGCTCCTCGGCCAACCGTCCGAAGACCGCCGGGTCTCCGCATTTCAGTCGCACCACATCCAGGCCCGCCTGCGCTTTGTCGACCAGCAACCGGCTCACCTGCTCCTGCGGCATGATGCGTCCCTGTCCATGGCGTCCCAGGCAGATCGCTTCGGTATCGGCCCGCGTGTGCAGCAGGACCAGCGGATTGGCCAGGTAATCATAGACAACCACGTCCGCCCGCTGCAGCAGCTGAGCACCGCGGACCGTGATCAATCCGGGGTCACCAGGCCCGGCCCCGACCAGATAAACCCGACCTGTCTTGCTGGATGTCATGATCGACCGCCACGCTTTCGGTTGGCAGAAGCCATCTGTGAACGCCTAGGCTTTGATTACATTCTAACCGGTTTGAGTGTCACGTGATGCGGGATGCTGGTTGCGAGATCCAGGATACGAGATTCGGGATACAACCATGGAACCCCTTGCGACCGTCTTGTTCCCTTAGGGGTTCACCAAATGTTTGTAGCAACCGCACCGCAACCCGCATCTCGCATCCCGTATCTCGGATCCCGAACCGCTACGCGTTGTTTTGCGAGTCTCGCGTGATAGAATAATACTGCGGCTGCACGTGGATCCGCACCCCCGGTCGTGCAACTACCTGATTGATTTTGATCTACGGCCGCCGCAATTCTTTTCGCAGGGACACGCCATGGCGCCTAAAGGCAAAGACAAAAAAAACGACGACGACGGCAAAGACAAGCAGTCGGACGAGTCGGCGGAAAAGCAAGACAAGGCGAAACTGGAGCCCATTTCGCCGGGCAAGCGAAAACGACTGCAAAAGTGCTTTGAGCACGGCAGCATGCTATCGGCCAAGGGGGAATACGACTACGCCAACCAGATGTTTACCCAGTGCGTGGCGGGCGATCCGGGCAACCTGATCTATACACAGAATTTTCTCGGCAATCTCATCAAAAAATACAATAACAACAAAAAGGGGGGCAAGCTGGCCGGGATGCGCGGCGCCGGTACCAAGGCCGGTATGAAAAAGGCGATGATGAAAAAGAACTGGCCGGAGGCGATTAAATCCGGCCTGGAATTGCTGGCCTTGAATCCCTGGGACACCGCCGCCTGTACCGACATGTCCAAGGCCTGCGGCGAATTGGAGCTGGACGAATGCCAGCTGGCTTATCTGCGCATCGCCCTGGACGGCGCGCCGAAAGACATGTCCCTGAACCGGCTGGCGTCCGAGACGTTTGCTCATCTGGCCCACTTTGACGAAGCCATCCGCTGCCTGGAGCGCATCGCGGCCGCCAACCCCAACGACCTGGAACTTCGCCGCGAGATCGGGGCCATGACCGTCGAAAAGACGATCAACAAGGGTGGCTACGACGATGCGGAAACGTCGATGGACGTCAGCGTCGACAAAAAGGCTCGTGAAGACCTCGCCGGCGGCACGATCGAACTGACCGACGAACAGCGTTTTCGACGGGAAATACGCCGACACCCGGAGGAAGTCACCAATTACGTCAACCTTTCGGACCACTTTTTCAAGCTAGAACAATTCGACAAGTGCGAAGAGGTGATGCGAGAATGCGTGGAGGCGACCGACGCGATACGGGCCAAGGAAGTCCTGGAAGATGTCCAATTGCACCGCGCTGGACTGGAGATCCTGCGAGCCAAAAATCGGGCCGCGGAATCCAAGGACCCCAAGGCCGCCGCGCTGTACGAGCAGATGAAAGTTGAATTGAACAAGCGGGAACTGGAAGTGTTCGGGGCCCGCTGCGAGCGATACCCAAACGATTTCAGCCTCAAATTCGAGCTCGGACTGCGACTGAAACAGATTGGCAAGTACCAGGATGCGATCAAGGAATTCCAACAAGCTCGCAACGAGCAGCGAAAGACGGCCGCCGCGAACCTGGAAACCGGGGAATGCTTCCAGCAGATTAAACAGTACAAGCTGGCCCTGCAGGCTTACCAGGAAGCGATCAAGACGTCCGGCATTTGGGACGAAGAAGTCAAAAAGCTGGCTCTGTACCGCGCCGGTCGGTTGTGCAAGGGCCTCAAGGAATACGACAAGGCCGAACAATACCTGACTGAACTGGCGGGAATGGACTTTGCTTACAAGGACGTCTCCAAGCTGCTGGACGAGATTGCGAAATTAAAGGGCCCATAAGGCATCTGGACATATTCCGGCCTTTTCGTCATAAATAGGGATTCGGCGGCGGCGGTTGTCTGATGTACCGCGTCGCTCGCCAGACTGTCTCACCTGCCCCCGAAGAGATTCACCGTCCCATGCCCAATTCGAAGAGCGCAAAAAAGCGATTACGCCAGAACGAAACTCATCGCCAGAGGAACCGAGCGACCAAGTCGTCACTGCGCTCGCAGTTGCGAAAGGTCACCCAGGCGGTCGAAGCCGGCGATGTGGCGGCCAGCGAGCAAGCTTTCCGCCTGGCAGTCCAGAATCTGGATCGCGCGGCGGCAGGGCATGTGATTCACGCCAACGCAGCCGCCCGCACCAAGTCGCGACTCTCGGCCAAGATCAAGGCCATCAAAGCTTAGTTATTCTCGGCACTCGACGCGCCGTCGTTCTTGCTCAGATACCGCCGCAACAACGTGGCGCGTGCCTTATTGCGGTCGGCCGTATCGAGCTCCACACCGCTGATTTTCTGCAGATGTGCCGGCTGAGTGCAAATAAACAGCTCGTTGACCGTCGGCATGGCAACATCGGTCAGCAATCCCAGCTGGATGCCCATCCGCACGCTGGACAACAGATGCATCGTCTCTTCGCTGCTGATCGTCTGCGCGGTCGACAGAATACCAAAAGCACGGCTGACGCGGTCGTGCAGGTTCTCGTGACCTTCTTTCATCAGAAAATCCCGCGCTTTGCGCTCGTAGTCGATCAGTACCGGGACGACATCGGCGATGTGCTTAATCAACTCCTCTTCCGGGCTGCCGAGGGTGATCTGGTTGCTGATCTGGTAAAAGTCCCCCATGGCCTGGGACCCTTCGCCATACAACCCGCGCACCGCCAGGCTGATCTTGTGCAAGCTGCGAAATACCCTTTCGATCTGACGAGTAATCACCAGCGCGGGTAAATGCAGCATGACGCTGACCCGCATGCCGGTGCCGACGTTGGTGGGACAAGCTGTCAGGTAGCCCAACCGGCTATCAAAGGCATAGGTGACCTTGGATTCCAACCGGTCGTCAATGTTGTTGATACGCTCCCAGGCCTTGTCCAGGTCCAGGCCGCTGTGCATGACCTGAATCCGCAGATGGTCCTCTTCGTTGATCATCAAGCTGGTACGCTCGCCCGAATCGATGGCCACGCCGCGGGCACCCTCGCTGTCGGCATGCTCGCGGCTGATCAACTGCCGTTCGACCAGCAGTTGTCGATCCAATCCGTCCAGTTTGTTGACGTCTAAGTAGAACAGTTCGCCCGGTTCGCTGGTCGCCGTCAGCGCTTCCCACAACGTTTTTTCTATTTCGCCCCGATCCAACTCGGTCGCTCGGCTGATAAACGGATAGTCCGCAAGATTCCGGGCCAGCCGAATCCGACTACTGATCACGATATCGGACTCCGGCCCCGCGCCTTTGAGCCATTCGCCGCTACGATTAGTGAGTTTATCCAGATCCACGAACTTTATTCCTCGCCCTCTTCCGCGGCCTCTTCCGCGGCCTCTTCCGCGGCACCGTCGGCCTGCGGCTTGTCGCTGACCTCTACCTCGATCCGCCGAATTTCATCCCGCAAGTTCGAGGCCCGCTCGTAGTTTTCTTCGCCTACCGCGTCTTTCATCTCTCGGCGCAGACGAATCAGCTCGGTCTGTTTGGCACTATCCGTTGCCGAATGCTGTGGGCACTTGCCCACGTGCGCCGTCTCGCCATGAATATTGACCAGCAACGGCTCCAATTCGTCGGCAAAACAAATGTAGTCGTGCGGACAACCAAAGCGGCCCTGATTGCGAAACTCGTAGAAAGAAATCCCGCAAACGGGGCAGGTGCGCTGGTCCAGTCGAGCGAGATCTTCGGCCGTTTGGCCGACGGCCAGTTGATGCGCCAACACGCCGGCCAGGGTGGGCGCCGTGGGCTGGTCCTCTTGTCCGTTCGAGAGATACTCTCGCGCGTGGTCTTCGCAAAGATGCACCTCTTGAGGTTTACCACCCGCCAACTCGGTGATGTGAAACGTGGCCGTCTTGTCACACTCTTGACATTGCATAATAACGCCGCGGACGAACTAAATCGTTGGATACCAGGGACTTGCCACAAGGATTCTAGCAGCACCCGTTACACTGTCAATATCGAGATCGCAGGCAGGCACCGCGAACCTTCGTCAAGATTGTTGCTCCTTATCATCCTACGCATGAATCATACGCATCACGCCATCTTCATGCGCGGCGTTGTGACGGGATTGCCCGGCTGATAAAGTACGCGACTATGCACCATTTCCCGGACTTTAAGAACTTTCGCAAGTTGGCCACAGATGTCGACCTCGTACCCGTCTATCGTCGCCTGGTCAGCGATTCACTGACGCCGGTTAGCGCTTTTCACAAGATTGACGAAGGCCGTTGCGCGTGTCTGTTCGAAAGCGTCATCGGTGGTGAACGTGTGGGGCGTTATAGCTTCCTGGCCAGCGACCCCTACCTGCTGTTGGAAGCACATCAAAATCAGGTCACGATTTACACCGGCGACCAAGTCGAAGAGTTTGAAAGTACCGATCCCTTGGCCGAACTGGAACAGCGCGTCCACGCCACGCGTGCCGCCACGCTGCCCGACCTGCCACCGTTTACCAGCGGAGCGGTCGGCTATGCGGGCTACGACGTCGTGCGCTATACGGAACACCTGCCGGATGCGCCAACCGACGATCGCCGGCTGCCGGACTTGTCGTTCGCCTTCTATGACCACATGGTCGTCTTCGACCACATCACCAAGGCGATCGTGGTCGTGGCCATGGCGCATGTCAACGACACGGATGTGCAGGACGCGTATCAGGAGGCCTGCCAGCGGGTGGACCGGCTGGTCCAGCGCCTGGCCGCGGAAGGCCCGCCATTGGAGTTGGCCGATATCAATCTTTCGGGCCAGACAGAGATCAAACCGGCGTCGAATTTCGATCAGCCACAGTTCGAAGATGCCGTCCGCCGCTGCGTCGAATACATCCGCGCGGGCGACATCTTTCAGGTGGTCATCAGCCAGCGTCTGCAAGTGCCGATTCACACACATCCGTTCGAAATCTACCGCACCTTGCGGGTGGTGAACCCCAGCCCCTTCATGTTCTATGTGCGGGCGCCGTCGGTAACGCTGGTCGGCAGTTCACCGGAAGTGATGGTCCGCGTCGTGGACCAGACGGTCACCGTCCGCCCGCTAGCCGGTACCCGCCGCCGCGGTGCCACGCCGGAGGAAGACCTGCAGTTGGCCGAAGAACTGCTGGCCGATCCCAAAGAACGCGCCGAACATGTGATGCTGGTCGACCTGGGCCGCAACGACGTGGGCCGCGTGGCGCAGTACGGGACGGTCGAGTTGAGCGACGTGATGACGATTGAGCGTTACAGCCATGTCATGCACATCACCTCCAACGTGACCGGACGTCTGGCCGCAGGCACAACCGCCTTCGACGCTTTGCGCTCCTGCCTCCCCGCCGGCACCGTTTCCGGTGCTCCCAAAGTACGCGCCATGCAGATCATTGACGAACTGGAACCTCACCGCCGCGGCCCGTATGCCGGTGCCGTCGGCTACGTCGATTTCGGCGGCAACATGGACACCTGCATCGCCCTGCGGACGATCGTGGTACAGGACGGCCTGGCATACGTCCAAGCCGGAGCCGGTATCGTGGCCGACAGTGTCCCGGCCAACGAATATCACGAAACGCTGAACAAAGCCCGCGGGTTGCTGAAGGCCATTGAAATCACCGAACGGCGGCAGGCCGAGTCCGCGTCGTTGTAGTTCTGCAGCGCGATCCCGGCGCGCCGGGGGGCTGTTGATTTAATCACCGCCAACCCTGCTCGCCATCCGGGCTTGTCCCGGTGGAAGCCACGTTTGGTAACTAAGCCGACGCAACACAGTTCATTTTTTTTCTTTCTTCCCCATCTGCCGCCTACGGCGGCAGATGGGGAAGAAAGTAACGTGTGGTTAGGACGTGGTTAGTTGTCAAACCCATTTCCACCGGGACAAGCCCGGCTGGGGAGATTAAATCAACAGGCCCCCGGGATCGTCGCTTTCTTTTGCGGGAATTCACCCTGAATCAAAGATAAAAGCAGACGGTGGAATTTGACCGGCCTGATCGACATGCTTTATACTTACCCCAGCGCGTCAAAATCTCTAACGACTTTTTAACGACGCGCGGCGCTATGCCTGCCCACACCCTCCCTCCACTCCTTCCCAGCCGAGAGCAAGACCATGGCACGACAGACGAGACGTGAATTCCTGAAATCTTCGTCCGCCATCGCCGCGGGCAGTACCTTTCTGATTGCCGGCACCAAAGCCTCCGGCAACATCCTGGGTGCCAACGACCGCGTCCGCATCGCCGTAGCCGGTGTGAATGGTCGCGGTGGCGCTCACATCAGTGGCTGGAAAGGCCAACAGAATGTCGAAATCGTGGCGCTGATTGATCCTGACGAACGAGTCTTGGCCAATCGCCTCAAGAGCGTTGACGGAGCAAAGGGCTACAACGACGTACGCCAGGCGCTGGAAGACAAGAATCTGGACGCTATTTCCATCGCGGCACCAAACCACTGGCACTCGCTGATGACGATCTGGGCTGCGCAAGCCGGCAAACATGTTTACGTCGAAAAGCCGATGAGCCACGACATCAGCGAAGGCCGCGTCGCGGTCGAGGCGCAAAAGAAATACGGTATCGTTGTCCAGCACGGAACTCAGCGCCGCAGCGATGCGGGCATCGCCGGTCTCCACGAAGCCCTGCAAGCCGGCGATCTTCCGAGACTAAAGATTGCCTATGGCTATTGCTGCAAGCCGCGCGGCGGAATCGGACTCGAAAAACCGCAAAGCCCGCCTGAGAACTTGAATTGGGAACTCTGGAAGGGCCCGGCCGTCATCGACCAGTATCACAACAATTACGTCCACTACGACTGGCATTGGTTCTGGAAAACGGGAAATGGCGACCTGAACAACCAAGGTACGCACCAGTTGGATGTCGCACGCTGGGCCATCGACAAAGATCAAACTCACCCGGTCCGCGCCATGGCCATCGGCGGCCGATTCCAATGGAAAGATCAAGGCGAAACACCCAACACGATGTTCGGCATCGCCGAGTATCCCAACGGGCAATACGTCTTCTTTAACGTCCGCAACGTGAACTACGAGGGATACTCGACCCAAGTCTTCAACGAGTATTACCTGGAGGATGGCAGCAAGATCACGGGCGAAGGACGATATAAGATCGAACGTCCCGGCCAAAAACCGGAAGCACTCAAACTGCCACAGGGCAAAGTCACGCCGGGC
>Ga0224508_10004483_pt1 | contig 11383 bp, 5 predicted proteins | sample SF_Jan12_sed_USG_4_FD_170157 | JGI IMG/M metagenome (GOLD analysis project Ga0224508, IMG submission 170157) | Sediment microbial communities from San Francisco Bay, California, United States - SF_Jan12_sed_USGS_21 | ecosystem: Environmental > Aquatic > Marine > Sediment | place: USA: California...
AGATTCATTGCGACTGACAGCAGGCAAGAAAAAAGGCGCCCGGTGGGCGCCTTTTTATTGGACGAGAAATGCTCGCTACTGTCTTACGAAGTCGAACTCCCACCAGCCGCCGCCGATGCTGATCCTGACAGTCATGCTGTCGCCGATCAGCTCGACCACGTTATAAGTGATGGACTCGGGGGCATCGGCCGGGTCTCCCAGCTCCCCGTTGTTCACAACCTTGGGCAGGCCCAGGTAGGAGCCGAGGCCATCTAGCGTCACGGTGCCGCCCGCCTCATCGTAAATCCAGGCGCCAGCGGCGCTGCCATCGTGGGGCGCAACCGGCACGCCACATTGCTCCCCGGCGGCACCCTGCCAAGGCTCAACCCACGACGCGCCCTGCTGGAAGTTCTGGAACGTGCCGTCACCACCAAAGTGGTAGATATCGTCAAACCAGCAGGCTCGCGGTCCTTCAGAGCCGGTGTCGGAAATATCGAACCATTGAGTGTCCCCCTCGACCGGTCCAACGCCAGCGAAGTTGAGCTTCCAATTGCCGGCGATGGGCAAATTCGAAACGCGCGTCAGCCGGAACTCCCACCAGCCGCCGCCGATGCTGATCCTGACAGTCATGCTGTCTCCAATCAGCTCGACCACGTTATAGGTAATAGACTCCGGCGCAAGCCCCGGGGCTGCCAACTCCGCGCCGTTCACGACCTTGGGCAAGCCCAGGTAGGCGCCCACACCCGTCAGCGTCAGGGTTCCTGCCACCTCGTCGTACTGGAAGACGGCTTCGTTGCTGCCATCGTGGGGCGCAACCGGCGCACCACATTGCTCCCCGGCAGCGCCCTGCCAGGGCTCCACCCAGGATTGATCGCCCTGGACATTCCTGAAAGAACCGTCACGACCAAATTCGTAGACATCGTTGAACCAGCAGTGGCGCGGCCCGTCAATGCCAGTGTCGGAAATGTCGAACCATTGAGTGTCCCCTTCCGCCGGTCCAACGCCCGCAAAATCAAGCTGCCAGCTGCCTTCCAGCGGACCGAGATCGTCTGATGCCGGACAGATCACGCCTTCCTCGCCAAAACACGCGGCACTGTTGTCCGTTGTTGTACTGACAACCTCGCCTAACCCACCGCTGGCGTCCTGGTAGGTAATTTCAAAAGTGACAAAGCCTTCCGGGTCACTCTCGGTAATTTCGCGCACGGCACGCCACTCGAGGATCTTGCCGGTCACCTCGGCCTCCACACCGTTGATGGTGACGATCGGGATCATGATGGATTCGCTTGCGGTGAAGTCGATCCTTACCTGGTCACCCACCTCGACGTTGCCGTTAGGCTGGATTTTCACGCTGGTAAGCACAGGTGGCACGCCGTCGTCGTTCGAGGGTTCTGGCAGGTTGTTTTCCGTTACGGCGTTGCCGCTGCCGTCACATGCGGACAGAAGCAGGCCTGCTATGGCCAGTACTGCGCCAAAGCGACTGGCATGCTTGCCCTGTCGCCCGCGGTATGAGTTGAAGATTTGCCGTTGCATAACGCCCCCTGAGAATGATTCTTTTGGTGCCTGACCAAGGTGAAACTGGATGTTGGACTGAGCCATCGGGATCTATCAGCCTTTGTCAGAAGTCGAAGTTATAGCGGGCCCCGAGATCATATCGAGGACCAAGCTGGACGCCCTGCAGCACCTGCCTCTCCGTCAGTCCGTAGACGTGGTAGGTCTCGTCGGTGAGATTCAACCCGGAGGCATAAAACGTGAGGTTGTCGTTGTAGTAATAGGTAACGCCCAGGTCCAACTGTCCGTAGGCTTCCACGTTGGTGGGATTGGTCAGTGTGCCCTGGCCCTGGCCGACGCCGGCCAGGAAGTTGTCGCGCCAGTTGTACGCGAGGCGAACCTGCAGGTCTTCACCGTCGTAGAAAGCAATCAGGTTAGCCGAATCGCTCAACCCGTTCAGCGCGAACTGCCCTTCCAGGGATCTGAAGTTGTCGTAACCGACGTCAGCGTCAGCAAATGTCGCGTTGACGATGAAACCGAATCCGGTGTCCCCGAACGCATGCTGAAGGTTCAACTCGACACCGTCCACCTTTGCGGTTCTCTGGTTTGCCGGCTGGCTGATATCGAAGATGATGGATGGATCACCGGGTGCACTGAGAATCGTGTTGCCGTCCACTGCCGGGTCATCCTGGTAATTGGCGAGGATGTACGCACCGACATCGGGGCCCGGCGTCAGGTCACCTTCCTCAATGGCACGATTCCAGAGTTCGCCACCGACGATATTGGGAATCTCGAACAACGAATCGGAAAATCGATCTGTACCAATAAAGTTTTTTACATCCTTCTCGAAATAGCCCAGGGACAGGTAGCTGCCAGGTGCGTAGTACCACTCGAAGGACAGATCGACGTTGAACGATTGAATCGGAACAAGCGCCGGGTTACCGATGGATGCCTGCGGCCTCGTATTGAAGAAGAACTGGGTGCTGTCAGGCTGCAAGCCACCCTTGATGTCATTGTAATTGGGGCGCGTGATGGTTTCGCTGACCGAAAAACGCAGAACCACGTCTTCCCAGGGTTCGATGTCGAAATCGAAGCTGGGCAGCGTGACGTCATAGCTACCCCTTTCATCGGTGAAGATCTGAACGGGATTTCCGTCTGCGTCGACTGCCTGTGTGATGTTTATCTCGTTGCCCGGAAGGGGGCTGCCTACCCAAGAAGACCCGTCATAAAGCGGGTTCAAGGCGGAAGACCGGACGTCCGTCTCTTCGTACCGAAGGCCTGCCCGCAGATTGGCAGGCATGCCGCCGATGTCACCTGTCGCGCTGTATTGGAGATAAAAGGCAGTGGTTTCCTCGGTGGTGCGGAGATCGCTGTCCCAGACCGTAGATGCGCAGTAGCCGGTACCACAATCGCCCGTTTCTACATACTCAGTGCCGCTGGCGGCGTAAAATGCCTCACCGGCCGCCTGGAGATCTGCGAGGGTTGCCGTGAAATACTCTCTCTGCAAGTCGGGATGATCTGAACCGGACAGCTCGTCGAACTGGTCTTCAATGCTCGAACGAACGAGGACATCCGAGATGGCTCCGGGTGCTGTAAGTCCACCCCAGTTATCCAGCTGCACACTGCTGGTCGCCGAACGATTGCTGACCTCCGTCGTCTGAATGCCGAAATCGATACTGGAAGTTTCGGTAAATTCGACACTCGCGCTGAACCTGGCCTGCTCGATGTCCATTTTGGCAGCCTCGTTGTCGAACACGCTGCCTGTGAGCACCATGTCGTTCTTGTAAAGCGGACGATTTTCTTCTCCACCCGAGTTCAGGTCCAGCACCATGACCGGCAATTCGTAGCCCGTAATAATGGTCTGGCCGACCTTATTGAAGCTGGCCATCGTGATGAGCGAGCTTGTGCCGTTCGGGCCGTTTGCGCCTGATTCGGCCGAGGAATCGTGGTAGTCGAACTCCATGCTGAACCAATCGTTGACATACCATTCGACGTTCAAGCCAATCGACTCGTTCTCGTTTCTGCTGCCGTCCTCACCGGTGCCCATGGCAAAGTCAGCAAAGTTCTTGTCTTCCGTGTAGTAAATCGGGGTGGCGATAGGGCCGTCCGTCCATTCGCTGGATTGACCCAGTGACGCCGTATTATTGAACCAGGCGGAAAGATCGCTGTAGGAACGTTCGAGGTCGAATTCGGAACGGATGTAATCCACCGTTGCCGTGATGTTTTCGGTCGGCGCCCACTGCAGCACGAGCTGGCCATTGGTCCTTTCGGTTTCGTATTCCGCGATGTTGTAGGCCATCGACTGCGGAATCGAATAGTTCTCATCGGCCGTCTGCGGCCGGTTTATCTGGTTCGCGTCATTTGGAAGTAACCTGTCGACGGTGCCGTCTGGAATCACATCGTCGCCGGGCCGCGTGTACCAACCGTTGACGAATGCCGTGTTTACGCCGTTATTTCTGATTTGATGGCTTGCCGTGACGGCAATACCGACGGTGTCATCCATGAATTTGCCGAGGTAGATGCCAGAGATTTCCGGGGTGATGTCGTCGCCGGTGCGAGTGGACGTATCGTAGACAGTCTTCGCCGCGAGACTCGCCATCGGCTCACCGCTAAGCGGCTGAGGCGTTGTAATATTAATCGTGGAACCGACACCGCCGGAGGGCACATCAGCCCGACCGGTCTTGTAGACCTGGACGCCGGCGACCCCTTCTGACGCAAGGTCGGCAAAGTCGAAAGAGCGATTGGTACCGTTGTGCGTCGGCATCTGGCGGCCATTGACGGTCACAAGGTTGTACTCCGGACCGAACCCACGCACGGTCACCTGGCTGCCCTCACCGCGCTGTCGGTCGATCGACACACCGGTGATCCTTTGCAGCGACTCTGCCAGGTTCTGATCAGGGAACTTGCCGATATCTTCCGCGGAAATTGCGTCCACAACGCCACTTGAACTGCGCTTGATATCCATGGAGCGATTCAGGCTGCCGCGGATACCGATAGTGACGATCTCCTCGATGACTTCGTCGTCTTGCGCGACGGATACCGAAGGCGTCGCGAAGGACGAACCGACCGCGATAGCGACAGCCATTGCGAGTGGTTTCCTGGTAAATGAAGAATCTTGCATGCCTGATGTCCCCCGGGCTCTTAAATACAAATTTTTCGCTTATCGGCTGGTTATTAAATCAGCGCACCGACGCTTGCTGGAAGGCTGAGGGCGTCGCCGTACCCATTTGACAGCGTTGTCAATCGGAGTTATAAGGCATACTGACAGCGTTGTCAAGAAATGCTGAATTCAGGTCTGCCGGCCATCCAGGAGGGTGCGGCCCGGTCGCCAACCTGGCAGAGCGATAACTAATTATGGGGGAATACCGCGCGGTTTGTTGCCGATGAGTCTTATTGTTCTCAATATTCCGCGACCCCGGTCTGCCCGGGAGGAACGCGTGTCCGGCTGTCTGTTCGGTGAGGTGACGCTCGATGAGTAGCGTAATGTCTGCCGATTCAATGCGCAGTGACACCACTGCAGCGCTTGACGTGTCAGGCGCTTTCCTGGATCGCGCGGGCGAGCGTTTTTACGGCATTCGTAACGTCGATAACATGCCGCCCTTCTTCATCAGCGTGATTTCATCCGACGACCACTGGCTGTTCGTTTCGTCAACGGGCGGACTTACCGCGGGCCGTGTGTCTCCCGAGACTGCCCTGTTCCCCTACATCACGGTCGACAAAATTCATGAGAGCCTGGCGCATACCGGACCGTGCACGATCGTGCGCGTCCACCACGCCGACGGTATGCATTGTTGGGAACCGTTCAATCGCGAACATCGCGGACGATATGGAATCAGTCGCAACCTCTACAAGAGCGTGTTAGGCAACAGGTTGTGTTTCGAGGAGACAAACCACGACCTCGAGCTGGTCTTTCGCTACACCTGGTCGACCAGCGCAGAATATGGCTTCGTGCGTGACTGCGAGCTGCAGAACACCGGATCGGCCGACGCTCGCGTCGATGTGGTTGACGGCTTGCAAAACATCCTGCCGGCAGGCACGCCCCGCTTTACCCAGACCAACTTCAGCAATCTCGTTGATGCCTACAAATGGACCGAACTCGACGAGCAAACGGGACTCGTGTTCTTCACCCTGTATTCGGGCATCACGGACCGCGCAGAACCCTGTGAATCGCTCGAAGCGACGACAGCCTATTGCCTCGGCCTGGAGAAACCGACTGTGCTGGTGTCAACGGCACAGCTCGACGCGTTTCGCGACGGTGAGGATCTCACCCGGGAGCGACACAAACGCGGTATTCGCGGCGCTTATCTTGTCGCGCACAGCGAGAATCTTGTAAGGGGCCAGGCCGGTACCTGGCGCATCGTCCTCGCTGGCCAACAGAACCAGTCCGACGTCGTGCAACTGCGGCAGACTTTGCTCTCGGACACCTCGCTTGACGATCGCATTACGGCGTCCATCGCCGATGGCTCGGATGAAGTGGCGAGAATCATGGCGGCAGCCGACGCCTTCCAGTCAACGGCCGAGGAAAAGGTCGACGTACACCACTACGCCAATGTGCTTTTCAATGTGTTGCGCGGTGGCACCGTGGCCGATCAGTACAACGTATTGACCAGGGATTTCCGCCACACCGTCCGGAATTTCAACAAGGCAGTTTACGACCGTAATCGGGGCCTGTTACGTTCCCTGCCCGACCAGCTTCGCTCGGATGCACTCGTGGAGGCGGTGCGCGACGTTGGCGACATGCAGTTGCTGCGCCTTGCGCTCGAATATTTGCCGATTACGTTTGGACGTCGTCACGGTGATCCGAGCCGTCCGTGGAACGAGTTTGCGATTCACCTGAAAAATGAACGAGGTGAGGGGTTGCTGTCTTACCAGGGAAATTGGCGCGATATTTTCCAGAACTGGGAGGCGCTCGCCTTCAGTTATCCCGAGTTCGTCGAAAACATGATCGCCAAATTCGTCAACGCCTCGACCGTCGACGGCTATAACCCGTATCGCATTACCAAAGATGGCATCGACTGGGAAGTCGACGAACCCGACAACCCATGGAGCTACATCGGGTATTGGGGTGATCACCAGATCATCTATCTGCTCAAGCTCCTCGAGCTGTCTCGCAGCTTTCATCCGCAGAAACTGTCCGAACTGCTCCACGAGCCCGTATTCTGTTACGCCAACGTGCCCTACCGGATCAAGCCACTCGACCAAGTGTTCGATGACCCAAAGGATACGCTGGTCTTCGACCAAAAGATCGCACGACTGGTCGATGAACGAGTGGCCTCGCTCGGTGGCGACGGCAAGCTGATTCTTGATGCGGCGGGCGAAGTTCACCAGGTCAACCTGCTCGAGAAGCTTATCGTCCCGCTTCTCGCAAAGCTGGGCAACCTGGTCATTGACGGCGGCATCTGGCTCAACACGCAGCGTCCCGAATGGAACGATGCCAACAATGCACTGGTCGGCCAGGGTCTGTCGATGGTCACGCTGTATTACATGCGGCGCTATGTTCAGTTTCTGATGGATTTGCTGGACGGTGAGTCGGGCACTATTGCCCTCACCGAGGAAGTCGATTCGTGGTTCGGCGACGCGGCCACGGCACTTGCCGAGCTGCGCGCCGAGCTCGGCGAGATGTCGGACCTCGATGCACTGCGGTACCAATCGCTGCGAACACTCGGGGCCGCCGCTGCCAATTTCCGGGAGCGCGTTTACACCCGGAGTACACTGAACGGCACTTGCGAACGCGGGTTCGACAGCATTCGCGACATGCTCATCGATGCTCACGTGATCATCGATCACAGTATTGCGGCGAACAAGCGTGATGACGGCCTGTTCCATGCCTATAACATCGCCGACTTCAATGACGAGAGAGTGTCGGTCAGCAATCTTTACCCGATGCTCGAGGGCCAGGTTGCAGCACTCAGCGCCGGGACTATCGGACCGGACGAGGCGGCGGACGTCATCGAAGCATTGTATGCGAGCACAATCTTTCGCGCGGACCAGAACAGTTTCATGCTTTACCCGGATCGCGATCTGCCCGGGTTCCTCGAGCGTAATCGCCTGCCGGAGGATCGGGTACGGGCAATTCCGTTACTCGATGGAATGCTCGAGCGCGGAGATGGTCGCATCGTCATTCGGGATGTCGAGGGCTGCCTGCGTTTCAATGCCGATTTCAGAAACGTGGGCGACGTCACCGAGGCGCTGAACAGGCTTGGCGGAGAAAACGACGAAGCGGTTACTGCGGATCGCGCTGCAATCCTCGAATTGTACGAGTCTGTGTTCCATCACAGCGAGTTCACAGGTCGTTCCGGAACGATGTTCGGCTTCGAAGGTCTGGGTTCGATCTACTGGCATATGGTCGCCAAGCTGATGCTTGCCATCACTGAAAACTTCTATGACGCGCTTGACAATGACGTCGACCCCGTCACAAAGCATCGACTGGGGGAGCTGTACTACCGGGTTCGTTCCGGAATCGGCTTCAACAAGACACCTGCTGAGTACGGGGCGTTCCCTACTGACCCGTACTCGCACACACCGAAGCACGCGGGTGCACGCCAACCGGGCATGACCGGACAGGTCAAGGAGGAGGTGTTGACGCGTTTCGCCGAACTCGGTATTCGCGTACACGACGGCCGCGTCTCTATCAGGCCGGCATTGCTGCGGGCTCGCGAGTTTGCCGCCCATGCGAGGACGTTCTGCTACCTCGATGTTGACGATAACTGGCAGTCCCTCGATCTTCCCGAGTCGAGCCTGGCGTTCACGTGGTGCCAGGTACCGATCGTCTATCGCCTCGGCGATGACAACGCGGCGGGCCTGGACGTCGAACTCGACGACGGCAGCCACACCGGTCATCCGGATTTTATCCTGCCCGCCAAACTCAGCTCCGACCTGTTCGCCCGCAACGGCCGCGTGCGCAAGGTGACGGCGACGCTGGACCCGACGATGCTGTTCGTCGGCGATTGCTGATCGGGGCTAACGATGTCACAACCCTACAAACGGACGCTGTCACTGGCCGGCATCGATGTCGGAAGTGTAGGTCTGGGTGCGTTAAGAAAACTGACGCGCGAAATTCTCGACAACAGAATCCATGGCCTGTCATTCAGTCCCTATGTCGAAGGCCAGGGACCCGGGACGATCGTTGACGAAAGCCAGATCCGTGAGCGTCTCTCAATCATCGAGTCCCATGTTCACTGGATCCGGACCTTTTCCTGCACCAACGGGCACGAACTGATCCCGGAGATAGCACGTAAAAAAGGTCTCAAAACGCTGGTTGGCGTATGGCTCGACGACGACAAGGACAATAACGAACTGGAACTCGAGAACGCGATCCGGATCGCGGGTGACGGACACGTCGACATTCTTGGCGTGGGAAACGAAGTGCTGCTGCGCGGCGATCTTACCGAAGTCGAATTGCTCGGTTATATCAGGCGCGCCAGGGAAACGCTGCCAAATATAGAGGTCGGTTACGCCGATGCCTATTTCGAATTTGCGGACCATCCTCGTATTACTGGCGCCTGCGACGTATTGCTGGCCAACTGCTATCCGTTCTGGGAGAGCTGCCCGGCGGAGCATGCTGTGCTGTATATGAAGGAGATGTATCGCATTGCCGAACGGGCCGCCAATGGCAAGCGAGTCATTATCAGCGAAACAGGCTGGCCGAACATTGGCACTGCCGAGGGAGCTGCCGTTCCGTCCTGCGAAAACGCGATCAAGTATTTCATCGATACGCAACGATGGGCCGAGGCCGATGGCATAGAGACCTTCTATTTTTCGTCTTTCGACGAGTCCTGGAAGGTCGGTGCCGAAGGCGATGTCGGGGCATACTGGGGCTTGTGGGACAAAGACGGCCAACCGAAATATGGTTGACTCAGACAGAATTGACAGCGCTGCCAATTGCAGCTTAATGTTGTTGAAGGGAAGAGCGAATAACAATAGGAAAGCTGCATGACCAAGCGCAGAGCCACGATCGAGGATGTCGCCTCGCTCGCCAGCGTCTCAATCAAAACAGTATCGCGCGTTGTTAACCGGGAACCCAATGTTCGTGCCTCCACAAAGGAGAAGGTCGAGAGCGTTATTGCGAAGCTCGGGTACCGGCCTAATCCTTCAGCCCGCGACCTGGCCAGTCATCGCGCCCGCCTGATCGTGCTCATGTACGAAGACCCAAGCACCTACGAGGCGCCGAGCTCCGGCTACATCATCAAAATGCAGGAAGGTGCACTGCGTGCCTGTCGCCCAGAGGGTTTTGAGTTACTCATTCACCCGTGCAATTACCTGGACAGCGACATCGGTGCGAAGCTGCAGGAGCAAATCAGCCTGGTAAGACCATCGGGCATCATCGTTGCGGCGCCGCTGTCGAACATCCCGGCAATCGTCGATGCTGTAGAGGCGACGAATACGCCGTATGTGTACCTGTCGACAGGAACCGGTAATGGCAAGAAATTCGAGGTCGCCACGAACGACCGTGAATTCAGTGCTGAGATGACCCGCTATCTCGCGTCACTTGGCCACAAGCGAATTGCATTTATCAAAGGAAGCCGGACGCACAAGGCGGTCGGCAATCGTTTCACCGGTTACAAGGATGGACTTAAACAATCCGGCCTGCCGTATGCAAAAGAGCTCGTCGTCGCAGGCGACAACTCGATCGGTTCGGGAGAGAAATGCGCGGAGCAGCTGCTTGAGCTAGAGCATCGCCCAACGGCGATATTCGCCGCCAACGATGATATGGCGGCGGGTGTCGTACGTGTGGCCACTCGTAGGGGAATCAAAATTCCCGAGGAGCTTTCGGTTGCAGGATGCGACGACATCTCGCTGGCGAAGCAGATCTTCCCGTCTCTCACCACGATTCGGCAACCGCTCAGGGACATGACCGAGGCCGCCTCACGTGCACTGATTGACGGCGCCCGCGGTGCGCCGCACGAGCCCGGGCTCGAGACGATACCGGGTACCATCGAGGTAAGGGAGTCGACCGGACCGGCGCCAGCCTGCGGCTGAATTCTATTGCGTTAGACCGGGATTGCCGAGATCTATGTCGCCGATCGCTTCATTGAACGCCGACTTCTCATCGACGTACGGATCGATCGACCAGATTCGGGACAACAGATCATAAGAGATTCTCGGTTCTGCTGTCTGCACACCATCGGCATTGCGTGGTCCCAGCGCCATGATGCCGAACCATTCCTCATTCATGTTGTTCCGGTCTGACGCCCAGTCGAACAGGTACGCCTTGTTCGACCATGACGCGGCTTCGTCCTGAATATCGAGGTTTCGGTCCTGTCGATACTTCCACCACTCGTCGCGCCACTCGAATACGAAGCCGCCGAGCGAATTGCCCTCCTCGCCGTTTCCATAGGCCTGGTTGTACAGTTCCAGCCACTGGTCCCTGAGCATCCGGGCTTGCGACACCTGGTCTTCCCGTTGTTCCTGCGCGTTGAACGCATCGCTACCGAATTCGAAGAGAACAACAGGCAGGTCAAGTTTCTCTGCAACCTCCCTCCACAGGCCCGTGAAACTTGCGCCACGATAGACATTGCTGCCAAGGAGATCTATGTCGGGGCACAGCTCCACGATCAGATCGATGTACTGAGTATCGCCGTTGACAATTGTGAACGGCTTGCCGGGCGCAATTTTCTTGCCTTCGGCAATCACGTCGTTGAACAGGCTGTAGAGATAGCGCGCCCTGGCTGTCTGCTGCTCGCCTTCGGGCAGGTTCTCGATTTCGAAGCTGGACCATGACAGGCCGTAGTTACTCTCGTTTCCGAACGCAAACATCAATACGCCCGGTACGTCCTTGTACTCACGGACAATGTCCAGAGATTCCGCCTTGAGCGTCTGGCGCGTCTGTTCATCGGAGTAGTTCGTGAACTGGATATAGGTCCCGCCGACGGTGGCGCCGTAACGGCCCATCATGGGGTTGACGACCGTCCGGATA
>Ga0224508_10004484_pt1 | contig 11382 bp, 11 predicted proteins | sample SF_Jan12_sed_USG_4_FD_170157 | JGI IMG/M metagenome (GOLD analysis project Ga0224508, IMG submission 170157) | Sediment microbial communities from San Francisco Bay, California, United States - SF_Jan12_sed_USGS_21 | ecosystem: Environmental > Aquatic > Marine > Sediment | place: USA...
AGCTAAAAAAGGGAATTTGGTTACGGTAATCAAAAGTCTGCGTCGCCTGGCGGTAATTCCCACTCGTCTCGCCTGACTTCGGTCGGCGCCGTCTTTCTGGGCAAGGTCTTGGCGCTTTCTTCAGTCCTGGAGGGCGATTAGTTCTTTCGGGATGGTTTCGCCCTTGCTGCCAGAATTGGTGTGACCTGCTGGTCAAACGCTCTCCAAAATTCGAACAGCCCACTGCGCAACGACGCCGTGTCGATGATGCATCCGTCGACCCAGAGCGATCCGTCCGAATTGACGGTTCCATTGCAGAACCTCAGCGAACCTTTGGTCGACCCGCCGACCGGCTTGATGGTCGCCATGCCGAACAGATAGGTATCGGGATCATGGGTAATATTGGTCTGCTTGGCTCTCTCCTCCCCAATTTCCTCGGCCATGATTTTTCTCACGCGGGGAAGTTCGGCCTCCAACACCGCTTGACTGGCCCGAGTTTGCGGTGTGTAGAAAACGGGTTGGAATCCCGCAGCAAGATCAGGACGTTATGAGACGCCCTGATTCGGCGTGTGCCTACAAGATTTTGAGGTCAGATCGACTCAGTCGACCGCGAGGATCGTCTTAGGCTTTGAAATATCGAGCTTTTTTAAGGTTTCGGCCGCCTCAGGTCGGATTTTGGTCGCCTGAAGAATACCCTTGCCCTCGCTCTGATATCGGACCGCCTTCAGCGGCGCCAGGAGCGTGGTGAGCCGGCTCCAGGGCAGCTCGGTGGCCAGCTCAGCGGCCCGCTGGATCATTAGCGCCAGAACGCAGAGCTTCACGTGCGCCGTGATCCTTTGCGGCATCCAATGGAACATCGGCCGAACCTCGAGGCCTGTGGTCTTCATTTTTTGAAGCAGCTCTCGATGATCCACATGCCTTTGTAGCCAAGGGCGATGTCAGCGACCGAGAGCGTATCGTCGTTGGTGGTCAAGACAAACTTGCCATCGAGATGCTCGGCCCTTTTGATCCGCTCGCGATCGAGAAAAGGACGGCCCCTGTCATCGACCCCGAGATAACGGCCATAGCGCTTCGAGGCGATCAGACGACAGGCGGCCTTGGGATGGTCCTTCTTGAGATTTTTGAGCTCCGCCTTGAGCTTCTCCAGGAGCTCCGCCCGACGCCACTTTTGCCGATCGGCCTCATCTTGGTTCAGGCACAAGATGTAGCGCCGGCGACGTTCGCCATCGCCGATGATCACCTCCTTGGCCCGAAGGTTGGGCGCGATCTCGGCATAGCGGCCGGGATGGGACAGCACCTCATCCCGTATCTCCTTGATCTTCCGGATCGGGGTGGCCAGGACATAGCGGCCAGCGCCTTTGGAGAGTTCCCTGAGATTGGCGGCCGAATACATACCGGCATCGCCGACGAATAAGGTCCGGCCCAATTTCATGCCGCGCAGATCGTCTTTGATCTTGGTGACCGTGGTGACATCGGAGGTGTTGCCCGGGAACACCCAGGACCGCACCGGGATCCCGTCGCGCGTGACCGCCAAAGCGATGATCACCTGCGGGTCATTGTCTCGACCTTCCTTGCCATGGCCGCGCTTTCGAAGGGGCTCGAATTTCAGTCCACGCCACTCATGGCTGGCGACGTCTTCATCGTCCGTCTCGAACCAGGCCGTCGTCGCGTCGTAAAAAACGAGATCCACATCGAGCTTGAACAGATCGGCACTGTTCCAAAAGACCTCTTCTTCGATGGCATCGCCACCCCGCCTGCACGCGCATCGCGGCGAAGGTCGGGCCCGCCATGCCGGATCTTCGGCGCTGCGCGCCTGCAGACCGGGATATGCTCGGCCAAGAGATCCAGGGCTCGGTAAAGCTGATAGAGCCCGAGACCCTTGGCCTCCGGCAGCCAGACCCGATCGAGCCAGCGCTCATGGCAAGCGAGCTTGGAGCCGGGACGATCCAGCCGCTGGGCGGTCATCGTCAACAGGGCAGCCTCGTGCGGCGCCTTTAGCTTCTTCTCCCGCACCTGCTTCTTGATCGCTTCGCCAATGCCAAGCTTGTCCCAGAGGGCTCGGGCAACATAGGTAACGCCAAGATCCAGGCTATCCTCGATCTCAATATCACCAATACGGCTTGGGACATCGATGGCTGGGCTGCCATCATCGTCCAAGACGCGGCGGATACTCTGGATCAAGCGCTCCAGGGCGGCCTTGTCGAGTTGATCGGCTCGGCCAAAGCTGTGGATCACCTTGGCTTCGACGTAACCCTTGTCAGGATGGCGGACATTTTCGGCGAGCGCGTAGTAGTGGACGGTGGAGCCGTCCATGTTGCGCCGTTTTGTGGTCCGAAGGTACATGCCCACGGTTTAGCATGTACAGTTCGTGAATTATAGCCAAAAAGGCCAATTCGTGTGCCCACAGGTTTTGGCGCAGAAATCGGCCTTAGCTAATATATTAATCGAGCCAAATCAATGCGTTGGACCGCCTAGGATGCAGAAAATGGGCGCAAATGTGCCCAAGGACCGCAAACGGAAGTCAGAGTGTGGCGGAGGGCTGCCTTGGCAACCCGGACCGTTGCCCGAAAGCCGATCGGACCCATCGCCCGGTCTTTGCCATTTCTTAACCTCGAGCTGCCAGGATGACAGCTGGTCCATGCGACCCTGGGAATCCGCCCGCCGGAAAATGGTGGGGCGACGCTCGGATTCCCAGGATCGCATGGACCAGCGAGACAGAGCCTATGATAGCGGGATCGGATTAAGGAACGGTAAACGCAGGCCAAGGCCCGCTCGTCATGCGTTGGAAGCCGAGGCAATCGTGATCACTGCCAACAGCCGCAACGTCGTCCGATCACACCACCCGCCCCCCCAAACCAGGCGGCAAACCGTCGATCCAGGCCCGGACGGTCCGAGTCCATGAGGTGGCCATGCCACCACGCCACCTAGTCGAGCTGGCCTTTCAGCTGGTCGAGACCGGCGCGGTAGATGCCGGCCATCAGCTCGAGCGCCTCTTCGTCGCTGACGCCGTTGGCGTGGTAGCTGCTTGACCAGGTGACCGTGGCGCCGTCACCGTTCTCGGCGACCGCCATGGTCGATTGGTAGTCGGCGATCGGCAGCGGGCTTTCGACGATCGCATAGGAGAAGGACATGGCGCCATCGTCTTGCGCGGTCAGCGTTTCGATCAGCACCCCACCGTCGCCGGTGGTCAGTTTGCGCATGGCCTTGCCGCCCTCCTCGTACGCCTCGCATTCGGCGATCACCGGATGCCAGGTCGAGATCGAGCACCACTCGGCGATCGCGGCCCACGCATCTGCGGGCGAGGCTGCGACGTCGACGCTCTCGCTGAGATCGATGGCGAGCGCCGGAGTCGCGGCGATGCCGGCTGCGAACAGGCCGGCGAGCAGGGTGGATGTTGAGCGCATGAGGATTGCCTCCAAAGTTTTGTGGAATGGTCGTTGTCCTAGGGATGGCGACTTTCGGGGCCGCGTCAAGCCCCCGGAGGTGGTGTGGCCACCTCATTTGACTTCCGACGCTGTCGCGAAATTCGAAGCTAGGCGCAGCGATTCGAGTCTATCGGCGGTCGCGCGCGAGATCGTCGCGATGTTGGGCTCTGATCATCGTAAGACCATCGGAGCGCTGGGATCACGGTAAATGAGAATGAGATCGGATGATCTGCGACGGTCTCACATTGCTGAGACTGAAATCGACGCGATGACACCGGCGTTTCAGTTCACTGACGGTAAGCCGCCACAAGGCCACCGGAAGGGATGTGCCAAGTCTGGACTCTTGAAGTCTTGCTTAGCAGAAAGCACGGCTACGCGCGTCGATACCCATTATCCTTTGATCGCTCCCGCGGTCAGGCCCTGGACGAGATAACGCTGGATGAAGGCGAAGAACAGGCAGGCAGGGATGAGGGCGAGGACGGCGGCAGCCATCATCTGGCCCCAGTCGACCGAGAATTTCGAGACAAAGGTGAGGAGGCCGACGGCGAAAGTCATTTTTTCTTCGCTGTTGATCAACATGAGCGCGAACAGGAGCTCGGACCAGGCGGCGGTGAACACGAAGCCGAGGGTGGCGGCCATGCCGGGGAGCGTTAGCGGGAAGATGACGCGCCAAAGGGCCGAAAAGCGCGTGCAGCCGTCGATCATCGCCGATTCTTCAAGTTCCTTCGGGATGCCGTCGAAGAAGGACTGCATCAGGAAGGTCGCAAACGGCACGTTGAAGGCGGTGTAGACGATGATCAGGCCGGCGAGGCTGTCGGTCAGGCCGAGCGGGGTCATCAGGCGATAGATCGGGGCGATCAGCATGACCAGCGGGAACATCTGGGTCAGCAGCATGATCGCCACGACCGCGGCCTTGCCGCCGAAGTGAAATCTGGAAAAGGCGTAGCCGGCGCCGGAAGCAATCAGCGTGACCGCGATTGCCGTGCCGAATGACACCGTCATCGAGTTGCTGAAGAAGGCGGGAAAATCGCTCTTCAGAAGGACGAAGTCGAAATTCGCCCAGGTCGTGGCCGACGGCCAGAGACGCACGCCCTCGCTGTAGAGAAGCCTGTCCGGCGTGACCGCGATTTTAATCAACCAGAACAACGGAAACAAAGCGAAGCTTACATAAAGAAGGATGGCCGCCCGATGGCCGAGCATCCGGAGCAGCGATCCTGGCATGGCGGGGACCGCGGCGCTCATGTCGTGTCCGGCAAACGCTTGCGCATCTGGATCAAAATGGCGGCGTAAAGGAAGAGAAGCAGCAACAGCGCCGTCGCGATCGCCGAGGCGTAGCCGAAGTCGAGCTTTTTGTATGCTGTGGTGAAGATGTAGCTCGGCAGGATCTGCGTGGAATTGGCGGGACCGCCGCCAGTCATGACGACCACCAAGTCGGCGAAGTTGGAGATCCAGATCGTGCGCAGCAGCACCGTGATCGCGATCATCGGCGCAAGGAACGGCAAGGTCACTTTGATGAAGCCTTGCCATGCCGTGGCACCGTCGATGGCGGCAGCTTCATAGAGCTCCTTCGGTATCGCCTGCAGAGCGGCGAGCAGCGTAATCGCAAAAAACGGAATGCCGAACCAGACATTAGCGATGATCGGGCCCCACATGGCGAGGCCGGGATCGCCCAGGATGTTGTAAGGCTCGCTCAGCATGCCTAGAGCCGCCATCCAATGCGGAAATGGGCCGATCACCGGATTAAACAGCCAGGCGAAGGTGAGGCCGGAAAGGAAGGTCGGCACCGCCCAGGGCAGAAACACGATCGCCTGGACGACGCGCCGGCCGGCGAAGGGCCGGTTCAGCAAGAGTGCCAAGCCGAGACCGAGAAAAAACTGAAAGCCGAGCGAGCCGGTGGTCCACCAGACCGTGTTGACCAACGAGCGCCAGAAGACCTTGTCCTTAAACAGTAGCGTTTCGAAGTTGGCGAGGCCGATGAAGCCTGTCTTGAACGGGTTCAGGATGGCGATGTTTTGAAAAGCATAGGAGAGCCCAACGACCAGCGGCACAAACATCACGAGCGCGATCAGGATCAGCGCCGGGCTCAGATAGTAATACGGCTCCAGCAACACCCCGAGCCGAGGCGACCGATGCTCGGCCCCGCGAGGAGACCGAGCATCGACTGTAACGTCAGGGCTGGTGGCCCCGCCACCTATTGGGCTGCGAGCCATTTCTTTTGGGCGTCGCCGAGATAGGTCGCCCATTCATTGGCGACGTCTTCCGCGGTGCGCTCGCCGAGCAGGAGCTCCTGGCCGCCTTGCACCGCCATGACATCGGCAAAATAGGCGAACTCCTCGAGATAGGTCGGCATCACCGTGGGCTTCCATCTGTCGTCATTCATCTCGGTGAACCAGCCTTCGAATTGCGGACCGGTGAACGCCGGGTCCTGCTCAGCGCCCTGGTGGATCGGGATGACGCCGACGAACTTCGCCCATTCCAGATTGCTCTCGCGGGAGGAGAGATGACCGATCAGCGCAGCCGCCTCGTCCTTGGCTTCCGAGGCCGCGAACATCGCCCAGCCCGCATAGCCGATGGTGGGGAAGCTCTTGCCTGCGGGACCGAGCGGCATCGGGGCGACGGCGAAATCCTCGGCGTCCATGCGCTCGGCGATGGCGATCAGCGCATCCGGGTCCTGATCGAGCATCGCGCAGGTGCCGGAATAGAAGCCGGCTACGATCTCATTGAAGCCCCAGTTCACGCTGTCCTTGGGCACGTAGCCTTTTTGGTACAGGTCCACGAGGAACTGGAGACCCTGGATTGCCTCCGGGCTGTTGATGCTGCTGTTGCCGTTTGCATCGAAATAGTCATCATGGCCCATCATATTGGCCATCATCATGACATAACCATTCGCGCCTCCGGACCCGCCGCGCAGGCAATAACCGCTCTTGCCGTCGAGGGCGGATATCGCCTCGGAAGCCGCCATGAAATCGTCCATGGTCTCGGGCGGACCATCCAGGCCGGCCTCGGCGAACAGCTTCTTGTTCCAAAACATGGCGCGCAGATAGAAGCCGTAGGGCACCATGTACATGGTGTCGGCGACATAGCTGCCATATTGAAGAGCACGGTCGTTTAGCTCGCCTGCGTCCGGCCAGCCCTCCATGTAGGAGGCGAGATCGACGAGCTGATCATTGTTGGCGTAGAGTGAGAGCCAGCGATCGGGCATCTCGACGACATCGGGGATCTGGCCGCCTTGCACCATGGTCGCGAGCTTCTCGAAGGCCTGGCCCCAGGGAAGCGAGGTGACCTCGACAGTGACGTCGGGGTTCGCCTCCTCGAACTTGGCGATCATACCTTCCAGCACCTCGGTGCGCTGCGGGCTGGTGATCACCTCGACTAGCTGAAGCGTGGTCTCCGCCTGCGCCGTTCCCGTCAGCAGCATCGCCGCTAGGCTAACGCCTGTTAGAAGTCGTTTCATCAAGTCCTCCACTGTTGTAGTTGCCACTGTCGTCATTGATTGTCGTTACCGTCTCACGAGGCTTGTGCCCTCTCCACCGCCGTTCTGAAATCTTCCCAGAGGTCCTTGCTGTCCTCCAGCCCCAGACTGATCCGAACCAGCTTCGGTGAGACGCCGAAGCGCTGCAGCGAATTCTCCTCGCCGAGCTGGGCGAGCGCGACCTTCGCCGGCAGAATCAAGCTCTCGAAACCGCCCCAACTCACGCCGAGTTTGAACAGATGAAGCGCGTCGGCGAGGCGGGGAATGTCGACACTCTCGTCGAACTCGATCGACATCAGGCCAGAGCGTCCCTCCAGCCCCGGCACGGCATTGGGGCCGGGTGAATTGACCGTCTTGACCGTGGGCAGCGCCGCCAGCCGGTCGACGAACAGATCGGCGGTCGCCTGATGCTGACGCATGCGGGCCGAAAGCGTACGCAGGCCGCGCGTCAGCAAAAATGCCTCGAAGGGTGCGAGCTTCCCGCCAAGCAGAGGCAGGGTCAGATCGCGAAGGCGCGCAATATGCTCGAACGAGGCGATGACGACGCCGGCCACCGTATCCGAGTGCCCCCCGATATACTTGGATGCAGAGTGCAGGACGACATCGATCCCAAGGTTCAGCGGGCGCTGAAAGATGGGGCTTGCCCAAGAGTTGTCGATCACGGTTAGCGTGCCGTGATGGCGGGCATGCGCTGCGACCCTGGCGAGATCCATCACCTCGAACACTACCGAATTTGGGCTCTCCAGATAGGCGAGCGTGATGCCCTTCAGAAGATCTGGGTCGTCCTCGAATTCTTTCGGTGGATGGTAGGTGATCTCGATGCCGAAGGGGCGGAGCAATCGCTCGAATAGCCGATAGGTGTCTGGATAGACATGCTCGATGCAGGCGATCCGATCGCCGGGCTTGAGAAAAGCGAATAGCGTCGAAGCGATCGCCGCCATTCCCGAAGCGAAGCCGACCGCCGCTTCACCTACTTCGGCCTTGGCCATCATCGCCTCGAAAGCAGCGACTGTTGGGTTCTGGACGCGCGTGTAGATAGACTGATCGGTCCTGCCGGCCATACGGTCTTCAAAGGCCTGGAAATTCTCGAAGGTGAAGAGCGAGGTCTGGTAGATCGGCGGTGTCACCGAGCTGGAATCGGCACCATGGACCGCCGCAAGGATGGTTGCCAAATCCTCCATGGACGCCAAGTGCGAATCGTCTTGCCGATCAACCATCTCCGGACCTCGTCACGACAGCGCGGACATCGTCCTCGAGCCGGTCCATGATCTTAGCCATGACACTGGCGGCGGCATCCTCGTCGCCTTCGACGATCGCCTCGGCGAGAGCTTGGTGCATGGGGATGGTCTCGCGGCCAAGCTCGGGCTCGCCGAATGGATCGGCATAGATCTCACTGAAGGTTTTTTGGATCTGGCGGATTAACTGGTTGAAGAGAGGATTGCCTGAGGCCTCGTGGATCACATCGTGCAAACGATTGTCGGCCCCTCGCCAATCTTCGCCCGCCTCGTAGACGGCGATCAACTCAGCGGCACGCGCCATGATCACCCGGCCCTGCTTGTCGGTTCTATAGCGTGTTGCTAAGCGGACGGCTTCAATCTCCAAAGGCCGTCGGACCGAATGGGTGCGAAGCAAGCTCTCCACCTCGATATTCAACGTCAACGGAACCTGAATGGCCTTGCTCGAGACTTCGGCGGCGAGAATGGTGCCCGCCCTCTTGTTGCGTGTGACGATGCCCATGTTCTGCCAGGCGATCAGCGCTTCCCGCACCTTGGATCGCCCGATGCCGAGACGCTCGGCAAGCTCGATCTCCGGCGGCAGCCGATCTCCAACGCCCAGCCCCGCCCGCTCCACCATGCGCGAAAGCGCCTCCAACACGTCCCGACCACTGCTGCCGGCCTTGAGCGGCTTGATCTGGTCAGCAGCATGTCGAACCCTACTGAGGTCGAAAGCCGATCTCGATGAAGCCATGAGCATGGCCTGTTGTAGTTGCCGATCTTGATACGATAAGTTTGTTGTCGGACAACATCAAGATAATGTCAGACAATATTTGGCGGCATGCTCATCGCCTCGCGAATTGTGACGACTGATGGCGTCATCGCGATAGGCCGAGGGTTCCTTGATATCCGCCACAGGAGCGGTGCCGGCTCCTTCCGCCTTGACTTCCGCTCGCCCCCAATTGCTCCAGACCGTTGCGACCGGGTTGGGTCTACCACTGAAATTCTAGAGAGATTGCTGCTGCTGTTGTTGTGCTGTGGGAATGTGCGGTAACTCGCGTAGCGAGTTATCCACATTTCCATAGCGGCCGCCGCGATTTTTCTTGGAATGCAGGTGGTGGTAGCGGTGACCAACGACTAGGTTGGCGTTGACGGGGGTGTGGCTCATTGGGTCTGTGGGCTGGCTTGCCAGTCTCACCCGTTTTTGAAATGCCGCCCCCGTCACCTGCATCATCCGACGGGTCCACCGGGATGATGCCGATCGCTCGCGATTGTGGCTTTGGTAGACAAGACCTGAAGGATGGCTCTTTGGATCTTGTTAGCTGAAGGAGCGATCGTTGGCATACCCTGCCTCTTTAGAACTTCGTGTTGGTATCGATGTCGGCTCGCGCTGTCATAGCGTGGCCATCGGGCTGTCTGATGGCCGCTTGCTCGAGGAGTTTGAGATCGCCCATACGGCGGCTGGTTTTCAAGATTTCTTCAAGCGCGTCGAGGCGTCGGCAGAGCGCCATGCAGCGCCAATTGCTGTGGCGATGGAAGGCTATAATGGCCACGTCAGGCCCCTGGACAACTTGGTTCAGGCAAGAGGGTGGCGGCTCTTCAATGTCAACAATCTGAAGCTGGCACGCTTCAAGGAGATCTTTCCGGCCGCCGCCAAAAATGACCGGATCGATACAAGAAAAGCCCTGGAGCTGTTCCAGCTACGCGACCATCTGCCGATGGCTGGTGATGTGCTACAGGAGATTGCTCCGACACCAGAAGAGAACAACGTTCTCAAACGCCTATCTCGACGCCAGCGCCGCCTGGTCGATGAGCGCACACGACTGGGCAATGCTTTGCAGGCCGATCTCCAAGCCGCTTGTCCTGGCCTTTTGGAAATCACGCGGGAGGTCAACAACTTTTGGTTCTTGAGCTTGCTGACCTGCCGTAAGGGGCTACAAAAACTTGCTCGCCTACGGCGCGCCAGCCTTCTCAAAATCCCTGGCATCGGCCACAAATATGCTGGTCTCATCCAGACTTGGCAAAGCAAAGCCTTCTTCAGCCACGATATCGATCTGGTCGGCGACATGATCCAGCAGGATGCTGAACGAATGCTTGAGCTGCGCGAGCAGATCAAGGCCCTGAAAGGTCAAATGGCACGCGTTGCCAACGACTCCGCGATCGCCCGTCAGCTCGACACGATCCCTGGCTTTGGCCTGATCTGCAACGCTGAGCTCGCTGGTGAAATCGGCACCATCGAGCGCTTCCAAAAAGAAGCCAGCCTTGCTGTGTATCTCGGCATGGCCAACTTGGACCATAGTTCCGGAAAGTCGCGCCGATCAAAGCGACCTAAGCATGTCAATGGACGCGCTAAATCGGCCATGATGACCGCCATGGATGCCCATCGAAAACTCTGCCCGCAATCAAAACGATACTACGAGAAAAAACGGGCTGAGGGCAAAAGGCATAATCAGGCTATCCGTGCTCTCGGACGACATCTCTGCCCCGTCATCTTCAAGATGCTCAAAGATGACCGGCCTTACTGGATCAAAACATGATCCAAATTCGCCGCTTCATGCAATTTTACTCTTTGAATTTCCGACGGGATGTTCAGCGACGGTAGCAAGCGGCCCAACTCGCAGCGCGGGCAATGCGGCGGTAACCGGACCATACGGCAAGAAATCGTTCGTCGTGCGGGCTATGCCCCCGATTTCTGCCACAACGCCGGTGCCCAAGGAGTGCCACGAACGGACATTGGCGCTGGAAGCAAAGACAGCCAACCTGATTTAGAATGGATAAGTACGCGCTGGAGTCGGCCGTTCCAGACCGTATTGATCGAAGAGGAGTTCCCGAAGGCTACGAGCAGTCAAAACCAGCATCAATACCTTGGCAGTTTTAGTGACCTTGGGTTAAAAACAGTGAGCCTGCCGCTTAGGAGCCTTCCTAATTTCCACCCTTAGCGTGGGGATTCTCCTCAGTGCTATAATCTGCTTTCTGAGGAGAAAGCCTATCCGTGCTTAAGTTCTCGCCGAACTCAATGTAGCTACAACTATGAGCAGCGATCTTTTTCATACCTTTCATCGCTTCCAGAAGATCTTTCGGCCTTGAAATCTGCTTCGGGTCGGCATCTAAAAGGGCACGCTCCTCAACAGTAAGCCTTTTCGAGAAGATATCAGCCTTTCCGTCGGAGGCGAGGCAGTGCCAACGAACGAAACCGCTCAGGCGGTAATGGAGCTGCACCGCCTTAGTTAGCTTGTGCTGGAAGGGGGAGCTCTGTCTCCCAGGATTATTGGTGGCAACCATTGATCCACAG
>Ga0224508_10004485_pt1 | contig 11377 bp, 2 predicted proteins | sample SF_Jan12_sed_USG_4_FD_170157 | JGI IMG/M metagenome (GOLD analysis project Ga0224508, IMG submission 170157) | Sediment microbial communities from San Francisco Bay, California, United States - SF_Jan12_sed_USGS_21 | ecosystem: Environmental > Aquatic > Marine > Sediment | place: USA: California...
TGAACACGGCCGGGATCATATAGCGGGGCAACTTCTCCTCGATAAATTTCTGGAGTTCGTGGTCCTCGATGCCCTCTCCCGGCATTGGTACCGCGTAAGCGACGATGCGGGGGTCCCGTCGGCCATCTTTGCGCAACAATACGACGTTGTCCTGTACCGAAGGGTGCTGATTGATGCGCGCTTCGATCTCCTCCAATTCGATGCGAAACCCGCGCAACTTGATTTGGTTATCGTTCCGCCCTAGAAATTCAATATTTCCGTCGGCCCGGTAACGCACCAAATCGCCGGTTTTGTAAATCCGGGCGCCGCGGTCGGTTTGAAACGGATTCTCGATAAAGCGCTCGCCGGTCAGCTCCGGGCGGTTCCAGTAACCGCTTGCCAGCCCGTCACCGCCCAGATACAGCTCACCCGGGACGCCCACCGGCACCGGTTGCAGCGAATTGTCGAGCACGTAGACCTGGGTATTCGCGATCGGGCGCCCGATCGGAATCGTGGCCTCGGCATCGCCCACCTCGGTGACCGGATACCAGGTGCTGAAAGTCGTATTCTCAGTCGGGCCGTAGACGTTCAACAGTCGGCCAGGCGGACCGTCCGCCAAGACCCGGCGCACCCATTTGGGATCTGCTGCCTCGCCACCGAACATCAACTGCTTGAGCGACGCAAAGCAGCCAGGTGCGCTCTGCGCTAGGACGTTGAATAAAGCTGTGGTAAGGAACAGCGTAGTGATTTCTTTGCCACGCAGCTCGCGGGCAAATTCCTCAGCGGACAAAACCACGTCACGATCGATAATTACGAGCCGGGCTCCGTTTAGCAACGCCCCCCACAGCTCAAAGGTGGCCGCGTCGAACGCGAAGTTCGATATGTGTGCGATACGTTCGTTTTTGTCGAGCTGCACATAGTCGGTGTTAAGAACCAACCGCGCGATCGCCCGGTGGCCTACCGCAACCCCCTTGGGGGTACCGGTCGATCCGGATGTGTAAATCACATACGCCACCGCATCTGGCCGGGCGTCCGATGTAGGCCTTTGGACCGCTTCATTGACGAGGTCCTGCGCAACCCGGTCCAGGCATATCGCTGTTACCGAAGCGTGCGGTAACCGGCCCGCCAGATCTGAGCTGGTTACCACCAGGCGAGCGTCGACGTCTTCGATGATAAATTTCAGCCGGTCCTCGGGATACTCGAGATCGAGCGGGACGTATACGGCCCCGATCTTGATCACGGCGACGGTGGCCACAACGGAATCCAGCGACGGCCGCAGATAAATACCGATCATGGTTTGCACCGTGGCACCCTGCTTCAGCAAATGCCGAGCGAGTTGGTTGGCCCGCTCATCCAACTGACGGTAGGTAAGCGTATCGCCGTTATGTTCCACCGCCGTGGCATCGGGAGTGCAATCGGCTACCGCCTGCAACAATGCGGCCAAGTCCGCGTTGCGCGGATAATCGGTGGCGGTCTGGTTTCGCGCGTACACCAGATCGCGGTATTCCTCGTCCACCAATATTGGCAAACCGGAGATAGGCCTGCCTTCGTCGTCAACAATGCTTTTGATCAAATTCTGAAAGTGCTCACCGAGACGTCGGATAGTCGCTTCGTCAAACAGATCCGTGTTGTATTCGAACGCTAGGCTGAGCCCCGCAGCATGCTCGGTCACAAATAAAGTCAAGTCAAACTTCGCGGTGCGACGAATCCACTTGGTTCTAAAACTGGAGACCTGAAGATCGCCCAGCTTCAGGTTCTTATAACCGGCTTCGTTGAACGAGAACATGACTTGTACCACCGGAGGCCGACTGCGGTCCCGTTCGAGATTCAAGCTCTCGACAATCTTCTCGAACGGAAACTCCTGGTGCGTATAGGCGTCCAGGGCGGTCTCTCGAACTGCTTTGAGGAACGAACGAAATGTAAGGTTTTCATCGAAATGCGTACGAATAACCAGAGTATTCACGAAAAAGCCAATCAGCGGCTCAAGTTCAGCTTTTCCGCGATTTGCAATCGGGGAACCGACACAGAAGTTCTGCTGTCCGCTATACCGGTGCAACAAGACCAAGAACACCGCCAGCAACGTCATAAACGGCGTCGCGCGTTCTTGTTTCCCCAGTGACAACATTGCGGTGGCCAGGTCGGCGGATATGTCGAACCGGAATACACCACCATTAAACGTTTGCCCCGCCGGACGCGGCCGGTCTCGCGGTAACTCCAGAGCAGGGACATTCGCGAGCTGACTGATCCAATACGAACGCTCCTTTTCGAGTGTATCGCCGGACAACCAATCCCGCTGCCATACGGTATAGTCCGCGTACTGAATCGGCAAATCGGGAAGGTGCGGGGTTTGGTTGCGGCTCAATGCTCCATACAGTGTCGATAACTCCTTAGCGAGCACATCCATGGACCAGCCGTCGGATATGATGTGGTGCATATTGATGATAAAAACATGCTCATCGGCAGCGTACCGGAACAGCCGGCAACGAAACAATGGTCCGGATTTCAGATCGAAGGGAGCTTCGAACTCCGCCTGCACCCGCTCATGCACGGTTGGCTCACGCACCGAATCCGGCAACTGAGTCAAGTCTTCGGACTCGAACGCCAAATGCACTTCGGGGGCAATCAGCTGGACCAGCTCCCCTTCACTTAGATCGAAGGTTGTACGAAGCACCTCATGTCGGGCAACTATCTGCTCCAGGCTTGTGCGTAACGCCGTAACATCCAGGTCGCCTTTGACCAGCAAAACCCGGCAGATGCTGTACAGGGGTCCGGCTGGCGCCAGCTGGTCAACCAACCAAAGGCGTCGTTGTGCAAAGGACGCTGGGAACTGGTAAACCTTGGCGAGATCCGGCGCGTCACTTGATTGATCGTTCATAAAAGATGTCAACGTCTATGTATTCACTTTCTTCTGCAATGCCCGGGGTAGACGCTTGATCGTCGGGGTCTCCGTTGCCGGACCCTCTGCCACGAGTTCATCGATTTTTTTTGCTAGTGTCGTGATAGTCGGATTTTCAAATAGGGCACGTACCGGAATGCGTACTCCCCACTCTTGTGCAATGTATGCGATCACCTTGACCGCCAGCAACGAGTGGCCACCCAATGAAAAGAAACTGTCCGTGACCCCCACATCTTTGATCTTGAGCTGCGACGACCAGATCGTGGTCAATCTTTTCTCGGTGTCTGTTTCGGGTAGCGTAGACGGCAGGGGGCTTGTACTTGCTATGCCCTGTGTCGCCACTGTCAATGCACGCATATCCACCTTGCCCTGCATAGTACGGGGCAGTTCATCTACAAAAGCGACCTTACCCGGCACCATGTATTCGGGCAGATAGCGCGCCGCATGGTTCTTGAGTTCAGTATGGTCTAAACCGGTATCAGTTGCCACGACAAGGGCCACAAGTTCCGTGTCTTGATCGTTCTGCGCCACCACCGCATCCTGGACCGCTTCATGCTCGACGAGCACCCGTTCAATCTCGCGTAGCTCGACGCGGAACCCACGGATCTTGATCTGATCGTCGCTACGGCCGCGAAACTCAATGTTTCCATCGGGCCGATAGCGGACTCGGTCTCCGGTTCTATACACACGCCCGCCGTGCCCCTCGACTAAGGGGTTTTCAATGAACATCGCCTCGGTGAGCTCGGGTCGACCCAGATACCCACGCGCAACGCCCCGACCTTGCACCCACATTTCACCCTCGATACCGATGGGAACCGGATTCGAGTAGCGATCCAGAACGAATACTTGCGTGTTGGCCAATGGTCGCCCCAAGGGCACCGGATTTTTGCGTTCCTGTCCGGCCGGCACTCGATGCGTCAATACACCAACCGTCGTTTCGGTAGGCCCATAATGATTGTGAATCGCCACCTCCGGGTAGCTGTCGGCAAGGGCATACACCCAGTCGGCGGGACAAGGCTCGCCACCTACCACCAGGCACCGGCGCGGCATAACCTTGAAACGGCCGTTAAACTGCAGAGCGGCGAGGTGGGTTGGCGCAATCTTGAGAACATCGATCTGATTTTCGGATAGATACGCTTCCATCGCGGTTGAGTCCAGCGCGGCATCTTCGGTCAAGAGATGTAGCACTCCACCGGTGCAAAGCGATGGGAAAAACACCGTTACGCTCGAGTCCACGGCTAACGGTTGGGCCATCGCGTATGACCAGTGTGGGCCGAGTTCCAAGCGCTGGATGATCCCATCGATGTAGTTGAGTACTTGGCAATGCTCCACTTCTACGCCTTTGGGCCGGCCGGTCGAACCTGAGGTATACATCACGTACATCAAGCTTCCGGGTTCAATCCGCACGCCGGGGTCGGAGCCAGGGAGCCGCCCGACTTCCTCCCAATCACGGTCGACGGCGATAATCTCGACGCCCAAATCCGGAATCTGATCCGCCAGACGGCCCTGGGTTAGTACCGCCAGTGCCTCGGTCTCGGACAGAATGTGTTCCAGCCGTTTTCTGGGCATACGCGTATCCAGGGGCACATACGCGGCGCCCGCCTTCAAGACACCCATTACCGCCACCGGCAGCTCGAGACAACGGTCCATATAGATACCTATCCGGTGTGCTGCGCCAACGCCACGAGCGAGCAGAAACCGTGCAAGCTGGGAGGATCGCTCGTCGAGTTCGGAGTAAGTCAGGTCGATACCATCGAACACTACACACGGAGAGTCCGGAAATTCGGCGGCGCATGTCTGAAACCATTGGTGCACACCAGGCCCCTGCTCTGAATGATATTCGGTAGCGTTCCAATCGATGAGCATGGTGTTGCGCTCTTTATCATCCAATAATGCGAGTTCGCCGATTGGGCAGTTTGCATCTGCCACGATGTTTTCAAGCAAGGTCGCAAAGTGCGAGGCCATTCGCTTGATCGTATCCACATCGAACAAATCCGTGCTGTATTCAATAACAATACTCGATTCCTCCGGTTTGACCGAGAAGGTTAGATCGAATTTCGCGCCGCCATGCCCAAGCCTGAGCCTGGTCACATTCAGACCGGGCAAATCAAACTTCGACTCCGACGAACGCACGTTCAACAGTACGTCGAAGAATGGGCTTCGATTCATCACCCGCTCAGGATTGATAACTTCCACCAACGTCTCAAAGGGTACGCTCTGGTGGTCATAGGCCTCGATGGCGAGCGTGCGGACTCGTTCCAACAGCTCAGAGAACGAAGGATTCCCGGACAAATCGCCTCGCAACACCAAAGTATCGATAAACAAACCTATAGTCGTTTCGAATTCCCAGTGGTTGCGCCCGGCAATGGGTGTGCCCACAGTAACATCGGTATGACCACAGTAGCGGTGCAGAAAGACCAGCAACGCCGCCAACCAGACGATGAATAGCGTAGCCTGCCGATCCCGGCAAAGACGTTCCATACCGGCGAAAACCGGCTCGGGCAGAGGAAATTCGTCTGCTCGGCCGCGGTAGCTTTTTACTCGCGGCCGCGGTCTGTCCGTCGGCAGATCGAGCGCGGAAATCCCCTCCAATTTTTCCCGCCAGTACTGGAGGTCGGCTTGGGTCTTCGGATCGTGAAACCTGGACGCCTGCCAAGTCACATAATCCCGGTATTGTGTCGCGACATCGGGCAGCTGTGGGGACTCGCCGTCTTGTAGCGCGCGGTACACCACACCAATCTCGCGATACATGATATCCATAGACCACCCATCAGTAATGATATGGTGCAGGTTAACCGCGAATATGTGTTCGTTTCTGCCAAGGTAAAGCAGCTTAAAACGAAACAGCGGACCGTGGGCGAGATTGAACGGTGCGTGACGCTCGGCTTCTATGAGTTCCCGGACTTTGAGTTTCTGCTCCGCCGATGAAAGATCGGACAGATCGGCAACCGGCAGGTCGACGTCCGTGGATCTGGCAATCACCTGGAAGGGTTCGCCGTTCCGTTCTACAAAACTCGTCCGCATTGAGTCATGCCGTCCAACTACCACGGCTATGCTCTGCTTGAGCGCGGTCGTATCCAAGCGCCCGGACAACCGGTAACTTAAAGGGATGTTATAGACATCACTATTGGGATGCAGACGGTCCAGAAACCACAACCGGCGCTGAGCAGAAGATAATGGCGCGGTGAACATTCCATGGTCGGCTTCAGTGAAATTCTGCATTTGCTTGGTTCGAAGGGGCTCGGTCTTAAGGGTGGAATTACCTGCGCCTTGAAGCGGTTGGGGCCGATCCCGCTGCGTGGTCCGCAGCGCGCCTCGGCAAACTGCGAATCGCGGATGCTGGTGACGCTTCACCGTCATGTTTGAGGTTATCCAGCAGGGCGGCAAACGACCCCAGCGTCGGTTTCTCAAAAACTTTCCGGAGCGGTACCTCAATTGCGAGACTTCGGGAGATACGGGAAACGAGCCGAATCGCGAGCAACGAATGCCCGCCGAGGGTAAAAAAGTTGTCATTGATGCTGAGCGGTTTTACTCCGAGCACCTCTTCCCAGATCTCCGCCAGCGATTTTTCCGACGCACTATCCAACGCCATTGGGGCGTCACCCGCAGCAACCTCGAATTCCGGCTTTGGTAACGCCCCCTGGTCGATTTTTCCTCCGGGGGTCAATGGTATCGACGGTACCTCTACGAACGCTACCGGGACCATATGATCGGGCAGGATATGCTGAAGAAACTCGCGCACATGGTTAAACGCCAGACCGGGAGTCTCCGGAACCACATACCCGACAAGACCCCGACCACCTGGCAGATCGTCACGGAGCACGACGGTGGCGTCACGGATATCGTCGCGACTTCGCAAGGCGTAGGCAATTTCCCCCAATTCAATGCGAAATCCTCGTAGCTTTATCTGACTATCCAACCGACCGAAGAACTCGATTTCTGCGTCGCTTCGATATCGGGCGATGTCCCCGGTTTTGTAAAGCGTTGCCCCGGGATCACTAGAGAAAGGATCTGCAATGAATTTCTCGGCAGTAAGCGTGGGTTGGTTCAGATAACCGCGCGCCACACCCGTACCCCCGATGTGCAGTTCGCCCAGAACCCCTGGCGGGACCGGTTGCATCGCTTTATCCATTATGTAGATTCGCGCGTTGTCGTGCGGACGGCCAATCGGAACCCGGCGGATTTCGTCGGTATCACTATTCGAGAGTTCAGAGAACGTCGCCGAGATGGTGGCTTCCGTGGGGCCGTAGCTGTTAATCAATCGAACTTTGCCTGCGATACGTCGCCACTGATTCACGTAGTCGGTGCCCGCCTGTTCGCCACCGATCACGACCAAACGAAGCGAGGCCGGGAGCGGTGCTCGCGCGCTCACCGCGTCATTTACCAGCTCGTGCCAATACGAAGTTGGAAGGTGCACGATACTAATCGAATGCGAATCACAAAAACTGAAAAACTGCGCGGCGCCAGATAGCGTATCCCGGTCCCGCAATACCAGCGTGGCACCACTGGCCAAGCAGCAAAAGATTTCTTCCACGGATATATCAAAGCTCAGCGACGCCACCTGCAACGCCCGATCTCTGGCGGTAAGTTCGAACTTTTCATTTGCCGCGAGTACGTAATTCATCAAACTGCGGTGTTCGATCATCACACCTTTCGGCCGACCGGTGGATCCCGAGGTGTAAATCACATACGCAAGCCCGTCTGGTTGGGCGCATCGACCGAGGCTATCCGCCGAGTACGCGCCGAGCGCGTCACCAGGTTCGATTAAATTGATCACTGATCCGCTGTACGAGAGGTCCGGGGCGTCGGGCCCGGTGACCAATACCGGCGGTCGGGCGTCATCGAGCATGATGGCTAGACGCTGCCCCGGGTATTCGGGATCGAGAGGTAAGTACGCGCCACCGGCTTTTAGTATGCCCAGAATCGCAACGATTATTTCCAGTGATCGTTCCATGCACACTCCGACGATCGTCTCGCGACCGACGCCGCGCTCGCGCAGCGCATGAGCCAGTTGGTTGGAGCGCTCATCAAGTGCGCGGAAGCTCATCTGCCGGTCGCGATGGACCAACGCAATGGCATCCGGTGCCTGTCGGGTCAAATCCTCGATCCGCTCATGTACACAAAGATGCTGGGGATACGGTGTATCAGTGCGATTCCAATCCACCAGGATGCGCTGGCGTTCTTCTTCGCTCATTAGATCCAGATCTTCGATACAGCGTTGTGAATCGTGAACAATGTTCGAGAGCAGAGTTTTGAGGTGGCGGCTCATACCGACGATCGTTTCATGATCGAACAACTCGGTGCCGTACTCGAATCGACCTGTAAGTTCACCGTCACGCTCAATAAAATTCAGCGAGAAATCGAATTTCACAACAGGCGTCGATAGCATTTGCGAACGCGCCTCAAGCCCGTGCAGATCGAGCAGTCCATCTGGCACGTTCTGGAGTGAAAACATCACGTCGAACAAGGGGTTACGGTTTAACGATCGCTGTGGTTTGAGTTCTTCGACCAACTTTTCGAACGGCAAATCCTGGTTCATGTAACTCCCGAGCAGGGTTGCACGGACTTGGGCCAGGAAATCGCTAAATTCAGTGTCGTCGTTGATGTGATTTCGGATTACCAGGGTGTTCACGAAAAACCCGATCAGACCCTCGATGTCCCGACGGTTCCGGCCGGCGATGGGAATCCCCACCACAATGTCTTCCTGTCCACTGTAACGGTGCAATAACACCTGAAACGCCGCCAGCAACGTCATAAACAGCGTCACACCACTATCCCGGCTCAACTGCCGCAACCCTGCCGTCAACGACCGTCCCAGACTAAAACGGTGCTGGCCCCCCGCGTACGTCGGCGCCGCCGGCCGCGGCCGATCCATCGGCAACTCCAATCGCGACAGCCCGGACAACTGATCCTTCCAGTAACCCAGCTGTGCCTCCAACTCCTTGCCCTGCAACCACTCGCGCTGCCACACCGCATAATCCGCATACTGAACCGCCAGCTCCTCAAGCGGCGATCCCCCACCCTCCAAGTACGCGTTGTACAAAGCCGATAACTCCCGCTTCAACACCCCCATCGACCACCCATCAGAAATAATATGATGCATCGCCAATACCAGTACGTACCCAGCGTCCGATTCCCGTATCAACTGGGCACGAAACAACGGCCCACGCTCTAAATCAAACGGCTCCAAACGCGCCGCCTCAACCCGCTTCTCGGCTTCAGCACACCCTTCCAATTCCGGCAAACCCCGCAAATCCGTGACCGGAAATTCCCAGTCCAGGTCTGCATTCACCACCTGCACCGGCTCCCCATTCCGCTCCGTAAAATTCGTCCGCAACGACTCGTGGCGGCCAATCAACGATTCCAGCGCATGACCCAACACCGATACATTCAACTCCCCCAACAGCCGCGACACATAACACATCGTGTACTGGTTACCACCCGGCTCCAGCTTGTCTAAAAACCACAGCCGTTGCTGCGCAAACGACATCGGCGCCGACAATACTTCCGTCACCCTAAACCCCCTCCCACTAAAATACCCTCCTCCAACTCCTCAACCACATCACATCACCCCTCTAGCGCTTTACACGATACTTCGTACGATCAGGTTCTGGATGTGACGGATGGATTTCAGGTGGGGATTGGATTTGATCGTACTCGACCTGGCTGCCATCACGGTAAGCTTTCAGTAATTCGGCCAACGCAGCTACGGTGGAGGAATTGAACATCGCCGCTATCGGAAGCCGGATACCCAAATCCCGCTCTATTCGTGTGAGCACGCGGGTAGCGCGCAACGAATTACCGCCCAAAGCAAAAAATCCTTCATTCACGCCGACGCAATCCACGTCTAAGACTTCGCACCAGATAGCCGCGACTTGTTCCTCCACAGGATCGCGAGGAGCGGTAATACCGACTGAGGCGTCAGGCTCTCCACCGGGCTGCGGCAGCGCGCGGCGGTCGATCTTTCCATTCGGCGCCATCGGTAACGTATCCAGCCATAGATAGTGATCAGGGAGCATGTAATCCGGTAGCGTGTCTACCAAGCGCCGGCGTAACGCGACCGCGTCCATCACGGGTTTGGCGCCGGCCGGCACCAGATATGCGACCAAACGCGGGCCGGAACCCTGATCGACCGCCATGACGAATGCCTCGCTTACCGCCGGGAGGTCTATGAGCGCCTGCTCGATCTCGCCGGGCTCGACACGGTATCCGCGTATCTTGATTTGAGTATCCTTCCGACCGAGGCATACCAGGCGACCGTCCGACAAGATTCGACCCATGTCGCCGGTGCGGTAACTGCGATCATCGGAATCCTCAGGCGCCTCGGAAAACACCTTCGCAGTCAGCTCGGGGTGCCGCCAGTAGCCCGGCGATAAGTACGGGCTCCGCACCACGATCTCACCGACATCGCCGCGGTCTACCGGTTTCCCGACCTCGTCGGCAATAACGATCTCATGATCCGACACCGGCAAACCCACCGGCACATTGTGACCCGACCAGGACGAATCTGGATCGATAAACCACCAACGTATGGTGCCGGTCTCACTACTGCCGAGCCGATTGATCAACACGCAGTGATGCGAAAATCGGCGCCTGAATTGATCGACATCGCGCCGGTACATCGGCTCCCCACCCAACATTACCGCGCGCAGGGTGTCGAAACGTTCGGATCCGTCCAAGCTATCGACCAGATGCCGAAACACCGTGGGCACCGAGTAATACAAAGTGATTCGATTCTCAGCCAGCCAACCGGGCAGCGCGTCAATGGCCTCTCGTTTCAAGTCGATAGGATAGACCGAGGCGCCGTTTAACAGTGCTGAGAAGATCACGTGCGCGCCGGCATTTACTACCGTGGAGAACACCAGCACGTAGCGGTCGCTGGGGGTAATGCTCAAGCCAAACCGGTAATGGTGTGCGAAACGCAGTACGTTTCGGTGGGTCTGCAGGACCCCTTTGGGACGCCCGGTGGATCCCGACGTATACAGAATCCAGGCCGGCGTATCCACACTCACGTCGACCTGGGGGTCGCTGGTCGAGACTCCCGGGTCGAGTGCGTCGACGTTTATGATCGGCTTGCCGAGGGAGCGGGCGCCGACCAGATCCGCGTTGTTGGTCACTACCAGATCCGCGCCGGCGTCGTCGAGCATGAATTCTATGCGTGAAACCGGATGTCCAGGATCCAGAGGCATATAAATCTTACCGGCCTTGAGCACCCCGAAAATGGCCGCGATCGCCTGGGCTCGATCTTGCATAAAGACAGCGACTGGCTTAACACCCTCGCGCTTCGCGAGAATGGCGTGTGCAATTCGATTGGACGCCTCGTCCAAGTCGGCGTAACTCATCGCGGCGGAGCGAGTTTTGACCGCCAAGTGACCGGCGTCACGGCCGACCTGCGCTGCGAACGCTGCACCCAAAGAGACAAATTCGCCTGTCACTACTGCGCCTCCCACGGTTTTCATGGCGATCCGGCCAAGACGCTTGAGGAGCACACTACCCGCCCCC
>Ga0224508_10004486_pt1 | contig 11371 bp, 9 predicted proteins | sample SF_Jan12_sed_USG_4_FD_170157 | JGI IMG/M metagenome (GOLD analysis project Ga0224508, IMG submission 170157) | Sediment microbial communities from San Francisco Bay, California, United States - SF_Jan12_sed_USGS_21 | ecosystem: Environmental > Aquatic > Marine > Sediment | place: USA: California...
GTCGATTACTACTATCATGAGCGTTACCATGAATCGCTCGATAACCTGACACCAGCCGATGTTTTTTATGGGCGAGGCCACTCTACTCTCGATAAACGGGAACAGATTAAACTCAACACATTAGCCATGCGCAAACAAATGCATTACGATAACCAAACACAAAACTTAAACTTGATGAGCTAAACCGTCTCTTAATTCAACACCCCATCAGTCCGAATTGGTTTGACGACTTACAGCTGAATTCTTCAGGGTTTACCTAACTGTCACTTTACTGTGGGAGATTCACTATGACAAAGTATAACAAAACATCGAAGCGTTCTATTCAAGTAATGGTACTTTGCTCGACGATACTACTGAGTAATTTTACCTTGGCTGATCGAGGCACAAGAATTAGTTCCGGCGAACCAACCGCACCGCGCTACGCTCGTGCACTCACGGATAGTAAGGTCTTTGGTACCGCACCCATTATTGAGACAATGCAAGGATGGAATTGTTTACTCGGGAATTCATTCGATACTTATGAATTCTTAAACGATGCATCGATATACATTAGTTTCGGCACTATCACTTGTGGCGTACAACTGCCTTCTGGTGCCCGTCTGACGCACATGGAGCTAGAGGCCTGTGATGAAGATGGTCTAGACGGCGTATTTGCAGATTTGTATATTTGCCCGTCACCGAATGACAAGAGTCCTTTGTGTACCGATCCAGTCTTGTCGGTGGAGACAGGCGACGCTGCGACGCCGGGTTGTGCTTTTTTCAGAGCCCCACTGCCAACACCCAGTACTATTGACAACGCCACTAACGTTTATCAAATCGATGTGGCCACAGATGGTGCAACCAATGCTACTCGATTTCGAGCAGTTCGACTCCTGTGGGAACGGCAAATCAGCCCGGCGCCAACCAGTGCGACGTTTGGCGATGTGCCAACAAGCCATCCTTTTTTTCCCGCTATTGAGGCTATGGTCGCATCCGGTGTGACCGGCGGTTGCAGTGTGTCGCCACCTGCATATTGCCCGGATGCCACCGTCACTCGTGGGCAAATGGCGGCTTTCCTGGCCCGTGCGCTCGGTTTGCATTTTTCGAACTAACCATTTCCTAAACGCTTAACAAAAAATAGCCCGGGCTCTGTCCCGGGCTATCGCATCACAAGCATGCTTTGCGTGCAGCGCAATCCTGCATGCTGCATTCCATCCAGGCTGTTACACCATCCGCGAAGTCACAACTATTGCGTGGATTGCTGAATGTATGAGTCAAGGTAGCAAACGAGATCAAAGGGGCTCGCCACGACTGAATTCATATTCAGTCATTAATTCGGCCAAGTGTCTCGAATTATAAAACTTACGAGAATAGTGGCATATTCAACGAACTAAACAATTTTGTTTTTAATAACGTGCTTGGTTTTTGATCATGGTCAAACTTTAATATAAAAAAGCGTAATACGATAACGCGTAGCGATATCTACTTTTCATTAGTTCGATGAAGGAGGTCATAATGAGAACTACGCGAAATGCTTTTGCCGAAATTTGTCTACTAGCACGATTATTCACGCTGGCAATTACCACTCTACTACTTTTTACGAATACCGTGCTGGCCCAGTTTAATATTCATATAAGTCAGACAGTTGCAACACCACCGCGTTATCAGCCGATAGACCAAAAGGGTTTCGGCCTGGCAGGCTTGAATATCAAAACCATTGTAGCCTGGGATTGCCTACCTACAGGAGGGGGAATCGACACGGTCGAAAACACATCGATCAACTCTGGTGACGCATTTGTATGTGGCATTGATCTGCCTTCGGGTGCGCGCATAACGGCGTTTTCATTGGAAGCTTGCGATTCCGATCCTGCGGGTGAAGTGGCCGGTCTTGTCGCGAGTTGTCCATCACCTGATAATACACAGCCCTGTACACCCGACGTCGACGCCTTATTACCAGCGGATGTCGTGTCCACGGGCGTTACACAAACACCGGGTTGCGGTTTTTATGATTTCAACTTACCGACACCGATCACCATTGAAAACTCAGCTAACACCTACTTCGCAGCGTTTCTAGATGACAATCCCACTCCGACCACTAACTTTCGCGCCATGCGCATCCACTGGCAACGGCAAATCAGCCCGGCACCGGTGAGTGCTACTTTTAATGATGTTCCTACAACCCATCCGTTTTTTCGTTCCGTTGAAGCCATGGCAGCGTCTGGCATTACGGGTGGTTGTGGAGCCGGCAACTACTGCCCGGATGACCCACTTACCCGTGGGCAAATGGCGGCTTTCCTGGCCCGTGCGCTCGGTTTGCATTTTTCGAATTAATGGAGCACTGGTTACGTCAAAGTTTATTTATACATTATAGTAAAAAGGCCCGGCATAGATTCCGGGCCTGCCTCTCGCTAACGGAGACCGTTCTCCAGCACACAATTCTAATTGTTAAATAGCGTTAAAACGCTACTATAGTTAATCCAACACCCGTTACACTGCCACTGTCTGAAATTAAATAATAAAAGGGGTATTTTATGAACACTATTCGTGCGCTTACCGGTGCGTTATGCTGTTCGTTTATATTTTCCGCATATGCAGCGGAAACGATTGTTCTTGAGCAAGTCAAGGACATTCAATCGGGTAGTGGTTCATCAGATCTACAATCCCTCTCCAACATTAACGGTACGCTGTATTTAAAAGCGCGCGATTCCGACCACAGCTATGAGCTTTGGAAGTCGGATGGAACTGCTGACGGCACTGTCCTGGTCAAGGATATTTATCCCGGCCCAACAAAGTCTTCGCCAGATTCCATGACTAACGTTAATGGCACTGTATTTTTCGAGGCGGAAGACGAATTGCATGGTATGGAGCTTTGGAAGTCCGATGGAACGGAGGAAGGTACTAAATTAGTAAATGATATTTTCCCCGGCGGACATTCGGAACCTCTGAATTTGGTCAATGTTAATGGTGTGTTGTTCTTTACCGCTGACGATGGTGTTAATGGCCGCGAGCTTTGGAAGTCTGACGGAACGTCCGCTGGAACTGTTATCGTAAAAGATATAAACAGCTCAGGGGAATCGCATGCCGACCTGTTAATTAATGTAGGTGGAAAATTGTTCTTTCAAGCGAGTGACGGCATCAACGGCACTGAGCTATGGACATCCGATGGCACAACTGCCGGTACGGTAATGCTCAAGGATATTCACCCGAGCAGTAGCTCATCTCCGCATTCATTTGCCGATATTGACGGTATTTTATACTTCGAAGCGACCGATCCGGATCACGGTTTGGAATTTTGGAAATCGGATGGCACGACTGCGGGGACGGTGTTAATTAAAGACATCAATCCAGGAGGATCACACGGCTCACCAGACTTTATCACCAACTTAAACGGTACAGCGATATTTGAAGTATCCGATGGTGATCTAGGCTCCGAGTTATGGAAGTCTGACGGCACTGAGGCGGGTACCGTATTAGTAAAGGATATTTGGCCCGGATCGGATAGTTCGACACCGCGCCATATAACCAAAGTGGGCGACGTTGTGTATTTCACCGCTGATGACGGAGTCAATGGCAGAGAATTATGGAAGTCCGACGGCACGCCTGCCGGGACGGTCATTATGAAAAATATTAACGCTATGGGTAGTTCACATATCGAGTCATTGGTGAATGTTAATGGTCGTTTATTCTTTCAGGCTGACAACGGCCCTAACGGAAATGAATTATGGACATCAGATGGAAGTACCGCGGGCACGGTGATGGTTAAAGACCTTCGCCCAGGCGATAGTTCTTCTTTGCCCGAGGACTTGATCAACGTCAATGGTGTTCTATATTTTGGCGCGAATGACGGTGTTAGTGGTAGCGAGTTGTACCGCGCTTACGCGAAAACGGATTCACCACCGGTATTCGCAGACGTCCCGGCCAATCATTTTGCCGAAAACGCGATTACCAACTTCGCTATTTCCGGTTACACCAGTGGATGCTCACTCGCGCCATTGGAATACTGTCCAGACAACCCGGTGACGCGTGCGCAGATGGCGATCTTTATGTTGCGTGGCATGGCTGGACAAGATTACACGCCACCGGCCGCAACAGGTGATGTATTTGACGATGTGCCTTTAGGCGCATTCGCCGACGCCTGGATTGAAGAATTCAAAACCCGGCAAGTGACGGGTGGTTGTAGTGTATCGCCACCGTTGTATTGTCCTGGCAATGAGATCACACGCGCCCAGATGGCGATATTTTTACTTAAGGTGATTCGCGGTTCGAGTTACATTCCACCGACCGCCACCGGCGGTGTATTTGCCGATGTCGCATTTGACGATTTTGCCGCTGCCTGGATAGAGCAACTCGCCAAAGAGAAAATTACCGGTGGTTGTGGTAATGGAAACTTCTGTCCTGATGCAGCCGTCACACGAGGTCAAATGGCCGTGTTTCTAACTAATGTGTTTAATACACCGATGTTGTTTGAGTAACCTGTCGGCTTCATTTGATTGAAGCGTTGGCGGTAGCAGTGATTGCAGTCGACTCTGGTGCCGACAATACTTCATCTGGAAGATTCCGCTAAACGTGGGTAATTAATCGCTTTTTTCACGAGTGCGTCGGGATTGCATTTTACTTCGTTGCAGACTGACTAATTCGACCGTAAGGTCGAATTAGTCAGGATTGGCTTTCTCAGAAAATTGCACCCGGAGTATCAGGCATTACCCGATTGACCGCATTCGCTGGTTGTGCATTGTATGAACACGCGGCAAATCTCTATTCACGCAGATTACGCGTGTGGGGAATATCACAGAATAATGTGTCGCAGAGCGTAATAATGAGAAAGGTCATCTGACCTAAAACATAGAAAGGGGATAATCATGAAACATTTACTTTTTATTCAATCGCGAAAATCTATATTGGAATTCGGTTTTTATAAGGGGTTGATGGCATTTGCCTTTACGGCAATGTTTACGGGCTCGACTCATGCCTTTGACACCGGCGATGGGGAATTTCTGAACAGATTGTATTGGCGAGATTTCGAAGAAATTCGAAAAATTGAAAACGGCCAGTTTATCTCTGGTAAACGCAATATCGAATTTGGTGGCAGTCATAATCTAATAGTTGCTAACCCCGGTGTGGTCACGCAAATTAGTGCGGATATCACCGTGTTGGAAGTTATCAATAAGAATGCTAGTCCGGAAGCACGAGTCGGCGGATTTTTCCTTAATGATGGAAGCGGGATAACAGGTTCCGAGGGTGAGATTTTTGCCCGTGCGGGGCTAACTCAACTTAATCTTTTAGATCAGACGGAATTGGTTGGTGAAGTACATGTATTTCAATGCACGGATGAACTTTGTGACAATGGCAATGAGCTGTTTCTAGATAACGCCAGCTTTGGCACGTTTAATATTAACGATACCGTCAATGCCTCGATCAGCTTTGACGGTGCGCAGTTTCTGACATTCGACATCAATGGAACGGTCGTCAGTTTTGATGTGTTATCCGCCGGTCTGACTGTAAATCCTTCTATCGAGCCTTTCGCGGGTATCACGACGGCGGATTTTGAAATCGATGACCGCATGGATGATTCCTATATCAAAGCGGCATTCGATAATGTTATGTATAACGGTGCGATGCATGATGATTTCAGTTCGGCTCAACTCGATCCAGCAAAATGGAACGGACGGCGATTAGAGGGCGCACGAAAAAAGGAAAACGGATAGATTGTGATCTCGCAAAGGGCGGCGGGTACAACCAGGAGTTATACGCTCAATCTGGCAAGACCCAATAGCAGTAATTTTATCCAGGCGGATGTCACGGTCGAAAATATTTCAGTTAATGACACACGCGCCAGGGCACGAGTCATGGGGTTTTTGGTATAACGACGGCAGCCAACCGGGCGTGGGTGGTCAAGCGGGTGAAATTGATGCAGAAATCCGGTTAATCGACCGCTCGCAAGACGATAATGTGCCAGGACTTGGTTTGGTAGCGGAATATTTCTTTTCCCGTTGTGACAACTTCGATTGTTCTACATTTACAGACGGGCCATTTGATCGACCTGCCGGATGGCAACCCCAAATCGGACAGACGCATACTTTATCCATTGAGCGAAATGGTGTTGACTTCGAGTTTTGTTTCGACGGATTGTGTGAACAAGCTGTTTCACCTTTTCCAGATGCGGGCCCTTCGAAATTCGAGTTCTTCAAAGGTATTGGCACTCGTATCGATCAGGCAAACGATCCAACCGATGAAGGGTCCATTACCGCGCATTTCGATAACGTGCAATTTTCGAAGTTTCCAAGTTTCGGCGATGTGCCAATGCCAATGAATGCGTCTTTGGAATTCGGTAAGGCGACGAGTGCAAAGAATATCTTCTTCACCGATATCGAGAAATTGCTCGCCAGCGGTGTGACCGGTGGTTGCTCAGTCAATCCTCCGTCTTATTGCCCGGATGACAGTGTCACACGGGGACAGATGGCGGTGTTTATGGAAAGAGCCTTGACCGGTCATTTCTTTACATTACCCGCGCCAACCGGAATGGTATTCGATGATGTTCCAGCGAGTGATCTGTTCGCAACCCACATTGAACAATTCGCCGCTGACGGCATTACCGGTGGGTGTTCGGTGAATCCGCCGTTGTATTGCTCGGGAGCCAATATCCGCCGTGTCGAAATGGTAATCTTTTTACTACGCGCCAAGCTTGGCAGTGACTTTAATCCGCCTGCGGCAACGGGCACGATGTTCGCCGATGTCGGGGCGAGCGACTTCGGTGCTAATTTCGTAGAGGAAGCTGCACGTCAAGGAATTACCGGAGGGTGCGATGCAATGAACTTTTGCCCCAACGATCCAGTGACGCGTGGTCAGATGGCGGCGTTTATAAAACGTACTTTTAGTTTATAGAACTGCGCAATTGCAGATATAAAAAATCCCGCCTCGGCGGGGTTTTTTAGTTCTTACTCGAAGTAAAGGTGTATTTCTAGGGTAACAAATAAACGTAGGTTAGCAAATAATTCGGATCCGTTGTCAGTGTTTTCCAGGCACCTGTGCAAGCATTGTTGGCCTGCAATGTAAAAGAGACTTTCTTATTCGCAGCTACGGCGGTTAACAAAGTTGCATATATCGCTTTGCAGGATTGTGCAGTTATTCCACCAGAACTCACATTTAAACTACAAACAGACATAGAGTTATACGTCGTTCCGCCCGATGTACTAACTCGAATTCCACCATTATTTTGAACACCTACTTTCGTAATGGTACCACTACATGTGCTAGCGGCATGAATTCCGGTTGAAATTCCGCATACCAGCATTCCTATCGCAAATACAATTTTTTTCATCTGATAACACCTCAAAAATAGGTTGTTTTTTCAATTCAATCACTAAAAAGGAGCCGAAGGAGAAAACACCCGATATTAATCGGTGCTTAGGATAATCACCGCACACAAAAAACACAACCTAATATATGATTTATTTTATTCAAAACAGTAAGTTGCAGGAGGCTTCGCTTCATAACCTAATGTACTCAAGAAAAGCTACGCGCATTCAGCATCGACAACAGAGTTGAATATCAGTGTAGCGTTTACCCACCAGTATTATTGAATTTGTAATTTTCCATGACACGGTATTCAATGACCAATTTCATTCCCCACACACGGCATGATATTACATTAGTCGCCTCTAATTAGAATCAACAGGCAACTCACATTTCGATTCCCCAGCGACCATTTGTTTGGCGGCACCATGCCCCAGTTTTGCAGCTTTGCAATACCATTCCTGTGCACGCGATTCATTTTTTCCGACACCGTACCCATTAGCGTAAACATTTCCGATTGTGAACATGGATTCAGCATGATTTTGTTCTGCTGCTTTTTGATACCACTTCAAGGCTTCGACATCATTTGGCGTTACGCCTGAGCCATTTGAAAATGCATAACCAACGGCGTATTGCGCATCCGCTAATCCTTGTTCCGCGGCAAGGCTGTACCATTCAAAAGCTTTTGCTTCATTCGCTTCCGTACCGCGACCGCTAACATACATTAGACCTAGCATGTACTGCGCTCTCGCAAATCCTTGCGCCGCTGATTTTTCGTACCACTGATATGCCACATCATCATTTTGTTCAACTCCACTTTCGCCGTAGGTATACAAATAAGCGAGATCGTATTGCGCTCTAGCGTTTTCTTGTTCCGCCGATTTTTTTAACCATTCCACGGCTTCTTGTTCGTTCTTGCTGATACGCTTGCCACTGAGCAATTCAACTGCCAGGTCGTATTGTGCTTTGGCAAAACCCGCATCAGCCGCTTTGCGAATACCCTCTATGTCACCACTTTCCGCTAGATCGGAAGTTTGTTTCAGGCGGCCTAATGCATAGATCGCCTCAAGATGACCGACGTCTGCGGCTTTAGCCAACCAAGCTTGTGCCTTTTCAACATTCTTATCGACACCCAGACCGTTCAAATACATAGTACCCAATCCGTATTGTGCTTCAACATGCCCCTGATTGGCCGCGGCTTCGAGCAACTGTGCCGCTTTAATGGGATCTTTATCCACCCCTTCACCCTTGCCATATAACACGGCCATTGTATATTGCGCGGGTAAGTAACTTTGATTAGCTGCTTTTTCGACCCACTTCGCGCCTTGCACGGTATCTTTATTTGTGCCTTTTCCCTGTAGTAACGCCAGCCCCATATTGAATTGAGCCTTGGTATGACCAAACTCCGCCGCGCGTCGGTACCAATTAAACGCGAGATCGAAATCCTGCACGAGACCTTGGCCCTGGGCATACATATAGCCGATATTAAATTGTGCATCACCATTGCCTTGTTCGGCCAGAGGCCGCCACAGATCAAGCGCTTTGTTGTAGTCTTCGCCCTCGTAAGCTGCCAGACCTTGTTGGAATTTATCCTCCTGCGCGAATACAGAACTCACCATAGTCGAGGCAAGAATCAGCATAGCCGTCATTCGCAATAATGACCTATATCTACAATTTGCTTGTATCATTTATCTGTTCCTGAATAATCGTTACAACATTAAATGTGGAAACGGGGTATTAACATTATCTAATTAGGTTACCCAATGATTGATCAAATTTCATCACCCATGTGGGTGAAATTGCGTCCGATGAAGAATCGGCAATGGATGACCGGAAATCAAAACCCCGCCGAAGCGGGGTTTTGCTGTCAGTTACGAATTTAATTAACTTTATGGATCGGATTGACTGGAACCGAAGTGAATACCCAGCGCACGAGCCAGGAAGGCCGCCATCTGCCCACGGGTTAAGCCGTCATCCGGACAATAATTACCACCACCACAACCACCGGTAATACCCGATGAGGCCATAGCCTCGATGGATTGATAAAACGGATGGCTTGCTGGTACATCCAGAAAACTCGGAACAGCCGGAGCCGGACTGGTTTGCCTGCGCCATTGAAAGCGTGCTTTTTGAAAGTAGTTGTAGAACGTGTGCACTTCTTGCACTCGCATGAAGTAGTAGCAATCGCGGTTATCGATTGTTTCACCACCGGCTATCGGCGTGTATTTGCTGAAATAACCATCCACCGAGTCGGCTACGCCGGAGGCAATCGGTGTGTTGGTCGCTTTACCCGGGCCAAAGCCGGGTTGACAGTATTTACGCAAATCCCATTGCGGTGGAGTCGGTTGGGCGGTGAAATCCAGATAACCCCATACACGTACACCTTCCAACAGCACTCCATTTGGAAGGTTGATTTTTTTCATGTAGCCGCCCTCGGGCCAGTTGCTTATGTTCGAAAATTGACATGTCCGTTGATCGTATTGACCGGGGGGAAATGACATTGTGACGTGATCGGCTGTGTTGTCAGTTAACGGCGTACTGAAACCAATATCGCATGAAAAATCATACGCGGGGTCGGTGGTGAAATGCACGTCTTTATTGCCAAAACCATTTTTCGGTTGGGTATTGTCCTGGGCCAGTGCACTGGTGCACACCAGAGTGACCGCGAGTAATATTGACTTTTTAATCATCGGTATCCCCTTTCTGAGAGTAATAGTTAATTACGGTATATCACACCTTGTTATCCGAGTTCCTTATCTAAATGGATGAGATATTGAGAGAAATTGTCCAAAAACCCCGCCAAAGCGGGGTTTTATCGGTCTGTTTATCGACTAATGATCGGCGAAATGCAAGCCCATGGCCCGAGAAAGAAAAGCCGCCATCTGACCGCGTGAGATAAAATCGTCAGGGCAATAGTTACCACCACCACAACCACCGGTAATTCCAGAACCAGCTAGGGCTTCGACACCCTGGTAGAATTGATGCGTCTGCGGTACATCGAAAAACGTTGGCGTCGCTGGCGCCGGTGCTATTTGGCGGTTCCAATGCAGAACTACCCGGTTTAAGGTTTCGGTAAATCCCGCGGCACACGAAGACAGACTGACATGAAGATAGTAATTACACTCTTTGTTATTAATCGTTTCGGGTGTCAACAGATCGGTGCCAAGCAGAAATGCGCCAGGTGTGTCTGCCAATCCAGACGAATGACTGGCTAAATCGACAATTGGTTGCGCGTCAGCACCAGCATAGCAACGCCGCCAAAGCGTCGTTCCTACATTGGAGGTCGCACCACCGTCGCGGCCAATGGATTCAACACGGGTCAGTTGTACACCCGAGGGTAAAATTACTGGGGCATCGAAGAACCCACGTTGGCTATCGGCTATCGGTTTACAACCCAGTGTATCAGCAAAACTCTCCTTGCTGCCAAATCCCCCGCCGATTTCGTAGGTCGAGCGTTGAAAAGCCGTTCCCGGTATCGCCGTGTAACTGGAATTGGGCCCAAAGTTGGACTTAGTGGTAGCAGTCGGTTCACCATTATTCACACGGTACACCGACTCAGCGAGACCTGCTGGCAAGCCCATAGCTTGTAGTTCAACGGGATCGGTTACTTGCACCGCATTTTGCGGAATATCGGAATTCGCGGCGGCGGTTGCGGTAAACAACCCAGCGGTGATTATTCCTAAACAGGTTTTTCGTAAAATGTTGTTCATAACAGTCCCCTTAATTCATTTGAGTTAATGTCAAACACAATGTAACACTAGGGTTTGTAAAACTCAGTGACGCGGTTGACTAATAAAACATGCAATCCTTGGTACAGAAAATGTAAACTTTCGCACAGTTTGCGCAAAGAAAATAAAAATCCCCGCCGAAGTGGGGTTTTTCTTTTCATATGTATAGCATTGGTAACTGACATCGCGCGCGACAATCCAATCTACTAATTCTCGAAGCCAGCGCTTTCTACTGTATGTCTTTCTGTATTATGAATGGCAGCACGCTCCGCTCACTCAAACAACATCGGGGTGTGAAATACTCTGGTGAGGAAGGCTGCCATCTGGGATCGGGTAACGGGATCGAAAGGACAGTATAGTGAGGGGGTGAC
>Ga0224508_10004487_pt1 | contig 11371 bp, 12 predicted proteins | sample SF_Jan12_sed_USG_4_FD_170157 | JGI IMG/M metagenome (GOLD analysis project Ga0224508, IMG submission 170157) | Sediment microbial communities from San Francisco Bay, California, United States - SF_Jan12_sed_USGS_21 | ecosystem: Environmental > Aquatic > Marine > Sediment | place: USA...
TCATGAAGCCAGTGAAAAAGTGGCTATAAGTTCAGGCTATATTAAAGAGGGTATTATTAGAGGTATGATATTTATAAGAGGTAGATATTTAGATGGATACATGTATGCAATGCTAAGAAGTGACTTTGAGAAAAGTACATGATAAGAACCAAAAGAAGATCAAAAATAGAACAATAAAAACAGCAATGAGGTCTGTAGGAAAGAACTTCGACGGGACGGCAAAAGACTCGTCTGATTTTGATGATATCTCTAAATCTCATGTTTTAGTTGCCTCCAAAATAAATTTTGGTACTGAGAAGCACTGATAATGCTATAGAGATTGGGCAGCATAGCGCTCATTTTCAGTGATAGGCTAACTCCCATCTGGTTGTGTCCGTGCTTGAGCATATTGACCGAGAGTTACACTATACAAGCGTTTTTCTTTATTGTATGCCTCAGAGTCCTGGCGATAATTGGAATTATATGGATTACAGGTTATTTGACTTAAGCCAATTGACAAACAAATTTATCCATTGATCCGTGCCATCGTCTGCATGTCCCAATCCAAAACCATGACCACCCTTGGGAAACAGGTGAACTTCTGCAAATATATTATGTTCAAATAACCTTTCAGCATACATAGTTGTTTCTTCTACCCTACATATCTCATCGTCATAAGCATGCACTAAAAACGCCGGTGGGGAGTCATCTGATACCAAATCAAGCAGTTTATTCTGAGCAATTTCTTCGTTTGTCATCTCTCTGAAGTACAGGCTTTCTTCTAACCACTTCAAATTTGTTTCTGTGAGGTTCGTCACACCATAAATAAGGGCAGAATAATTGGGATTTTCTTCTTTTTCATCACTTTTCCAAAGGCTGGCAACGGTAGCTAAATGACTGCCCGCCGAAAAGCCTAGTAAGCCTACTTTTGCTTTGTTGATTCCGTATTTTTCAGCCATCTCTCTCAGTAATTTTAGAGCTCTTCTTGTATCTGAGAGAGGCACTAAATTTGGTTGGTCTGATGTCTCAGGGTTTGGAAGCCTATATTTCAATACCGCAGCCGTAATGCCCTCTGCAGATAATGTTTCAGCAATATCATACCCTTCATGATACATCGCGACAAGCTCATAGCCACCACCAGGAATAATAATTACAGCTTTACCCAAATTTACTCCCTTTGCTTTATATACTGTAAGTGTTGGCTCTGTAACATTTAACAGACACATTGTTCCCCAGAACTCCTTTTCATACTCTCTTAAGTTATTTTCCTTATAGTGTGGTTTTTCTTGCCCCTCCCAAAGATTGTAAATGTCTTGAGCCTCAGTGACATTTACAATTAGAGAGCAAAGAAACAGGAAGTAGAATTGTAGGGTTATCTTAATATCGAAATTCATAAATTATTGATGAGTTTTCTTATTCAATAGATATAGTGAAATAGCATATTTACTAAATTGCACCATGATTTCTGGGTAAACGGATCTACCTTAAGAGTTCCTAATATATCTTGTGAGTCTTCACTGCCAAAGTAGGTCTTTGATCGTGCAATTGCAATGATCTTTGTAACCCTTTTGCCATTAACCTACGATCCCTTATAGGTTCGGTTTGAGTGAATGGTTAGTGCTCTATAGGCCATGTGATGGAAGATCAGGGATCGGTTACACGAAACCACCGTTTTATGTAACTACCCAAATTTCCACTTCTCTACATGACAGGCTACGACTCATGACCAAATTTTGTCGCTCAAATGTGCAAATTCACAGAAGCGAGAGCACCAGCAAACATCCTGCTAATAAAAGTATTTGTCAATTCACGCTGCTGAATAAATCGCCTAGTGTAGTTTGTAAGGACTTACTGTGCAAGTTTTTGTGGATTATTACCCCTTCACTATCGAGCAGGAAGTTGAAAGGTATAAATGTCACATTATAATCTTTGGCAAGTTCAGATTGCCAACCCTTCACATCCGATATATGTTTCCAATGTAGGGCCAACTTTTCGATTGAATTCAACCACTTTTCTTCCTCCCGGTCCACGGAAACACTGATGATCTCAAAGCCCTGATCGTGAAAACTTGCGTAAGCTTCTTTTAAGTCTGGTATCTGAGAAATGCACGGTCCACACCAAGACGCCCAAAAGTCAAGAAGAGTATACTCCCCAAGTGATTCGACTAAGCTGATGACATCGCCCTTTTCGTTCTTTCCGTTCATAGCAGGTGCTTTTACCCCAACAGCTACCTTCCTGAAACGCTCTACCTTTTCTCTCATTTGAACGGTCATTTCCAGACCGGGATGTAGATTTTCAAATGCACTAACCAACTGGTCGAGCCTTTCCACCTCATCATCTCCCGTCCAACGAAGAGCTGTACCATAAAGGGCAATTGAGGATCCGATCTTCTCTTCTGTATAATCCAATAATTCCTTCCTATGCAGTTTACTGTTTGTAGCATACTCCATCACAGCCTCTACCTCCTTTTCGATATTACCCACTTTGCGAGCTTCGCGCATCTTGGCATAAGGAGGGTCGATTAACCTTTTCTTTGACTCCGATCTGAAGAGGTCATAACCTATCAATTTTTCGGAATCAGTTGAACCCTGGATTTCAACCAGGCCATTCCTTTTACCTTCCACATTCACTACTACATTCTTTTGACCCCCGTCTATTGCCAGGATGACACTTTGCCTGCCAGGGAAAGAAAGCCGGTAAAGGTCCGGTCGAGACCACTCATACGTTAGATGGTATTTTCCGGAGTCATCGACCCTTACCGTATCCAATGGCGTGGATTTCTGGGTAATCGGATTGTAATATGCTAAGACAACAACACTACTATCTTCCTCTATTTTATCGATTGTACCAGAGAGTTGATAGGAGGTGATTTCAGGAGCACAGCCTAGTATCCAGTAGGCCAGACAAACAGAAAAAATGATTTTGGAAATTTTCATCTTATAAATTCTTTGTATTGAATAAAGCCAATAGTGATTACTTGCAAAGATCTAAATATTGTCTGGAATTGATCCTAGCTGATCTATGCTCAAATCTTAACGATCAAATAAAAATCTGCGTGTGCTAAACCTGTGACCCATCAAATAAAAGGTGACCACTCTAGTAAATTGTTAAGGAATACAGATCCTTCGTTATCTGATAAAGGTAATCGCCCACTTGATTATGCTTGAACAAAATGGCGGAGAGTTACATCAAACGACCGTTTAATGAGACTCAGAGTTATCATTGCCCCAATGGTTTTTATTCCAAGTCTTGACTAGATAATAGTTATACCTTGCTAGTAATGCCGCTATCGGTGGTAGAATAATATGTTAGCATAAAGGAGTGGATCATGGACAAAAACTGGCAAACAGTGATTGGCCGACAGTTCGCTGCGGCAATCCAGATGATGCGACTGGCCATCCAGGCCTGCCCCTCTGACCAGTGGGACGACCGCTCCGATGGCACACCCTTCTGGCACATCGCCTACCACGCGCTGTTCTTCACTGACTTCTATCTGTCGGACAATGAGACGACTTTCAAGGCGATGGACTACCACGAAGACAAGGCCCACTTTCTTCCTGGCGACTACAAGGAATACGGCGGAATCGTCACCACGCCCGAAAAAGCCTTCACCCAGGATCAGCTGCTGGACTACGCTGACCACTGCCTGAAGAAATGCCAACAGACCTTTGAAAAGTTGACTGATGAGCGGGCTCTCGAGCGCTGCGGGTTCTGGTGGTACGAGCTGAACGTCGGAGAGTTCCTATTGAACAACCTCCGACACGCTCAACACCACGCTGGTCAACTGACGCTGCTGCTCCGCCGACGGGCAAACATTGGCATCGATTGGTTGGGCAGCAAAGACAACCAACCCCCGCCGCCAACGTGGTGAATGGTTGTTAACCATAGACTGATAGTCTTGTGTAACCTAAACGACCTTTTTATATGACTATTCGCTTCGGACCATTGACTTTGGTTGTTATTGCAAATGCTAGGCACTCAATTATTGCCAAAACGACATTAATAAAGAATGTTTTTATGTTTCTTTATTTTTTGTTAGGTGATGGCAAGGTTCAAAACAATATGCAAAATTAATCAGCCGGTAAATCATTAAATAAAAAACGGTGAAAGCGCCAAATCCCATCTGATCCTAGTTGCCAACCGGCAAAATACCTGGATTTTTGAACATAGGGTTCACCCTCATCAGGAATCACTTTTGCTCAAAAAAACCATACTCGAAAGCTTTTGGTCCCATCACATCCAATTCAAGTGTATTTACTTTTATGTATTCAGCCGTGTTGTTAGACAAAAATGATTCATACATACATAGTTAATACGCCTTCTCAATTAACATTATCCTCACTTCGTGGGGTCATATTAATAGCATTAGTCGTGAAGAGATTTGCGCTGCCGTCAACATTGTCTTGTACCCAATGTTCTCTAAAGCTGTCCCAGGATTGTGTAATGTTTTTCTTTTCTTCATCGTAATCCATTCGACCAGCCATCGCATGCATAAAAACAGCTGCGGAAGCAAACCAACGCTCTTGCTTGAAGAGGGCTAAGAAATGGCTGCGGCAAAAATTTACGAAGGGCAGATCGATTACCGCTGCGATCCTGTAGCCGTAGCTTTCATTTTTGGGTTGAAAAGCCTGGAGAAGATAAACCAGGCCCTAAGCAAGGAGCTGTTCAAACGTCTGACGGAGCACTTCTGATCGAATTTATTTATCCACCGGAGCTAATGTGAAGGTGTACGATTAACGCCTGCCTGCCGGAGTATAAACGGAGGCAGGATTGACGCCTGTCTGTACGCTGTTGCTGTTCGCGTGCCGATATAGCTTTGTTTTCTTCGCCGAACATCCATTCGGATGGAGCCCACCTGATATTTAAATCCGGTTAAGGATTGGTCACCGTACCGATAAATGTGAGGGGGTTTGGAGCGTCTTCTATATTGATCCATTCATAATCTCCTTCACCGGTAGCCCCTGTAAATCTACCATTACCACTGGTGATCAAATAATCTCCACAGCCGACTTGGCCATTGAAAATGCCTGTGAAGGTGCCAAAGAGTTTAGATCCGTCGGCGGCGGTAAAGGTCATGGATCCAACCTGTTTAGCTCCAAAACCAGCAGAACAATCGAAAGGAATTTGATTTCCGAAGTCAACAGAACCGCATGATTCCCAGGTACTTTTTCCCAGGTGGAGGGATTTACCATCAGCCAAAAGATACGTTCCAAGATCTTCACACGGTGATTCTGGTGGGAATACTATTGTGTGGACACTATATTCTCCTCTGAACGGCACGGTGGGATTGACGCGAAATTCAACGAATTCTTGTAGTTCATTGGAATCAGTCACGGGTTCCATTTGGACTTTTTCACAACTGATCAGAACTAATAACAGAAGCATAAGTAAGGGAAAGAAAAACAACTTGTTCATGAGTGGTACATTTGGGTTAAAAAAAAAATTCCCATATGAGGTGCATTTTTATTTTTTGATATTCACTGATAAAAGTCTTTATGTAAGGTGATTTCAATCAATTCTGGAATCTCTTTCTACCCGGCCAAAATAAGATCCAGCAGAGCTGGAATAGCCAGTAGCCAGCACCAGGGGTAATTGGGCGAGCCCCAGTTCCAGTAGCATTCCGTTGCTGATCTGCACGATGGCGGCACAGTAGCAGGGTAGGACCGCCCCTTTCATCTAAAGAAACCGTGTTCCACGAGATGCGGCTTAACGCTAAAGCCGATGGTTTTTCCAAACAGGAGATAGAAGAAGAACTCCTTCCACTTGTCGACCTTATCCTGCGGTTTGTCATACTTGTCGCCAAAGATGAAATACAGCTTATAGCGCCGAAAGAAAAGCGATAAATGATTTTTCGCATCATTGAAAAACTGCCTCTTTCACATACTTCTTATTCAACGTGAACCAATTTAAACAGAACAAGTGGTACACAACATCTGTGTGCCAGGAAAGTCATTGAAAGTTCCAGGTATTTCGTTTATGTCTTCTTGCGTAGATCTTTGCTCCTGCAATTACAAAGGTCTTGGTAACCATTCATTTATTTATTGACATTTAACTTTGGCTTCTTGCTTTGGTTAACGGATTTCTCCACATGCTATCGACTTACTTGGTAACTTAGAACCTTCGTTTTCTGCGACAGGCAGTGCCCACCTGCCTGTGTTTACCAAAATGATGGTGAGTTACACTAAACGACCGTTATTTGTAACTCCCGGGAAGCAGCACTTTAGTCCTCAATAAACCTATGGCAGATCACCCAAAGGCCACTAAATTGTCAAGATCCATCATGAAAGAACAAATGTTAGTCGATTATAATCACATCCTGTTTCTCGCAAAGGAATTATCTTCCTCGGCAGACTGTAATTATAGTTATGAGATGGATTGCACTTAGTATCACATTTTTCTTCACAGTTCTTGCCCTTTATGGTATAGCGAGACCGGAAGTACTGTTTGAAACCATGGATTCTTCGCTAAGTCCGGTCTTTGTTTACTGTGCGGCAACCATACGGGTGGTCTACGGTCTAACCCTCATTGGAGCAGCGAGGACTTCGCGTTTTCCACGCGCTCTAAGGATTATTGGCACCTTTCTAATTCTTGCCGGAATTATTGCCCTGTCTATGGGTGTTAGTGGTTTCCGTGCGGTGTTCGATTTTGTTTCTCCAGATGGTGCTGAGTTCATGAGGATTGGGTCGACGCTTACTGTCTTTTTCTTTGTTTTCATCCTTTTTGCCCTTATACCTCGTGCTGGTGGGGCAGTTAGCACTTCTGAATCAATCTAATCCCTTATTGAAGTGGGGAGGGACTTTTTATCGACCTTCAGGAATTTGCCATATCATTTCTAGAGTTAAGTCAAATATTTGTTTCTCAGCGACGGAAAAACACGTACCAAGCTGTGCACCTGGGCCAAAATGACAAAGAGTTAAGTTTAACGACCCTTATCTGTAACTCCTGGTCAGACATCATCAAGACGAAAAGCAATAGAGTCACCAGGCTATCAATCACTGCCTTACCTCATACAAGAAATGAACTGCTTCCCTAAAAGCTTTCCAATGAGTATCGGTCATCCTATCAGGAGTAAACAAACAAATGCCAGTGGCTCCATTTTCCATGGAAGCTCTGATGGCTATGCCAATTTCTTCTGGCAGGAGTCCATGATTTTCAGGATCTTTCTCCACTTCCCTTTTCTCTGGTTTTGGGCAAATGAACAGTCCACTGTAGAGCGGAACCTTCCCATCGGTCGCTTCAACACCCTCTTTTGTTACATTAGCTATCCATTCGGGACCTTCTAAATAGAAATCATTGTAATGCATTGGGTATAAGGCATCGATATTCCATTTGTCCCATTCCTGACGGACGATCCTTTTTGCAATCGAATTAGGGCCGGGAAAAACAGCGGCAGTGATAGCTTTTCCTGTCTGATGGATTTGATCAGAGAGGCGATTGACCAGCTTAGTGATCAGGTCGTATCTGAATTGTTTCCATGATTCTACTTGTGAAGGGTCATCGACGGTCGTGATGTCAATACCCGTTAGAGCTTTGAAATCAGCGACACATTTTGTCCCATAGCAATAATCATACTCTGGATATTCACGATCCATAACAAGGCCATATTTCTCCCAAAGACCTTTTGCCAGAATCACATCTGGAAAGCGAATATAATCCAGATGGATGCCATCTACTTCGTCTACTTCGGCGACAGCCGTATACATCCCAGCGAGAAAATCGTATACACCTTCATGATTCGGACAGAGAAATTTATAGTAGTCAACATAGGCAGGCTTTTCGAGAGCATTTTCACCTTTCCCATTCACTCCATACCATTCTGCCTGGATTTTTGGTGTTTTTTTCTGGACCATTGCCGGGATCCAAGCATGAAATTCCATTCCAGCATCTCTTACCAGTTTCCCTACGCGTTTATAAGTGGCTGGATCTTGCCCCCCATTGTACATCAGACCATCAATTCCTTTTTCCTTCAGATCAATGAATTGTGAGATCAATGCTTCATTTGTTAATTCAGCTGGTCCAGTAGTCCAGGCATAGACAGGAATTTTATGCTCCTTATCTGGTGTTTGACAAGATAAAAGGATCAAAAATCCCAGAAGAAAAGACAGGGTTGATTTTTTCATGCCTAATATTTAAGCTGGAGTTACATTAATAGGGAACGACCCATGCCATATGATCGAAGGAGATGCTAAGCTCTTGTACAGACATCGAACCTGTGCCATTATGTGAACCTTGATACGTTAGCCCATGCTACCTTGTAGCTTCCAAAGGGATCAAGCAATGATGTCCTGCTATATTGATCTGGTTTTGATAACTATCACCCCATTGGCTCCTCTCGAACCCCATATGGCTGCCCTGCTACCTTTGAACACTCGTATCGATGTAATGGTATGCACATCGATGGTATCAGCGACATCCTTATAATTTCTTCCCAAAGGCACTCCATCCAGAACATAGAGAGGATTATTATCTCCATGAATAAATTGCACCCCACGAATAGTAATAGCCACTTCGCCGCCAACATATCTTACTTCCAGACCGGGTTCACCCCTCAACATATCAAGCAAGGTGCTAGTACTGGGGTTGTCAACATCATGTACTAAATTCCTGGGGGTATTATGCTTTTCATTTGCTTTGGGCTGAACCGCACCAGATGGACTGCCGCAGCCCAGACAGCACAAAAAAAAGAAGGCTGGAACCTGAATTGATAAGAAATGTTTCATTACTAGGTATAAATGATCTAGAATATAAGATACAAAACTAAGGTGTAACTTTCTACCTAAGTTGCTGTGCCACAACTACGAAGAGTTGAATCCTTAACTGCTCGAATTCCCGAGCACGGAACTCGACAAAGACCTTCACTTTTGCATGGGTTCTTTAACTATACTCTTCGAGTCTTTATCTGCGTAGGTTTCCAAAACGTAATAGACGTAATGACGTGCTTCCCTACTCCGTACGGCCGAAATCCTCAAAGAAGTGCAGCGAATGTACATCAAGTTTCAAGCATCTGAAAAGTATGAGACACATCGAATCTATCAACGTTTATGTTGCTCCACCAATGAACCTGCGGTAGAATTCATTTGCCCTTGGGTGTAATGCCCAAACTAGGGGCGAATGAAGATACTATCTGCTGTCCGAACAACAAGAGCCAGCAGGGTCAACGGTCTTGTGGTTTAAGCATTCTGTCCTCCGGGTGTGGTAACTACTGATACACCCCAGGATAGGAACTTGAAGAAGTTGTATAAGAATTTTCAAAAGTTGATATGCCAACCACTCCGGTTTTCCAGGATTCTTTCCATTCGATTTCTTTGGAAGATGGATTGTAGACGCCAGCCACACCATGGTGCCAGGATTCTTTCCATTCGATCTCTTTGGTAGATGGATTGTAGACACCAGCCACACCATGTCGCCAGGATTCTTTCCATTCTACTTTTTTTGTTTCAGGATTGTATACACCAGCTATGCCACCTTGCCAGGATTCTTTCCATTCGATTTCTTTGGTAAATGGATTATAAACGCCAGCTACGCCATGGTGCCAGTTTTCTTTCCATTCCACTTTATTTGTTTCGGGATTGTTTACACAGGCAACTCCAGACCGCCAAGCCTCACGCCATTCGATCATACCAGTTTCCGGATGATATATGCCCGCCACACCACCATGCCAAGATTCTTTCCAATAAATACGGTTAGCTTCTACTTTTTCAAATTTGGAAAGTGTTTCTGCGGATACTGCTGGTGGTTTCACAGCACAAGCTGCTATGAGGAACATGGCTGCGAATACTGAAAATAATATTTTCACAGCTATATTTTTAGAGTTGAGTGAGACCCAGCTGCCAAGTCTTGGTTTAATTTTTCAATGATGACTTCAGTAGCTATATAACAAATGCATCTGTTAAAGAATGTTATCGAAGTACTATTGTTGTCCTAAATGCTATGAATCTTATGTTCCCACCATGGTATGGCAAGTGATCGAAATGGCAGTTCGCTTAAGAGGAGGATAGGAGTCTTGGTTTTTTGCATTCTGTACAAGATATTACGAAAGGAATCACCTCCAAATTAGGACACGCTATAATGTATGATTGCTGTGGCATTAAACCACATGAATGTGATAATGAGGTTTACCTGTGGATAAATTTAGATTCTGTAAAATCTAGTGGATGCCCTTATGTGGCTATTCTCATATTGCTATCACTATCCAGTCAAACAAAATGTTCGTTTTGCGTTACCGGTCAACGCCCACCTATTGTGCTCGGGCAAAATGATTGAGAGTTACATCAAACGACGGTTTTACTTAACTATCAGTCTCGTTTCTCCACACAAGTGTAGCAAATCAGCATACTCATTATTGCTTAAATGTGCAAATTCCCAATGCTGAATGATTTAATCATCTATTGGCAAGATAATGCTTGATATATTGGTAGTAATGCCGCTGATAGAAGTAGAATATATGTTGGACGGCATGATTGAAATTTAAAATCATGATAGAATTCAAATGTCCCTCCCTGCTAACTTTGCTGGTTATACTAATAGAAATGGTGGCGAATTCCCAGATGGCAGTTCTCGCAGCAAAGCCATCTCTACAAGAGTCACCTCTGAGGTTATCAGAGCCTGTGGAAGTCATCATTGCCGATCTTGAGAGTTATATTCTTGAGTTTATACGCGAGCAGGACATACCTGGAGTTGGTATTGCCCTCATCCGGGACGGAGAAGTAGTCTGGACAGAGGGTTTTGGAATTGCCAATGTACTTACCAGTGAGCCAATCACACCGGAAACTCTGTTCGAGGTGGCCTCCAATAGCAAGGTAGTGACGGCGTATATTGCACTGCGGTTGGTTGATCAAAACTTGCTTTCGCTCGACAAGCCTCTTAATGACTATCTGCCTGAACCCTGGCTCCCCCCTTCCGAGTACCGAGATGTCATCACTCTACGTCATGTACTCTCTCACAGTTCTGGTCTTGGCCATAGCACCACCAGTAGGCACAATCTCTTTGCCCCTGGCCGTGGTTATTCCTATTCAGCCGTCGGGTTTCAATATTTACAAGTCGTAATCGAGCAGGTAACCGGACAATCACTCGAACAAGTCGCCCAAGAGATGGTATTTGCGCCAATCGGGATGTCGTCCAGTAGTTTTGTCAACCGCAGTGAGTTCACTCCACGCACCGCCAATGGTCATCTACATGCTATTCTGCCTGCAATTGCTTTCGCAGTTTTGTACCTGGTGTCCCTGGTCATTGTCGGATTTATTGGATTGGTGATTCTTCGAATCCGAACAGGCCAGTGGCAACCGACCCGAAGGCTATTGATTAGCACTCCGACAGTGGCATTTGTCCTATCGCTCTTGCCAGCTTTTCTCCTATTTGGATACAGTAGCTTGTGGGAGTTTGCCTGGATAAT
>Ga0224508_10004488_pt1 | contig 11371 bp, 9 predicted proteins | sample SF_Jan12_sed_USG_4_FD_170157 | JGI IMG/M metagenome (GOLD analysis project Ga0224508, IMG submission 170157) | Sediment microbial communities from San Francisco Bay, California, United States - SF_Jan12_sed_USGS_21 | ecosystem: Environmental > Aquatic > Marine > Sediment | place: USA: California...
CGCAGGATCGCCATGGCCTGATGACTGCTTAAACCCCCACAGACCGGGGTGCCCGTCCCCGGCGCGAAACTTGGATCGAGACAATCAATATCGAATGTCACATACACGGGCCGGTCGCCGAGGTGCTTTCGCGTCGCTGCAATAACCGCGTCTATGCCGTGTTCGTGTACCCAGGGGGCGTCGATGACATTGAAACCCAGCGAGTCGGGGTTGGTCGTGCGCAGACCGACCTGTACCGATGTCGCGGGATCGACGATCCCGTATTTTGCGGCCCAGTAAAACATCGTGCCGTGATCGATACGATCATCCTTATCCGCCCAGGTGTCGCTATGAGCGTCGAAATGCAGCAGCGACAGCGGCGCGGAGAATTTTCGCGCGTGCGCCTTCAGCAACGGATAGGCGACGAAGTGGTCGCCGCCCAGGGTTAGCAGGCCGGGGCCTTCGTTAATGATATTCCAGGCATGCGCCTCGATTTGCTCAGGCACATTCTCGGGTCGCCCGAAGTCGAAATAGCAGTCGCCGACATCCGCGACGGCAAGTTTGTCGAACGGATCGAATTCCATGCCATAAGGCCTTTCCCACGCCATGATCGACGATGCGCTGCGGATGGCGCGCGGGCCAAAACGGGCGCCGGGCCTGTTCGTCGTTGCTGTGTCGAGCGGAATACCAGTGACCGCCACATCAACGCCGGCCAGGTCCTTCGTATACTTGCGACGCATGAACGACGTAATGCCCGCATAAGTGGGTTCGGGCGTTGTGCCATACAAACTGTCGCGAGTAATGGCGAAATCGCTGTCGTGCTTATCCACAGCCTATCTCCTTATCGTCCTTTCAGGCGGACAGGGCCTTTTGCAATCGATCCAATGCCACGATGGTCTTGTCGATAAGCTCATCCGCTTCGGCATGCGACAGTATGAAAGGCGGGGCGCAAATAATCGTATCGCCGACCGCTCGCATGCAGACACCGTCCTCGATCAAGGAATCACGGAAGGCCGCACCGGCGCCCTGCTTCTCTTCAAACCGCTCGATGGGATCTTTGCTCTTTACGATCTCAAATGCACCCATCAGTCCCACCATGCGGGTGTCACCAACGAGCGCATGCTTGCCCAGCGCGCGCCATTTTTCCTGCAAATACGGACCGATGTCGGTCTTGATGCGCTCTACGAGGTTGTCACGTTGAATCAGTTTGATATTGGCGATCGCCACTGCACAGGCAACGGGGTGTCCCGAGTAGGTATAGCCATGAAAAAACTCACCGCCTTTGTCAATCAAGACATCGGCAACGCGATCGCTCACAAATACGCCGCCTAACGGCAGGTACCCCGAGCTCACTCCCTTGGCAAACGTCATGAAATCCGGTCGTGTACCGAAATAGTCGGCGCCGAACCACTCGCCGAGTCGTCCGAAGCCGGTAATCACTTCGTCCGAAATCAACAGGATTCCGTGCTTGTCACAAATACGCTGGACTTCCGGCCAATAGCTATCCGGCGGAACGATGACACCGCCGGCACCCTGAATCGGTTCGCCGATGAACGCCGCTACCTTATCCGCGCCCACTTCTTTTATCTTGTCCTCGATCGACCGCGCCGCCACGAGCCCGAATTCGTCCGGCGACAGACTTCTGTCGCTGCCAAACCAGTAAGGCTGATCAACATGCACGATGCCCGGGATTGGCAGCCCGCTTTGCCGGTGCATCGGCTTCATGCCGCCGAGACTCGCGGCGGCAACCGTGGAGCCATGATAGGCGTTTTGACGACTGATAATCGTGTGCCGCTCGGGCTGGCCCATGAGGTCCCAGTAAGTCCGAACCATGCGCACAATGGTGTCATTCGACTCCGAGCCGGAGCCGGCGAAAAATACACGGTTGAACTGAGGCGGACTGACCTCCTGGAGCAGCGATGCCAGTTCGATGGACGGCGGATGAGCGCACTGGAAAAAATTGTTGTAGTACGGCAGCTCTTTCAGCTGCTCGGTCGCGGCGTCGATCAATTCCTGCCGGCCATAGCCTGCATTAACGCACCAAAGTCCTGACATACCGTCGAGAATCTTGCTGCCATCCGCGTCGTAAATGTACACGCCTTCGGCCCGAGTAATAATTCTCGATCGCTTCTGGTGCAGGCTCTTGTGATCCGTGAACGGGTGCAGGTGATGATCTTTGTCGAGCTCCTGCCAGGCCTCGCGGGACCGTTTTTCAATTGCTGCCATTACTCACCTCGCGCTGGCGCATGATGTGTCATACGTTAAACATCAGGATCTCGCGCTCGTACGGCGTGATGATCTCCTGAAATTCCCTGTTTTCATCATCTTTCAATGCCGTATACAGGTTTACGAACTCGTCGCCAAGCATGCTTCGCATTGCGTTGCTGCCGCGCATTGCGCTGATGGCCGAGTAGATGTGCCGGTGCAGCTCGAACTCACCGCCATAAGCACTCCCTTGAATCGCCTCTGTCGGTTTTAGCCCTTCCACCATGCCGAGATAACCACAGGCCAGCGATGCAGCAAGGACAAGATACGGGTTGACGTCAGAGCCGGCCAGTCGATTTTCAATGCGCCGATTGGCGGGGTCAGAGTCCGGAACACGCAGTCCCACCGTGCGATTGTCTACTGCCCACGCCAGGTTAACCGGAGACGAGTCCGGATTCAGAAATCGCCGGTATGAATTGACGTACGGCGCAAAAACCAGCATCGCCTCGGGCATGTAGCGCTGCAGGCCACCCAAAAATCCGTAGAACAGCTCACTTGCCTTATCGTCCGAATCCGAAAAGATGTTATTACCCTGTTTGTCGACAACGCTATGATGAATGTGCAGGGCGCTGCCCGCATCCTCAGCCATTGGCTTCGCCAGGAACGTCGCGTGCATCTCATGTTCAATCGCAGCTTCCCGAATCGTGCGTTTGAATAAAAATACCTGGTCGGCATTCTCGAGCGCGTTGCCGTGCAGGAAATTAATTTCAAACTGCGCGGGCCCCATCTCCTGTGACAGGGTATCAATACGTATATCCTGTGCCTCGCAGTAGGCATACACGTCATTAATGAACGGGTCGAAATCGTTCATCGTGTCGATGCTGTAGGGCTGACGAGCGCCCTCGGTCCAGCCGAGGCGGCCCTCGGGCGGTTCAGCTTCTTCCTTGGGATCGGAATGCGGGCTCAACAAGTAGAATTCAACTTCGGGCGCGACGACCGGTATCCACCCGCGCGCTTCATACTTCGCAAGCACATTACGCAGGACGCTGCGCGGCGACTGCGCGACTGCCGATCCGTCGCGATGGTAGCAGTCGACGAATACCGACGCGGCAGGATCTGATGCCCATGGAACCGGCCGCAACGTCGTCGGGTCAGGCACGAGGAGCATGTCCCGGTCCTCGACGTTGCACGCGTCTTTAATGTAGTCACCGGAAATCGTCTGCGAAAAGATCGCTTCGGGCATTTTCATTTCACCCGCGCCAAACTTGTCAGCGGGTACAACCTTGCCGCGGGCCGAGCCCGCCATGTCTGGCACGAACGCCTCGACGTCCTCGATCTTGCGTTCTATCAACCATTGTTCAAACACTTCGTTACTACTCACGTTACACCTGTCGCCGGCTTGCGCGCACTCTGCACGCGTCACCAAACGCCTTAAATATGGCCCTCGAAAAATCATTTTCCATGGCCCGCCATTCGGGATGCCACTGCACGGCGAGCGCAAAACCCGAACCCTCATCGACTTGAAACGCTTCGATCAGTCCATCGTCAGCAACTGCTTCGACACTGACACCTGGCGCGAGCTTTGCCACGCCCTGTGAATGCAGAGAATTAACCATGACGGTATCGGATCCTGCCAGTTTCCGCAGCAATCCACCGTCTGCCAGGTTCACCACGTGCGAAGGTCCGTACTGCTTGTCGAGCGGGTCATGCTTGTTCTCAAGATGATTGTGATAACCCTCTACCTCATGAACTTTCTGATGAAGCGATCCGCCGAGTGCGACGTTCAGCTCCTGAAAACCGCGGCACACAGCAAACAGAGGCACGCCCGTATCGAGCGCTCTTTTTGCGAGCGGCAATGTAACCGCGTCCCGGTGCGGGTCATGCAGCGTTCCGTCTTCGCTCGGCGAGCCGTTATAGTGATGCGGCTCCACGTTTGAATAGCTGCCGGTAAGGAAGATACCGTCGAGCTGCTGCAGCAGCGCGTCGATGTCGACGTCGCCGGGCATCACCGGTGTAATTAGCGGCAATACCTCCGAGCCCTTCATCAGAGCGTCGAGGTATTTCTCGCCCACCATATGGAACGGGTGGGGCTCAATGATTCGCCGATCTGCCGGCACACCTACGAGTGGTTTTGGGTACATAAACGTCGCTTACGCCTTAGCGGCACGTTGCCGGGCATACTAACATCTCGCCTACAATCAAAAGTCCGGCTGCAGGCCCTCGGCGGCCTTGCAGAGGGTCGCGCCAAGACTCGCCCTGCGCTCCTTCGAGAAACGCTGGGTCGGCCCACAAATCGACAGGGCACCGAGCACCTGCCCCGTGCCACCGCGCACAATGGTGCCCACGCCGGAAAACCCGTCCTCGAGTTCATCCACGGTTTCAGCAAAGCCGCGCCTGCGGATTTCCGCGAGCTGTTCTCGCAATCGATCGCGCTCTGTAATCGTCCGTGGAGTCAGCGACACCAGCTGCCCGACAAGCCGGTCTACGCCCTGCTCATCGAAAGCAATCAGCGCCTTGCCGGTCGACGTCGCATGAATAGGCCAACGCGTGCCCACGTTGCCGGCGGCACCGACGAAGTGTCTACCGGTGACTTCGTCGAGGATCAGCATCGTGTCGTCAATGGGTACTTCGAGCGTCGCGGTCTCGCCGGTTTCCTCGACCAGACGATTGAGCAGCGGCCTTGCGCGAATCCTGAGATCGTTGCTCGACAGCGCCTGCACACCGAGCGCCATGAGCGCCGGCCCGAGGCGATACGCTCCGTTGGCCGCGTTCCTGTCCAACATTGATTCACTTTGCAGCGCCTGCAGCAACCGATGCGTTGTCGTCTTGTTGAGGCCGGAGCGCTCGCTGACCTCGGCAAGCTGCAGCTCGGGTCGTTCGGGCGTGAACAACTTCAGCAGCCTGAGTGCGCGGAGGGCGGCCTGGGCGCCTTGCGGCGGAGTCTTGCCACTCATGATCAATTCCATATTGTGCCTTCTTATTTCATATTATGATAACAGCTCTCCGGTTGCGGCGCACCGCAAAATCGTCGATGCTCGAAGGCCCCGTATCCCGTGGCTTTGAGTATCCCGATGGCAAAATCGATCGCGAGCAAACTCCGCGCCGAACTGCGTGGCTGTCAGCAGCAACACGGCGAGTTCCAGGCTATGGAGCTGCTGATCCCGGATCTCAACGGCGTCTTGAAGGGCAAGCGAATTCGCGCTGATGACTTCGAGAAAGTCATCAAAGACGGCTTCTTTTTCTGCGGCGGCGCCACCTTGTTGACGGTACTCGGCGAGACCGTTGCCGGCATTCCATTTAGCGAGGGTGACGGTGATCCGGACGTCCTCGCGGAGCTGGTCCCCGGCAGCATTGCACCGATTCCCTGGTCCGAGCGACCGATGGGCCAGGCGCTGTTCCGTCTGTATGAGGAACCCGGCGTGCCGATGTTCTCGGACCCTCGGGCCGTGCTTGAACACGCCATGCAGCCGCTCGTGAAGATGGGGATCAAGATGGTCATGGCCACTGAGCTCGAATTCTATCTGCTGGACGCAAAAACCGATCGGCCGACCGTTGCACTACCGCACGTCCCCGGCGTCGGGCGTTTGCAGCCGGGCGCACAGGTGTACCATCCGGATGATCTCTGGGAAATCGAACATTTTCTGAACGACGTTTACGATTACTGCGACGCGCAGAACATCCCGGCGGATTCCGCTATCTCGGAGTACTCGCAGGGCCAGTTCGAGATCAATTTGCGGCATATTGATGATCCGCTGCTTGCCTGCGACCACGCGGTACTACTGAAGCGAGCCGTAAAAGCGGCGGCGCGCAAGCACGGCTTTGTCGCGTGTTTCATGGCGAAACCGTTTGCGGAAGATGCCGGCAGCGGCCTGCACATTCACATGAGTCTCGTGGACCGCAAGGGCGCCAACTATTTCTCTCAGGGAAAGGACAGCCTCGCGAGTCCGCCCTTTTCAGCCAGGCTGCGTCACGCAGTCGGAGGTCTCCTGAAGACCATGCCGGAAACGACGGCCATTTGCGCGCCCAATGCCAACTCGTATCGCCGCCTGCGGCCCGACATGTTTGCACCCGTGGAGTGCAACTGGGGTGTCAATCACCGTGTCGTCGCGGTAAGAATCCCCCAGTCGGACGCCGACAATCTGCGTTTCGAACATCGGACGGCCGGCGCCGACGCAAATCCGTATCTCGTCACGGCGGCTGTCGTTGCGGGCGTGCACTACGGCCTCAAGAACAAATGCGACCCTGGGAAACTCGTCGAGCAGGGAGCGCATATAGTTCCGAAGCTGAATATTCCGCACCGCTGGGACGCGGCGATCGACAAGTTCGAGCGCAGCAAGATACTCCCTCAGTATCTTGGCAAAGACTACTGCAGGTATTTTGCGATGAACCGGCGTGAAGAAAGCCGGCAGTTCCATAACACGGTCGGCCAGCTCGACTTCGACTGGTATCTTCGCTCGGTCTAAAGCTGCACCAAACTGTTCCCGTCAGGGCAGCACCGCTTTGAAGATGAAAAAGAACACTATAGCGAGAAAGGCGCCAGCCGGAATCGTGACGACCCAGGAAACAAAAATCCGCGCGACGACACGCAGGTCGATTGCTTCGATACCGCGCGCCATGCCCACGCCGAGCACCGCGCCTACGAGCGTGTGCGTCGTGGAGATTGGTATACCGGTACCCGATGCAACAACGATGGTCGTTGCCGCAGCCAGTTCGGCCGCGAAGCCGCGGCTCGGCGTCAGCTGCGTAATCCTCTCGCCGACGGTAGCAATGACGTGCCGTCCATATGTCGCGAGTCCGATGACAATGCCACCGCCGCCAAGCGCCAGCACCCATATCGGCAGTGCCGACTTGGCGGCGATTGCCCCCGTCGTTGCTATACCGATGACGGCGGCCAAAGGGCCGATTGCGTTAGCGACATCGTTAGAGCCATGCGCAAACGCCATGCCGCATGCCGTAACGACCATGAGTACGCCGAATACGCGCTCGACCGTGTAGAAATGCTCTTTCTTGTCCGCCTTTTTATCCGGTTCAATCTTCCTGATAAAGAACGCACCGACAACAGCTACGCCTATGGCGATCGCAGTTGCCAGCAAATAGCTGTCCACGATCTCCATATCCAGACCGACGTGTTTGAGGCCCTTCAAGATCGTTACCAACGTAATCGTGAACGCCGCGAGAAAGATGTAGACGGGGACATAACGCTTGGCTTTGGCCAGCGGATCGTCCTGGCTGAGAATCAGTTTTTGCACGCTGCGGTAGATCAGGTAGGCGATGAAGCCGGCTGTCAACGGTGATACCACCCAACTCATGACGATCGTGCCAACCTTCGCCCATTTCACGGCCTCCACGCCGATGCCGACCGCCGCAAAACCCACGATCGCACCGACAATAGAGTGCGTGGTCGATACGGGCCAGCCATTCTTCGATGCAATCAGCAGCCAGGTTGCGGCCGCGAGCAATGCGGCCAGCATGCCGTAAACGAGCAACTCGGGGTTGCCCGCGAGCTGGTCCGCATCGACTATGCCTTTGCGAATGGTGCTCGTTACGGCACCGCCGGCAAGAACCGCGCCCGTGAACTCGAAAATCGCAGCGACCAGAATCGCCTGCTTGATAGTCAGGGCTTTGGAGCCAACCGACGTCGCCATCGCGTTGGCCACGTCGTTCGCGCCGATGCCCCATGCCATGAAGAGGCCAAACGCGGCCGCGAGGCCGATATAAACGTATTGAGCTTCCATTATGCGCCTTTGGGGGGAATCACCTTGCCCCTCGATTTGCCGTGATTTATTTTTCTAATGAGCGAGTAGTAACTCGAGCCGGCGGCCGACGCGTTCGGCCATGTCGGCAATTTCGCCGATCAAAGAGATAACGTCGTACAGGAACACGGCGTCGATCGGATCCAGCGTCTTTTCGATCTCGAATAGCGCTCCACGAAGGACCGTCTGTTGTTCGTCTGTATGTGTTTCAATCTGATCCAGTTTTTCGATCATATCGGCGACAAGCGTGACTTCGGCGCCCCTGAAACCTGCCGTGAACAGCTCGTCCAGTTCGCGGACACTCTTGCGAGCCTGTTTCGCCGCGTCGATGTTGCGATCAACGAACTCGACAAGTTTTTCGGCGATAGCCTCCGGTATTTGCATCCGGCGGCCAATGATCACGCCCGAGACGTCTTTCGCACGATTGGCGATCTTGTCCTGTACGAGCAGCAGCTCCAGCAAATCCTCGCGCGGCACCGGCATGAAAAGGCTTTTCGGCATATTCAGGCGAATCTCTTTCTTGAGATTATCGGCTTCGTGTTCCAGCGACTCGATCTCGGCGCGGGCCTCGAGGGCCTTGTCCCAGTCGTTCGCGATGACGGCCACGAAAAGGGGCCTCAACTGCTTCGCGCAACGGAACGTAATTTCGATGTGCTTTTCGAGCGGCATTACCGGCGAGGAGCCGAAAATATTAGCCAGTATGTTAGCCATCTGGGCGTTACCTCCTGGAGTCGCGCGACGCTGCGCCGGGCGCAATCCTAGCACAGCGTTCGCGCAGAAATCACGAGCCCCAAAAATGCTAAACTTCGCAGCCCTCTAAATCTCAAGTCAATCCGTAGAATCACGACATGACATACTGGTTAATCAAGTCAGAACCCGACGCATACAGCATCGACGACCTGGAACGCGACGGCCGCGAGATGTGGGACGGCATTCGCAACTACCAGGCGCGCAACACGATGCGTGACGACATGAAGATCGGTGACGAGGTCTTCTTCTATCATTCGAACTGCAAGGAGCCCGGCATCGTCGGCATCGCAAAAGTCGCCAGTGAACCGTATCCCGACCCCACGCAGTTCGACAAGAAATCAAAGTACTACGATCCGAAAAGCGATAAAGACAATCCCCGCTGGTGCCTCGTCGATGTCGAATTCGTTCGCAGGACAAGAAGAAACCTGACGCTAAGCGAGATCAAAGCGACAAAGAGTCTCGAAGACATGATCCTGACCCGCAAAGGCAATCGCCTTTCCATCATGCCCGTCAGCAGGAAACACTGGACGAAGATTCTAAGCCTTGAATAAGTCACGCACGGCCATCGTCGTGTTGTTGATAATCGTTGCGGCGCTCTGGATTCTCACACCGGCGAAGCTACAGCCGGCGATTGAAGTGCTCGTCCTGCCCGATGACCTCGATGCATGGCTGCGGCAAACGGAACAACAGGCTGCTGATCGCCATGGCCTGGTGCCCGGAACCGAAAAACGCATCACCTGGGTTGGCGAGCAAATACAAACGCCCTACTCGGTGCTTTACCTGCACGGCTTTTCGGCGACACGCCAGGAAACGGCGCCGCTGGCCGAGGTCGTCGCAAGCATGCTGGGCGCGAACCTATACGAAACGCGCCTGACAGGGCATGGGCGCAAGCGCGAACAGCTCACGGGCGTTCGCGCCGAAGACTGGCTGCAAGACGCCGTTGAAGCGCTGACAATCGCAGCCCGGCTCGGCGAACGGGTTATTGTCATCGGCACTTCGACCGGCGCAACGCTCGCCGCCGCAATGCTGGGCCATCCTGTAATGGACGCCGTCGATACACTGGTCATGATCTCGCCGAACTTCGCACCGCGCGACACGAATGCACTCTGGCTGACGCGACCGGCGGGACCACTCCTCGCGAAAATGATGGTCGGTGACACGCGCAGCTGGGAGCCGCATAACGAGCAGCAGGAACGCTATTGGTCCACGAGCTATCCGACGACATCAGCCATAGAAATGATGCGTCTCGTGGGCCTTGCGAATCGTCACCTGCCGGCCGACATCAAGCAACGGCTCCTGATGTTCTATTCGTCCAGGGACGCCGTCATCGCACCGGCCGCCGCACTAGCCGTTTTTCAACAGACGGACGCGCCGCAAAAAGCCGCGATAGAAATAAGCAATGTCGGTGACCCCAGCCAGCATGTGCTCGCCGGGGACATCCTGTCCGGCCCTACAACGCAGCAGATCGCTGACCACATCGTCGAGTTTATTTTGCACCCATCGCCTTGAGTTTCTCCTGCACGGGCGCCGCGCCGCCGAGCGCGAGCATGATAATCAGGTCGCCCGGGCCAGCCCAGTCAACGGCGTGCATGAAAGACTCCATTTCGGTTTCGAAGTGCTTTATCTGTGACGGATCGGCGCCTGATCTGAGCAACTCTTCCCTGATGATGCCGTAAACCTCATCGTGCTCGCGCCCGCGATGGTACAGCGCGAGCTCCGATACAACCACGCGATCGAGTCCGATTGCCCAGGCGTCGCGGGCGAGCTCACGAATGAGCTCATCCGTGCGATCACCGGCCTGCCCGAAGCAGAGCACCCTGCGCTTCGCCGGGATCACACTTGCCATGTCGAAAAGCGCCGACATCGCGGCCGGGTTGTGTGCAAAATCAACGAGGATTTTGCAGCCATCGAGATCGTAAATATTGCAGCGACCCGGGTTTTCGTCCTGCACCATGGTCGTCAATCCGCTCCGTATGTCAGCGAGAGACACTCCCAGGCACGAAGTCAGCGCCGCGGCGGCGAGTGCATTGGCGACGTTGTGTCGCGCTGCACCGCCAAGCGCGATCGGAATTTCGTGACTGCGACAAATCACTTCCCGGGAGTCGCCGTCGATTCTCACAAGTTCCTGACCGTCGAGCACGAACGCGAGTCCGCCACCAGCGACGTGCTCGGCAATCATTTCATGGCTGGCGTCGAGGCTAAACCACACGAGCTTGCCCGTGTAATCCCTTGACCGGGCGCACAGCAACGCGTCTTCAGCATTCAGGATCAGTCGCCCCGAATTCTCTACGGCATGACTCACAATCCACTTGATGGCCAGCAGCTCGTTGAGATTCCGCGAGCCGAAATCGCCGAGGTGATCCTCGCTGATGTTGGTGATAAGGGCCGCGTCCGCACGCTCGACACCCAGTCCGCGACGCAACAATCCACCGCGCGCCGTTTCGAGTATTGCGACGTCAACGTTTTGTTCGCGCAAGACAGCGCGTGCACCGCCTGGCCCCGACCAGTCACCGCGGTCGAGTACATCTTCATTGACGGCAATCCAGTCAGTCGAACTCAAGCCGACGTTTCGCCCCGCGGCTCGCAGAATGTGCGTCGCGAATCGAACCGTCGTCGTTTTGCCGTTGGTGCCGGTCACGACCCCGATCGGTACGTCGTGAAATCTGTCCCAGTCGAATGAATCC
>Ga0224508_10004489_pt1 | contig 11367 bp, 11 predicted proteins | sample SF_Jan12_sed_USG_4_FD_170157 | JGI IMG/M metagenome (GOLD analysis project Ga0224508, IMG submission 170157) | Sediment microbial communities from San Francisco Bay, California, United States - SF_Jan12_sed_USGS_21 | ecosystem: Environmental > Aquatic > Marine > Sediment | place: USA...
GCTGGAAGAAGATTCGATCCGCGTGATCAACGTGATGCCGGGCGCGATCGCCACGAACTTCGCGCGAAACTTCGATCCCTCGTTCGTCGAGGGCTTCGTGAAGATGGCCGGCCTCGACATCAAGGTGGAGAAGGGAAAGCGACTGCCGGAAGAGGCGTTCGACAAGCTCCAGGGTGCGCTCACGCAGATGCTCGGAGACCCGAACGACGTGGCCGAGGCCGTGCTCTTCTCCGTCACGCAGCCGATCCACGTGAACATCGCCGACATCGTGGTGCGCCCGCCGAAGCACCTGAACCTGTAGCGAGCGCGCTAGCCGGCCACCCGGCTCTTTCCCTAGGCTCGGGCCGGGGTGGGGCTCAAGCGATTCGATCGGAAGTTCGGCGTCGAGTTCCTCCGGGACCTCCCGGAGGAACCCGCCGTCTACCTGTTCAAGGACGAGGCGGGCGACGTCCTCTATGCCGGTAAGGCCAAGAACATCCGGCGGCGGCTCCAGAGCTATCGCAACGCCAGCCGCCGCAAGGCCCACCGGAAGATGCGGACGCTCGTACGGGAAGCGTCTTCGCTCGAAGTCCGCCCGCAGCCGACGGAGCGAGACGCGCTCCTCGCGGAGAACGAGCTGATCCGGACGTTCCGGCCGCCGTACAACGTCGACGGCGCGTACACGTTTCTCTACCCGGCCCTCGGTGTCGGCACGCGACACCACCAGTCGCTGCTCGTCTTCACCACCCGCGTGCCCCATTTCGAGGGTCTCGGGCTCCGCTGGTATGGGACGTTCCGCTCCAGGCACCGAACGCGCGACGCGTTCGACGCGCTCGCCGCACTGCTCGGCCTGCTCGGACACAAGGAACCCCGGTCCCGGCTGCCGGAGCACACACCGATCCGGGGCTCCCAGCTGGTCGCGTTCCGACGCGTGGAAGACCTGGTGCCCTCTCTCGAGCGCCTCCTGGCCGGGGAGTCGCCGGGCGTCCTCGGGGAGATCGCGACGCGCCTCGTCGAGAAAGCCGACGCGCGGCGCGACGCGAACCAGGTGGGGGACGATCTGCGCAGACTGGACGCGTTCTATCGCGACGATTCCCAGCGGCTGCGGGCGGTGCTGCGCGCAGCCGGGCGCACGGGCGGGTTCGTCGGCCAGGAAGAGCGCGACGCGCTCTTCATCGAGTTCGGCGACGAGGCGGCGGGTCCCTAGAACGATCCGGAGGGGGTTCGAGGCCGCTTCTAGACGCCGAACACCACAGCGATGGCGACGTTCAGCAGGCTCAGCACCAACGCCCCCACGAATGCGCTGCCGAAGCCTCTCACCCGAAAGCCCGGCACGACCGCCGAGACGAGCCAGAGCACGAGCGCGTTCACCACGAGCAGGAACAGGCCGAGCGTGAGGACGGTCAACGGGAAGGTCAGCACCACGAGCAGCGGCCGCACGACCGCGTTCGCGATCCCGAGGACCACAGCGGCCACGACCGCTGCGAACGCGTCCTCGACCTCGACGCCGCTCACCAGTCGGCCGACGACCGCGATCAGGAACGCCGAGAGAACGACGTGGGTGACGAACTCCAGCACGGCTCACTCCTCCGGAATGTCGATCTCGAAATGCTCGACAGGACTCGCGTCCCAACGGACCGCGCGCTCGGTCGTCGCGAGAAGCTCCGTTCCGGTGGCGTCGAAGACGCGCACGTAGAGGTCCGGGCGCCGCTCGAAGACCTCCCGAAACGCCTTCTCGGTGAACTCGAGAAAGAACTCGCCGCGCTCGTTGGTCACCGTATCCCCGAGGTCGTCGTCGAAGACCAGATCGCGATCGAACGCCTTCACGTGGAGACCCGGCTTGGGCGCACGCGTGCGCGCCCCCCGGACCCGACCCAGCACGCGGAAGCGCTTGTCACGCAACGGCTCAGGAACTCCCGGCGAGCGCCGCCAGCGCGGCGGCTCCCTCGTTCAGGTAGCGCACGAACGGATCGTGCGTCGGGTCCCGCTGCGGCTCGAATTCGGTGAGCGTGGCGATCTGTTCGGCGCGCTCCGGTCCCCAGAGACGGCCGATCACCGAGATCGCCATGTCCATCCCGGCCGACACGCCCGAAGAGGTCGCGACGGGTCCGTCCTCGACCCAGCGCGCCGCCTCGACCCAGTCGACTTTCTCGCTCTGGCCCGTCGCGAGCGAGAAGAACTGCTTGTTCGACGTCGCCCGGCGGCCGTCGAGAACCCCGGCCTTCGCGAGGAGTGCGGAGCCCGAGCAGACCGACATCGTGACCTCGGCCGACCGCGAGCGCGCCCGCAAGAACTCCAGCAGCGCCTCGTTCCCGAGCTGCGAAATCGTTCCCACACCGCCGGGAAGGAGCAGCAGGTCGAGCGCGGGACAGTCCTCGAAGCTCCGCTCGGCGACCGCCTTCGGGCCCTGGGCCGACTTCACTTCGCCCGCCTGCTCGGCGACGCAGACGATCTCGAGTTCCGGGCCCAGGCTTCCGAACATCTCGAGCGGGCCGTACATGTCGAGGAGCTCGAAATCCTCGTAGAAGATCGCTCCGAGCGTGCGCGTCCTGGCTTCCGACACGGGTGCTTCCTCCGTTGGCGCGGAAGGAAGCTAGCAGGTTGCCGAAGAACGCCGGAACGAGCTACCGGACCGGGACGAAGCGCTCCCGGGCCATGGTGCGGAGGGCCTCGACGTCCTCGCGGCGGGAGACCGAGAGCGGGATCGTCTGGGAGATCTCCGAAACGAGGAGCGTCGTGTCGAGCGGGCGCTTCTTGTGGAGGGCCGCATAGAGGCCCGTGGTCACCACCTGCTCGATTTCCGCGCCGCTCCAACCCTCGGTCGCGCCGCTCAGATAGCCTAGGTCGAAGCGTTCCGACTCCTGCTTCCGATGGGCGAGGTGGATCCGGAAGATCTCTTCCCGCTCCGCGGCGTCGGGCAAGTCGACGAAGAAGATCTCGTCGAGTCTCCCCTTGCGCAGCAGCTCGGGCGGGAGCGCGCGAACGTCGTTCGCCGTCGCGACGACGAAGACGCTTTCCTGCTTCTCTTGCAGCCAGGTCAGAAACGCGCCGAGCACGCGCTCGCTGGTGCCCCCGTCCTGCTCGCCACCGCGAGCGAAGGCCTTCTCGAGCTCGTCGATCCAGAGAACGACCGGAGCCATCGACTCGGCCATGTCCGTCGCGCGGCGCAGGTTCTTTTCGGTCTCGCCCATGTACTTGTCGTAGAGCCGACCCGAGTCCAGCTTGAGGAGCGGCAGGCTCCACTCGCGAGCGATGCACTTGGCGGCCAGCGACTTGCCGCACCCCTGAACTCCGACGAGGAGGATGCCGCGCGGGGGCGACAGATTGAGCGCTCGCGCCTCGGCGCCGAAGCCGACTCGGGCCCGCTCGAGCCAGTCCTTCAATCTCCCGAACCCGCCGAGTTCGAACCGGTTGTCTTCGGCCGGGAAGTACTCGAGCAATCCACCCGACGCGACGGCGCGCGCCTTCGTTTCGAGGATGCTCGCGATGTCGCCGGCATCGAGAACCCCGTCCTCGATCACGGCGTGCGCGACGGCCTGCCGCGCCTGGTTGATCGTCAACCCACGCAGCGCATCGAGCAGCGTATCCATCTCTTCCGGCAGGAGTTCGAGTTCGGTCGGGGCCCGGCGATCGAGCGATCGCATCACGGTCGAGACGACGTTCTCGAGTTCCTTGCGGCTCGGCAACGCGAGCTCGTGGTGCACCACGAGATGTTCGACCTCGGTGGGATACTCCAGGCCCGCGCCCACCACGACGAGCGTCGAGTGGGTCTCTGCGCACTTGCGCACCAGCTCGGAGAAGAGGCGCGCGACCGACGGGTCGTCCAGATGGCGCGCGAAGTCCTTGAACACGAAGATCGCCTCGACCGTCAGCCCCTGGAGGTGCGCCAGCATCGCGGCCGGCTCCTGTGTGCTGCGATTCGGTGCGCGGGCCGGCCACTGCACCAGACCCTGCGTCACGGTCCACTCGAACACGGGCATCGAAAGCTCGATCCCGAGCGCCTCGATCAGATGATCGACCCGCACCTCCTCGCGCGTCTCGATCGACACCACGGGGTGGAACGACAGGACGAGGTTCTTGAGGTCATGGACGCTGGTCGAAAGACCCACGTCCTCGCACATCGGAGCCGCACGGCGACGGCTTGAGGGCGCTTCCAAAGCGCCCTGGTTCCAGTGGCCCTGCCTCTAATCGTCCTTGCGGGAGTCGAGGACGCGCTTCAGGCGCTCCGGCTCGCGGCGCAGCTGGAGCGTGCGGCCGCGGTGGACGTACACCAACCCGGGCTTCGCCCCGCGCGGCTTCGAAACGTCCTTGATCTGGGCCACGTGCACGCCCGCGCGGGTGCTGTTCTTCTGCTTCGAGAAGTGGACGGACAACTCGGCCGCATCGAGCAGGGCCTCGTGCGGGGGCTCCCCCTTGCCGGTGCGCAGCACGACATGGCTCCCGGGCGAACCCTCCAGGTGAAAGAAGAGGTCGTGCCCGCGGGCCAGCCGCGTGGTCAGGATGTCGTTGCCCTCGTCGTTCTTGCCCACCCAGATCTCGAGGCCGCCGGCCGCCTCGTAGCATTTGGGGATGAGGCGGGTCGTGAGCTCACGCTTGCCGACCTTCCACACCCGCTTCTTGGGCTCCGGCGCGGAGGGCTGCACACGGGGCGCATGGCGTTCGAGCAGCCGCACGACATCGCCGCGCTCACCGAACGCCGCGAGCTCGCCAGCTTCGAGGCCGTCGAGCTCTGCCGCGAGCGCCTCGACCGCGGCGAGGCGCTCGGTCATCACACTCTCGTCCTGTTGCGCGCGCTGCTCGCGCTTGACGGCCTTCTTGGCGCGCTTGAAGTACGCCTCGAGGTTCTGGGCCGGCGAGAGCTTCGGATCGAGTGCGATCTCGACCGACTCTCCCGTCGCCGGGTCCGTCGCCTGGACCGACGTCGCGCGCGGCTGCACCTCGCTCAGCGCGCCTTTGAGAAGCTCCCCGAGTCGCCCTGCCTCCGCTCCCTTCGCCGCGTCGGCGAGGTCCTGCTGCAACCGTCGCTGCTTGCGGCGCAGCCCGTCACCCCGCTTCTTGATCGCCTGCCGCAATCGGCGGCGAAGCGAATCGTCGGCGCTCCCCGCCTCGGCCTCCTGGTAGTGCGACTCGATCGCGAAGAGCAACTCGTCGTCGCCCACACTCTCGAACCGATCCTCCCCGGCCGGCGGGGGGTTCGAAGGCGGCGACGACCACGGTTCGCCGCGCGCGAGATCGCGGCGCGTCTCCGACAGCGGGCGATGCTCGAGCAAGAGGTGATCGCGCGCATCGAGCAGGTAGATGTTGCTCCTCGGGCCGAGCAACGAGAGAAGCAGCGTGAAACGCCCCTCGCGCGTCTCGAAGACGAGCACCGCCTGGCGATCGCCACCTCGCAGACCGACCTCGCGCAGCCGCCCTCCTTCGACGTGAGCCTTCAGGTACTGGGCGAGGGCCGGCGGCGTAGGCGGCGCAGGCCCGTGTCTGCGCCGGGCCGACAAGCGCGCGAAGCCTGGACGACAGGAGAGCAACACCGACAGCCGCTCGCCCGGCTCCCGCGCCTCGCCGCCCGCCAGGACGAGATCCAGCTCGTGATCCCGCTGCACGATCCGGTCGAGACGGGCACCCCGCCACGATCCGAGCGCCGCCGTGGCGCGTTCCAGTTCTCGAAGACTCAGCACGGCTATCTCTGGCACGCGGGGCAGTAGTGGGCGCTGCGTTGCCCGATCACGATCCGTCGGATCGGCGTCGCGCACGAGAGGCACGGCAACCCCTTGCGGGCGTAGACCCGGCGCTCGTCCTGGTACTGCCCGTCGGATCCGTCGGCGGCGACGTAGTCGCTGATGCTCGAGCCCCCCGTGTCGATCGAGCGCTGCAAGACCGAGCGGACCGCAGAAGCGAGCGCTTCCGACTCGGCCCGGGTCACGCGTCGGGCCTGGCGGCGCGGCCTGACTCCTGCCAGGAACAGAGCTTCATCGGCATAGATGTTCCCCGTCCCGGCGATGATCGACTGATCGAGGAGGAGATTCTTGATCGCCACCTTGCGCTTCCGCGTCGCCGCGAAGAGCTCGCTGCCCGCGATCTCGAGCGCGTCGGTCCCGAGCCGATCGAGGCGCTCGCTCCGCTCTCCCGGGGCGAGAAGCTGGACCTTCCCGAACTTGCGGGCGTCGCGAAAGAACACCCCGCTCCCCCCGTCTGCGAATTCGAACTGAAGATGTGTGTGCAGATCGGGACGAAAGCGCGTCTGTCGCTCCGGCGGGAGAACCGAACTCGCCGACGCCGACATCAAGCGGACGCTGCTGGCACCTTCGGTGAAGAGCTGGCCGGTCATCCCGAGGTGCAGAAGCAGCCGACTCGCGTCGTCGAGCTCCGCGACGAGATACTTGCCGCGTCGAACGAGCGCTGCGGCAGTCCGGCCCGCGAGGTGCCGCCGAAGCGTGGCTGGCGGCGTGAGAAAGAAATAGCTCGGCCGCGTGGCTCGGAGCCGCGCGATCTTGCGCCCCACGAGGAACGGCTCGATCGAGCGCCGGGTGACCTCGACCTCCGGCAGCTCGGGCATCAGGCGTCGAAGCGAGTGCGGAGCGCTGCCGGGACGATCGGGCAGCTCTCGTCGACCTCGCCGAACCATTGCTTCCGGCGACGGGCGACGAAATCGTAGACGGAGTCGCGAACGGCTGTCGGCACGGCCGCGATCGCGCCACCGAGCCACTTCCACCCGCCACCGAGTCGCCGCAACACGTGAACCGCGGCATCGGACTTGAGCAGCAGCTCACCGTCGTGTGTCACCACGGCCATGCTGTCGGGGAGCGACTCACGCAGCGCTTCCGGAACCGCAGCCTCGAATGCCGCCCCGCCGAGCGGGGCGAAACGGAAGGCCTCACCCGACGGATCCCGAGCGAGCACGAAACGGACCGCGCCGTGGCAGAGGCCGCAATGGCCGTCGTAGAGAAGGAGTTCCGGAGTCACCCTGAGAATCTAGCAAGACCCCGAATTCGGGCACTCGGCCCCCAACGAGGCGGCTCACGGTTCCACGAGGATCTTCGCGTGCGCTTCGGGGTCCCCGAGCGTCTCGAAAGCGCCGGCCACACCGTCGATGTCGACCTTCCCGGTGACGAGCGCCTCGCCGGGAATCGCGCCCTCCGCGAGTGCGTGCAGCGAGCGCTCGAATTCTTCGGGTGTGTAGCCGAGGACGAATTGGATCGAGAGCTCCTTGTGGATGCCGAACATCGGCCGGATTCGATCCGCCTCCATACAGACACCAGCCACGACGATGCGGGCGCCTCGCGGCGCGTCACGCATGACCTGGTCGATCACACCCGGCACTCCGACACACTCGAAGAGGAGCGCCTGCTTCGAGCCCGCTGCTTTCGCGAACACCTTGGAAACGTCTTCCGCGCCCGGGTCCACCACGACGTCGGCCCCCAGGGTCTCGGCCAGCGCCCGGCGCTTCGGAGAGAAGTCCGACGCAACGATCGGGCCGATTCCTTCGAGCTTCAATCCGGCGATCACGGCCAGCCCGACCGGGCCACAGCCCACCACCAGCACCGCATCGCGCGCGGTCGGCTGCGCCTTGGCCACGGCATGGATCCCGACGGCCATCGGCTCGGTGAGCGCCGCCTGGTCGGTGACGAGCCCATCCGGGACCGGCACCAGCATCGGCTCGGACAGGACCATCAGCTCGCCGTACCCACCGGGGAATCGATTGGAGTAGCCGATTCCCGAGACGCCCGCGGAGTGGAACAGCACGGGCATCGAGCAGACCCGCTCTCCCACCTTCCGGTGACGCAACGTGCTCGGGCCGAAGTCGACGATCTCGGCGCAGAACTCGTGCCCCATCACCATGTCCTGGGTCGGATCGAAATCGGCCGCCTGTTCGCCCCCGGCCTCGCGGGTGGCCGCCGCCATCAGTTCCCCGTGCTTCAGCGCGTGCAGGTCCGAGCCGCAGATGCCGCACGCCAACGTCCGGACCAGCACCTGGCCCGGGCCCGGTTCCGGATCCGGCAGGGTGTCCGTCACGATCTGCTTGTCTCTCATCACGGCCGCGCGCATGGGCACTCCTCACTCGAACGATGGGTGGCACAAAGGCTACTCGACCGGAGGGCGACGATTCCAGACGTCCAGCTGCGCTTCGAGCGCCATGCCGGTTCGCACCAGGACGTCCTCGCGGAAGAGGCTCCCGAAGAGGGTGACTCCGTCGGGCGCCCCGTCGGCGCCGAAGCCGGTGCGGAGCGCGAGAGCCGGATGCCCGGTCCAGTTCGTCGCGAAGTTCAGGAGCGTCCCGGCACGCGGCGCGACGACCACGTCCACTGTGGCGAAGAGCGCGTCCATCGCGGTCATCACCTGCCGCCGGATCCGCAGCAGCTGCACGTACTCGACCGCGGGCAACAGCCACGCGGTGCGGAAGACGTTGGGCCAATCCTGTGCTCCCTGACGCACGAGCCTTTCCGCGCGGCCGTCGCGCGTCCAGGTCTCGAACGCCGCGCTCGCCTCCACCTGCAGTTCGAGGAGGATCCCCTCGTAGAGCAGCGGCGGAAGCTCGATCGGCACGAGTTCGACTCCGAGACTGCGAAACCCCTCGAGCCCGGCCTGCTCCGCCGGACTCGCGGCGGCGAACCACGCCTCGCACCAACCCACCCGGAGACCCGCGAGAGACGAGTGGGCGTCGAACGGCAGCGGGACCGCGCGGCTATCCGGATCGCCCGGGTCGGCTCCCTGGATCGCTCGCAAGACGAGCATCGTGTCTTCGCAGCGACGTGCCATCGGGCCGAGCTTGTCGAGCGACCAGCAGAGCGCCATCGCGCCCGTGCGCGCGACCCGGCCATAGGTGGGCCTGAGGCCGGTGGTTCCGCAGACGAGGCTCGGAGAGACGATCGAGCCGAGGGTCTCCGAACCGATCGCGAACCCCACGAGGCCCGCCGCCACCGCCGCCGCAGAACCTGCGCTCGAGCCGCTCGAACCCTCCGAGGGCTTCCAGGGATTTCGGGTCTGACCATCGAACCAGACGTCACCATTGGCCAGCTCGCCCAGACTGAGCTTCGCCACGAGCACGGCACCGGCATCCCGAAGTCGCTCGACGACGAAGGCGTCTCGTTCGGGAACGCGATCGCGGGACGGTCCGGCCCCCCACGTCGTCGGGATCCCGGCGGTGTCGAGCAGGTCTTTCGCGCCATACGGGATCCCGTGGAGGGGCCCGCGGCTCACCCCACGAGCGAGCTCCCGATCGGCTGCACGCGCCTCCTCGAGCGCACGCTCCTCCAGCAGGGTGACGACGCAAGTGAGCTCTGAACCGATACGCGCCAACCGCTCCAGGGAGAGCGCGGTCAGCTGCTCGGACGTCACGGCTCCCGTCGAGAGCCAGTGGGCCAGATCCCCGACCGGCGCGAACGCCAGGTCCTCGTCCGAGGCGGGCGCGGCGGGCTTCGGCGTCGTGGCATCGAATTGATCGTCGAGCGGGGGAGCCACAGGCCGAAATCCGAGAGCCGGCGCGTCGCCGTTCTCGAGCGCGAATTGCTGGCGACGCTCCGCAACATCAAGGGAGGCCGGCGCTGTCTCGAGCATGAGCGCGCGCTCGGCGGCGGTGAACGACAGCCCTGCGAGGCGTTCCACCTCGGCGAGGGTCGCGGCCGACAAGCCGGCCGCGCGGCTCTCAACCGCCACGGTGGGAACCCCAGTCGAGGTCGGCACGTTCCCGCAAGACGACCCGCTCCAGGTCGTCGATCTCTGCGGGCAGCTTCTCGCGCCGCTCCGAGTCGAGCGCGTCGGCGGCGCGCACCTTGTTGGCCACCTTCCGGATCGTATCGATGAGCACGACGTAGCCAGTGTACTCGGGCGTGATGGCAGAGGGCTCTCGCACCGTTTCGTATCCGGCCCGGAACTCCTGCCAGTGAGCCTGGCGATCGGCCGTCTTCACGAGCGAGGCGAGGCTCGTGAGGAGCGGACGCACGGCGACCCCTTCCTCGTCGACGAACCGCAGATCCCCATCCCGCTCGCGGAGCATCAGGTTGGCCTTGTGGAGGTCGTCGAGCTCGAGCGCCACCGGCAGACCGAAGCGAGCCCGCCCGGCCGCGATTCCCTCCTCTGCCGCGCGCTGGATCTCGGGCTTGAGAGTCCGCGCGCGCCGCAGGGCCGCGAGGTCGCGCGCGATCTGGAAGCGGCTGCGCAGCGTGGCCAGAACCCTCGCAAACCGCCCCGGCACACCGGCACGGTCCGCCGCGGCATGAACCTCTGCCACCATCGCACCGAGTTCCGGGATCCGGGCCAGCAACTCCTCGCGCTCGAGGGGCCGATGCTCGTCGAGCGCCTCGAGGAGCAGCAGCGCGCCCTCCCGGGCGACCACTCGAGGGGTGATGCGACCGAGGTCACCCAGCCACCGTTCGATCTCCCGCGCGCGCCGCACACTCGCACAGCGCCGAAGCTTGAAGCGACGCCCGTCCGCGTCGCTCACGAAGCACGCGGTCCCGCTGTGAGCGAACGCGCCGACGGGCTCGACCCGTTCGATTCGGAGCACTTCGCGAAACGGTCGTGCCCGGACGAGCGCCTCGGGATCGAGCGGCGACGCCCCGTGCGACATGGGAGCACGCTAGCAGGGTGGTGAAGAACCCGGATGAGGGGAGGGTCTATCAGAATCCTGCTATCAGGCTTCTGGCCGACTGAGGCGTTTGTGGCTTTGTTTCCGAGGGGTTAGATTGGCTCGCCATGCCCGATCGGCCCTACCCCGAAGTCCCCCAGCAGGCGGATTTCCCCGCACTCGAAGAGCGCCTCGTCGCCGACTGGCGCAAGGCCCGGGTGTTCGAGCGATCGGTCGAGCAGCGACCGGCCGGCGAGAACGGCAGCAACGAGTACGTCGTCTACGACGGCCCTCCGTTCGCAAACGGGCTGCCCCACTACGGCCACCTCGTAACCGGCTACGTGAAGGACATCGTCCCTCGCTATCAGACGCTCCGCGGCCATCGCGTCGAGCGTTGGTTCGGGTGGGACTGTCACGGCTTGCCGGTCGAGATGGACGCCGAGCGCGAGCTGGGCATCTCGGGACGCAAGGCGATCGAAGAGTTCGGCGTCGCCGCCTTCAACGACCACTGCCGCGCGTCCGTCCATCGCTACAGCGAGACCTGGCATCACTACGTCGCCCGGCAGGGCCGCTGGGTCGACTTCGAGAACGGCTACAAGACGCTCGACATCGACTACATGGAGAGCGTCCTCTGGGCGTTCAAGCAGCTCTACGACAAGGGCCTGCTCTACGAGGATCTCCGGGTCCTGCCCTACTCGTGGGCGGCCGAGACGCCGGTCTCCAACTTCGAAGCGCGATTGGACGACGCGTACCGCGAGCGCCAGGACCCTGCGGTCAGTGTGCGGTTCGAGCTCGTCTCGGACGGCGACGAGCTGCCGACGGATCTC
>Ga0224508_10004490_pt1 | contig 11365 bp, 9 predicted proteins | sample SF_Jan12_sed_USG_4_FD_170157 | JGI IMG/M metagenome (GOLD analysis project Ga0224508, IMG submission 170157) | Sediment microbial communities from San Francisco Bay, California, United States - SF_Jan12_sed_USGS_21 | ecosystem: Environmental > Aquatic > Marine > Sediment | place: USA: California...
GCAACCCCACCTTGGCAAAATGGTGACTTCCCTGGGAATTGTGGACCTGGACCAGGGGAAACATTGGATCATAGATGCCACCCCTGATTTCAAGGACCAGTGGCAGTATCTGAAAGAACACTGGAATACGGAACTGGCCGGGGTGTTTCTAACTCATGCCCATATGGGACACTACACAGGACTTATGCAGTTGGGCCGGGAGGCATTAGGCGGTGACCGGGTTCCGGTCTATGCCATGCCTAGGATGCGGAAATATCTGGAATCCAACGGTCCTTGGGATCAATTGGTTAGCTTGGCCAATATTGACCTGCAATCCTTACAGTCCGACAGCGCGGTAGCTCTGGGTTCTCAATTATCCATAACACCAGTGCTGGTCCCTCATCGTGACGAGTATAGTGAAACCGTGGGATACCGGATAAAAGGAAAGGTTTTCAGTTCTCTGTTTATACCCGATATTGATAAATGGGAAAAGTGGGAGCTGGATATCCGGGAAGAAATTATGAAGGTAGATGTGGCACTGATCGATGGTAGCTTCTTTCAAAACGGGGAACTCCCCGGACGGGATATGTCCACCATTCCCCACCCTTTTGTGACGGAAAGCATGCACTTGATGAAAGGACTGGACCCTATTCAAAAATCCAAAGTGCATTTCATCCATTTCAATCACACTAATCCCCTTTTGCAAGAACAGAGTGAAGCCTACACTGTAGTCATGCAAGAAGGATTCCAGGTTGCCAAGCAGGGAACCGTATACCCACTTTAGTATCGCCAACTGCTCAGGTCCGCCCCCGCGGGAGCAGTTTCCTGCATTCTCTTAAGGATCTTGGGGATGTACATGGTGTTGTATCGCAATCTTGAAACATGATTGGGGTTATCAGGATCACCATTCCAACAGTGTTCGGCCCGGTCTCCATAAGCTACTTCGCCTTGATAATAGGGGTTTTGAGTACTTTCCAGAAACTGCTCCATCAAATACACTGCGTTGTTGAGATAATAATTGTCCATATCTCCGCAGTACACATGTATCTTGCCTTTTAGCAGGGGTCCTAAGGTTTCCCAGTCCCGCTCTAGAATGTACCGTAGGTCATAATTTTGCTTCCAATATTCCGCAACCTGATGGTCGATCTCCCCGGTTCGTTTATCCCAAAGTCTCTGGGGGTAACCGTCTTCACCTTGTGGAGAGTATACGGCTTCCCAAATATCCCACTGCTGGCCGGAACGGCTTTTTGTCCCCAGGATCAGTTCGCGGTGGTTCATGTCCTTTAAGGTGGCGTCAACATGCCCCAAGTAATCCCGATGACCGGGCCTCAGCGTGCTGCGGAATGGTCCGTTTGAATAGTAGGCGTTTTCATGATTGTAAATGTCGACCAGGCAGTAAGCTCTAAAATCAATAGGATCGGGACATGCTGCAAAACAGCCATTGTATTGGTCGGGGTACATGACCTGGGCCGCCAATGCTTCCCAGCCCCCGGTAGACCCGCCGTATAGGAAGCGTGACCAGGGAGCTCCTATGCCGCGAAACTGTTGCTCTATATAAGGTATTAGTTCGAAAGTGATAGCATCTCCATAGGGACCTAGGTTTGCGGAATTTACTGCATAACTATCGTCATAGTAGGGGTTTGCGTGCTGAATTTTTATGATAAGCATTCTGGGAAAATCGGCACTGGTCCATTGTTTGTAAAAGTCGTGGGCCTCTTGTTGCACCATACGGTTATAGCCGGGTACATCAAAGCGATCACTATATTCCGGCTCTAGGTTTTCATCGGGAGGTTCAATTCTAAAACCCCCAAAATCGTAGGGAAAGTGACCATGGAATACCATAAGCGGAAAACGGGCCTCCGGATGTTCATCAAAGCCTTCAGGAACCAGCACATGTGCGCCTAGATATACATCTCGTCCCCAAAACTCGGACAGCAGTGCACTTTTTATACGCACATGTTTGATATACTCAGTATCTGCAGGAGGTTCAATATCGGGAATCACCTCAGTTAGTTTCAATGTATGGTGAATGTTCCCTTCGTCAACCACCACTCTTTGCGGAGTGGTATAGAAGTTGCCCGGTTTGCGGTTCCACTGTTGGCCTTCACCTTTTTCAGGTGGCAGGTAAACCGTATGTCCGGTAGACAAATCGAACCTTTCATATCGATTAAATACCCCTTGAATGTAGTATATACCAGCTTCCAGCGCTTTTAATGATTTCAGAGGGTAGCCCCAAACATCCTCATTGAACTGTACCTTGCTGCCTGGTGCCCAGTCCTCTACATCCAAGCCAAAGGCCTGAGCGGTGGCAACGCCATCGGACAACTGAAAACGAGGTTCAGTGGTACTATCGGTAGCAATAAGCAGGATCAATCTTCCATTTTGTGCAGAATCTGCCAGCTCAGAGGATAGCTCTATATTAATTACAGCATGCTGTTCAGCAGGACTACAAGACAATAAGCTCCCTATTATTAATGAAAATAACCATTTCATATCCATCAAAAGTTGTTGGAAGGGAAGTTAAAGAAGAAAGTTTGGTGAAGCAAGCTTTAGAAAACCGGCGGGGTAAATATGATATCCACCCGCCGGTTGGACATGCGTCCGATATTGCTCTTATTATCGAAATAGGGGTTGTGCTTCCCATTGTTCTTTATCAGCACCTGTTCCCTAAGTATTTCATTTTGAGTAAGCACAAACATGACCGCTTCACTGCGCATATGGGACAACCACATATTGTAGGAGGCACTCCCAATATTATCGGTATGACTACTGATGGAGATCTGATAATTTTCCAAATAGGGAAGTGAATCTAAAAAATGTTCCAGGGTTTGGTACTGTTCCAAATCTATGTAGTAGCTGCCTCCTCCGAAATAGATACTACGGATTATTTCATGTTCCTGGCCGTAAGAGGACCAGCACACGAACATGTATCCTATGATAAGCAGCTTCTTCATAGTTCCGGAATACTATTAATAACGCTTAGGGCAATTTTAATGTTTCCGTCTTTACCCATTTCTTGGAGGTTACCTCGATTGGAGGTTATCTCGGCCCCAATTAAGTTAATCAGATTTGCCAGTAAAGTCCACTTTTGTTTTTGGTTTTTTAACGTCGTAACTATCTTAATTTTGATTTAATTTACTTATTAGTAAGTATATTATATATTTGCATATGTCCATCAGACAGGCCACCCGCCGAAAAATTCTGGAATTAGGGGAAGATCTAATGCAAAAGCGAGGTTTCAATGCCTTTAGCTATCATCATATCAGCTCTGAATTAGGAATTAAGAACGCCGCCATTCATTATCATTTTCCCAGCAAAGAATCGCTAGGACGACAAATAATCAAAAACACCCATGAGCGGTTCAGCAAATGGATAAGTCACCCCGAACACCGGGTACTCCCGGTAGCAGAGCAATTGGACTGGCTAATAAAAATTTATCAGTACAATCTGGAAAAGGAGAATCGGGTCTGTTTGATTGGTTCTCTGGCCACCGATTACTACACCCTCCCTCTGTCCATGCAAGCAGGTATTAGAAAGCTCTCGGCAGATGTGCAAAACTGGTTGGCACAGCTTTTAGAGGGGGGCAGACAGCAAGGGGTCTTATCATTTGAAGGCAAAAGTCGAGATAAAGCATTGACCATATTAACAAGTTTGGCGGGGAGCCTGCAACTAGCCCGGCTCTTGGGCAATGAAATGTTTCACAAAGTAGTTGAGCAGATTCATTTGGATCTTAAACTGACTTACTAGTAAGTATATTATGGAATTAAAAAGAGTAGTAATAACCGGCTTAGGCGCCCTGACGCCTCTGGGTCACGATGTGAATTCTTTCTGGTCAGCCTTAAAGATCGGTGCCAGTGGTGCGGTACCTATTACTAAGTTCGATACTACCCAATTCAAAACCACCTTCGCCTGTGAACTTAAAAATTACCAAGCGTTGGACTATTTTGATCGCAAAGAGGCCCGCAAGACCGATCCCTTTACCCAATATGCCTTGATCGCTGCCGAGGAGGCCATCAAGGATGCCCAGCTGCAATTCGAAGGATTGGATCGCCACCGCTGCGGAGTGATTTGGTCTTCAGGAAATGGGGGCATCTACACCTTCGACCAGGAGCTTAAGGCTTATGCAGCAGAAGGCCGTCCCCGGTTCAGCCCTTTTTTCGTTCCTAAGATCCTTATCGATACGCCGTCAGGGGCCATCAGCATTAAGCATGGTTTAAAGGGTGCCAACTATTGCCCGGTATCGGCTTGTGCCTCCTCCACCACTGCCTTGATTGATGCTTTTAATTACATCCGGTTGGACAAGGCCGACCTGATGGTCACCGGAGGCTCCGAAGCACCTATCACCGAGTCGGGCATTGGCGGTTTTGGAGCAATGAAAGCACTGTCCACCCGCAATGACAGCCCACAAACTGCCAGTAGACCTTTCGATAAAGATCGCGATGGTTTTGTAATGGGTGAAGGAGCAAGTGCTCTGATCTTGGAATCCCTGGAGCACGCACTGGCACGAGGGGCAAACATTTACGGCGAAATTGTGGGAGGAGGCATGACTGCCGACGCCTACCATGCCACCGCCACTCATCCCGAGGGCGAGGGAGCGCTTCGCGGCATGCAGCTGGCGCTGGACGAAGCCGGGATATCTGCCCAAACCTTGGATTATATCAATGCTCACGCCACCTCTACTTCGGTGGGGGATCTTTCTGAGCTGGTTGCCATTCGTAACCTATTAGGTGAGGACACCAAGCCCTGGATAGGGGCTACCAAGTCTATGAGCGGCCATTTGCTAGGGGCAGCAGGAGCCTTGGAAGCTACCATTTGTACCTTATCGGTATTCCACGACCTGCTCCCTCCTACCATAAATATTGAAAGCTTGGATCCTGCTGTGCCAAGTGATCTTAAGATCACCCCTGCCAAGGCATTACCTGGGACCGTTGATTATGCTATGAGTAATACCTTCGGATTCGGCGGACATAACGCCACCATCATTATAAAGAAATATGTTTAGTGAGGTTTGGTTCAGGGGTATAATTTATTTGCACCGAACATAAGGCAACGGGTCGTTCCTTACCTCTCAATGAGATCTCCTCAAGCTTTTTAACATGGTATTGTGAAGCCTGTGGCATAAGATCCAATAGCTTTTTGCTAACCAGTAAATTCACTCCAAACTTATTGCAAAGATCCTGAATACGTGAAGTGGTATTCAGTACATCGCCGGAAAATATGATATCCTTTTTGATGGATCCCACCTCCCCGATGGTCACTTCCCCAAAGTGCAGCCCAGCCTTGAAATCCGGCACTAATCCGAATAACTTTTGATACTCCCCTGCTTTGGCGCTAATAACATCTTGAATAGCAAAAAAACACTTTAGCGCTTGAGCATTTTTCAACCCCCGTTTTAAGGGCCAGGATACCACTACCTCATCACCCACATATTGATAGATCTCTCCGCCGTATTCTAATACAGGTGAGGAAATATCCCTGAAGAATTTGCTTAGCAGTTTGAAGTATTGAATATTGCCCACCTGTTCTGCGATCCTGGTGCTGGATTTAATATCCAGGAACATAAAAATACGGTCCTCTTGTTTGGGTTGATGATATCGGCCCAGCAGCAAATTCTTAAATACCCCCTGGCCGTAATTATCATTCACCTGTAAGCTTAAAATTGTGAGAAAAGCTATGGTGCTCCAGGTCATCAGATTCAATAAAAACCCATAGTCCTTCATAAGGAAACGCTTAACATCATTGATTACCAATTCATGATAATAGGGCAAGTTCATATTCAATGAATTGTACAGAAAGGATGCAATCACCGTAATCACTGTAATTAAAAATATAAAGGTCAAGGCATAGAGGACCAAACCTAGTCCCAAAGGAAGCCGTTTAAATTGTTCACGAAGTACGAATACGATCAAATTTCCCGCGACGATCCCCGCGATGATGACTGCTGTCAAGGTGGTAATGAAACTGTTCCAAAAATCGTAGGCTTCCGCAGAGGCGATTAACAGGTGATTGTAAATCACAATGTAAAGGCCCAGTATCAACCACACCAACAAAATGTAGAGGACCGTGTGGAGTTTACGTTTCAAACTAGTAGAAAGAGCCATAGATTCCGCTTTCGATCTTAATAAACGAAAATGATGCTTTTCCGTTTCAGGTTTTAAATAAATCCCAAAAACCCTTTTGTGAACTCTCTTTTTGGTAGTCTTTGAATTTTAAGGTAAAGGTAGCGCCATGACCGGGTTTACTATCGCACTGCACTTTCCCTCCCATGGACTCTGTGTAGCGTCGGACGATGGAAAGGCTGATATCCGATGGATTCTTTACGGTATCTTCTTGCTCATCAAGTGGTTCTAACAAAGGACGTAGGGCCGCCTCCGACAGCCCCGGTCCCTGGTCTTTTATACTTATGCACAAATAAGGGTCTTCCTCATAGGTTTGTACTACTACTCGGGCCCCTCCAGGTGAAAATCGGATAGCATTGCCGATTAGGTTTTCCAGAATCTGACGAGTCAGCGCTCGATCCAAAGTAACCTGGTAACCACTACCTTTAAAAGACAACTTCACTTGCTTGTCCGTAGCCTGATCTATGAAATGGCTGTTCAAGTCTTCCAGCAAAGCCGTGAGGCTAAATTCTGAAATGTTAAGTTCAACTGACTTTACCTCAGTTTTTTTGGATATCATGCGATCCACACTTTGGCTCATCCGCCATAAGGAGCGGTTAAGACGATCGATATACTCTTCCAGATCAGGCGCCCGGTCCTTAATCTCTTCGTGCAGTGATTCACCCAAGGTGATGCTACTGGTCAAGGTATTGCGCAGCTCATGAGCCAGCACCAACATGATCTGGGTTTTCTCGTCATTTATTTCCGTCAGCTTTTGATTTATGGCGGCAATCTCCTTATTCTTTTGCTGGATCTCATTGTTGTTCTTCAACAATTGGTCCTGAAGGGTATTCAAATGGCGCAGCCGCTTAATCAACTCCATAAGAATGGCGTCCTTTAATTCCGGGTGGTCGCCCATGGTGGCATTAAAACGCTCGCGTGTAAGTCGGATCAACTCCGTGGGTTGGCTAGCGGTTACGGTGGCGCTGCGGGTGTAATCATCTATGAGGGCGTACTCACCGAAATACTCACCGGAGATAAGAGTTGCGAAGATATGATCTTCATCATGTACTACTACCGCTCCCCTGCGTATAAGGAACATACTGTCGCCAGGGTCACCTTTCTTGATGATCGTCTGATCCTTTGAGATATTGATCTCTTCAGCTTCTGCCGCCAATTTTTGTAGTACAGCAGATGGCAATTCTTTAAAAATGGATAGATCTTGCAGAGCCGAAGCAGATGCTGATAGGGATGTGCTCATAACTAGTAGATCAATATACCAATTATGACACAATCATCAAACCTTACTCTTTTTCCAAACTTGCTTCCTGCAGCACGCGCTCATATGTATAAACCATTTGATAGTATTCGTCGGCCATGCGATCGGCATCGAAATAAGGCACCACATCCTGGACGCTATGGTACATGATCTCATTCCATTGATCCGGATGGTCGTAGTACATTGGTATGATGTCATTTTCCAGCACATCCAACAGATTCTTAGCATCGATGCTGTCCTGCTGGTGGTGTGGAAGTTCCGGATCTGCCTGGGGTACCAAGAAGCTATTCTGACGGTGTTTGGAGAACTCAAGAACCCATCCGTCTTGGGTGCTAAAATTAATGGCACCATTCATGGCGGCGGTCATACCGCTGGTTCCCGATGCCTCGCGAGTCACCCGGGGATTATTCAGCCAAATATCTGCGCCCCGTTTGCACATCAGGGACAGCCAAAGTTCATAACCCACCAAAATAGCACAGTTCATAAACTCCTTGTTCAGATACACCAGGCTGTCGAAAGTGCTTATGGCTCCGTAATCCAAGGGGTAGGGTTTCCCTGCCCAGATCACCTGCAAGGGCCGTTCCTGGTTTGTCAACAGGGCTTTAAAGCGTTCCAGATCGGCGGTTATCAAATCCGGTCGTTTATATTCAGCAAAGCGACGGGCCCAAACAATGGTCAATGCATCGGGGTCCATGATCTTACCCGTTTGATCGGCCACCACCTCAAAGAACTTTCTTTTTAAGGCTTTCTTGCGTTTGCGCATACCCAACAAATCCTTGGCATCCGCTAGCTGGTAAAGCTTTTTATCACCCCAATATTTTTGATTCTGAGCATTGGTAATAGCCACAATAGGGCAGATATCATCTTGGTCCTTCCACATCTCACGGGCTATCTGCCCGTGCTTTTGACTCACTCCATTGGCTATCTTGCTTACCCGTAGCGCCGCCAGCGTCTGGTCAAAGTAGAGATCATTGATCCCTGTTAGCTCCTTAATGGTTTGTTTATCCAACCCGTTAAAGAATCCCATTTTTTCCAACAAACTGAATTCATGTACTTCATTCCCGGCTTTCTCCGGAGTATGGGTAGTAAGAACAACATGATCTTGGAGCTTATCCGCGCTTTGCAATCGTTCATATAGGTGAAAAGCAGCGGGCAAGGCATGTGCTTCATTCAAATGGTATACATCCGGCTGCAGCCCCAATTTATCTAAAAGTGTGGCGCCACCTACCCCCAAAACGATATACTGAGCAATTCTGGTAGAAATATTGGAATCATATAACCGGTGGGTAATGGTCTGTGCCAGATAATCATTTTCCGGAAGGTCTGTGGACAATAAGAATATGGGAGCACTGCCAAATACCTCCGGAGCCAGATAATATGCCTTGACCTTTACCGGGTGCTGATTGACCTGCAACTCAAAGGTAATACCAGTATCATCCAGGAAACTGTATATCTTGTCCTGAAACAGCACTTCCATGGATTTATCTGCCTTGCGAATTTGATCGTAATACCCCTTCTTCCATAACATGCCAATACCGATTACCGGTTGCCTCAATTCATAAGCGCTGCGCATGTGTGAGCCGGCCAAAAATCCTAAACCTCCTGAGTAAATTTTTAGCGCCTGGTCAATGCCGAATTCCATGCTGAAATAGGCCACGGTACGCTGATACTTAGGGTTAAGTTCGAAAGAAAATGAAAACTCAAACTCCTCTTTCATACTCTCCTCCTTCATGATAATAATTTAATATCTGTTAATCCCTGTTTTAAAAAATCCCACCAATATAGCAATTTGTTTTCAGGTGGAAATCCCTAAAAGTAACTTTATTCATGAATCTCAAATTTCAATCGATTTCGGAATAAAATAGAACCCTAATGACACCTCTTCTTTGATCTTCCGGTAAAAAAGTTGGGCTTTTTGTAACAAATGGGTGACTAAATAGCGTTTATGTCATTAAGGGCAAAGCAATTACAGTATGAACAATCAGGTCTTATTCCTGGGAATTACTAATTTTTGTGCCAGCCGGTTTGCTGAAATCCTCTTCAATCAGATGGCGAGTGAGCAACTCCTTAAATACCAAGGTTTTTCCAGAGGAGTTTTGCTCAAGCATCAGCAAAACAACTTAGATCCACGCTGCATCGAAGCCTTGGATATAAGAGGCGTGCCCTTACCCGCCAACTTTCGTAAGCCCACACCACTTAAATCACCGGACCTGGAAAATGCCGCCTGCATTGTATTGATTAATCCAGATTTGGAGCATCGAATCCAGCGTTCCAATAAAATCGAGGATCAACAAATATTGGTTTGGGATTTTGAAGATGTGAGTAGTGCTACCCCTGCAGCGCTTTTTCCAGCCCTGGAAGCCGAAGTACACCTTTTGATTCGCAGACTGCAGCAAACACCTCTGGTGGATCCCCGATCAAGGCCGGCTCTTAACCAGGTTACCGGTTAGCCTTAGTAGTTCTATCTCAGCCAGTTTAGTAGAGAATTTAGCATTGAGCAAACGGCTGTTTGCGCTAACCAGATTGCGCTGAGCTTCCCTTAGTTCCAGTGAATTGCTAACACCCAGTCTGAACCTTTCAATGGCGATCTCTTCGTTTTCCCTGGCCACTATCAAACTCTCTTCTTCCAATTTTTCCAGTTGAAGGTTGTTGAGGTAATTGTTGTAGATCTTTCTCAAGTCGCCGGCCAGCAATAATTTTGTTTCTTCCAGCACCAGAAGAGTGCTGCGGTGCTCTATGCGGGCATTTTGCACCTGCCGGTTGGTGTTAAATCCATTAAAGATGTTCCAGCGGGCGGTTACGCCATAGCCTACGCCATCAATGGTGGACGATCGCAATTGTCCTGCTTCATTATCTCGGGTATTGTAATTGTAAGATACATCCAGGGATATACTGGGGTAGCGATTGGCTTGCCGTTCCCGATATTCATAATAGGCCACGTTGTGGTCTTGTAAGGCTTTAAGGATTTCCGGATTGGATCTATCAAGTTGCTCGGCCAGCTGGTCGTATTTCAGATCCTCGTCCACTTTGATACCCGCGCCAATAGTGAAATCGGCATCTACATCCCTGGCCAGTATTACATTTAGATCTACCTTAGCGTTTTGAATGCGTTCCCCCTGTTGTATCAGTAGGGATTGATCACTATTGAAATCCACTTGCGCTGACAGATAGTCCAATTTGGATCCCTTTCCAACTTCGTAACGGTTTCTGGCAAAATCCATTCTTCGCTGCGAGATCTCCAGATTTTCATCCAGGACTTTTAACCGTTCCTCTTCCAGTATGATCTGATAGTAGGCAATTTGTATTTCTGCCACGGTATTCTGCACGATCTGCTGGGTGTTAAGTTCGCCCCATTGTTCTAAAGCCTGTAAGCGCCCTTTGGACATAAACATTCCCAACCCGTCGAATATGGTCCAATTCAATTGAGCAGAGGCGCCCAGGCGATCGGACTTAGCCCAATCCCGGCTAATATTGAAAGTACCTTCCGATCCCTGGATGTCAAGGTCTATGTTCTGTTTTTGATAACTCTTACCGGCCTCCAAATCCAGTATGGGCAGCATGCCGGCATTACCTGCGCGGTTGTTATTCGTGGCCACCTCCTCGTCGTTTTCAGCGATCCTGATGCCAAAATTATTTTCCAGCCCCGATCTTATGGCCTGCTCCAAAGTAAGGACCTCTTGCGCCAAGACCGGGCCATAACTCATAGTCAGGCCTATTAAAATGGTGATAAGTCTCATAATCCTATGTTCTAACCATTCTCGTTTCGGTTCCACTCACATAAGTGTAAATAGCTGGTATCACATATAAGGTCAAGATAGTGGAGAAGATCAGCCCACCGATAACCGTGAGCCCCATAGATACCCGGCTTTCAGCGCCCGCACCCAAAGCCAGGGCGATGGGCAATATCCCTAAGATGGTAGAGAGGCTGGTCATCAAAATTGGCCGGAATCGCTGAGCGGCGGCTGATACAATGGCCTGGCTGAACTCTTCACCCTGGGCCTTTTTCTGA
>Ga0224508_10004491_pt1 | contig 11365 bp, 10 predicted proteins | sample SF_Jan12_sed_USG_4_FD_170157 | JGI IMG/M metagenome (GOLD analysis project Ga0224508, IMG submission 170157) | Sediment microbial communities from San Francisco Bay, California, United States - SF_Jan12_sed_USGS_21 | ecosystem: Environmental > Aquatic > Marine > Sediment | place: USA...
AGCGGGAGATCAGCTCTCGGAGAGATTCCTCGGCTTGTGCCACCTATCCCGGGCGGTGACGGGAAGACCGCTTCTCGCCGGGAATACCGTTCGCCTGTTGGAGAACGGAGAACAAGCCTTCCCCGAGATGCTTGACGCCATACGCAGTGCCAAGGTCCGCATTCTCTCGTCCAGCTACATCTTCGATAACGACGCAACCGGCCGCGAATTCATCGACGCCCTCGCTCAGGCAGTAAAACGGGGCGTGACTGTACGTGTGCTGGTGGATGGATTTGGCAATCTCTATTCGTGGCCAAGCGCCCACCGGATGATGAAGCGCCGGGGAATCCCAGTGACCCGTTTTCTTCCTCCAAGGCTGATCCCTCCCTCTTTTTATCTAAACCTGCGCAACCACAGAAAACTTCTGATCATGGATGGCGAGACCGGATTCACGGGTGGAATGAATATTCGCGAGCATCATCTTGTCGAGGCGGGAGGGAGATCCAGAGTGGCGGATATCCACTTCAAATTGACCGGGCCCGTGGTGCGACAGATGGAGAGAGTGTTCCGGCGGGACTGGCAATTCGCAGCCGGAGAGCCGGTCCACGGGCCTACCACCCACGCGGCCTACAGGCCGGGTAAATCGCTCTGTCGCGTGATCGAGGACGGCCCCGGCGAGAATCTGGACAAGCTCCCGACAATACTCGTCGGTGCCGTGGCGACCGCGCGGGAGTCGATTGAGATCATGACCCCCTACTTCCTTCCCCCGATCGAACTCGTGGCTGCACTTCAAACTGCGGCCTTACGCGGTGTAGAGACCACCGTGATTTTGCCGGGAAGCAACAACCTCTTCTATGTTCACTGGGCAACCCGGAATATGCTCTGGGAACTGCTGCAACGGGGTGTTCGAATCTACTATCAGCCGCCTCCGTTCGTCCACAGCAAGCTGTTCATCATCGATGGGGAGTATGCCCAGATCGGTTCGGCTAACCTCGACCCCCGCAGCCTCAGGTTGAATTTCGAACTGAACATCGAGATCTTCGACGCGGTCTTCGTCCGAAGCTTGGCAGAACATTTCCGCACGGCCCGATCCCGATCCCGCGAGGTGTCCCTACAGGACATGGACAGCCGGCGGCTACCGGCGAAATTTCGGGATGCTCTCGCCTGGCTGTTTTCACCATACCTTTGACGGCGGCGAATCCCTTTTTCCGCTACTGAATTATATAAATCGTTTGTAAATCAAAGGATTGACGTCGGTGATTTCTGCTCAACGCGACTCGGCTTATCGAGCAGTAGTGACGTAACTCAGTATCTCTACCACCTGTTCCGGCGTCTGGGCCCAAGCCATAGCCGCGGCATCCACCTCTTTGAGCGGATGAATGATCTCCTCGGCATGCAAAGTGATATACGGCTTACCGAGCGCTGCACAGTAACCGGCATCAAACGCCGCATTCCATTGCTTGTATTTGTCTCCAAAGCGCACCACAGCAATATCGCATCGTTCTATGAGCGTCTTGGTGCGTATCCCATTGACTTTCGATGATTTGTGATCGCGCCAGAAATTATTGCGGTCTCTTCCCAGCACATCACCCGCTGCATCGCTCGCATCATGGTCCGTCACCGCCGACGTGAATACCACCGGTAGGTCATGCGACTCTGCACCATGCATAATCTGTTGCCGCCAGTCGGTATGTATTTCGCCCGACAGATAAACTGTCCAATTCATGATCGGTCCCCGGAAAAGCCCCCGCCGAAGCGGGGGCTCTTTCGTGGTAGTCAGTACCGACGATTGCCGCCGCCGTAGCCACCCCCACCTCGTGGCGCCTTCGGCTTCGCTTCATTGACCTTGATCTGCCGGTCTTCCATCATGGAGCCGTTCAGTTCCTGGATCGCCTTCTGGGCCTCGCCATCGCTGGACATTTCGACAAAACCGAAGCCTTTGCTCTGGCCAGTGTCGCGATCGGTGATCATATTGGCGGAATCAACAGTTCCACACTGACTGAATGTGTCGCGAAGCGTTTGTTCGGTTGCTGAGTACGGCAGATTGCCGACATAGAGTTTCCTGCCCATGTCACCTCCTGAAAGGGTTGGGAGCCGCTTTAGAGGATGTAGACACTATGCCTGCAGACTCGATAACAGCGAACTTGAAGGAGGCCGGAGTATATATTGTTTGATCCGGACAAGAAACCGGGGGGGGCTCAAGACCGCGCTATCGCCGACATGCACCGACCGGGGAAACGGGGTGTTCTTCCTGGCTTTAGCACCTTCGAACTCGAAAAAATAGCGCGCCGGAGCTCTGCAGGATTGTCCATCACGGACTAGATTTCTTCTGCTCCTTTTTTAGAGCTTTTTTCTCTTCCTTGGCTCTGCGCTTCTCCTTTTTCGCCTGTTCACGCCGGCGTTTTGCCTGAGTTTCTGGTCCTGGTCTCGCCATGAAGACGGATCCTTCTGCAAAAAATGAAAGGCCACGTTACCACAAAGCCGCCGCGGGGCTGAAGAACCCAATGCCATACGCCGGGGCGAAAGTGGATGCAGACAGCAAAATTCAGCATGATGCATCGCTCATACCAGGTAGGGCAGGCGTAAAATCGCCCTCGAGCTTGCGCTGGTGAATCTTATCGTTGAGCGGCACTTCTAACCGGGTCCGCGCGGTGAATATAATGCGAATATCGAAGACACGAGATGGCTCAGGACGATGTCGATCAGCTACGACCCTAGACTTGATGACAGCCTTCCCCCCGTAAGCCGCCCCAAGCTGCTCAGGGCGCTGCGCCGGATCCTCCCTCGCCGGCTGATCCTGCATCGGGCAGAAGAGCTTGCCCCTTATGAGTGCGATGGGCTGTCTGCCTATCAGTCGCTTCCCCTGCTCGTTGCGATACCACAGAGCGAGGAGCAGATCCAAGAGATCCTCAAGACCTGCTATGCGCTAGGCGTGCCAGTAGTCGCCCGCGGGGCTGGAACCGGCCTGTCCGGCGGCGCTCTCCCCTGCGCGACCGGCCTGCTGCTGGTCCTGAGCAAGTTCGATCGCATCCTGGACGTGAATCCCCTGGCACGAACGGCGACCGTGCAGCCGGGGGTACGAAACCTCGCTATCAGCGAGGCGGCGGAGCCACACGGCCTGTTTTTCGCTCCCGATCCCTCATCCCAGATAGCGTGCTCGATCGGCGGCAACGTCGCCGAGAACGCCGGCGGCGTACACTGCCTGAAATACGGCCTGACCGTCCACAACATCAGCAAGCTGAGGATCATGACCATGGAAGGGGAGACCATCACCCTGGGGGCCGATGCCCTAGATGCGCCGGGCTTCGACATCATGGCGCTGCTCACCGGCTCGGAGGGACTGCTGGGAATCATTGTGGAAATCACGGTCAAGCTGCTCCCCAAACCCGAGAGCATCCAGGTAATTCTTGCGTCTTTCGGAGAGGTGGCCAAGGCCGCGACCGCGGTAAGCAACATCATATCCGCCGGGATAGTCCCGGCCGGCCTCGAGATGATGGATAATCCTGCCATCCGTGCCGCCGAGGATTTTGTCCAGGCAGGCTATCCGCGCGACGCCGCGGCAATATTGCTGTGTGAGCTGGACGGAAACCCGGCGGACGTGGCGCGGGAGATAGAAGAGATCAAAGAAATACTGGAGGGCTCTGGCGCCGTCGATGTGCGAGAGGCGAGGGACGAGGAGGAGCGCAAGCGTTTCTGGGCGGGCCGCAAAGCCGCGTTCCCAGCGGTTGGCCGCATTGCCCCAGACTACTACTGCATGGACGGCACGGTTCCGCGACGGCATCTAGCCAGAGTACTCGACACCATCTCTCAGCTCTCCAAAGATCATGGACTCCGCGTCGCCAATGTTTTTCATGCAGGTGATGGCAACCTTCATCCTCTCATTCTCTACGACGCAAACAAGGCTGGAGAACTCGAGCAGGCCGAGAGACTGGGCGGCAAAATCCTCGAACTGTGCGTAGCCGTGGGCGGAACCATTACAGGAGAACACGGGGTAGGGCGCGAGAAAATTAACCAGATGTGTGCGCAGTTCACCAACAAGGAGATCCTGCAGTTTCAAGACGTGAAGAAAGCGTTCGATAGTAAAGGCCTACTCAACCCCGGTAAGAACATCCCAACCCTGGCGCGCTGTGCAGAGTTCGGCGCGATGCATGTGAGTGGGGGTAAGCTGCTCTTCCCTGACCTGGAGCGCTTCTGAAATGATCAGCACGAACATCGGAGCGTGACAGGCTATGAATGACCCGGGCCTCAGTAAGGAGCTGCAGGCGCAGGTCCGAAGAGCGTTCCGTGACAAATCTGCCATCCGCATCCAGGGGGGCAATTCCAAGTACTTCTATGGCGGCGAGGTCGACGGGGAACCTCTGAATACGACCGGCCACCGGGGAATTGTGCACTACGACCCCGCTGAGCTGGTAGTGACAGCGAGGGCGGGCACACCCCTGACGGAACTCGAATCGGCGTTGGCAGCGCATGGCCAAATACTGGGCTGCGAGAGTCCCCATTTCGGGAGGGGGGCAACGGTCGGCGGCATGGTCGCCGCAGGTCTATCAGGGCCGCGTCGCCCGTTTGCGGGCGCCGTTCGCGACTTCGTGCTCGGCATAAAGATGCTGAACGGCCGGGGTGATCTGCTGTCCTTCGGCGGCGAGGTGATCAAGAATGTGGCCGGTTACGACGTCTCGAGGCTGATGGCCGGATCACTGGGGTGTCTCGGTGTGATCCTGGAAGTATCCTTGAAGGTCCTGCCCAGACCAAAGGCCGAGGCAACGGTGAAGATTCGCGCCAACAACGAACGGGTGATCAAACTCATCCAGGAACTCATCAACGAGGGCGTTCCGATCAGTGCCGCCTGTTTTCAGAATGAGTCGCTTTACCTGAGGCTATCCGGTGGCCCAGAAGCCGTGCGCCGCGCTCAAGAGCAGCTGCACGGGGAGTTCATCGAGGGGTCATTTTGGCAACTCCTCAACGAACATCGACTGGATTTCTTCCGCTCGGAGGCGCCGCTGTGGCGCATTTCAGTGTCTCCGGCGAGCGGCCCCCTTGACCTGCCCGGGGAGTGGCTTCTCGATTGGGCCGGTGCTCAACGCTGGCTCAAGAGCACCGAACCTGGACCCGCCATTCGCGGCCTCACGCAACAGATGGGCGGTCATGCCACCCTGTTCAGAGACAACAAGAAAGACCAGACTATCTTCCCTCCCCTGAGCTCCGGCCTCCTGCGCTTGCATGAAAACCTGAAGAAGGCCTTTGACCCAGCGGGGATATTGAATCCAGGGCGCATGTATCCGGGGCTATGAAAACCAGCATAGCCGACGAGGTCTTAGAAACCCCCCAAGGCAGTGTGGCTGACCAGGTACTGCGAAGCTGTGTCCACTGCGGCTTTTGCAACGCCGCATGCCCGACCTACCAGATCCTGGGAGAAGAGCTCGACGGACCCAGAGGCAGGATCTACCTGATGAAGTCGGTCATAGAAGGTAACGCGGTCACGAGGCGCACCCAGGCACATCTCGATCGTTGCCTGACTTGTCAGGCCTGCGAAACCAGCTGCCCATCAGGCGTTGAGTATCATCGCCTGCTGAACGTGGGCCGCAAAATCGTGGATGCGAAAGTTGGACGGCGCTGGCATGAGTTGCTGTACCGCTGGATGATTAGAAAGCTGCTCGTTGTGCCGAGTCGCTTCTCGCGCTCCCTGGCTTTAGCGAGAATGTTTCGCCCCATGCTGCCGAGAACGCTGCGTAGCCATATCCCTCCGGAGCCAGCGGCTTCCAGCTTTCCTCGCGTGCATGCCGAGCGCGGCATGCTGTTCCTGGACGGCTGTGTGCAGCCCGTTCTGGCGCCAAACATCAATTCTGCCGCGGCCAGGGTACTGGCTAAGCTGGGCATTGAATTGCAGCAAACCGCGGGCGCCGGGTGTTGCGGCGCCCTGAGCTATCATCTCAACGCGCAGGCAGAGGGGCTTGCGTTCGCGCGTCGAAACGTAGACGCCTGGTGGCCGAAACTCGAGGATGGAGCAGAGGCCATCGTGACGACGGCAAGCGGCTGCGGCGCGTTCATCAAACAATACGGCGACCTGCTCGAATACGATGAGCAATACCGGGAAAAGGCGCGGCGAGTGCAAAGGGCGGCTCGGGATATCAGTGAGGTTCTTGCTGCCGAGGGCGTGGCCTCGCTGAAGGTTGGCGCTCAGAAGCGTGTGGCATTCCACTGTCCGTGTACGCTGCAACACGGCCAGGCCCTCGCCGGGTTGACGGAGAAACTGCTACGGGAACTGGGGTTTGAATTGACGCCTGTCGCCGACTCACACCTGTGCTGTGGTTCCGCAGGCGCCTATTCGCTGCTTCAAAAAGAGCTTTCCGCGCGTCTACTCGAGAACAAGATCAGTGCCCTGCAGGCGGAGCAGCCCGAGGAAATACTCACTGCCAACATCGGATGCCAGCAGCAGCTGTCCACCGCAACACAGCGGCCAGTGCGCCACTGGATCGAGCTCGTTGATGAAAACATGGAGCCTTGAGGAGGCGCGGCTCAGCGCGCCGGGTCGGCTCCTCCTAGAGCCCCCCGCGGCCCGTCTCGGGAATGCGGAACTTCGCTAGCTGACGGGACAGCGCAACAAGATTGAACTCCGAGTCCCAAATCTCCCCGTCTTCCTCTACCAGTCCATCGGTGAGATATCGGCTGCGAAACCGGCACAGGAGATAGCCGGGTACGGGGCGTCTTCTCACCTGTACCGTCAATTCGACGGTGGGCACCCAGCCGGTCACACCGAATCGGCTGAAGAGTGCGGGCGGAAAGGCATCCGCGAACAACAGCAGCGACAGGGCGTCCGGTTCCCTTCCGTCGCGGAACCTGCTCCACGCGACGAACTCGGCTCTGTCCATGCGTTCGCCCTCCAGCAAACCCGAGTATGCCGGCAAATAACGTATATCGAAGCGCTTTGAGAATTCTACCTGCAGCATGTCCGCAGGTATGCAGTGCTCGGGTCCGGGGGCATCCGGCGGACCCGATTCAACATACTCCGGACCTTCTAGAGCACCGAGGTCTGTATACGCCGCTGTCACCCGCATTTTCTCCTGCTCGCCCTGGATCAACCGTGCGGAGCCGAAAGAGATCTTGTTCCCCGTACGCATGGACTCAACGAGCAATCGCGCGTCTCCGATCTCAGTCTTAGCAAGGAAAAAGGCGTTTACGGTCAGCGGCTCGGGATGAGCCAGGGCCTGCGTGAACGCCCGTCCCGCCATGGACAGGACATAGCCTCCGTTGGGAACGCTGCCGACGTTCCAGCGCGAAGTGACTCTGCCGGCCCAGCTCTCTTCGTCCAACCGCTCCACGGCGGTATCTTCATCAAAAACGCTCATGGGCATTCCGAGGTGGCTTCGAATCGGGGCGCCTATCGAATTCGCGCGACGAGTATCACGTCCTCGGGTTGTTCAGGCCCACGAAAGTCCCACCATTTCGGTGGCACAGCGTTCGCATAAGAACCGCGAAACGCGTCCCCGTGGATCGCAGGCTGTCTGCCCGGCTGAACTGGATAGGGAAACCGACGGCGTGGATTCTTACCAAGCGGTTACCTTTCGCGTCGGCTTTGTTGATTCTGTCGACGGCCTGTATGACGGCCTCGATAGACGTGCCCGTAAACTCGTCGCCGAATACATAGATGCTAATCTTCTTATCAGGTGCATAGAAGGTACTGATCGCACGTGTGATGCCTTCTACGGGACTACTATTGCTAAACGGGTTCCATGTAGCCATGCGTTTGATGATTGCGTTGCGGCGGGCAGGGCTATCCGGTATCCATTTGTTCGTGTAACGGGAGAACATATAGTCCCCCATGTCATTCATGACCTGAATGCCCTTTACTCTGGGGTAAAGCTCCAGGGTCTCGGCGAGTTTCTGCTGCGCAAGACCCCAGCTGTAGTTGAACATGCTCCCCGAGGTGTCGATGACGAAGATGATGTACTCGCTGTCGACCGGTATGCCGCCTACCGTGTAGTCGTCGGGTTTGCGCTGGGGCGACGGCAGGCGCGCCATTTCTTCCGTCAAACGCTGCTTCGCTCGTGCGAGCCGCCCCTCGATCTCGCTGCTGATGGTTGCATCATCCTTCGTGGCATCGAACTCCCCCTGGATAGCTGTGAGCTCCGCGCGTAGCCGCGCAATCTTCTCTTTGTTATCGGAGATCTGCTCTTCTTTGTCCGTCAGCTCACGGTTCAGTATCTTCGTATCGCCGACGATCTCGAACAGCTCCTCTTCCAGACGCGCCAGCACGCCTTCGAGGTCCTCGGTAGTCTTTTCCAGGTTGATAGGCTCGAAAAACTTCACCAGCACGAGCAGCAATATGATCGCGCCGAACCCGCAGCAGATGCAGTCCAGGAAAGAGAGTCCAAAAACTTCGATGTCACGCCTGCTGCTTCTTTTCATATCACGGCCAGTCTTTCGCGGGGCTCAAATAGGATCCACCCGTCCTCTGCGCCAGCAGCCAGAACGCGCTGGAAGCGAAGGGATCACCCTCCATGGGAAACAGGATGATGTTGATCGGCACACCTGCCGGTAGCTCGCCAACCGAGTTGGTGAAGTGCTTGAAGCGGTCTTTTCCGGACACCGTGTTCCTGAAGGGCTTGTTCTTGCCCTGCGTCGGAAGCCCATCGGTGATCAGAAACACGTTGTCCGGCAGCGGCTGCAGCGACCTCACCGCCTCGAAAGCGTTATGCAGGCTGGTCCCACCGTCAGGAACGGTGCGCCGCAGGTTTTTGATCGCCGCTTCGAGCTGCTCGCCGTCGGCCACCTCCAACCACTTGCCCCGAGTCCCCTCGAGCAGCGGCTGGGCGGCCGTATTGAACGTGTAGATCTGAAATTTGCTCGCCAGAGGTAGCTGGGTCGTGATCCAATCCACCGTGGAGACGGTCCTGACCCACTTCTCCGACGCACTTTTCTGCGCATCGGGTAGATTACGGCGCACGATGACGTTGACAATGGTCTCATCCAGCATGCTCGCCGAGGCATCGACCAGTATGAGGACACGTTGCCCGCCGACCTTGACGCCGGTCAGGTACTGGCGATCGCCATCGCCGATGAAGGTCCGAATTTTCTCGCCCAGATCTTCCGGCGTCTGACTCGCCGCCGACCGCCGGCGCTCAACTTCTTCTTCGAGCTTCTTGACGTCCGCCATGAGTTTGTTGATGTGCTCTCGATCGGCGAGGCTGGATTCCTCGTAGGTCGCGGACTCAATCACGGTTTCCTCGAGCTGCCTGATGATCTTCTCCGCCAGACCCTCCGTCACGACAACTTCTTCTTCCTTTTCCTCAATCGTGTTCTTGAGCAGGACCAGGCCTTTCTGGCCCTCCAGGACCTCGTCCTCCAAAAGGCTAACCTCCGCCAGCAGGTCTTCGTTCACGACATCGGAACGAACCTCTACCTTGTGATTGATGATTATGAAAAACAGGATCACCGCGCCAAAGCCGCAACTCATGCAGTCGAGGAACGACAGGCTGAACACGTTGACGCGTCTACGTGTACGTGCCATGACCGCTCTTCGTCGCTATCAGGCGCAGCTCCTGGCCGGGACTGCCCACCCGGATCTTATCGCCGACCCGTAACGTCGTCTGCTCCTCCACTCGTTCGTCGTTCACATAGGTGCCGTAGGTACTGTGGTCCTTCAAGAACACATGATCGCCTCGGGCGAATACCGAGAAATGCGACCGGGAGATACCGTGGCTCGGACCCGCCAGCGTAATACCAACCCGCTCCTGGCCGATGTTGGCGCCGACCATGAGTGGCTCCTCGACGATGAGGTAGGCGAGATTCTCGTGCAATATGTGCGTGGGTTTGTCTGCTTTCGACGCCGACACGCGGCGTGTCGCGGCGCGCGCAGCCTCTCCCTCTCCACCGTCTAACGGCAACTTGGTCACGAAATCGAGTGCTTCCTGGTCTCCAGAGCGAATGACGCGCTCCTGTCCCAACGCACCCCACGCAGCGGCTCCCGATTCCAGGGTCAGCACCTCACAGTCCGGCAGCTGCTCGAGGAGATCGGGAAGACCGATGAGCTCGCCGAGCCGGTGAGACAAGGCTATGGTGAGCGGCTCGCCACCCCGGCGCTGCGCAGTCACCTGCTCCACCAGTCGCTGATAAACCCCGCCGGCCGCATGTATCAACTGCTCGCGCTTCACCAAGGTAGAGTGGGTCTTGTCCGCAAAGTCCATCTCGAGTTGGACGGTATCTTCGGACTCGAGCTGCTTTACCCACTTCGGCAATAAGTCGTAGAGCTGCTGTTCGGATTCGGCGAGGTGCAAGGGATCGAAGCGCGTCATGCGCACGAAGGCGCTCGCAATCAGCCCGACCCAGGCCTCTCGCACCGCCACCATTCCCATACCGCCGGCTACCACGACTTGGGATTTCGACAGCTCTTCGCCTTGATTCAGGTGAGTCAGTACCGACCGATGAAGCTGTATGTCCAGGTGGAGCAGCTGCCTGCCTGGCGCCTGTATGCGCGTCGCCGCGACTGCGGTATCCACAATCCCGACGGTGGGCAGAGAGCAGGCCTTCGCAATCCCGAGCAGCAGCCCCAGCTGATGCTTGGTCCAGTTAGATGGTACGGCGAAAATGACGCTACCTGCTTCCCCCATCTGCCGCCAGATGTCCTGCAGGTGCGCGAAAGCCAAGTCCGCGTAAGTACGGGCGTGGGGACCGGGCTTGGACAACTGCTGCGTACTCAACTGGTCCCAGAAGCGATTGTTGATCAGCGTCGGCTTCAGCCTCGCTCGTTGGTAGGCTTCAGATCCGGTCAGCATGCCCTTCGGATCGAGCAGCGCGTATCCCGGGCCTGCGTCTACCAGCCCGCTTTCGCCCGCCACGAGCACTCCTGCGTCGTTTAGCTCGATGGCGGTGGTGGACACGACTGATATTCCCGCTTACTGAACCGCCAGGTGGCGAATGAGACGATCGTCGCAGTAGCTCTCGGTCTCGAAGACCAGGCGCTCCTGCAGCAGCTGTAGCTGATGCACGAGGAACATCAGAATGATGCTCAAAATCAGCGCGACGAACGTCGAGTTGAAAGCCACGCCTAGCGCTCTCGTGACCCCGGAGATGTTGCCCTCGACCGCCTGATGGGCCAGGGCCAGCGCCTGACCTATTCCGCGTACGGTCCCGATAAATCCGATGGACGGGATCGCCCAGGCGATATAACGCACCATGGACAGCTCCGAGTCCATACGCTCGGCCTCCGTTTCGCAAACCGTCGTCGTGGCGGAAGAAACCGCCTGGATGCTGCGTGTGGAGTTGAAACGTTGCAACGCCGTCAACAACGCCCGTGGAAGCAATAGTGCCCTCGAAGAGTCTGGAAGGCGTTGAATCTGCCGGGAGTACTCACGGGTATCTTCCGGGAGTATCTTCATGCCTTCCTCGAGAT
>Ga0224508_10004492_pt1 | contig 11359 bp, 7 predicted proteins | sample SF_Jan12_sed_USG_4_FD_170157 | JGI IMG/M metagenome (GOLD analysis project Ga0224508, IMG submission 170157) | Sediment microbial communities from San Francisco Bay, California, United States - SF_Jan12_sed_USGS_21 | ecosystem: Environmental > Aquatic > Marine > Sediment | place: USA: California...
CTTCGAGCACCCGGAATTCATACCCGAGAAATGCACGGGCTGCGGCGACTGCTATACGGTCTGCCCCGACACGGCGATCCCGGGCCTGGTCAACGACGTCGGCCAGGTGCTGGACACTGTGGTCAAGCGCCTGAAGAAAAACGGTAAACCGGCTGAATTGCTGCCGCGCGCCGTGCGCAAGATGGAGTCGATACTGCAGAAGAGCCTTGCCAACTCTGCCGAAACCGACTCGGTAGCCGATCTCATTGACGTAGCGATAAAGGCAGCCATCGAGGCAGCTGATTCGGACGAGCGCCAGCAGCTTTCCGACGAGTTCACGGGCTTCCGCGAGGAACTCGGCAGCTTCCAGTTCTCGCTAACGCGGCCGTATTTCACGACTCCGGAGAAGAAGCAGCCGGGGGGCGGTGGCCTGCTCAGCATCACGGTCAACCCATACACCTGCAAAGGCTGCATGGAATGCGTGGAGGTCTGCAAAGACGAGGCGCTGGTGCCGGTCACGCAGACGCGCGATTCGATTGCTGACCTGCGCAAGAACTGGGATTTCTGGCTGGATCTGCCGAACACGCCGGAGAAGTACGTACGCGTGGATGATCTGGAGGAAGGCATCGGTGCGCTGGAGACCATCCTGCTGAACAAGGACGCCTACCTGCCGTTCGCCAGCGGCGACGGCTCCTGCCTGGGTTGCGCCGAAAAGACAGTCGTCCACCTGTTCGTCGCCACTGTAGAGTCGCTGATGCAGCCGCGCGTGAAAGCGCAGGTCGCAAAGCTCGACGATCTTATCGCCAGGCTCAAAGAGCACATCAGGCTCGAGTTGGCTGGCGCGATCGATCCCGGTGACGTCGAGGAGATGGCCGCGGTCCTGAGTGACGCCGGCGATGGAGAACTGACGCTCGCGAAGATTGCGGACAGCGTGGAGAAAACGCACGAGGCCGAGCTCGTCGATCGTGACTGGCTTAAAGCTGTCACCGATCTGGTCGCCAGGCTGCAGGATCTGCGCTGGCGCTACGGGAAGGGCACTACGGGTAAGGGCCGCTCGAGCATGGGCATGCTGAACGCGACGGGCTGCACCTCGGTCTGGGGCAGCACCTTCCCGTTCAACCCCTACCCGTTCCCATGGTCCAACCATCTGTTCCAGGATCCCGCGTCGATGGCCATGGGCGTATACGAAGGCCACATGGCGAAAATGGCCGACGGCTTCAAAGCCGTGCGCATGGCCGAGGCGGTGCTCAAGGGTCAGTACAACCCCGAGGAGCAGGAGGAGAATCTCCGCTACTTCAACTGGAAGGACTTCACGGACGAGGAATACCACCTGTGTCCGCCGGTGGTCGCGGTTGGCGGTGATGGCGCGATGTACGACATCGGTTTCCAGAACCTGTCGCGCGCGCTGATGTCGGGCAAACCGATCAAGGTGCTCATCGTCGACACGCAGGTGTATTCCAACACGGGCGGCCAGGCCTGCACCTCTGGCTTCTTCGGCCAGGTTTCCGACATGGCGCAGTTCGGCAAGGCTATCAAGGGCAAGGAAGAGACCCGCAAAGAGATGGGCCTGATCGCAATAGCACATCGCACGACCTACTTCCTGCAGTCGACGATCGCTCATTCCAACCACATGATCGAAGGCTTCGTGGAGGGCCTGATGACCCGAAGGCCGGCGGTGTTCAACCTGTATTCGTCGTGCCAGCCGGAACACGGTATTGGGGATGACATGTCGCATCACCAGGCCAAGCTGGCAGTCGAATCGCGCGCCTACCCGCTGTTCCGGTATGACCCGGACCGTGGCCTCACGGTCGGCGAGTGCCTCGACCTGGACGGCAATCCAAACCCCGATCGCGACTGGCCCGTGACGAAGATTCAGTATGTCGAAAAGGGACGAGAGAAGGAGATGGAGCTTACGACGACCTTCGTCGACTTCGCGGTCACCGAGGCGCGTTTCCGCAAACACTTCCGCAAGATTCCACGCGACTCGTGGAACGAGGATATGGTGCAGGTAAGCGAGTATCTGGATCTCGACGAAGACGAGCGCGAGGACAAGGTGCCATTCGTCTGGGCGCTGGATGCAAAACGCGAGCTCAGCCGACTGCTGGTTGCTCAGCCGATGATCGAGTCGGCCGAGGAGCGGCGCGCGTTCTGGATCATGTTGCGCGACCTTGGCGGCATCGAGGAACCCGTAGCCGATGTGGACGAGGTGCAGATCGAGTCCAGAGTGCGCCAGGAGGTGGTGCAGAAGCTCGCCTCCAGCCTGATGGGGCTGGTCAGCGGCAACCAGGCGCTGGACATGGGCGCGATGCTCGACGTCGTGTCGTCGGAGCCCGCGCAGCAACCGCAGCTCAAGGCCGTGGAGTCGGTTCCGCCGGCCGCGGACGGCGACTACATGGCTCCGTGGATCGATACGGAAGAATGCACCGCGTGCGACGAATGCATCATCATCAATCCGCAGATCTTCGCCTACAACGACGACAAAAAAGCGGTCATCAGGAACCCCAACGGAGGCCCGTACCGCGACCTGGTCAAATCCGCCGAAAAATGCACGGCCGAGGTTATCCACCCGGGTCTGCCGCGCGACCGCAGCGCGAAGGACATCGACAAGTGGATCAAGCGTGGCGAGAAATTTAATTAGGCCCGGCTGAAAACGTGAGGATGACGGCTCCCTAAAATGCTGGAACGGCTCCGGAAAAACACCTTCAGGCACGGCGTACACCCGCCCGAGATGAAGGACGACACAGCGGAACTGGCTATTCGCCAGTTCCCGTTCGCGCCGGTATTGATCGTGCCGCTCAGCCAGCACTTAGGGAAGCCGGCAAAGCCGGTCGTGCGCGAGGGCCAGGAGGTTATCCGCGGGCAAACGATCGCCGAGCCGGACGGTTTCATGTCGGTCGCCATGCACGCGCCGGCCTCTGGCATCGTGCGGCGAATCATGCTGGCGCCAGGTATCGCTGGCACCAAGGTCGAGAGCATCTACATCGAGCCCTATCCGGGGTCGACGCAGGAGATCAACGACGGCGAGCCCTGCACCCTCGAAGCCACGCCTGACGAAATCATCACTGCGATTCAGGACGCCGGCATCGTCGGCCTCGGTGGCGCGGCCTTTCCGACCCACGTCAAGCTGAAACCGCCGGAAGGCAAACGCCTGGACACGCTATTCATCAACGGCGTCGAGTGCGAGCCTTACCTGACGACCGACTACCGCGTGATGCTGGAGCAGACGGCAGACGTATTCATGGGCATCCGCTATCTGCTGCGGGCCACCGGGACCTCCGAGGCCATCATCGCCATCGAGGCGAACAAACAGGACGCGGCGCAGAAGTTCCTGGACACTTGCCCTGACGACCTGCCCGTCGAGGTGCGCGTGTCGCCGGTGAAGTACCCGCAGGGCGCGGAGAAGATGATTTTCTCAGCCTTGCTCGGTCGCGAGGTGCCGTCCGGCGGCCTGCCGGCCGACATCAACGCGATCTGCTGCAATGTCGCGACCACCGCCGAGATCGGCCGCCTGCTGCCGCGAGGCCGGGGCATCCAGGAGCGTGTGATCACCATCGCCGGCCCGGGCGTGGAAAAGAAGGGCAACTACCGCATTCCCATCGGCACGCCGGTGCGCTTCGCGCTGGAGCAGTGCGCTCCCGTCGACGACATCTCGCGGGTGTTCATGGGCGGCCCGATGATGGGCCCGACCGTGTCCAACCTGGACATCCCGATCACCAAGGGCACCTCCGGGATCACGGCCTTCACGACGGCCGAGACGGGAGGATCCACGGGCCGCAAGAAAGTCTATCCCTGCATCCACTGCGCGCGCTGCGTCGAGGCCTGCCCGATGTTCCTGAACCCGTCGCAACTCGGCATCCTGGCCAAGAACGAGGAATACGAGCGGATGGCGGAGTCCTGGCACCTGATGGATTGCTTCGAGTGCGGCGCTTGCGCGTACGTGTGCCCATCGCACATCCCGCTGGTCCAGTATTTCCGTATGGCCAAGAAGATGGTCCGTAAACGGAGCGCCGCCTGATGGGCAGGCTGAGCAAATACCTCGAGATCGGCTCGTCGCCGCACGTCACGGACGGCGCCAGCACCGACGTCATTATGCGCAACGTGTTCTTCGCGCTGCTGCCTGTGACCGTATTCGCGGTTTACGCCTTCGGGGCGGGTGCTGCCCTCGTTATAGTCGTTGCGACGGTTAGCTGCGTGCTGACGGAACACTGGCTGTGTCGCTGGACCCGCAAGCCGTCCACCGTCGGCGACTGGTCCGTGGCCATCACCGGCCTGCTCTACGGCCTGACCCTGCCGCCGGACCTGCCCCTATGGATGGTGTTCATGGGTGGCGTGTTCGGCGTGGCCGTCGCCAAGTTCCTGTTCGGCGGGCTCGGCATGAACGCCTTTAACCCGGCGCTGGTTGCCCGCGCGTTCCTGCAAGCCGCGTTCCCGCAGGCAATGACCCACTGGCAAGCACCCTTCGCCGAGGGGCGTTTCGAACACATTCCCTCGTCGGTGCTGGCGATGCCATTCTGGGAGCCGACCTACGACGCCGTAACAATGGCAACGCCGCTGGCGCTGATGAAATTCGAGGCCCAGTTCGCAGGTGGCCGCGAACTGATGGCCGGTCTGACGTCGGGCTCGGTCGGTGAAACCTGCGGCGTGCTGATCCTGCTGGGTGGCATCTACCTGGTGGCGCGCAACATGATGAACTGGCGCATCCCTGCGTCGAACTTTGCGACCGTGGCGGCGGTGACCTGGGTCTTCCAGCTCTACGACCCGGCGACCTACCCTGGACCCGTGTTCATGCTGTTCTCGGGCGGCCTGATGCTCGGCGCGGTGTTCATGGCGACCGACATGGTGGCTTCGCCGATCACCAACGCGGGCTGCTGGCTTTATGGAGTGCTGATCGGCGTGCTGGTGGTCGTGATCCGCTTCTGGGGTGGCATGCCCGAGGGTGTGATGTACGCGATCCTGCTGGCTAACGCAGTGTCGCCGCACATCGACAACCTCATCCAGCCCAGGGTATTCGGTACCGGAAGGGGGGCGGGATGAACGCGCCAGCGCCCGTCGAGCAGAAACGGACGTCGGCCTGGTCGATGTATCGCTCGATCGTGGGCATCGGCGCGTTCTGCGCCCTGCTGATCGTGACAGTGTACAACGCCACCGCCGAGCGCATTGCTGACAACAAGGCACGGTTTCTTAGCAATGCGGTTGCTGAAGTTCTGCCGGCCTCGAGATCGACAATCGAGGTCAACCTGGATGCCGATGGCAATCTGGTTGCGGCCAGCGAACCCGCCAACCTGCCCGCGTTCCTGGGCTTCGGCGACGACGGCGAACTCGTCGGCGCGGTCATCACCGCGCAAGGCATGGGCTACGCCGACAACATCACTGTGCTGTATTCCTATTCCTTCGATCTCGACGCCATCGTCGGGTTCAAGGTACTGGAAAGCAAAGAGACGCCAGGCCTCGGCGACAAGGTCGAGATCGAGCCGCACTTCCTGGCCAATTTCGACGCACTCGATGCGCGGCTCAACACAGACGGTACGGCATTGGCGAACGCGATCGTGACGGTCAAGGAAGGCGAGAAAACCCAGCCGTGGCAACTCGACGGCATCACGGGGGCCACGATCACGTCGGACGCCATCGGCGCGATCCTGAATCAGGGCTCGAGTCTCTGGCTGCCGGCACTCGAGCGCGACGCGCGCGCATTCCAACCACCGCAGTCGATTGAGGAGTAGATCGTGGCGCTGAAGCAGGTCAGCCCGACCGACGAATTCATCAAGGGACTGTGGCGCGACAACCCGGTGTTCATCCAGGTGCTCGGCATGTGCCCGGCGCTGGCCGTGTCCAACACCGCAATCAATGCGCTGGCCATGGGGCTCGCAACATCTTTTGTTCTGCTGATGGCCGGTCTGTCGGTATCGCTGCTGCGCAATTTCATACCGCGTGAGGCGCGCATTGTCAGCTACATCTGCATCATCGCGACCTTCGTGACCTGCGTGGACTACGCGATCATGGCGATCAGCATCGAGCTGCACCGGGCGCTGGGCGCCTTCATCGCGTTGATCGTCGTGAACTGCCTGATCCTGGGCCGCGCCGAGGCCTTCGCGTCCAAGCATAACCCCGGACGCGCCATGCTGGACGCACTGGGCATGGGCGTGGGCTTCACTGTCGCGCTGTTCTTCATCGGCGTGCTGCGGGAGATCCTCGGCAGCGGCACGCTGTTCGGCGTGGACTTGTTCCCCGACGGTTTCCAGACCTGGACCGTCATGGTGCTGCCCAGCGGCGGCTTCTTCGCCATGGCGATGTGGCTGCTGGTGGTCAACTGGATCCGCCAGCGCGAGGCGGATGCCCGGAAACGGGCCAATGAGCGGGCCGGGGAGGTGGCGTCATGAAAGACCAGGGTTACTGGTCGATCTTCCTGAACGCGGCACTGATCAACAACTTTGTGCTCGCCTACTTCCTCGGCATATGCCCTTTCTTTGGCGTGTCGGCCAAGCTCGAAACAGCCGTTCGCATGAGCGGCGCGGTCGGATTCGTCATGCTCGTCGCCTCGGTCTGCGCGTTTGGCATCAACCTGGTTCTCGAAGCGATCAACGCGCCGTACCTCCGCATCATCTCGTACATCCTGGTGATTTCGTCGACCGTCCAGCTCGTCGAGATGCTGATGCGCAAACTGAGTCCGCCCACGTTTCGTGCGCTGGGTATCTTCCTGCCGCTGATTACGACGAACTGTGCAATTCTCGGCCTCGCGTTGTTTCAGACCAACAAAGGCTACGGATTCACGCAGGCGATCGTTTACGCACTGGGTGCCGGTGCCGGCTTCGCGCTGGCGCTCGTGCTGATGGCCGGCGTGCGCGAGAAACTCGACCTCGCGGACGTACCCGAAATTTTCAAGGGAACCGCCGCCGCGTTGGTCGTGGCTGGAATCTTGTCCATGGGCTTCATGGGATTTGCAGGGTTGGGCAGATGAACCTTTTTATCGGCGTTATCATTGCGACAGTCGCCATCGTGGCGATGATTGCGCTTCGAATCATCGCGTTTGATAGCGCATTGAAAGAGCGGCTAAAGGCGAGTCGCTCAGACAATGCGTGCGACACATCAACTTGCTTTAACGGCTGCGGTTCCGACAAATTCGATTCTGCTACTGGACCCGCCCCTGACGGGAAAAGAGCAAAAAGGAGTACTCCTCATGCGTCTTGAAGACTATCCAAAAGAACCTCGCTATTCCGCGACAGTTTTGAGTACAGAACCTATTACGGACGAAGGCGCAGATGCCGAAGTCCGGGAACTCGTGCTCGAAGTGGACCGGTCTCAGTTTGACTTTGAAATCGGACAGAGTATCGGTGTGCTGGTCGAAGGCCCGAAAGAATTTGGCGGCTCTTTGCACCACCGGCTGTACACGGTTGCGGACACGCCGGCTGCAAAGGTCAAGGGCAAACCCGAGATTACGCTAGTTGTGCGGCGCTGTGATTACATCGACGACTACAGCGGCGAAAAGTACGCGGGCGTCAATTCCAACTACCTCTGTGACCGCAAGCCGGGCGACAAGTTGTCCATAACCGGTCCGTTCGGCCTGCCGTTCAAGGTGCCGGATGACAAAAGTGCCAACCTGCTGCTGATCGGTCTCGGTACCGGCATTGCACCGTTTCGCGCCTTCGTCAAACATATCTATCAGGAGGTCGGTGACTGGCAAGGCAAGGTCACTTTGCTGTCTGGCGCCCAGTCCGGCCTCGAGCTGCTTTATATGAATGACAAACGCGATGACTTCGCACGCTACTATGACGAAGACACGTTTGAAGCAATCCAGGCATTGAGCCCACGCCCGAACTGGGCCGACCCGATTGCGTGGGATTACGCGATCGAAGACCGCGGCGAAGAAATCCTGGCGATGCTCGCCGATGAACACACTTACGTGTACGTAGCCGGGTTGGCTCCGATTCGCGATGCACTCGACAAACTGTTCGCCTACGTGCTCGGATCTCCGGAAGATTGGTCGAAGAAGAAAACCGAACTCATAGACGCAGGTCGGTGGGTCGAGCTCCTGTACTGATCTGGATAAGGAAAAACCGCTCGGGGTGAGAGGATGGAACGGCAGCGGCACTGCCTCGCCTGCGGCGTCTGTCGGCGTTGCGCGCCTCGAGGTGAATCTCCGCCCTTGCCTCCCGAATCCAGATTGTGGACAGTAACTGATTGATTTGATTGGCTAATCACAGGGCACCCACGGACAACATTGCAGCGCTGTGCATAACGATGCAGGACTGACTTACGCAAAAATCCCACGTTTGGTTTTCGGCAGCTGTGGCACTCAAAGTGTGGCCCACGTCCCAGATTATGTCCGCTCGGGTGTTCTATGCTGCACAAACTTACGGCAGTAGTACGTGACTCGGTTTGGCACCGGGAAGCCTGGTTGTTGTCCAGATTGGGTTGGCTCTACCAAGCGCGTGCACAACGATCATTCGGTGATTTCATGAAAAACGTTCTAATCGTTTTACTTTTGCTCCTGGTGTGCGGCTCCATGACGTTCGCGTCAAGCGCGGTGGAGCAGAGCTCGAATACGTCGCCGGTGTCCCAGGGCGATGTGCAGATCGAAATCCAGTCACCGTCCGCTGACTTTACCGCGGTCGAGGGCGAGACGGCCGTTGAGGTCGAAGGCATTGCGTCGGCTATCGGCGGTGTACGTTACCTCGACATGATGTTCGTAATGGATACGTCGGCAAGTCTCCGCGGCACCGATCCGAAGGACTTTCGCTCGACAGGGGCAATCGGCCTGGTCAGGAGTCTATCGCCGAAAAGCGATATCAAGATCGGCGTCGTCAGCTTTGATAACAAGGGTGAACTCGCACAGCCGCTGACGTCGGAACGCGACATGGTTGTCCAGGCGTTGCGGGATTTGCCCCGATCCGGCAGTACGAATCTCGCTGCGGGCATTCGCGCCGCACTCGCGGAACTCGAGCTGCACGGGCGACCCGGTTCATCGCGAGTGATCATGCTCTTTACCGACGGCATGTCGAACGAGAAAAAAGCGTATGACGCCGCGGTGCAGTCACACTCGCAGGGCGCTGCGATTCAAACGCTGTTGCTTGGGGCAAGCAAGAAGGGCGGTTCGATTCTCGATACCATCGCGTGGGCTACGGGTGGCAGTTTTGTGCAGGTAACGGACCCGACCATGCTTCCGCAGGCTTTCCTGGATCTACGTACGACAGGTGTGGATAGCGTTATGCTGAGCGTAAATGGTTCAGACCCATTTCCCGCGCGTCTCGCCGGTGGAACATTTGCAGGAAGCGTGCCGCTTGAGGTGGGCGAAAATCGTATCGTTGCGTTGGCGACGAGCCTGGAAGGGCAGACGCAGGAGTCCGTCATAACAGTTAACGTGCGTGATGCGAGCTGCGCGGCCCTGGAGGTGATGGCCATGAACGAGGGACGACCTGTCCTGTCCCTAAACGACCGGGCAGTCGAAATCGTCGTTGATGCGTCGAGAAGCATGTGGGGACGCATGGGCGGTGAGCCCAAGATGGCGGTCGCCAAGGAGATCCTGCAGGATGTTTCCTACTGGTTCCCCCAGGACCTGGACCTGGCACTGCGCGCCTACGGAAGTACCAGCCCGAGCGACAACAACGATTGCGCCGATTCGGCGCTGCTCGTTCCGTTCGGGGACGAAAACCGTGAGCCGATTCGCCAGGCGATCGCCGGCTTGCGGCCGTTGGGGCAGACGCCGATCGCATACGCGCTGAACCAGGCGGCCCACGATTTTGGCACTCTTGAGAACGATCGTGCGTTGGTTCTGGTTACCGATGGCATTGAAAGCTGCGGTGGGGATCCTGTTCACGCAGCGCGAGAGCTCCGCGCACAGGGCATCAAGGTCCACCTGATTGGTTTCGGCCTTGGCAATGCCGCCGATGAAGACACGGCGAGTCTGCAGGCCGTAGCGGATGCATCGGGCGGCCGCTACGTCACCGCCGGTAGTGCCGAGGCACTCAAAGAGGCATTGGTGCAAACGGTAGCTACCACGTTTAGCGTATTCAAAGGCAGCACCGAGGTCGCGAACGGATCTCTCGGTTCAGACGAACCTCTGTTTCTGCCCGAGGGCGACTATCGGGTTGAGCTCGACAGTTCGCCGCCACAGAAGGTGCAGATCAGCCTGGCCCCAAGGGATCGTGTGACGTTGACACTGCAGAAGCAACGGGGCGTTGTGTCTCATTCCGAACGCCGAAGTCAGCTTCCGCACACATCCTGCGAGGATGCTATGGCATCCATGGAGGGCGTGCACACTATCGACGAACTGCAGCGCCGGGTTGCGACCATAACCAACTAGCGAGCTGCGCTCACAGGTCGACACGTTATCGTGATTGATGGTCGGGGTGAGAAGATGCACTCGCGGCTACGCCGCTCGGCCCTCCGGGCCGCACTTCGTGCGTCTGTCGGCGCTGCGCCCTCGGTGTGAACTTCTAATTCAGCTCCATTTCTCCCGACCACTAATTGACAACGACGATTGAGTGATACCATTTCCGCGCGCTCACTCCGGACCCTCAGAAAAATGCTCGAACAACTCGGCACCATTCACCCCCTTCTGCCTCCTGGCGTCGGCCTGCTGGCACTGCTCGCGGTCGCGGCCATCATTAATCTGATCGTCAAGCACGTCTTGGTCCGCGCCGTCCGCGCATTCGCCAAACGATCCAGCTTCACATGGGATGACGCGCTTGTCACACACAACGTCTTCGGTCGTCTCGTGCAGGTGGTGCCGGCGCTGATCGTATTTGTCGGCGTGCCGTTCGTCCCTGGTCTGCCGGAAGGCGTTGTGCAGCTTATGCGCAACGTCGCGATGGGCTACATGGTGCTGATGTTGACGCTTGCGCTCACTGCCATGCTCAGCGCAGCAAACACGATCTACGCAGCCTCGCCAGTTGCGAAGGACCGTCCGCTAAAGGGATTCGTGCAACTTGTGCAGATCGTCGTCTGGGTTTTCGGCGGCGTAATGATCATAGCGGCGGTGCTGGACCGTTCACCGCTGTTGCTACTCAGCGGTTTCGGAGCGATGACCGCTATCCTGCTGCTGGTATTCAAGGACACGATCCTATCGCTGGTTGCCAGCGTGCAGCTCACCGCGCAGGACATGGTTCGCGTCGGTGATTGGATCGAGATGCCGCAGTTCGGCGCAGACGGTGACGTGATCGATGTGCAACTCCACACCATCAAAGTGCAGAACTGGGACAAGACAATCACGACGATCCCGACGCACCGGTTAATCACCGACTCGTTCAAGAATTGGCGCGGCATGTCGCAGTCGGGCGCCCGGCGGATCAAGCGCGCAATTTTTGTCGACGTGTCGTCGATCCGCTTCCAAACGCAAGACGAAGTTGATCATTTCACACGTTTCGCACTACTGAAGGATTACATT
>Ga0224508_10004493_pt1 | contig 11358 bp, 14 predicted proteins | sample SF_Jan12_sed_USG_4_FD_170157 | JGI IMG/M metagenome (GOLD analysis project Ga0224508, IMG submission 170157) | Sediment microbial communities from San Francisco Bay, California, United States - SF_Jan12_sed_USGS_21 | ecosystem: Environmental > Aquatic > Marine > Sediment | place: USA...
TCTACCACTTTCTTCAGCAGAAATTATATCGTCTACGGATTCAATTAATGATGCTTTTTGACCAATTTTCCATGTAACTTCAATAACAGAATTTAATGCACTATATTTTGATTCTTGTGATGGAGTATTGGAAAATACTTCATTTTGAAATCCATGAATTCCATTGCCTGTTATTCCGTTTTTAAAAACAAATAATTTTTGAATGGTATCTTCAGGTACATCTGCAATAGTAGATGCAAGTTCAACATTCCAACCTTGTTTATCTGAAATAGTTTTTGCATATTCTTTATCGCTTCCATCAGTTATAATGTAAAGAACTTGATTTCCTTCGTAGATTCCTTTATGCATTGGAATCGTAGCTGGTACATTTGCTCTTGAGAGTAGTAATGAGGGATCTTTTTCTAATTCAATCTTTTGCATTGTTATCTCGGTTGGTTGTCCTCGTATCCAGCCATCAACACTTACAGTTGCAGTAAATTCCTTTGAATTTGATGAATGTAATGCAAGTGCGGCTCCAGTAAATTCAAAAGAACCAGATTTTTCTGATAAATCAATTAGAGATAAGCCATAAACAGTTTTTCCATCAACAGTCCAGGTAGATTGACCTTTTGCATCTTGTGAATTAATTTCATGTAAAACCACAATCTGGACAGACTCACTTGAGGTAAATGTCATAGAACCATCATAGAGTGTTCCTTCATTTGGAGATAGAACAAATACTAGTTGATGATTTTCATGTCCTTGACTGGATCTTGTGAAGACGTTGTAGTTTGAGTAAAGTGAATCTTCTTTCTAGAACCTGCATCAGCAAATTGATCAGATGTTAGAGAGATAGAAACCATGCTAATTGCAAAAATTCCAATAACTAAAATGGCAATTAGTTTATTCAATAAATCTGACTGAATTTGTTCCCTTAAATGATTTTGTCTTAATGGATTTTATCAAGTGCGAATGAGTTATGTAAAGCTCGTACTGCTGCATTTGTATCAGAATTTTTTACAACAAATGCAAGATTGAGCTCAGATGAACCTTGAGTAATCATCGATACATTAATTTTATTTTTTTCAATTGCTCCAAAAATTTTAGAAGCAACACCAACAGTACCCCTCATTCCAGAACCGATAAGTGCAATAATAGCTACATCTGTGGTAACATCCAATTTTTTTATAATTTTTCCTAGTAATTCCATTTCTAATGAGCTAACTGCTTTATCCAGATCGCTGTTCTTTACTACAATTGTAATGCTTGACTCTGAGGGATTTTGGGAGATCATCATTACATTAATTTCAGACTTTGCTAATGTTGCAAATATCTTTGCTGCAGTTCCTGGTGTTCCAACCATACTACCACCTTGAATGTCGATTAATCCATTATTTCGAACATTACTTACGCATTTTACAGTATTTTTAACAGAAGGTGATGGAGATACAGTTACCAACGTTCCTTCATTTTTTGTATTAAATGAATTTCTAATCTTCATTGGTATTTTCTTTGTCAATAGGGGCTCAAATGTTCGTGGATGGATCTGCTTTGCACCAAACAGAGTCATTTCAATTGCTTCTACGTATGATACTTCTTTGAGTAGTTTTGCATTTTTGACAATTTTTGGATCTGCTGTCATTAGTCCATCCACATCACTCATTAGCCATATCTCATCTGCTTTAATACAAGAGCCGATAATTGTTGCAGAATAATCAGATCCGCCTCTACCAAATGTAGTTATATGTCCATGTTGGTCTGCACCGGTAAATCCTCCTACAACAGGAATAGTTTTCTTTGAAAAGAAGGAATCTATTGCTTTTGATACTCTTAATCTTGTTGTATCAATTAGAGGTTTAGATTCACCAAAATTAGAATCAGTTATAATACCTACTTCTTTTCCGGTAAGATTAACTGATTTTTTTCCAGAATCGTTAATTGCTGATGAAATTAATTTTATTGATAATCGTTCACCAAACGAAATCAGATAATCCATTGATCTGGGTGTAACTTCACCAAGCAGAACCATTCCATCTATTAATGCAAGAAGCTCTGCAAAGTCTTGATCTAGATTTGCAAGTAATTTTTTTTGTATATTAGATTTTTTGATTGTTTGTTTTGCTAATTGTTTATGACGATTAGTAATTTTTGATGCAAGTTGTTCAGCTCTTGATTTATTTTCTTTTTTTATAGATTCAGATATTTCTAGAAGATCATCTGTTGTTCCACTTACTGCAGAACAAACGACTACAATTTGATGTTTTTTGGATAATAAATTAAGGTGTTTAGCTACGGCCTGAATGTCTTTTGCAGCAGAAATTGATGTTCCGCCATATTTTACAATGAGTCTCAATTCAAACTACCTGAATTGTTTAATCTTTAAATGCTTTAACTTTCCACGCGTGGGGCCAAGTAAAAGTGGATTCTGCCAATATTTGCTACTTTAAATTCAATTCTAAGAGGTTTTGCGCTGGAAAACTCACATGTGATAAAGCCTGCAGTACTTCCTACAGCTTTTACCACGGGATTAAGATATTCAAGGCTATAGGTACCAGTACTATCTTCTTTTGAGGAGATTTCTTCAATGTCTTCATCGTCTTTATCTAAATCAATTATTACTTCACCAGAGTCTCCTTTACCTGAAAAATCAGCTTTTGAATCAGATGTCTTCATTGTTAGATAATCAGATACAACTTGTACATCGCCTAGAACCTTGTCAAATTTAGAAGATGATAAAACAATTTTTGAATCGTAAGGAATTTTTGGTAATGGGGTATCAGTTGCAGAGCTTTCAATTAAACGCATTTTGTATTTTTTATTTTTTCCAACAGTTACAAGTAACATGTTTTGATCAGAGATACTAATCTCAATACTGTCTTTTTTATCTGCTCTTTTAATGAGCTTTGAGAATTCGTCTATTCTAACTCCAAATTTGATGTCACTATCACATTCATATTTTTCAAATGCAGAATTAGGCCACGATATGTCAATAAGAGCAACATGTGATGGATCCATTCCTCTAAAAGTAATTCCTTCTGCTGTTGCAACAAAAGTAGCTTCTTCAACAAGTGTAGATATTGCAGAAATAATTGCCTTTAGATCATCTGAACCATTTGTTTTTGCTCCAAAAGTCAAATCAATTTTCTTGTCTTTAAGTTCCAGTTAAACGTTATGCGTAATTACGCCAAGTGTATTTGCATTTTGAACAACGGTAAAATTGAGTTGTAGGTTCATCTGCACTTCTTGTTTGAAGCATCCACCAAACTGCTTCATCATGACCGCATTTTTCACATTCTATTTTGATTGTTGGATGTGATTCTTCACCTTCATTTCCTTCAAAAACATTGAACTCTTTGTTTGGTTCTTGTTCATCAATAACAATTTTTTTTGTTTGCTTTACTTCTTCTCCTTCGGTGTAACCACATTTAGAGCACTGGAGACCAGAACTATTTTTTTTTAATTTAACCTCACATTTGGGGCAAAACTTCAATCTAATTTACCTTGATTTTAGAATTTAGTAATTGTTTGAAATCTTCAGCTAATTTTAACGCTGAATCAGTAGCTTTTTTAATTTCACCTAGTGGTTTTGTGCTGGAATTGATTCTCATCCAGCATTCATTGGTAAGAGGGTGTTTTATGATAACACCTGCAAAATCAATATTTGAATCCTTTAGAAGCTCATATTGAACAATGTATAAAATTCCTACATCAGTCTCGGTGATTGAAAGGTTGATTTCTTTGGGCTCTGAGCTGATCACTTGGGCGTTCATGTATTCGGAAAAAGCACTTATTGTGGATATAAATCATTATGAACGGTTAGAATGGGTGAAAGTAAGATATCAGAGATAAATTTAGTAAAATCAAAGAATGAGTACTCATTAGAGGATACAGTAGAGATTCATGTCCAATTTTCAATTGAGGGAGGCCTCAGAGATGCGTTTAATGAGGTAAATTGGACAAAGGCATACAACAATAATGATGTGTCATTTAAGCTAAAATACGGTATAAAACTGACATCGGGGGGATTCAGAAAGAAGGAGCTAGGTAGAACTATTGACACCTACAGAAAGGCATCAATATTTTGGACAAGGAATCCAAAACTTGTCAATCCAATGAAAGACAGAAGAATATGGGTTCAGGTAGCCAAGAACTTTGAGCCATTCATAAGACTCTCAGAAGAAGAGGTCAAACAGGAATTATTTGACTTTAATGAGAAGTTTGTATTCAAGGCATCAGACTTGGGAAAAGGCAAACACAAGGTTAGTGCTGAGGCATTTGCGTCATGGCAAAAGCACGATTTTACAGAAACAGGAAATGTCAAAAATAGTTCCAAGGAAATTGAGATTACAATCAACCAGAGATAAGATTTGATTAAGATAACTAATTGAATTTTTTCATTTACGTATATGAGTATTGGATCCATAACTAGAGAGTTTAATCTAAATGTAGATAGGAAGAAATCCGTATTTTCAATTCCACCATGGAACATCTACATAGAATAATTAGAATTAGTTTAATCTAAAATATAGTACACACTTAGGCATGAAAAGAGGAATTCTATTTTTGCTCATTATCGATGAATTCATTTGCTCTTGTTTCTAGTTACTAGTGAAATTATTTTGATTTTTGGTATTTTGTTCTTATTTGAAAAGTATCAAGTGAAATGACACTAGTAGTAAAATGCAAGAGTTGTAGTACAGTTCACAAATCACCCATACAGTCAGTTGCCACAAAAAATGAATTCATCAAAGCCAAAGAAAAATTGGAATTATTTGAAAATATATGGAAATGCCCAAAATGTGGTAGAATGTCCATGTACAGTAGTTTTGATTATGGTTGGCAAGAAGAAATCAAAGTGCATAACTAGTTCATAAATTATAATCTAGAATTTATGTTAACATCAGATACTGCATAAATGAATTTGTAGATGTCAAAATTACGAAGTATACTAGGAAATTTCTAGAAAACCCAAGAGATATTTTGTATTGAAGAATCTTACAAGAATCCTAGGATAAGATTATAAAATATTTGATAAAGTATCAGGAGATTTGCTTTGCAGTAGCAGTGGCTTGTGGTGGGGCATTAATTGGGTCTACTGTAATTGTTACTGTATCAGAGTCACTGCGGTTATTATCATCAGATACTGTTAACTCAAAGGTAAGTACCTTGATTTCTCCATTTGCAACTGATGGGGATGTGAAACTTGGAGTGATGCTACTAGTATTGCTTAATGAGACAGACTCTCCAGATAATTGAACCCAAGAGTAATTCAATGGTTGGTTTTCCGGATCATGACTTCCGCTTCCATCAAGAGATAAGGTTTGGTTTTCATCAACAATTCTATCATCTCCAGCATCTGCTACAATATCCAGAGTCAAAGTGTTGTGTACAGTAACATTGACTGTATCAGAACTAGACAGAGTACCATCAGTAACAGTACACTCAAACTCTAGTACAGATGTTTTCACTACAGAAGGTGCAACAAAACTAAGTGTTGAACTGTTTGGATTAGTTAATTCTACACTTAGACCAGAGAGTTGTTTCCATGAATAAAATAGTCTGTCACCATCAAGATCACTTCCAGTACATGACAAAGTTAATGGAGTATTTTCATCAATATCAGTATCAGGACCAGCATTAGCAGATGGACCATTGTTTGCTGCCACAACTGTTACATTTACGGTGTCAGAATCAGAGCCTCCAAAGGAATCAGATACTCCAAATTCAAATACCATTACTGATAATTTGTTTGGTATTCCGCTTGGTGCTACAAAGGAAAGAGATGATTCAGATTGAGTAATCTCTATTTGTGGACCAGATTTTTGATTCCAAGTGTATGTTAATGGATCATTATCAGAATCAAATCCAAATCCAGATAATTGTACAGATGTACCTTCACGTACAGTTTGATCAGGTCCTGCATTAGCTACTGGTGGGTGATTAATTGCATTAACATCAACAATTGCGGTGTCAGTTGTGACTGCACCATGAGAATCTCTTACACGTAACTCAAATTCAAAGGATATAGTTTCATCTGTAGCAGCGTCAGGTGCAACAAATGATAATTCAGTGGCAAACTGATTGTATATTACATCTGGACCAGATACTTGACTCCAAGAAGTTGTTATTCTATCACCATCAGGATCAGAACCAGTTCCAACTAGTTTAACTCGTGATAACTCACGTACAGTTTGATCAGGTCCTGCATCTGCTAGCGGTGGGTGATTAACTGGTAATACTTTAACGATAGCAGTGTCTTGTGCATAACCACTGCCAGGAACATAACCAGTTAGTACAAAAGATAACACAATAGATTCTTCATTATCAATGTTAGGTGCTGTGAAAAATGGAGTACTCACAGTAGAAGATAGATGAACTTTTGGACCTAGATGTTGAGCCCAAGAATATGTGATAGGTTTATTGTTAATTTCCCATCCATTACCATGCAAAGTTACTTGAGTACCTTCATCAACGATTTGAATTGGTCCTGCATCTACTGCAATTGATGTATTATCAGAAGAAAATATTGATAAGAATAAATCAACTGTGTCAGTGTCAGTACCTCCAAATCCATCATCAACTGTTACTTCAAATGTTAAAGGAGTAAAATCATTAAAGTCTAATAGTGCACTATCGACTGTAAGATGTTTTAAATTTAAATTCTCAATTTCTACGGTTTGGCCTGCCAGTTGCTTCCATGAATATGATAACAAGTCACCATCAGCATCATGGGAGTTTGTAAATATTGTTATTGCATTAACTGATGGGAAGGTGATTTTATCTCTTCCAGCACTTACGGTAGGAGCATGATTAACTGGATTAACTATAACTTCAACAGATTCTTGACTTGAGCCTCCAAATGGATCAGAAACAGTCAGTCTAAAGTTGAGAGTTTTTGTTTCACCGTTATTGACTGAAGGGGCAAGAAAATGAGGTTCCGTAATATCATTAGCAGATAATTCTACTATTTCTCCGCCAGTTTGTTCCCAAAAGTAAGTTAAAGTATCATTATCAGGATCAACGCCAGTTCCAATAAGTGCAATCATTTGTTCTTCATCTACATTAACAGATGATTCAGCATATGAAGAATCAATAGAACTAATTGTCAATAATGAGATAATCCCAAATAATACAGCAAATATAACAGGAACTTTCACATGACTGCTGCAAATTGAACATATTTTAGTGATTCGATTCTATCATCTTCTAAAATTATCTCTCAAATTAAGATACATCAGCGAATATTCACATCCTCAAATCAGATACAAGTTTTGGTAAGTCTACACTAAACTAGTTGTTTGAAGATTCTTTAGGGCAATTACGGATATAAGGAACTTTTTGGTTGAGTTAACATGGCAAAATATGATGGTCTTTTAGGACAACCAATACTGGAGGTAGAAGAACCTGACAAAGAAGATGGAATTACTATTATCTTTAAGGACAACAGGTTTTTGTTCATCAAGGCAGTTGATGGAAAGATTGAGACTGTGTCCATCCCAGAATAGGTGAAAGATGAAATGGAAAAATTTGATCCAATCAAAATGATAGAGCTGGTAAAGGTTGAAGATCCAGATTCAGATGGCGGGTTAACTTTGATTTTTCAAGAAAACAAAACTTTGAAAATCAAAGTTGTAGATGGAAAATTAGTTTCAGAATTCATCTAAACTAATTTTTTACATGTTTTTCATAAAATCCAATAGCTAACTCTTGTACCTCAGATTGAATAGAGCCTGGTCTTTCATCTCGAATTTTTTTGATTGCTTTATCGGCGGAAAATTTCTGGTATTTTACAAAGTAACATGCTAGGATTGTTCCTGCCCTCCCCATTCCAGCTGCACAGTGAACCATTACTGCCTGATTATTTGTTATCTGTTCATGGATAAAATCTACTGCCGAGTCTATTTTGTCCATATCAGGAGCGGTAAGATCAGGGGTTGGCACATGAAGATAGTTGATATTTTGTATCCAATTATCAGGTAATGAATTCTCAGTCATTGTTACAATAGATTTTACTTTTTGATTTAGGATCCAATCAAATTCATCAAAACTTGTTGGAATACCTGAACCAGCTAATTTTTCTTCAATTAACCAAGAAAAGTTAGTAGGTTTCTTTGTAATTTTTCCATGAACTTTTCTCCAGATATTTCCAGGTTTACTCATGTTAGATATTGATATCTACTATATTTTTAGCATTACGAAACTGTATACAAATAATTTATGATGCTACTGCTCGTACAGGTGAACCTGTTGCATCTTTTATCTTTAATGGAAGAATTGTGAAATTAAATTCTTTAGATGAAATTTTATCCAAGTTTGCCAAATTCTCTACGATTAAGATATTATTTTTTGATAGAACATGATGAACACTAAATGATTTATCTTTTCCAAGATCTATACTTGGTGAATCTATTCCAACTAAATTGATCTTTTTTGATGCAAGATATTTGGCTGCGGATTTAGACAGTCCAGGATTTTCAGTAAAATAATTATTTTTTTTTAGTTTTTTTTGCCATCCGGTAAAGAAGAATACTGATGAGTTGTTAGTAATTTTACCATTATTTTTTTCAAATAAAGTAATATCTAATTTTGTTATGGCAGTATTCTTGGTTTTATGGAGTTTAATCAAAATAGCATTTCCAATTAATCTATCAAGTGAAATTTCATTGATTTTGATACCGTTTTTGATAAAATGATATGGTGCATCAATATGAGTTCCAGTGTGAGAACTTAGGAATAATAATTCAAGATTATAGCCATCCTTCTTGAGATTTGACCAGGAAATGAATTGGGGTTTTGGAGAATCAGGAAAAGTTGGGATAGATCTGGATATTGTTAGTGTAAGATCTATGGGTTTCACACAAATTTAATGCATTAGGGATTAATCAGTTTTTAAACCATGAAAAGTTAAATACTGTTTGATGAAAATTTGCATGTGCCTACTGCATATGTTCTATTAAATTCTGATTTAGGATCAGATGAATCAATCATTAATGAAGTCAAACAAATTCTTGTAGATGAGGATATAGCCTATGAGGTTCAGGGAGTTTATGGCGTATATGATATTGTCCTGAAACTATCCTCAGATGATGCTGAAAAACTACGTGCAATCATTACTAACAAAGTCAGAAAAATCAACAAAGTTCAATCAACGCTTACTATGATGGTAATAGAAGAACAAGAAAATCTATAATTTCTTTATTGCATCAATTACCTGAAGCATTTCTGATTCAGTGTTAAAAAAGTGAGGGGAAGCTCGTACAATCTTCTTTTCCATTATTTCTCTTACAGCTAAAACGATATTTTGTTTCTCAAGCTTGTTTACTATTTCTTGTGAATCAAGTCCTTCAATGTTAAAAGATACAATACTAGTTCTATTTTTTGGATCTTCTGGCCCATACAAAATCATATTTGGAATTTTTGATAATTCTTCTCTGAAAAGATTTGACAAGTATTGGTTTTTCTCACGAATATTTTTCATGCCAAAATTTAGTAAGTAATTGGCAGATGATTCCAATCCTACTATTCCAACATAATTTCTAAAACCAGTTTGAAATTTATCTGGTAGTTCTTTGAAAGCAAGACTCGTTTCATCATAGATAATTGCTGATTCACCACCAATAGTAGTTGGTTCTAGTAGTTCACTTGATTTTCTATTACAATAGAATAAGCCCGTACCCATTGGACCACAAAGCCATTTGGAGCCATTAAATGACATAAAATTACATTTAATCTTAGATACGTCAATATCATCAATACATCCTATAGTTTGTGCACTGTCAATAAAAAACGGAATTTTATCTTGAAGGATTTTTCCAATTTCTTCTACTGGTAGTATTGCACCAGTATTATAGAGAGCATGGCTTAGAGATACTAATTTTGTATTATTATCAATGTAAGATTCTAAATCATTTAATTTGAAAAAACCATTTTTATCTATTGGGAGATTTTTTATTGAAACTTTTTCTTTTAGCTTAATCCAAGGGTAAAAGTTTGAATGATGTTCATGTGCCATTCCACGAATTATAATGTTGGAATTATCTATAAAAGAGAGACCGTTAGATACAATGTTAATTCCATCAGTTGTACTTTGAGTAAGAACAATTTCATCAGGTTGGCAGGAAATAATTTTTGCAATTATTTTTCTTGTATTTTGTAGTTTTTCAATAACAAATGGTTCGGAATCCTTGGAATCAGGTCCCATTGAGTTATATGAAATTAGGAATTCTCTCATGGCCTCAATACTTTGAGAAGGCATTAGAGAAACTGATGCGTTGTTTAGATAGATTTTATCAGAATTAGGAAAATCATCTGAAATGTCTTTTGAAGCTAAATTCATTATTATATCTGTAAGACGCTAATGTGATGTTGGATAAAAGTTCTGAGCAAATTTTGGATAATAATTTAACGTATATTCAAAAAGAATTTGAACAGAACATACCAAGTATAGTATTATGCTCTGAGTCTTTTCACAAAGTAGAGTTCCTTAATAGATTAATTAATTCTGTCAAAGATCCAATTATTTTCATAGATATGGATTTGCTTTATACTGGATATGTTGAATCTGGCATGATTCAAAAAAAAAATAATGTTACAATTTTTCATCCAAATAAGACAAATTGGAAAGAAAAGCTACGTGAGATCATAATCAGAATATCAAAAGAAAAATCTCTAGTTGTAATTGATTCGTTTAATGGGGTTTACAATATGTTTGATGATCTTGAATTCACTAGATTTGTTAATTCATGTATCATGTTACTTGCATCTATCGGAAAACAGACAAGATGTACTGTTGTTGTGACTACAATTGCAAGAAAAAAAGAAAATGATAGTTGGGTATTATCACCAGGAGGAAAGCAGATCATTAAATCAGGAAAAACAGGAGTTTATTTTCTAAAAAAAATTGAAAATGATCTAGTAATTAACACAATTAAAAAACCAGATCTAAACTCAAAAATATTTACTATAACCCAAGAGAGCAATTAGACTGAATTTGATGCGATCAGATTTGAAACGCCGTTATAAAATTTGAAACGCCGTTATAACGCCATATTTTTAAGTAAATTATATTAAGACCGGATTAAGAATTAATTTCGTTATGCCAGTAGGAATTATTCCAGACATCAGCGAACAAATGTGTATCGGATGTGCACTATGTGTAGAAATCTGTACCACATTAGGACCAGATGTCCTTAGAGTAAAACCAGTTGAAGGCTGGAAGAGAGGTAAAGCATTTGTTTTCTACCCAGAAAGATGTATTTCTGATGGTGCATGCATTGGTGTATGCCCAACAAAAGCAATCTTTTGGATGAGACCAATGGACTTTACTGTTGGACAACCAGTTCCACTCTACAAGAACTCAGTCTTCGTAAAAGGTTGGAC
>Ga0224508_10004494_pt1 | contig 11358 bp, 7 predicted proteins | sample SF_Jan12_sed_USG_4_FD_170157 | JGI IMG/M metagenome (GOLD analysis project Ga0224508, IMG submission 170157) | Sediment microbial communities from San Francisco Bay, California, United States - SF_Jan12_sed_USGS_21 | ecosystem: Environmental > Aquatic > Marine > Sediment | place: USA: California...
TGCTCAGAGCGGGCACCTCTGACCGGGGAAGTACTGGAAACCACCGATGCAATATTCAATCCACAGAGTGATCGGCGCCTCCATCAGGACGGCCGGCCTGGCGTGCGCACTCGTTTTGCTTTGCGGGCCTTCGGCCATCGCCCAGGACGCTCAGATCATGCCGAATTATAGGGAAGCCGATATTCGCCAGATCATCGAAGCGGTGGGTGAGGTCACCGGTAGAAACTTCCTGGTAGACCCCCGGGTCAACGCTCGCGTCACGCTGTTGTCCTACTCGCCCATGTCGCCCGATGCTTTTTATGAGGCCTTCCTGGCAACGCTCCAGGTTCACGCGTATGTGGCCGTGGAAGCGGGCGACCTCGTGAAGATCGTCCCCGATGCGAACGCCCGTATGCTCCCGGGCGCCGACCCCGGCGCCATGGGCGATGAGATCGTGACCCAGGTCGTGACGCTGAACAATATCGGAGCGGCACAGCTCGTCCCGATACTGAGACCGTTGATCCCTCAGTACGGCCATCTGGCGGCCCACCCGGTCTCCAACATGCTGATCATCGCGGACCGGGCCGCCAACGTGAATCGCATGCTCAATATCATCTCTCGCATGGATACGGGCGGGGATGAGGACATCGAGGTAATCCGGCTCGAAAATGCATCCGCTACCGAGGTCGTGACCATGCTCACGACGCTGAACCAGGCGGCGGCGGCGGCCGGCGGCGCGCCGGCGGCGCAGATTGCCGCGGACAATCGCACCAACAGCGTGCTGCTCAGCGGACCGAGCAACAGCCGACTGCGTTATCGGGCGCTCATCGCTCACCTGGACACACCCACTGAGAACGGCGGGGATACGCGGGTGCGGTATCTCAACTACGCAGACGCCGAGGCTCTGGCCACCGCGCTGCAGACCCAGTTCTCGGGCGTGACCGCTGAAGGGGCGCCCGGCGCACCCGCCGGGGGCATCAGCATCTGGGCGGATGCCGGAACCAACTCATTGATCATCAACGCGGATGCCAGGACGCTGCAGGACATGAACGCCGTGATCGACAAGCTGGATATTCGTCGTGCCCAGGTCAAAGTCGACGCCATCATCGTCGAGGTCGCCGAGAGCCGCGCGAACGAGCTCGGCCTGACCTGGGCCATCCAGGGCAGCGGGGACGACCCGGTCGCGCTCACCAACTTCCCGTCGACCGGGTCCGGGATCGTTCAGCTGGGCACGGCCGCCGCGGGTGCGACACCGGATCCCTCAGCGTTGCCAGAGGGCATCCTGACCGCGGTCGGGCGCATCAGGGATAACGGCACGAGTTGGGCCGCCGTGCTGACAGCGCTCGCCGGGGACGCCACCACCAACATCATCGCGACCCCCACCATCGTGACTCTGGACAACGAGCAGGCGGAGATCAACGTGGGCCAGGAAGTCCCCTTCCTGACCGGGAGTTTCACCAACACCGGCGCGGCGGCCGGCGCCGTGAATCCCTTCCAGACCATCCAGCGCCAGGACGTCGGTACGAGGCTCGCGATCACCCCCCAGATCAACGAGGGCAGCGGCGTCAAGCTGCTCATCGAGCAGGAGCAGTCCAGCATCAGCCAGGGCGCATCGGGCGCGGCGGACCTGATCACGAACAAGAGAACGATTACGACATCCGTCTTCGTCGAGGACGGCAATATCCTCGTTCTGGGCGGCCTGATCGATGATCAACTGCGCGAAGGCGAACAACGAGTGCCGGTCCTGGGGAGGATTCCGGGCATAGGGGCGCTCTTCCGATCTCGATCCACGGAGCTCGTGAAAACCAACCTGATGGTGTTCATTCGCCCGACTATCCTGCGCGACAGCATCCAAGCGGCCTTTGAGACGAACGCAAAATACCGCTTCATCAGGGACCTGCAACTGGAGCAAGGCTCAGACAACGTGCAACTGATGAGAGACGAACAGACCCCGACCCTTCCCGAGCTGCCTGCGATGCAACCCGGGCAGCAGGGGCCACCGCCGGATCTGCCCGAGGCCACGGAGTAACACGGTGGTAGCTGAGCTTGAACTGGAGCTAGAACAAGAACAAGAACGAGGCGAAGTCAACACAAGGGGTAACGAACGGGTCCTGCCCTTCGCGTTCGCCAAGCGTCATGGCGTGTTGCTGCAGGGCGTGCATGAGGGCCAACCCGTCGCGATCTATCGCCGCGGCGCCTCGCCCCAGAGCCTCGCCGAGGTGCGCCGCTTCATGGGCGGTCCGGTCAGCTTCTCCCGGGTCGACGAGGAATCCTTCGACGAGCGCCTTCAGGCGGCCTACGAGAGCGGGGCCGCCATGACGATGATGGAGGGTCTGGACGAGGATACCGATCTCCTCGAGGTCGCGCAGCAGCTCCCGGAGCCGTCCGACCTGTTGGAGAGCGACGACGAGGCCCCGATCATCCGGCTGATCAATGCGGTCCTCACCGAAGCGGTCAAGAAGAACGCATCGGACATCCATGTCGAACCCTATGAGAACCGCTTAGCGGTTCGCTTCCGGATCGACGGCGTCCTTCAGGAGGTCCTGCAGTCCCGCCGGGCAGTGGCCCCCCTGGTTGTCTCGCGGATCAAGGTCATGGCCAAGCTCGACATCGCCGAAAAACGTCTGCCCCAGGACGGGCGCATCTCGCTGCGGATAGCAGGCCGCGCGGTGGACGTGCGCGTCTCGACGATTCCCTCCGGCCATGGAGAACGGGTGGTCCTGCGTTTGCTGGACAAGCACGCCGGTCGGCTGGAGCTGTCGAGTCTCGGTATGGCGGCCGAACACCAGAGCGTGATGGATGACCTCATCCATCGGCCGCATGGCATCGTGCTGGTCACCGGGCCCACCGGCTCCGGCAAGACGACCACCCTGTATGCGGCACTGGAACGAATCAACGACCTCAGTCGCAATATTCTCACGGTGGAAGACCCCATCGAGTACTACATCGACGGCATCGGCCAGACACAGGTGAATACGAAAGTCGAGATGACGTTCGCCAGGGGGCTGCGGGCCATACTGCGCCAGGACCCCGACGTCGTGATGGTCGGGGAGATCCGCGACCTGGAAACGGCGGAGATCGCCGTGCAGGCCAGTCTCACCGGTCACCTGGTCCTTTCCACGCTGCATACGAATACGGCGGTTGGCGCGGTAACTCGGCTCAGGGATATGGGCGTGGAGCCGTTCCTGCTCTCATCGAGCCTGATCGGTGTACTGGCCCAGCGTTTGGTTCGGGTCCTCGATCCTGCGACCCGCAAACCCTATCAGGCCGGCGAATACGAATGCCGAATCCTGAACGCGGACCTCACCAATCCTCCGACGTTGTATCACGCCTCCCAGGGCGAGTTGGGATACCGAGGCCGAACGGGCATTTACGAGTTCATCAGCATCGACGAGAAGATGCGGACCTTGATCCACGACGGCGCCGGCGAACAGGCTTTGGAGGCCCATGCGCGGACCCAGGGACCCAGTATCCGAGAGGATGGCATCGCCAAGGTGCTGGCCGGGACCACCACCCTGGAAGAGGTCCTGCGAGTGACCCAGAGCGACTGAGGACGTTCAATGGGAGCTTATCAGTACGTTGCCGTTGACGACCGCGGTAAGGAGCAGAAAGGGGTCCTGGAGGGCGACACGCCACGACAGGTCCGCCAGCTGCTCCGCGAGCGGTCTTTGCTTCCCGTGCGGGTCTCCGAGGTCCAGGAAAGAACCAGGGGGAAGTCGCCGCAGTTATCCGTGCGCCGTGGTATCTCGGCGCTGGACCTGGCCCTGCTCACACGCCAGCTAGCGACCCTGGTGCGGGCCGGGCTGCCGCTGGACGAAGCGCTCCAGGCCGTGAGCGAACAGACCGAACGCCCGAGGATAAAGAACATCCTCCTCGGCGTGCGGGCCAAGGTCCTGGAGGGTCACACACTGGCCTCGGGGCTCGATGACTATCCCAACGCGTTCCCGCACGTCTATCGGGCCACCGTCGCCGCCGGCGAACAGGCAGGACGGCTGGATTCGGTGCTGGAGCGGTTGGCCGACTACACCGAGTCACGACACAGCCTGCGCCAGAAAGTAAGCCACGCCATGATCTATCCGATCGTGCTGACGGGTCTGGCCCTGACCATCATCGTCCTCATGCTCGTCTACGTGGTCCCCAAAGTCGTCGGCGTGTTCGAGACCACTGGGCAAACCCTACCCGTCCTGACGCGCGCGCTGATCGCGCTGTCCACCTTTCTCCAGAACTGGTGGTATCTGGTGATCGCCGTCGTCGTCGGTCTCGCAATCGGCATCAGCCAACTGCTGAGCCGGGAGGGTCCGCGGCGGCGCTTTCAACTCTCGCTACTGGCCACGCCTGTCCTGGGTCGAGTGAGCCGAGGTCTCAACACCGCCCGCTTCACTCGAACCCTCAGCATACTGACCTCGAGTGGCGTTCCTGTCCTGGAGGCGCTGCGCATAAGCGGCACCGTGGTGACCAACCTCCCGATGCGTGATGCCGTGGAGGAAGCGACCGTCCGTGTCAGAGAAGGCGGTGCGATCGGTCGCTCACTGGCTCAATCAAAGATTTTCCCGCCCATGAGCATTCATCTGATTTCCAGTGGCGAAGCCTCCGGCGAGTTGGACAGCATGCTAGAGCGGGCGGCCAACCATCAGGAGAACGAGATGGACAGCCTCTTGGGGACCATGCTGGGCGTGCTCGAACCGGCCCTGATCATCGTCATGGGGCTCATGGTGCTTGCGATCGTGATGGCCATTCTCCTGCCGATCTTTCAGATCAACCAGCTGGTCGCGTGACGGGCGCCGCGCCCGCGTGCGTGCGTGGGCTGCACCCTGTAACTACTTGAGACTCGACGTTTTTTCTCCTGAGTGTGTCCCACTTCACAACTCCCCTCGCAGGGTATTGCAAACATCTCCAGCTTCAGTTTATAAACGCGGAATTGCTGACGTTATTTGTGGTAGTTCGGCTCGCATTTGGAGTGGGGTAATGAGAGTTGAAGAATCAGATGTCGTAGAAGACGACGAAGTCGGAGACGAGACGGAAAGCATCGAGCTCGTGTCTACGGACAACGTGGGAGATCCGTCTGTAGAGATCAACGTCCAGGAGTTGATCAGCGAACTCGAAGAGGAGGGTGTTATCGAGACCGCCGAATGTGCGCATGCAGCTCGGCGACGGCTCGAGGAACTCATGGAGCGCAAGCGCTCGGAACAAGACCTCGAGGACTTCGACGATTACGAAGTCTGATTCTGCCGCCCTTCAGGCCGGTTCTTGAAGCCATCACTCCGACTGAGGGTTTTCTGCTAATGGAAATCCCGGGAGCGTGCTGAAAGCTCCCCAAGCAGCGCGCTATGATCGCTCAGCTGCTTAGCAACGATGTGAACGACTTCCCCCTCCTTCTGCACTTCTCCCCAAACCCCCAACAGAGTCGAACCCAATAGAATCTGTCGCTGCCTCTCGGCCACTTGTTCCCAAACCACTAAATTCAGATATCCCGTCTCGTCCTCGATAGTTACGAAGGTGACACCGGCGGCGCTGGAAGGGCGCTGACGAGTGATGACCAGGCCTGCGGTGCAAACATCGGTGCCATGCGGCAATTGCAGCACCTGACTGGCCTTTTCGAGACCTAAGGAACTGAACTGCTCTCTAAGCAAGGCAAGGGGGTGGCGACGGAGGCTGAGCCCTAAATGCCGATAATCCGAAATAATGTCCTCACCCTCCGTTGGGGTTCTCAGCATGGGAATTCCCTCAGCGATACGAACCCGGTCGAAAAGCGGCGTTGATTCCTGCACCCCGCTGACATCCCAGTGAGCACGGTGTCTGTTCTTTGCCAGGGAACTGAGAGCACCACTCCCGGCTAATGCATCCAGATCCTTCTTATTGAGTTTCGTGCGCTCCGCGAGATGCCGAATGCTCACAAAATGCCGCCTGCGACGGGCATCTATTACGCGACGAGCAGCGTCCTTGGATAATCCTTTTACCAGTCTAAAGCCCATGCGAAGGACGGGCCTGCCTTCAGCATCCCGTTCCAGCGTCGACTCCCACTCGCTGTGTTTGACATCCACCGGCCTGACTTCTACGTCGTGCTCTCTCGCACAACGCACCAATTGAGCGGGCGCGTAAAATCCCATAGGTTGGCTATTAAGTAGCGCGCAAAAAAAGACGGCCGGCTCATGATGCTTGAGCCAGGCAGATACATAGACGAGGAGCGCAAAGCTCGCCGCATGAGATTCTGGAAACCCGTATTCCCCGAATCCCTTGATCTGGTTGAAGATCCGCTCAGCGAATTCCTCCGGATAGCCCCGCTCGGCCATACCCTCTGTCAATCGGCGCTCGAAGACCTCCAACCCTCCTCGCCGGCGCCAGGCTGCCATGGCTCGGCGCAACTGATCCGCCTCTCCCGGAGTAAAACCTGCGGCGACCACGGCGAGCTGCATGACCTGCTCCTGAAAAATAGGCACCCCGAGCGTTCGTTTTAAAACACGCTCAACCTCGGGGCTGGGATAAGTAACGGATTCCTCGCCGTTGCGGCGTCTGAGATAAGGATGAACCATATCCCCCTGGATGGGTCCGGGCCTGATGATCGCCACTTCGATGACCAGATCGTAATAGCACCGAGGCCTGAGTCGTGGGAGCATTGCCATTTGCGCACGAGACTCGATCTGGAAAACGCCCATCGTATCGGCTCTGGAGATCATATCGTAAACGGCCGGATCCTCTGCCGGCAGACTGGCCATCGTGAATTCACGACCGTAGAAGCTGCGGATCAACCCGAAACTTCGGCGAATCGCGCTCAACATCCCTAACCCGAGTACATCCACCTTTAATAACCCAAGCGCCTCCAGATCATCCTTGTCCCATTGGATAACCGTGCGATCTGCCATGGCCGCATTCTCGATGGGCACCAGCTCACTCAGAGTTCCCTGGGAGATCACGAACCCTCCTACGTGCTGAGAAAGATGCCGAGGGAACCCCACCAGATCGTTTACCAGTCTCATGAGGCGACGGATGACGGGACTATCTGGATCAAACCCCGCTTCTTCTATCCGTTCAGGAACGACTCGCCGACCATCCCACCATTGCACCGATTTGGCCAGCGCGTTTACCTGGAGCTCTTCCAATCCCAAAGCCTTACCCACATCTCGAACAGCACTTCGTGCTCTATAACTGATTACCGTAGCCGCCAAGGCGGCTCGTTCACGTGAGTACTTTCGGTAGATATACTGAATGACCTCCTCGCGACGCTCATGCTCGAAATCCACATCGATATCCGGCGGCTCATTCCGCTCTTTAGAAATAAACCTTTCCACCAACATTTCCATACGAGCGGGATCCACTTCAGTTATACCCAGGCAATAACAAACGGCAGAATTAGCCGCAGAACCCCGTCCCTGACAGAGAATCCCTTCGGCGCGAGCAAATCGCACGATGTCATGCACAGTCAGGAAATAGGGTTCGTAACGTAACTCCGCAATGAGTCGGAGCTCATGCTCGATGAGCTCCATAACCTTGCGTGGCACCCCTTCAGGCCAACGCCACCGCATACCTCTCTCGGTAAGCTTGCGTAAATGACTGGTGGAAGTCTCTCCGACTGGAACCAGCTCGTGTGGGTATTCATAGCGCAATTCATCCAGGGAAAAATCCACGCGCTCCGTGATGGCGATAGTTTCCTGCAAGAGACTCTCAGGATAAATCCGTGTCAGCTCATCGATGGATCTGAGAACACGCTCGCCATTGGAATAGAGCTCGAAACCCGCTTTCTCGAGTGGCGTCCTGAGACGAATAGCCGTGACCGTATCCTGGAGCGCTCGCCGTTCGCGGCAATGCATGTTCACATTCCCGCTGGCGACCATGGGAATATCGAGCTTCGCTGCGCAAGTCTTCCATCGATCCAACAATTCCCTGTCCCGACCCGTGACCAGAAGCTCAACCGCCAGCCACAAACGTCGGGAAAACCGCTCTTGGAGCCAGGCGCCCGTCCGCAGATCGGGAACCATACCGGGCAACCACAGGATGAGGCCTTCCGAAGACGCGAGATAACGCTCGACATCTTCCCGAGTCAGGCAATAGGAGCCTTTTTCGGCCGCCCGCCGCCCATGGGTGATGAGTGCCGAGAGCGCTCCGTAAGCCTCCCGGTCCGGGGCCAGCACAACTATTCTCAAACCGTCTTCGAGTTCGAATTCACTGCCGACGATGAGCTTGAGGGGGAGTTTCTTAGCTGCCGAATGTGCGCGCACGACACCGGCAAATGAGCACTCATCCGTCAGGGCGAGCCCCGCGTACCCAAGTTCCGCAGCCCGCTCCACTTGTTCTTCTGGATGGGAGGCGCCCCGAAGAAAGGTGAAATTACTAAGACAATGCAACTCCGCATAACGGGATGCTTGCTTGGCCAGCATTCACCAGGACTCCGAATAATGAAAAGGCTCGTCTGGGTGTCGGTCAGGAGCGAGAGTCGTGACCGTCGCCACGATTCGCGCGAAGACCCAGAGCAGTTGGAACTGCCAGACCAAAACCGGCGCAGAGCGAGTGCCTGGCGAAACAGACGGACTATCCGAAAATCCCATGAAGATACCAATTTCGTTCTGAATAACGGTCTCGATAAACCCAGAGCTTTTCACCCTTGCTGCCGTGAGCGATGTAGTAATCTCTACTGACATCCCGCTCGTCCCACCAGCCCGCTTCTATTCGCTCCGGACCGGATTCCAGCCGCACCCTCTGATCCCCATACTGAGGAGCACCATTAGACGCAATGGATAACTGGACCGGCGTGGGCAATATCCAAAGAGGTCGCTTCTGTCTCTGGGCAGCGCTCGATGCGACGCTCGGCTCATCAGACGGCAGAGGATCCAGCGACTTGATCCAGGCCCCCTCAGGCCGATGCTCCTCAAACGGCGCAACGCCATAGATATCCTCTGCCCCGAAACGCAGGCGTAGACGCTCGATCAGCTCACCCATGGCGGTTCTGAATGCTGCCGGAGTACGGGTTGGAAACAAGGCTGTGTTCAGCCCGACCATTGGCTCGATCTTCCCTGTTCTAAGACTCAGCGCGGTAACGGGATAAGGCAAAGAGATCGCCTCCAGCTTGCCGAGAAAAAGCATCACTACCTTTTCCAATTCATACGTCGGCACGACCAGATCTATGTGCTCCAACGTTTTTGGCCTCCGTAAGTGATGGAAACCGAACTCGAAGCTTTCTACTTGAACCTGACGTTTCTGAAGTACTCTGGCGAGCTTACTGATTAGCTTCTTACCGGCATTAGCGAGCATCTCGGGCTCTGTCACTTCATCCTGAAATTCGAAAATGGAGCTCAAGCGCTGGGCCGGCTCGAATTCAGATCTAATATCATGCTGACCCAGCGACTTATCGAGCTCATGCAGATACCGCTGACCCACACGGCGAGCTAATCCTTCACGGGGTAATCTCAGACAATCCCCGATCGTCTTGATACCCATCTTTCCAAAAAGCCGTTGAGTGCTATCCGGCCAACCCGTGACGTTCAAGGGGAGGCCACTCAAACGTCCCACCAATTCCTCATGAGACAGCACATCCTCTTGTTGATGACGAGCCAGCCAAAGCGCGGCAAGTGCTGTAGGTGCAATACACAGATGCGCGGTTAATCGCTGACGTTGAAATTCTTCTTTGAGTGCTTCCCTAATCGGATCGATTCCCCTCCATAATCTGAGACTCCCCCGGACCTCCAATAACAAGGCATGGGGGGGTTCCAGATTCACCGACGGTGTGATTCGTCGAGCCCATTGAGCCAATGAGACGAGCTTGAGGTGTTCGGCTTCCGGGGACCGCTCCAAAACGGTCAATTCGCGGCTCAGCGCAAATGCGGCACTTAGCTTAAGCCCCGGCGCAATCCCGTGGGCAAGGGCCTTTTCGCTGGCAACGATGACTCGACGGTGTCCTTTCTGGGGCTCGACAACGACCGCTGCCTGGACCTGGGTACTGGACAAGGCCTCGAGTGGAAGCTCCGGCATATGAACCGCCACCCACAACTGGTGCTGCCGTGCTCTTTTCGAACCCTCGAGAGAACCTCCAGGGCGGTGAGGTAGTGGGGACTCTCCGGTAAAGAGAGGAAGTGATCTGAGCTGCTGGACCATAGCACTCTACCACCCAGTGTCCCCCGGGTGGTGCGCCTCTGCCTCGTTTTGATTCTCGAGCCGAATTGGAATGACCCCGGGGCGACCACCACGGCACTTTAGTATTTTGACCTGGGTCAGCCCATCCGCTCTCATGAGTCGAATTCTCAAAGCAGCCGGTGATCTCTGATTCAATGCCTCGGGAGGGCGGAATAACACCGCCCAGCATTGGCCTTCCTCGGCGGCGAGTTGCAACCGCCGCAATGCGGTTTCATCCGCGGATTGCACCCAGGCCAGTACGACCGTACAGGAACCGAAGCGCAAGGCCTGCTCCATGGCCCAGAGACTGTCGTGACGCCCGCCAGGGGGTGCGCGGAGGGATTCAGGATCGGATTCGTGACTGGGATCGTCTCCGGATCGGTACTCAGATTTATGTACGGTTTTATGTACCAAGAGCACCCGGCTCAAATCGATGCCGTGCCGGCGTAAGGCTGGGGCGTAGGGGATAAAAGGTGGGGAAACCCAGACTATCCAACCTCCACTCTGTTCCGAACTGCGTCCTACGCGAACGAGAGCCGGCATCAGGAGACTCAGCTCACCGATACCATACTGATCTACAACGATCTCGGTCAGACCCGTCGCCGGCCAACCCCTTCCCGGCAAATGCTGATCTAAGGCTTCAAACCCTGTTGAACGAGTGCGCCAGGAGGGGCGCCTCTCCCCTCCCCGCCAGATATGGGGATGATTGATGAGTTTTTCGATATCCACAACGCGCTTGCATTACTTTTAGTGCTTTGTTTTAAATAAGTATTTTAGTTTCAAACCGCCCCTTCAAATATCAGACCGCGTTACGCATGACCCCCACTACAACCCCCTCTATGGTCATAGGCTGCTCTCTGAGATCGATCTGAATGGGATCGAAATCCGGGTTCTCTGGCATGAGCCAAACCTCATGTCCCACCTGGCGATAGCGTTTGACGGTCACTTCATCCTCCAAACGAGCGACGACGATTTGCCGATTTCTTATCTCCGTTGAGCGGTGCACCGCGACCAGATCACCATCCAGAATCCCCGCATCCTTCATGCTCATACCTTGAACTCGGAGCAAGAAGTGGGGTTCTGATTTAAAAAACGTTGGATCGATTTGATAGTGGGCCTCTATGTGCTCCTCCGCCAATATGGGCTCACCGGCCGCAACGCGCCCCACCAACGGCAAACCCATTTGTTCCCGTAAGGCATCTTTCAAACGAATGCCGCGGGAAGTACCGGGCAAGAGCTCGATAACACCCTTACGCTCCAATGCCCTCAGGTGCTCCT
>Ga0224508_10004495_pt1 | contig 11357 bp, 10 predicted proteins | sample SF_Jan12_sed_USG_4_FD_170157 | JGI IMG/M metagenome (GOLD analysis project Ga0224508, IMG submission 170157) | Sediment microbial communities from San Francisco Bay, California, United States - SF_Jan12_sed_USGS_21 | ecosystem: Environmental > Aquatic > Marine > Sediment | place: USA...
AACTTGCGTGAGCAAAAAGCGCGGGCGGTCTGTGTTGCAGGCAATGTTGTCGAGACAGCGCGTATTCTTCTGAATTCCGAATCGGCGATGTTCCCTGGCGGTCTCGCCAATTCGTCCGGCCACGTCGGGCGCAACTATATGCGCCACACCTTCGGTGCTGCCGTCGCCGTCATGCCAAAGCCCGTGAACCTGCATCGGGGTGCGCGCCAGACCGGCATCCTGTATGACGAACAACGTCATGATCCGAGCCGGGGCTTTGCGGGCGGCTACCAGTTGCAGGCAATCGGTGGCGACCCGCATACGATGTCGAACACCATCGGAGGCTGGGGGACAGAGCACACGGCGTTCATGGACAACTACACGCACCAGGCCGCCTTGTTCATTACAGGCGAAGATCCGCCCGAGGCGAGAAACCGCATCTCGTTGCACCCAAGTGAAAAAGACGCCAACGGCTTGCCAGTACCTGTTATCGAGTATCGCAATCACAGCAATACGGATGCGATGCGAGCGCACGCGATCGAAGCCAGTCGCCGCATCTACGAGTCACTTGGCGCAACGCATTTCTGGGGTGGTGATGCGCCCGTGGGTTGTCACAACATGGGCGTAGCAAGAATGAGCGGGGATCCCGCCCATGGCGTCACGAATCGCTGGGGCCAGGCGCACGATGTGCCCAACCTGTTTGTCAGCGATGGCAGCCTGTTCAGCTCGAGTGCGGCAGGAAATCCGACGCTGACAATCGTGGCGCTGGCCATGCGCCAGGCTGACCATATTGCGGAGCGGATGAGAAGAAAGGAACTCTGACCCTGGATACCTGTATAACTTGTATCAAAAGCAATACAAGTTATACTGCGCCGCTCTGTCCGGGGCATCGATTTGGAAATACAGTGCAATTGCTCAGATTCTTGATTCTACTCGGCCTGGCCGCATCTTCATCCGCATTCGGGCAGGGCACGTCCTGGGGCGATGCAGCTGTCGCTGTCGAAACTGCCACGGTTGAAGTCAGGACACTCGAGTCGTCCGTCAAGGCGATTGGCACCCTAACGGCCGAAGCGTCCGCGACGCTGCGTGCAGAAGTCCCCGGGCAGATTCTCGCAGTACACTTTCGCGAGGGTGAACCGCTTGCAGCCGGTGCTGAACTCTATTCAATCGAAGCAACCGTACTCGAGGCCGAGGTCAACGAGGCTCGTGCCAATGTGAATCGCAGTGAGGCGGCGCTCAATCGCTCCGAAGAACTGCATGCCAAGCAGCTGATCTCCGGCACCGACTACGACGCGGCGCGCGCGAACTACGACGTCGATGTTGCCCGTCTGCGTTCTTCCCAGGCCAAGCTGGCGAAGACCGTAATTCGCGCACCATTTGATGGCTTCGTCGGTCTTCGACGGATCAATGTCGGCGACTACGCTACGGTCGGCCAGGAACTCGTCGACGTCGTGCAGCTGGATCCGCTGCGCGTGGACTTCAGTGTGCCGGAAATATTGCTGCCCAAAGTGAAGTCCGGACTCTCGGTTGAAATTACCGTAGACGCTTACCCGGACGACGTATTCTCCGGAACGGTTATCGCGGTAGCGCCCAAGACCGATGTGCAGGGCCATAGTCTCGAAGTGCGCGCGAGCCTGCCCAACGATGAGCTCAAGCTTCGCCCCGGACTGTTCGTGCGTATATCGATCTCGCTCGGCGCAAAACCCGATGCGATAGTCATTCCCGAACAGGCCATCTGGCCGATCGGCCAGGACAAGACCGTATATGTCGTCGAGGACGGCAAGGCGGCGCTTCGGGTCGTCAAACTTGGCGCGCGCCAGCCCGGGATGGTTGAAATCGTCGAAGGCCTGAGCGCGGGCGAAGTCATCGTAGTAGCGGGTCAGATGAAGATACACGACGGCGCGAAAGTACGATCTGTCACCGACGCGTCAGCCGGCTCCATCTAGACGGCGCGCGAGGCACCATGCAACTTTCTGACCTGTCCATCCGTCGCCCTGTACTTGCGACGGTGATGAGCCTGATCATCGTCCTGGTCGGCATCATCTGTTACGACCGCCTGGCCGTGCGCCTTGTGCCGAATGTCGATGAACCTATTGTCACCGTCGCGACAACCTACCCCGGCGCCAACGCGCAGGTCATTGAATCACAAATCACCAAACCGATTGAGGATGCCTTGTCCGGCATCGAGGGCATCGACTACATCAGCTCGATCAGCCGTGCGGAACTCAGCCAGGTTACGGTGCGCTTCAAGCTGGACCGCAATCCGGATGCTGCGGCCAGTGACGTACGCGACCGCGTCGCGCAATCTCGTCGCGCATTGCCCGAAGAGGCCAACGACCCGATCGTGCAGAAGCAGGAAGCCGACGCACAACCGATCATGTATCTCGCGTTTTCGTCGGACCGGCACGATCTCATCGAAATCGCCGATGTGGCGATCCGCCTGGTCAAGGATCGTATCCAGACGATTCCAGGAGTCGCGGAAGCGCAAGTGTACGGCAACCGTTATGCAATGCGTATCTGGCTCCAGCCTGACAGGCTTGCAGGCTACGAGCTGACGCCGATTGATATCGAAGCGGCGCTGCGTGCGCAGAATATCGAGGTTCCGGCCGGCCGCATAGAAAGCTACGAACGCGAGTTTACCGTTCTCGCCGAGACTGATTTGCGAGAGCCGTGGCAGTTCGAAGAGATTGTGGTCAAGGAGACCGACAACTTCCTGGTCCGGCTCGGCGACGTCGCACGGGTCGAACTCGGCGCCGACAACTCCCGGTTCCGGGCTCAGTTCAACAAGCGCAATGCCGTACCACTCGGCATCGTCAAACAGGCAGTGGCCAACCCACTCGACATCTCGCGAGCATTGCAGGAGCTCCTGCCGCGCATTTCGGAGTCATTGCCAGAAGGCATGAGGGTCGAAATCGCCAATGACTCCACGGTGTTCATCGAGAGCTCTATTCGGGAGGTCTATGTCACGGTCGCTGAGGCAGCGCTACTCGTCATCCTCGTGATTTTCCTGTTTCTCAGGAACTGGCGCGCCGTATTGGTGCCGCTCGTGACGATTCCGGTCTCGCTGGTCGGCGCGTTTGCGCTGATGTACCTGTTCGGCTTCACGATCAACACGTTGTCGTTGCTCGCCATGGTGTTGGCCATCGGACTCGTCGTCGACGACGCAATCGTCATGCTCGAGAACATCTACCGTCACATTGAAGAGGGCATGGCACCGCTGCAGGCTGCGTTCCAGGGTAGTCGTGAAATCGCGTTTGCGATCGTGGCGATGACCGTGACGCTCGCCGCGGTCTACTTGCCATTCGCTTTTTCCACGGGACGCAGCGGCAAATTGTTCGTTGAGTTCGCGCTGACCCTGGCTGGCGCAGTCCTCGTCTCGGGCTTCGTGGCCCTGACATTGTCGCCGATGATGTGTTCGCGACTACTGCACCATGAAGAAAAGCACGGCAAGCTGTTTGAACTCGGCGAACGCATGCTGCGGGCACTGGACCGCGGTTACCACTCGACGCTCGGCAAATTGCTCGACCGTAGCTGGCTTGCCGTAGCAGCTGGCGTTCTGGTCGTTGTTTCGATGGTGTCCCTGTTCCTGGCGCTCCCCGATGAACTGGCACCGGCGGAAGACCGGGGCACCGTCATGGGAATCGCCAGCGCTCCCGAAGGTTCTACGATCGACTACACCGATCGCTATCTGAAACAGATGATCGATGTATGGGCAAACCTGCCCGAGGCTGAGCGCTACTTCGGCATCACCGGTTTCAATGGCGTCACCAGTGGCATCACCTTCGTCAGCATGCAGCGATGGGAAGACCGTGAGCGCAGTACACAACAGATCAGGAACGCGGTGTTCCCGAAGTTCAGTAACATCGCCGGTATCCGTGCGTTCCCGATCACGCCGCCGCCTTTGGGCAGGCGCGATTTCGGGCAGCCCGTGCAATTCATCGTGCAGAGCACCCTCTCTTGGAGTGAGCTCGATGACGTCGTACAACGCCTGATCGTCAAGATGCGCGAGAACCCGAATCTCACGAATCCGGACTCCGACCTCAAACTCAACAAGCCCGAACTCAAGATCGACATGAATCGCGAGTTGATCGGTACAGTCGGCGCCAGCGTCCAAGGCGTCGGGCACACACTCGAAACGATGCTGGGAGGCCGCAATGTCACACGTTTCAAGATCGGGTCCGAACAATACGACGTTATCGTGCAGGTTGAAGACGACGCACGCCGGACACCGGGAGATCTGAGCAATATTTTTGTGCGCGGCAGCAATGATTCGATGATCCAGCTGCAGAATCTCGCGACCGTGACCGAGACAGTCGCCGCGAAAGAACTGAATCACTTCAACAAGTTGCGCGCTGCCACCGTATCCGCGGGCCTCGGTCCAGGCTACTCGATGGGCGAAGCCATTGAGTGGCTCGAAGGTGCACTCGAGGAAGTGGCACCCGAAGCCCTGTACGACCTTGGTGGCCAGTCACGTGAGTTCCGCGAATCGGCCTCGAGTGCCTTCATGCTCATGGCCCTGGCCCTGATGTTCATCTACCTCGTGCTGTCGGCACAGTTCGAGAGCTTCATCGATCCGTTGATCATTCTCGTCGCCGTACCGCTCGCGATGTTCGGTGCTTTCCTGTGCCTGGTTGCCATCAACGCGGGCAACGACATGGGATGGTGGCAGGTCGTCACCTCCTGGAACATCTACACGCAGATCGGGGCCGTGACCCTGGTGGGACTGATCTCGAAGCACGGCATCCTGATCGTCGAGTTCTCCAACCAGCTCCGCGAAAGCGGCATGGCGAAACGTGACGCTGTGCTCCAGGCCGCGAGTCAGCGCCTGCGTCCTATCCTGATGACAACGGGCGCAATGGTACTTGGCGCTGTGCCACTCGCGCTTGCCAGCGGTGCCGGTGCGGAAGCAAGGCACCAGATAGGCTGGGTCATCGTCGGCGGTATGAGCTTCGGGACGCTGTTTACGCTGTTCATCGTGCCGGTCGTGTACCTGCTGCTGGCGGGACGCCATGACGAGGGCATGCATGAAATTCCCAGGGACGTCGAAGCGACCTGAGTTCGCACCCGGCCAACTTGTATTACTTTTAATACAGGTTATACTGCAGACCCTATGAGCAGCCCTGCCTACCATCGACTTTACGTCTTGCTCTCGGAGCAAATACGGGACGGCGTGTATTTGCCGGACGACCGGCTGCCATCGGAAAACCAGCTTGCAGAGACCTACAGTTGCTCCCGCGTCACGGTGCGTCATGCCCTGAAACTGCTGTCACAGGACGGCCTTGTCGAAAAGCGCAAAGGCCACGGCACGATTGTGCGCCTGCCGTCACCCTACACTTCCGACCGCCTGCGTGGCCCTGTCAGTGAAATCGTCGCGAGCGGCATCCAGCTGCGCGCGCGAGAGTTGTTCTGGGGCGAGGTCATTCCCCCGCGACAAGAGGCCGATGCCCTGCAGCTCGATACCGGTGAATCCTGTCTGCGAGTCAGGCGAGTAAGGTACTTCGATGGAGAGCCTGTCTCCTACTCGTCGATCTATGTCCCGTCTCACGTCGGCGAGTTGCTCGCACATGACGAGGCCGGAGAAAAACTCATTCTCGAACTGCTCGAGGCGACACCATACAGGCCCGTAGACACCGAGCACACGCTGACGGCAACCGTCGCGGACGGCGACGTGGCGAAAGAACTCAGGCTTGCCGTTGGCTCCCCGGTCCTGCGCATGCGCGGCCTGGCACATGACGAACAAGGCGACCCGATCTATTTCCAGGAAAGCCTCTATCACTCAGCAAAATTCGAATATGCCGTGCGACTGACGCGGGGCGTGGCCACAAGTGCGCCCGAGTGGCGCCCGGCCGGTCCACGGCGACACTGAACAGATTCAAGGAGAAGCTCAATGTCTGAGGAACACCCAATCCGCGGCGTCTACGAGTCGTGCATAGGCGTACCGGACCTGTTCGAATCCACGCGTTTCTGGCAGAGCTTCGGCTACCGAATGGTTGCCCACGGCCACCTCGATGCAGCAAAGGTGAAGGCGCTCTATGGCGTCGACTCGGCACTGGAATCCGTGCAGCTGCGGCACAAGCAATGCGACCACAGCTATGTGCGCCTGATGCGCTGGGAGAAGCCGATCAATGCGGGGATCGGCATAACGAAGAACCTGCGCCAGGACGGCAACCGCTGGGGCGTCATGCTCACCCGCAGCATTTTCAATATCATGAACCACGCCGAAGATGCGGCTGCCCAGGGCCAGCCCTGGATCGTGACGCATCCACACTGGCTCCAGGTCTACGCCATGGAAAAAGGCGAGCCGTTCATCGATGCGCCAATCGGCGTCCGTGAAGGACTGATACTGCACCCGTTCTATCGCCTCGCGCTGTTCGAGCGTTACAACTATGAGAAACCGACTTATGGCGACATCGACGACAACAGCTTCCTGAAGACCAGCCAGTTCACACACCACGGCATTCTGATTCGCAATGATGACGCCGCGGTCCTGGACTTCTATCACGAGGTTCTCGGACTGCTGAAGCAGAAGGAACATTTGCTGGGTGGCAAGCCGACCTGCTCTTCGGGTAACAAGGAAGTCTACGACCTGGACGACACCGAGCAGTACTACATTCACGACTTTGACGACCCCCGCTCGTCGCTCGAGATTGCCGGGCATCTCTCGGGCCGTCTCAAGATCGTGCGCATGAAGGAAAGTTCTGAAATGCCCGACGTGCGGGAACAATCCAGGCCCGGTTGCCTCGGCATGACACTGCTGACCTACCAGGTGCGAGACATCGGCGACTACCGCAAGCGTGTCATCGAAGGCGGAGCAAGCAGGGTCACTGAAGTCGCCGACAACGAACTCGGCTCGCCCAGCTTTTCGTTCTACGCACCCGATGGCAATCCCTACGCACTGGTCGGCAATCTTTAATGCAGGGTGTCCGTGAAATCAGTTGCGAGGAACTTGCTGCAGCACTCGCAGACGACGCTACTCCGGAGTTGATCGACGTGCGTGAGCCACACGAGTTCGCGGTGGCAAGCATCGACGGCTCGAAGTGCGTGCCGCTGACCGAACTCGGTGCGGCATTGAACGATTTGTCATCCGAAGGCCTGGTCGTGTTCATTTGCGAGATAGGCGAACGCAGTCGCCAGGCCGCGTCGTTCGCGACCATGGTGGGCTTCCGCGAGGCCTTTTCGTTGCGCGGCGGTGTGAAAGCCTGGCAGGAAATGCAGACGTGATATCGAAATTTCGAGCACTGCTGCTCGTCGCCGTTGCCTGCGTAGCGAATTCGTCGGATGCTGAGTCGGACGACAACACACGCCTCGTGCATGACACACTGCGCACGACGTTCATCGTCAGCGACTACGACCGCGCCTACGCACTGTTCCACGACGTTCTGGGGTTGCCCATCGATCTCACCATGGATCTCGATGGTGAGGTGGTCAACGAACTCATGGGCCAGACCGGGCGCCCGATGCGAATTGCGATTTTCAACGTCGATGGCACGACCTCAGGACGCGTTGCCATTCTCGCCTACCTCGATGAGAAGAACACTGAAGCGGTGCACCGCGACAAGCTGGACCCCGGCGCTGCGGTCCTGGTCTTCGAAACAACCAACATTGACGAGATTAGCCAACGCGTGACGGCAGCCGGCTACCCGATTCTCGCCGGCCCCAGCGTGTTGTTTCCACAACCGCTCATGAAGACCCAGGCTCTCGAGATGATGTTCATCGGGCCTGACGGCATTGCCATCAACCTGATTCAGCGAGGAATTCCATTGGACTCTGAGCAATGAGCGAATCGTCGACCGCGGCACCTTACCCGCGCCGCGCCTACGGCTGGTACGTCGTCGCCCTCCTGATCGTGGCGTACATCGTCTCGTTCATTGACCGCGGCATCCTTGCGTTGATGATTGGCCCGATCAAGGCAGCCATGCAGCTCAGCGATGTCGAGATGAGCTGGTTGCTCGGCCCCGCATTTGGACTGTTCTACGCAACACTCGGCATCCCGATCGCGATTCTTGCCGACCGTTACAATCGCCGGAACATCATTGTCATCGGCGTCGCGTTCTGGTCGCTGGCAACCGCCGCCTGCGGGCTCGCCTGGTCGTTCGTCTCGTTGTTTTTCGCGCGCATGCTGGTCGGCGTAGGCGAAGCTACGCTGACACCCTCGGCTTACTCCATGATTCCCGATTACTTCCCGCGCAAGGCCGCACTTCGCGCGATCGGCCTGTACACCATTGGGCAATCGATAGGCGCAGGTCTCGCCTTCCTGCTGGGCGGACAGGTCGTATTGCTCGTCGGACGTGCAACGGGCGTTGAATGGCCCGTCGTCGGGCAGCTTGAGTCATGGCAGATGATTTTCATCATGCTCGGCATGGCGGGCATTGTTCTCGCGTTGCTCATGACAACGATACGCGAGCCGGTTCGACGAGGATTCGCGCAACAGGGCAAAAGCAGCCAGAAAGCGATTCCACTTGCCGATACGGTTCGATTTCTCAGCGGCCATTGGCGTGCGTTCGCCGCGTTGTTTATCGGCAACTCAGTCGTGACGACGATCGGTTATTCCTATTTCTGGCTGCCAACGATTTTCGAACGCACCTGGAGTGTGTCCGCTGCGCAGGCCGGCATTTACTACGGCGCAGTGCTTGCCATCGCGGGTCCAATTGCGGTTATCGGTGGTGCGCGACTGTCCGAAGTACTTTACGGTCGCGGCCGCTCCGAGGCGCCCTACTTTGTGTTCGCTCTGAGCATTCTCGGAACCCTGCCTTTCGCGGTGGCGTTGCCGCTGGCTGCTAACGCGACCCAGGCCGTCGTATTCCTCGTGCCTGTCATTTTCGGTCTGGCCATGGCTTCCGCCACGAGTTCGGCAGCCCTCGTCCACATTGCACCTGCGGAATACCGGGCGCAGATATCGGCCCTTTATCTGCTTGTCATCAGTCTCGTGGGACTGTTTCTCGGTCCACCACTGGTTGCCGCATTGACCGACTACTTCTTCAAAGACGAGAGCATGATTCGTTATTCGCTACTGATCGTTACCTGCGTGATCGGGCCGATCGGATTGCTCGCGCTGTCGCTCGGATACAAGCACTACCGGGCGTCGGCGATAGAGGCCGACTCATGGCATGAGGGCTAAAGCGACTTGAGATATGCGGCGATTGCCTGCCGGTCTTCCGGTGTCAGGTGGGCCATGTTTTCCTGCACCGCAACCATTGTGCCACCGACCGTATCGAACTCCGGCGTGAAGCCGCTCTCCAGGTAATACGCGATGTCCTTGTCGGACCAGGAACCAATGTTCTCACCCGTCGGCGTGATATCCGGAATTCGCCCTTCGCCCTCGAGGTTCGGCGCACCCGCCAGCCATTGATCCGTCTGCAGGCCGCCGAAACTGTCTCGCGCGGTATGGCATTCGCCACAATGTCCCAGACCCTCGACCAGTTGACGTCCGTGTTTGATCAACGGATCTGCCGCACCCGAAGTAGTCACCGGAGCCGGGTCGAGGTAAAGCCTCTTCCACGCACCTATGCCGCGGCGAATCGACCAGGGAAAGCCCAGCGAATGATCATCGGTACGGCCTGCGATCGCCGGCAGCGTATCGAGGTAGGCCTTGAGATGGATGAAATCGCTGGCGGGAGCTTTGGCGTACGACGTGTACGGAAAGGACGGATAGTAGTGGCGCCCACCCGGTGACACACCGCGCTGCATCGCGTTGACGAAGTCTGTCATCGACCAGTCGCCGATACCGTCTGCATGCGGCGAGATATTGGGCACGCGAAATACACCGTAAGGTGAAGGGAGTTCCATGCCACCGCCCAGGATGAGCTTGTCCTCACCCCTGGCGCGCTTGCCGTCGACCGGCGTTGCATGGCAGGACGCGCAACCGCCAGCCCAGAAGATGCGCTCGCCTGCGACCGGGTCCGGCGAGAGCTCTGGCAGGTCACTCACCGACAGCGTCGACGGCGCGGTAATCCACCACACCGCCACCACCGCGATAGCAAGTAATGCGACGACAACGCGGCGCATAGGGATGACCTCGATTGGGCGTTAGTCTGAGATTCTGTAGGTGTCGTGGCAGTCCTTGCACTTGCCGAAAGCAGCGCCGACTACCGGTTTGGCGTCTTCGAGCGTGGCGGGATTTGCCGCAATTGCAGCATCAACAGCCTCAGTCCACGCGGCAAGCGCGGCATCGAAGCCAGATCGGTCTTCCCAGATAGCTGGCGCCGCTTCGGTGTCTTCACCCGTTTCACTACCCTCGGGGAACAGGCCGCCAAACTCTGCAGCCGCGTCGGCCCAGGTCTGGAGCGACTCCATTGCCGCGGCATTGTCGTACTCGATCTCGCCCTTGAGCATGCCGCCCACGACTTTGGCAGCTTCGCCGACGCCTTCCATCAGCTCATGGCGTTCATGCTGCGGGGTATCACCGGCGACGGCCAATGATGCAAACGCCAACGAGATGGCAAGAAAGGTTGCTCTTAGGGTTGTTGCAGTAGACATGGTCTGTAGCTTTCCTTTAGCGGGTGCGATCGGGTCATAAGACATGGAAATCTACTACAAGTGTTCCGGTATTTCGATCTCCACGATGACTTCGTTGCGACGCAAGAACCATGGCGTGAACGGGCTGTTGTAGCGTGCCAGGTAGGGGCGGCCCGAAATAGCCACGCCGTTATCGTGCAGCGCTGCCAGGATCAACTCTTCATTCTTGCGGTAGTTCTTGCTGCTCCAGGTACCCGAATACTGTCGCACCGCGACAACCCTGGCCGGCTTTTCGACCAGTCGTACGCGTGGGTCGAGCGGTTTTGGCAGCGTATCCATGGAATACTTTGATTCCATTAAAAATGCGTAGGTGTAAGCCTTGCTCCCGTCGTCCGCGGCAGTAGACATAACGGGCGCCGTCATGTTCATGCGCTCCCCGTCACCGGCGCGCTGCGATGTAACAGGGGCGGTCATGGCCATCTTGGTGCCGGGTTGGTTCTTGCCGAAAATATAGCCAGCAAGAACCCTGAATGCATCGCCGCCGGCCTTGTTCATATCACCTTCTACATCGATTTCCGCAACGATAGACGGCGCGTACTGACGAATTTCGTAGTCGTCGGTCGTGCTCAGGATATCGAACGCAGGCTCTTCAATTGCCATTGCCGGCTGCACCGCAAAAAGGAAAACAAGAAAGGCTGAAAGTCGGTAAGCGTAATTCATATGCTGTGACCATGATAGGGGAGCGGAGTGATGCCAGAAGAGGACGGGTGGCACATTGACGCACCACCCGTCTTCGGGCCTATGAGCTCGGCAGGATGACGGTGTCGATCACGTGGATGACACCATTACTCGCACCGATGTCCGTCGCGATGACGTTGGCATTGTCGATACGCACACCGTTGTCGCCCACTTCAATCGAGACG
>Ga0224508_10004496_pt1 | contig 11357 bp, 11 predicted proteins | sample SF_Jan12_sed_USG_4_FD_170157 | JGI IMG/M metagenome (GOLD analysis project Ga0224508, IMG submission 170157) | Sediment microbial communities from San Francisco Bay, California, United States - SF_Jan12_sed_USGS_21 | ecosystem: Environmental > Aquatic > Marine > Sediment | place: USA...
CGGTGATCTGGTTACTTCAATCCATGCCGATCAAAAGGACGCATTCATCATTGGGACCCGAAAAGGAAAATTACTTAAGATCCCGGATATAGACAGTCCACCTCAAATTATTTACGGGGCCAATGAAGCCCACCGCGTTGAGGAATTGGATTTTGGTCATATCTATGAGATCTATACTACCACAGATAGTAAAAGCGATAAGGAAATGCTCTGGATAGGTTCAGAGACCGGACTCTGGTTGCTCCAGCAGCGGTTTTTTAAAACGGTTAAAAATTTACCTATGAACAATCCCATTGCCATTGCGCTTGGCAAAGAAGGGCAGGTCTGGGTGCCCATGAATTATCTCTACGAAATTAGCCCTGACAAGGACGACTTCAACGCCAGAGTAATCTATGATAATTTACAATCTAATGCTGTCGCCTACGACAAGGCAGGATTTACATGGGTGAGTACTGTGACCCCAAAGGTTGCCCTTTTAAAGTTCAATAAAGATCAGCTTGTCAAGCGATTTGATTTCCATGAGCGGGGAGAAGCCATTTTCAATCTCTTTGCAGATAGTAAAGGAAACATATGGTTCTGCCAGGCCCCATTGAACAAACCAATTGTCGGCATTGCACGGATAAATACAAGTGGGGAAATCAAATACTACGACAACACTAAAGGATTTTCCAGCAGGGTATTGGCGATCAAGGAAAGTTCACGAGGTGAGATCTATGCCGTAGGTATCGGTGAAGAAAGTTATTTGTACCGCTTTGATCCTGAGTTGGATCGCTTCGAAAACCTTAGCCCTCCTTTGCCATTTACGGCCATTCTGAATTTTGAAGCCCACGATCTGACCATTGATGATCGCGGTGTGGTCTGGCTTGCTACCACAGATGGCCTCCTCCGCTATGATTCTGAAAATATAAGTTTGATAAAAAATGACATATTAGGTCAGGAAGAGGTACGCGGCGTGACGCATTATTCCAACAATAATATTTGGATCGCTACTGCTACGAAAGGTTTAGTCTTTCACCAGGATAAAACCTCTACGGCTTTAGGCGAACTGGAAGGATTGCCAGCATCCATAAGCGCTTATAGATCTATCACTACTGATGCCCAGGGAAGGTTATGGGCCGGCACAGCAGAAGGTCTGGTCTATTCCCGAATTTCTGCTTCAACGCTCCCCTATTCTAATTCCCCTAGAATTAGAAATATTACGATTCACGGAGAAGCGTTTACCAAGGATTTTAACCAGGTATTTAGATTTCGTAGGGATCAAGAACCCCAATTCGAGTTTACTAATTTGTCTTTTCCGGCTAGAAATGTCCAGTATGAGTACAGAATTCTGTCTGAAGAAGATAGGGAGATCACATTGGAAGAACAGATTTGGGAAACCAATGGAACCAGTAATAGGCTAAAACTGGATCAAATGGAATTAGGTAATCACTTCCTGGAACTCCGGGCTAGACAACCCGGAGGCTTTCAGTGGAGTTTACCTTTGGAAATTAAGGTAGCCATTTTTCTACCTTGGTATTTACAATCCTGGGTCCTGTATGGTTCCTTTGGTCTATTACTTCTAATAATTGGGTACTACTTCCGATTTTTTGTACAGAAGCGTTTTAGGAGATTACAGAAAGTATTGAAATACTCAAATGAAAAACTTGCGGATAAAGAGGCGCAACTCCACCAAAAGATTCAGGAATTTGAGGTGCAAAAGGAAGAATTAGCCAATGCAAATTCCAATATTCAGACCCTTGAATTATTCATTAAGGAAATACCAAAAAAAGCCTCCTGGGATGATATAATCACTGCCATGAGCAAAGCCGTAAAACAATCTGATGATATTGATGCTTTTGAGATCGCATTCAAGGAAAAGAATGAGATCGTCCACAGAGGCTACTCTAACCAGGAAAGGAGTGGTTTCACTTTCAGGAGCAAACCTTTTAACCCAAAAGTCAGTTTAACCGCCTGGGCGATGACCAACAACGAGGAAGTTTTTATCAATGACTTTGATAAGGAGCATGGCATTTATATACAGGAAAAGGCAGCTTACCATTTTAACTCCTTAATGTTCATCCCTTTTACATTAGAGAACGATCAACCCGTCGTACTATGTGCCTATAGCCTAAAGAAGAATGATTTTGATTCTAACGATCTCATTATGTTTAGAATTTTAGCACAGTTTATCAGCTTTTCCATTCATCAAAAATTAAAGAAATAGCCATGAGGCAGCAGTTTTTTTACACGGTCTTCTCCTTGCTGGCGCTATGCTGGCAGCAAGTGGCTGCACAAGTAGACACACTTGTCGTAGGCATCTACCACAGCCCTCCGTTTGTGATACAAACCGATGACAATACTTTTGAGGGTTTGAGTATTGAGTTATGGGAAAATATTGCGGCCTCTTCTGATCTGAATTACCGTTACGAGGAATATACAGACATTATCAGTATTATAAAAAGATTAGAGTACCAGGAAATAGACCTCACTATTAATCCAATGGATGTGAATGACCTTAGAGTAGAAAAATTTGACATGACGCAGCCATTTTTCATCTCCAGTATTGGCGTTGCTATCCCTTACTTAAATCGCTCAACGATCAGCGTATTTGTCAGCAATATTTTTTCAATTGCATTTTTAAAGATCATTTTACTGCTCATCCTGGTGATCTTTATTTTTGGATTTTTTCTCTGGCTTGCCAACGCAATCACAACAAGTTCCAATTCCGTCCGGGTTTATTAGGCTTATTCGATGGACTTTGGTGGTCAGCTGTAACGATGACAACTGTAGGTTATGGCGATAAAGCGCCTAAGTCGAACTTAGGCAAGACCATTGCTATTATCTGGATGTTTACAGCTGTGATCATTATTTCCAGTTTTACGGCCGGCATCGCTTCCACACTCACCATCGGCAGTTTACAAACAGATATTAATACCGCCGAAGATATTCGTCTGGTGGAAAATGTATCCGCAGTAGGTGCTACGAGTAGCGAAATTTATTTACTCCAGGAAGATATCCCGATCAATCAAACTTTTGCATCCCCTATTCCTGCGCTCAGAAGCCTTGCTAAAAAGGAAAATGATGTGCTGATTTACGATCGGACCATCTTGCAATATTATATCAACAGGCTTGCTCTTAATGAGAAAGTAAACTTGTTGCCGATCACACTAAAAGAAAACTACCAGAGTTTTATGCTTCCAAAAAAGCATCCGGCTTTTGATCTGATCAATGTCGGTCTGATGAAGGAGATCCAGCAAAATAGCTGGGAAGACTTGCAAAGGAAGTATGATGTTAAGGGGAGATAGCCGCTAGTAGGTGTAACTAACCCACAAATAAAAAACAACTAAGTGATAAATGAATAAAGCGCAGTGGCATTCAACCACTGCGCTCTATTTACAGTTTGTTATAATACAAGCAATAATAGACTACGGTTGTTACTTTGCAGGCTTTGTTGTTGTGCTCATATCACGAACACAAATATATTTGCCGTCTCGCTTTTGGAAAAACGACATATAATTTCCATGCTCCACTTCTTCTCCATCAGGATTGAATTCCGTCCAGGAACCAATCTCAACCGCAGAATCTCCTTCTGCCCATAAATCGACAATTTTATATACGTTGTAATTTCCTGTAGTATCTTTTGCAATACCATCTGCTATATTAGCCCGGATAGCTGCCCTACCTGATCGCGGTTCTGTATTTCGGGAATAGCTTATGGCATCGTCGCTGTAATAGGCCGCTACAGCATCAGCGTCTTTAGCTTTTTCACCAGCTGCATAGGCATCCTCCATGGCTTGAATTTCAGCCGTTATTTGATCCATATCAAGGGCTGCTTTTTCTTCTACCGGGGAGCAGGCTGCAAAAACAGAAGTGGCAAGGGCAAATACTCCAATAATTCTAATTAATTTTCTCATAATAATGATGTTATGGTTATGGGTTGAAGATACAACTAATTAGAGGCCATAGTCCAATTATTTACTTTTACTTTATATTTTGAAAATGTTGGATAATGGCCCTTCAACCACCAATAGATTAAAGGCAAATTACCTTGGGTTACCACAACGATTTTTTATGATCCCCATCGGGTTTTAGTGGTGAATTAAAAGAAAGTAACGTAGTTGGTTAGTGAAAAATCAAACCCGCTCCTAGCCTCTCTCTCTCGAGGGGGAAAAGAATAATGAAATGGCTGATCGATGAACCTATTAAATCAACCAAATTGGAAGTTATTCAGTTAATTGATCAAATTGACCTTGAACTTGCTAATTATGTATAGATATGGTAAGGGGTAATGGCAGTGGGACCAACCTGAAGAAAAGGGTTGAAAATACAGCCCGGCCATGCGGACTTAGATTTTGTATCTTGATAATCCTCCAAAAGCCTTATTCGCAACAAAAATTATTGAACAATGAAAAAAATAAGCAAAAAGGACATCAACCCGGAAGTATTTGACCTCTATGATGCCTATGCACATAACAAACTTGATAGAAGGCAATTTATTGACAAGTTATCCCTCTATGCCATTGGGGGCCTTACAGTGCCTTCGCTCATGAGTTTCCTAATGCCCAACTATAAGGATACTATTTTGATAAAACAGGATGATCCGAGAATCAATTCTGAATATATCACCTACAACTCGCCCAAAGGAGGCGGAGAGATCCGCGGCCTTTTATCCCAACCCATTAATGCTGCTACCAAATTACCGGGCATTGTTGTAGTCCATGAAAACAGGGGACTAAATCCCTATATAGAAGACGTAGGCAGAAGAGCTGCATTGGAAGGCTTTATCTCCCTGGCACCTGATGCCTTGTGGCCATTAGGAGGCTATCCTGGAAACGATGATGAGGGCCGGACTATGCAACGAACAAGGGATCGGGGCGAAATGCTGGAAGATTTTATTGCGGCCTTTGATTACCTGAAATCCCATGAAGGCTGTAGCGGAAAAATTGGCGTAGTAGGGTTTTGTTTTGGCGGATGGATTTCTAATATGATGGCAACAAGACTCCCGGATCTGGGGGCTGCAGTACCTTTTTATGGGGGTCAGCCTTCTGCAGAAGAAACGGCCAATATAAAAGCCCCGCTCTTACTGCAATACGCTGGCCTTGATGAGCGTGTAAATGCCGGATGGCCAGACTATGAAAAGGTCTTAAAAGAAAATGGTATTGACTATACGGCGCATTTCTATCCAGATGTAAAACACGGTTTCCACAACAATTCTACACCCAGATTTGACAAAGAAGCAGCAGACCTGGCCTGGGAACGAACCATTGCCTTTTTTAAAGAAAATCTCAATTGAAAACGAAGGTGTATTCTAAACGGTAATGAAAATCAACACATTATATAGGCTATTAATTGCTTTGGTTGTTTTGCTGAATACAGCCTGTGAAACAAAGTCTGAAGTAACTGATACCACAGAGGCAACAGAATTCCCATATTTGGAATACACTATTGGACAGTTTCAAGAAGGATATACAAGTGGTCATTTTACCATCGAAGAAGTTGTACAGGCACACCTGGATCGCATCGATGCTATTGATGTAAATGGTCCTGCCGTAAATTCCATTATTCAGATCAATCCCGATGCGCTGGAAATTGCAAAATCTCTGGACCAGGAGATGCAGGAGGGACAGATCCGGGGGCCGCTGCATGGCATACCCATGGTATTAAAAGATAATATCGACACCCATGATAAGATGCCCACAACAGCAGGATCCAGGGCCATGGCGAACTCTTATCCGCTTAAAGACAGTTTTATCGCTCAAAAGTTACGCGAGGCCGGGGCCGTCATTCTTGGAAAAGCTAACCTCAGTGAATGGGCCAATTTCAGAGGTCGGATGTCTACCAGTGGCTGGAGTGGATTAGGAGGCCAGACAAATAATCCATATGTGCTGGACCGGAATCCCTGCGGTTCCAGCTCAGGTTCTGCCGCAGCTGTATCAGCCAATCTTACATTGCTTGCTATCGGAACAGAAACCAATGGTTCTATTGTATGCCCTTCTACCGCTAATGGCGTTGTTGGGATCAAGCCTACGGTCGGGCTCCTATCGCGCTCCGGGATCATCCCCATCTCCTTTACCCAGGATACGCCTGGACCCATGGCGCGAACAGTTCGTGATGCAGCAATTTGTTTGGGAACAATGACAGGAATTGATTCAACAGATTCTAAAACCCTGGCAAGCGAGGGTAAATTTTTAAAAGACTATACCCAATTTCTGAAGGAAGACGGACTTAAAGGAAAACGGATCGGATTTTTTAAAGGTCCTATCGGACGTAATTACAAAGTAGACACCTTGATGTACCAGGCTGTTGAATTGATCAAAAGTAAAGGGGCAGAGATCGTGGAGATCGACAAGATAACTGAACCAAATGTGGGCAGGAACTCCTTTGAGATCATGTTGTATGAATACAAGGACGGTTTGAATACATATTTCCAATCGCTCGGAGCTGATACACCGATCAGGAATGTGGCGGAATTGATCGAATTCAACAAAAGAGATTCCATAGAATTAGAACATTTTGGTCAGCAATATCTGGAAATGGCTCAGGAAAAAGGGGACCTCTCTTCCCCTGAATACAAGGAAGCGCTGGCTACTATGTTAAAAGGGAGCAGAGAAGAAGGGATCGATCGGGTAATGTCTGCCCACGACCTGGACGCCATAATCGCGCCCACAGGATCCCCTGCCTGGAAAACAGATTGGGTGAACGGGGACAGCTTCCATTTAGGTAGCTCCTCCCCTGCTGCTCGAGCCGGATACCCGAATATTACAGTACCTATGGGCTTTATTGGGGAATTACCCGTCGGGATCTCCTTTTTTGGAAAAGCCTGGAGTGAACCGGTCTTGATCGAAATAGCCTATGCTTACGAGCGTGCAACACAGTATCGCAGGGCACCAAAATTTCTTTTACGCGAAGAGTAAAATTTGTATGGAGTATACCCCTACCTATTAATAATACCTCCCTGGCGACTGCCTTACATGCCTTAAACATTCTTCCTGATTATTTGGCTGTACTGATTTATATCATAGGTACTTTCTGCAGTCTTTTATACTTTGATTTCTTGTAGTAGCGTAATAAATTTTAAATCTAACGTCATGAGAAATCATTTAACCCTCTTACTTCTTTTCATGAGCCCAGTGATCTTTGCCCAAACAATGGATGTTGCAGGCGATTATTATTTAAAATGGGAATGTGACAGCCATCAAATTGAATATAAATTGTCTCTCCAGGAAGAAGGCAGCTATGAATTGAATACGTATACGACGGAACGCAGCAGTGCTTCCGAAGTGGTACAGCAACAAGAAGAAGGAACTTGGCTAAGTGAGGGCGATGTGCTCACTTTCTCTTCCAAATCAGCAAAGGATTTTGATGAGGAATACACTGTAAACCTGAATGGTTCCATCGCCAGGCTAATGCCTAAAACACTTTCTGAAACTGATGAAGGAAAGACAGAAACCGTACTGATCTTTGATACCTCAAAAATATACTGTATTGAAGGCTTGGAATTTGTTAAGTTATCACGCCAGTAAATGAAAATTGAAAAACTAGTAAAGGAGCTCTCTGAAATACTCGCTGAAATTACGGCCAGCGAGGATGTCATAAATTCACTCACTCAAAAGGTGCATCCCGATTACAAAGCGAGTGCTAAGAATTTAATACGCTACCTGATCTTACGTTCGTACGACCTTCGGAAATATCATAATTCCTTGTCCGACCTGGGAGTGTCCTCGCTCCGGTCCGGAGAAGGGTATGTTTATAGCGACCTGAGCAATGTTATCCGGAATTTAAACCTCATCAAAGGCACTCCTTTTGAATTATATTCCGATGTGGAGAGCATTGGGTACACTGAAAGCAGAAAATTACTCAAGAAACACTCCTACCGCCTTTTCAGCAAAACTAAAAAGGAAAAATTTACGGAGATCATGGTAACGTTGCCTGATGAGGCAGCAGAGAATAGAAGCCTCCTAAAGAAAATGGTAAAAGCGGGGATGCAGATAGCCAGGATAAATTTAGGAAAAGGAGATCCGGATCTATGGAAGAAAATGGTAAAATTGATCAGGGAGGTCAGTGATGAAACAGGAAAACGAATTAAGATCTACATGGATCTGGCAGGGCCCAAGATCAGGACATCACCCATCGAAATAATAGATAGCAATGGAGAAAAAAAGAATGCCATAGCTATCAAAAAAGGCGACCATATCATCCTGGCAAAATCCAACGGAAGAGAGTTGGATCCCGTCGATAAACAGGAAGAGTTGCCGTATAAAACAGTGAAGATAGGCGTAACCCTGGAGGAATTGATTGATGATGCTAAGATTGGAGATGCCGTCTACTTTGATGACGGAACGATACAGGCAAAAGTGATCGCAAAGCAAACAGATGACCTTGAATTGGTGATCCATGAAAGTTATAAATCAAAAATTGGCTCACTTAAAGGGATCAACGTACCCAATACACGACTTTCCCTGCCTGCTTTGACAGAAAAAGACAAACAAAATCTCGCCTTCGTCTGTGCAAATGCAGACATCGTGGGCTATTCCTTTGTCAGAACCGGTTCCGATGTCAAAAAATTATATCAGGAACTGGACAAATACGAGGCTCAGGAATTAGGTGTTGTTTTTAAAATAGAAACAAGAGACGCTTTTGAAAATCTGCCGGACATTATCCTGGAAGGCATGCGCCGCAACAAGATCGGGATAATGATCGCTCGGGGCGACTTGGCGGTTGAAGTAGGATTTGAAAGGATCTCAGAAGTACAAAACCAGATCCTTTGGATATGTGAAGCAGCACATATCCCGGTGATCTGGGCAACCCAGGTCCTGGAAAACCTCGCAAAAAAAGGCATACCTACCCGAGCTGAGATCAGTGATGCAGCTTTGTCTGTCAAGGCAGAATGTGTCATGCTCAATAAAGGCCCAAAGATCATCCTTGCCATAAAAGTGCTGAAGAACATTCTAAAGCGCATGCAAAAGCACTCTTTTAAAAAGAAAAATGAATTGCGGCCATTACATGTCGCTCAGGGCTACATAAGGAAAACATTTTCAGAAAGCGAAGCGAAGGTTATGCCACATTAATACGTATTGCCAGCCACTGATTAATATCATAGATGTTTACCCTTGCTTTTAGTATTATTTCTCTTTAACAAAGTAATAAGAAGCCAGATGGAAACACCACAAAGCAAAACACAGGAAACCAAAAAGGTATTTAGGGAATGTGGTGCCTGTTCGCACACTTTCGCCCATATTCTTAACCGGGAATTCGGACACCCCGATGTGCTCGCCGAAGTTGCCTTAAATCCTTTGGCAGGAGGCATAATGAACCAAGGTCAGCAATGCGGTATGATCTGGGGAGCTGCTTTGGCTGTTGGGGCCGAATCATACCGCAGACACAAGGTTAAAGATCTGGCTGTTGCCGTTGCTGTGACGGCAACACAGCACCTGGTAGAGTCCTTTGAAAATAGATCTGACACCGTTAATTGTAAAGAAATTCTTGGGTATAGTTTGAGTAATGTTATAGGCATAGTACGCTTGATGCTTACTACAACTATCCAGGGAATGGAAAACAGTAAATGCATGAATCTTGCGGAAGATTGGGCGCCTGAAGCAATACAATCAGGTAAAGAAGGCTTAGAGGAACATATTGAACTAACACAAAAACCCGTCAGCTGCGCTTCTGAAGTAGTCAGAAGAATGGGCGGTAGTGAAGAAGAGCAATTGATGGTCTCCGGATTTGCAGGCGGACTAGGGTTAAGCGGTCATGGATGTGGCGCACTAAGTGCAGCTATTTGGATGAAAACCTTGAATTGGTGCAGGGAAAACCCCGGTAAATTACCGCCTTACAACAAAAACAAAGTCACGGAGAATGTCCTTAACAGCTTTAAAGAACTGAACGGTTCAGAAATGAGCTGTCAAAAGATCACAGGGAAGCAATTCGAAACTATAAATGAGCATGCTGAATATATTAACAATGGAGGATGTGAAGACCTCATCGAGGCCCTGGCCAAATCTTGATCCGTTGTTTGTAATCACTATTAATGCTATGCCACTTCTATCTTAGCTTCGATCTCATGCACCCATTGGACAATGGGCTCAATGCTACTTTTGTCCATAAAGTCAAAACCTTTGGACTCTTGCCTTCCTGCCTCCCGGTCGGGGTTAAAGAAACCTGCGATCTGAAGCATAGTCCCGTCAAATAAAGTAAGCTCTTCCGGGATCTGACGCCCCATCAAATTCACGAAATACATTTTGGAAATAGCTTCTTGCGGTAAACTTTTCGATATCCAGTTATCCAGCTTCTTCCCTGCAGCAGACCCGGATACAGAATAGAACAAAATAGGCTTCTGCCTAATTTCAGTCCAATGCTTTTTTAGCCACTTGCGTATAGAAAGCCTAAAGTAGATAATCGGACTTCCAAGGACCAGGAAATCATAGTTAGACGGATCTTCATTCCCGTCAATTGCATCAAAAACAGGCAGACCGGTCGCCTCAGCGGTCCAGCTGGCATATTGTGCCGTACTGCCATATTTGCTCGAGTAAAAAATAGCGCCTTTCATGGTATTTCGTGTTGTGGTTCTTTTAAAGGTATTATGCAATTGACAGATGCGAAATGATATCTGTCACCTTTGGACATCAGGGGTTACATGCAATCCACAATATTTCGTAATTTGTAGACTTCCCCCCATAATAACACCTGCAGTCAACAGTCAACATATACTAATGAAAGAACTAAAAAGACCTTTGGATCGCCGGAATTTTATCAAAAATCCTCTCTTGCCGCATTAGGATCATGAAGACTATTGGCTGCATGAATGTATTAACTTATTAGCATGAATATAGAAACCCTCAAACAAAAGGGATATGCCCTTTCCATCATTGTATATCCTTTGATGCTCTTTATTGGATTTGTCACCCATCCCAATTTATTGGCAATGGAACCACTCCATACTGTAGAGCAACTTGTAAGCAGGTTTCATAATAATCCCATGTATCACATTGGTCATTTGATCGTCACTTTTGCTGTTCCCGTGATCATCATTTATTTCATCGGCACTATGAATGTATTACAAGGGAAAGGTAAAAAATATGGGTTTTGGGGTTGCGTACTGGGTGTATTTGGCGCATTTATTTTAGCCGTGGATAAAGGGGCTCTTTGCTTGACCATGTCGGCTTTTGACACCCTGCCTGAAGAACAATTTGCGAATTTCACCCCTTATTTAGAAGTCATTGTTTCTAAAAAAGGATTCCTCTTCATCGTGTGGTTGCTATTTGCACTGATCATTGGCGGCATTCTTCAGGCAATTGGACTGATGAAAGAAAAGCGCATACAGAAATGGCAGGGCGTTTTAATTATTATCGGACTATTATTACTTGCCAATCCCGATATTG
>Ga0224508_10004497_pt1 | contig 11357 bp, 5 predicted proteins | sample SF_Jan12_sed_USG_4_FD_170157 | JGI IMG/M metagenome (GOLD analysis project Ga0224508, IMG submission 170157) | Sediment microbial communities from San Francisco Bay, California, United States - SF_Jan12_sed_USGS_21 | ecosystem: Environmental > Aquatic > Marine > Sediment | place: USA: California...
TAATGAGATGGCTCTTTTGCTGATATTGACGGCGGAGTCCAGGTAACTTGCATGTTGTTCCCCCCATTTTCCTTTTTGGGCATAGGCATCTCCCAAACCAGCCATAGCACTACTATATTCCGGATCTATTTCCAGAGCAGTGGAAAATAACTCAATGGCCTTATCATTATCTTCTTTCGTGTACCTACGATAGTGCTGCCGACCCTTCAGATAATGATCGTAGGCGGTATAATCCTTAGTTCTTTCCTTGAGCTTTTCTCGATGATCTGCAATTGTCAAATTTTTCCGTAGGTGTTTAGCAATATCTTCTGCCACCTGACTCTGAACGGCAAATATGCTCGTCAGCTCTTCATCATAGGTTTTAGCCCAAAGGTGATCATCATTTATCGCGTCAATCAATTGAGCTGTAATTCGTACCTGATTTCCATCTCGTCGAACGCTGCCTTCCAGCAAATGGTTCACTCCCAATTCTCTGGCGATGCGACGGGTATCTTTATCCGTATCCTTGTATTGCATAATTGAGGTGCGGGAGGTTACCGATAAACCATGAATCTTAGACAGAAGAGTCAGAATATCCTCAGTCATTCCGTCACTGAAGTAGTCATTTTCATCGGAAGAACTCATATTCGTAAAAGGCAACACCGCAATTGAAATTTCTTGGTCATCCGGTGCTGATCCAAATGAGGATGGACGATTCTGCCACTGACTGAAAGCAAAAATTGCAACCAATAAAAAAGTCGCTACGCCAGCCCAGCGATAAAGCCTTCTCTTTATCCGCCTTTTTTCCATAGACATGTAACGTTGGATCGCTTCCGATTTCTCGGCAGCAGATGCTACATTGGCTTTCTGAGTTAGCTCCTTTATAAAAGCAATTTCCGAAGCATTAGGATGGAGAATTCCCTTAGCGTGTACCGCATAAAGACCTACTTCACGATTGATGTTTTTGAATTGAAAGGTCCCAAGTGACTTTGCCTTTAAAGAGGAATGATTTTTTATCTCATCATACACTTTGTCCGAGATAAATATGCCTCCAGGGTTACAGACGGGCTCAATCCTCGCTGCTACATTAACTCCATGTCCATAAACCTCGGTATCATCATAATGGATATCTCCCAGATGTATTCCGATGCGAACTGGTACTTGAGGATCTATGTGCAAGGACCGTTGCATGCATACTGCGCACTCCACTGCAGCAACCGCACTTTCAAATACGCTTAGAGTTCCATCTCCGAAATACTGGATAATTTTGCCTTGATGTCGAGCTGTGCAGTCTTGGAAAATTTGCTTATGCCGCTTTCTTAAATCGCGACCAAGATCCTCGTTTTTTTGCATTGTCGCTGAGTAACCGACAATATCAGTAAACATGATAGCTGCAAGTTTTCGGCGTCCTTCTTCAGCCATTTTCCAGAGTTTGATGCCAAAATTAGATAATTTAACGCCTGAGACAGTAGTATATTACTAATTAACGTATTCTTAAGTAATATGGGTTTTGTCTAACAAAATGTCTCGCCAAGACAAACTTACCTATGGACAAGCATCGTCCATCTTCAAGAATTTAAGATAGGAAACCGTATTTAGCCAAATATATTCGAGCCCAAATCTTTCCATACTTGTTGAGGAGGTTATTTCAACCAGATCCGGGTTTCAATTCCATGGTAATTACTGCCCTTTATTAATTGGATTTATTCAGTGTGATTATTTGATAGAGCTAGACTCAAAGAGTATCCCTGTCAATTCCAGAAGCCATTGCAAGGCGAACAAAGTGCAACTCAACTCTTCTTTTCTTTATTTTCAAACATGGCTAAGACCAGTTGGCTGACAGGACAGCGAGTGATCGGGATCATCCTCATATGGAATCTGCTCAGACTGTTGCTGGTTCCCACAATGGGCCTAATGCCCCAGGATGCCTATTACTTTCTGTATGCTGAGCATCCTGACCTCAGCTATTTTGATCACCCACCCATGGTAGCATATATGCTTTATATCAGTAAGGTTATTTTTGGGAAGCATGCGTTTGCCATCAAGCTCGTGGATTTTGCGATCACTGCCGCTACCCAGGTTGCCTTTTATGAGCTTGCCACGAAATTCTTGTCCAGCTCGCGATCAAGAGGAGCTGCTCTGGTCTTTTCTACTACCGTGCTGGTGTCAATCCTGTCCATCATAACTACCCCTGATGTTCCACTGATGCTTTTTTGGACTCTTACTTTGCTATGCCTGTATGAAGCAATTTTCAAGGACAGGACACCATTTTGGCTATTGGCCGGATTGACTATGGGCCTGGCCTTTGATAGCAAATACACGGCTGTTTTCTTACCTATCGGGCTTCTCAGCTATCTATTGATTTCCAGCACTCATCGTAAGTATTTGGCTACCATCTGGCCTTACTTGTCTGTGTCGCTGATGTTGATTTGTACATTGCCGGTCATCATCTGGAATATAGAAAATGACTTTGCTTCATTCCTTTTTCAAGCCAACCGGTCGGAAGCGATAACGAGATTCTCGATTCATCCGGAGTTCTTCCTCGGTGTTCTTGGCCATCAGGCGTTTATTTTGATACCTGTTGTTTTTGTTTTACTCATTATTTATCTGATAGGTTTGGTTCAGAAATTAAGGCGCAAACAATGGGCAGTATTTTCACCTCACCAAGTTTTTCTTCTGTCCTTTTTTTTACCCTTATGGAGTGGGTTTCTCCTGATTTCATGGGTTTATTGGGTCAAGATAAATTGGCAAATGCCCGCCTATATTACCGGCATCATCCTCGTGGCAGGAATGTTAAAGACTCAGCACATAAAATGGCACCTCATCCTCTCAGCACTGATCCATATTGCCCTTTTAGTGCAAATCCTTTTTTATCCGGTCATAATACGCAGCGATGACACATGGATAGGGTGGGAAGAACTGGCGACTCAAGTGCAAGCGAGGCAGGAAAATTATCCGAATAGCTTTTTATTCAGCGGAGACAACTACAAAACGAGTGCCCAGCTAAACTTTCATTTGGACAAAAGAGTATATGCCAGGAACGTTGTGGGTGAACCGGCCTTGCAATTTGACTACCTGGAGGACAATCTAAATCACCTAAATGGCATGGATGCCCTCTTTATTGATTCGCAAAACCAATTCAAGGAGCTCAACAAGAGTGGCAATTTGCCTGAGTGGGCGCCATTATATTTTAGCTCCGTTGAGGAGTTAAATCCAATCATTGTTTACAAAGGATCGCGTCCGATCAGAAAATATTTGGTCTATTTTTGCTCACAATACAAAGCATTGCCATGACCAGGAAAATCAGTTTAGAATACGCATTGGCCTTACTTCTTGTCATCAGTGCTTGTCAGGTAAGCAAAGTGGAGTCAACAAGTGCTGAGTACTTGAACGAAATTCGACAGTGGCATCACCAACGAATAGAAAGGTTGAAGGCACCTGATGGATGGCTTTCCCTGGTTGGCCTTTATTGGATCAGACAAGGTGAACAAACCTTTGGTTCTGCCAACGACCGTGACATCCGGTTTCCAATCAATGCCCCTGCAAATATTGGTACCATTGCTTTGGCCGGGGACTCGGTGATGATGCAGGTAGTTGATGATTTGCCCGTGACTATCGACAACGAAATAGTATCGAACCAACTCATATATAAAACCGGCATAGAAGCGCCACTCTTGGGCCTGGATGATCTCACCTGGCACATTATGAAAAGGGGCGACCGTTATGCGCTGAGACTGAAAGATCAATCCAGTCCTTTGATTGCGGCTATGGACAGCATTCCTCGATATCCGATTTCAAGTGAATGGAAAATACGGGCTAAATTTAGTCCTGCCGATTCGGCGGATACGATTCTATTGGATGATGTACAAGGCATGAAGCGTCCATACCAGCCTGCAGGGTCATTGCGATTTCAAGTCGATAGCAAATCCTATGAGGTGACTGTTCTGAACAGTGGCGAAGAACGGTACTTTCTCATTTTTGGCGATGAGACTAATGGTGTGGAAACCTATGGTGGAGGTCGATATTTATATCCAAATATGGCTGACAAAGACGGTATGACTTACATTGACTTCAATAAGGCCTTCAATCCCCCCTGTGCCTTTACCGATTTCGCAACTTGCCTCCTACCACCTCCTCAAAACAAGATTCCAGTTTTGGTCGAAGCCGGCGAAATGAACTACGGGGATCACTGACCAGTTCCTTTTAAGACGACAGAAGAAATGGGGGCACATTGGCCCTTTATTCAAAATGTGTATTTTCAATCAGCACCACCTTAGTCCTATATGAAGAAACTTGAACGAAGTCTTTCCCTGATCTATGTTGTAGCAATAGCTATTGCTGGCATGCTGGGTAGTGGACTGTTCGTTCTCCCAGGACTGGCAGCTGCTAAAACGGGACCATCGATTTGGCTTGCGTACCTACTTGCTGGCTTTTGTGTATTGCCGGCAGCAATTTCTCAAGCAGAACTTGCAACAGCTATGCCTACTTCTGGGGGAGCTTATGTATATATAGAGAGGGCGTTTGGCCCAATTCTAGGTACGATTTCAGGACTCGGCCTCTGGTTTTCTCTTCTGTTGAAGAGCTCATTTGCCTTAGTAGGATTTGGAGCATATTTGCTCATTTTGGCTGACGTTCCACTCAAGCTAACCGCCCTGCTTTTTCTTGGCTTGATTATGCTGCTCAACATCGTTGGGGTCAGGAAAGTAGGCACGGTGCAATTGGTGATCATTTCCGTAAGTATTGCCAGCCTGGTGCCTCTGATGCTAGCTGGTATCGTCACACTAGATTATGATTTACTTTCGCCAGCGATCACACATGGAAATAATGGACTTATTACTGCCGTGGCATTTGTGTTTGTGTCTTATGCAGGTATAACAAAAGTTGCAGCGATTGCAGGAGAGATTAAGAATCCCAATCGAAACCTTCCATTGGCAATGGTGTTGGCTCTACTTATCGTGACGGCAATATATGCATCGATTACGTTCGTACTGGTAGGAAATATACCAGTTTCCTCCCTTGAAGACGACATACGTCCGATATACACACTAGCACATCATCTGGGTGGCGAAAGTATCGGTCTATTTGCAGCTGTGATTGGAGTTTTAACCTTAATTTCTGGTGCAAACTCCGGTGTCCTGGCTGCCTCACGCTTTCCTTTTGCTATGAGTCACGATCGTCTCGTTCCACCTTTTATGGCCAAGGTTCATCAAAAATATCTGACTCCGATTACTACAATTTTTCTGACTTGTGCCTTGATGGCACTTGTCATTATTTTTCTTGACGTGGAAGGAATAGCCAAGCTTGCCAGTGCCTTTCTTGTTGCCATGTTCATCCTGGTAAACGCTTGCGTGGTCATTCTCAGGGAGACGGCTGTCCAGTGGTATACACCTCCATATAAGTCACCTCTTTATCCCTGGTTACAACTTTTTGGCATTGTCTCGGGTGTCGTTCTCCTTCGATATCTTGGTCTTCTTCCAAATCTGGCTATTCTGCTGATCGTTGGAGTGGGTATCATTGTATTTCTAATCTACGGTCGCAAGCAGTCACAGCGTAGTGGAGTGTTGAAAGTCTACGGTCATCGCCCAGCGCTCTACCTTCTGTACCAACGGCAGAAATCTGCCCAATCAGCACCATTCATTTCAGATCCAAGAGCAGGCAGCCTGGATGCGGCGTTAGATGATGCCCAGGTAGTGGTACCTCTGCTGGGGGATGAACGTTCCCCGGAAATGGTCGTGGAGATGGGAGCAGCTCTGGCTGGAGGCCAGAAAGTCCAGGTGTTACATCTGACGGAAGTACCGGATATAACGATGCTCGATGCTTTATTAGAAGATGATCTAGTAGTGTCCTCTCTCAATCGACGTATTGGGGCAATGGCTGAAGAACGCGAAGTAGATGTCGATTTTGATGCCGCGGTAAGCCACGATTTGGTCAAAACCATCTACAGTGTGAGTGACCATACACACTGTCAGTGGATGGTGATGAGTTGGGATGGTCGTGCCCGTGCTGGTATTTTGGTGAACAATCCCGTCGGCTGGCTCGTAAGTCATGTTAACAGCCATTTTGCACTCTATAAGGATCAAGGTGTTCGCTATATCCGGAAGATATTAGTAGGGATGCGACCGGGAAGGGATGATGCTGAGTTTGTCGGGGTAGCTGATCGCATTGCGACATTTCACGGAGCCAGTCTAACTTTTATTAGAGTTTGCTCATTAGATATCGACAAATCTTCATTACAAACTTTGTTAGAAACCTCGAATGAACTAGTGAAAGGATGTAATTCTCCTTGGGAAGTGCGTATCGTCCAGTCAGACGACCCGTTGGAAGCTCTGAAAGATGCCAGCGCAGGATTTGATCTTTTGATAACAGGAACTCCTCGGGTCGACAATTGGTTACGCATACTCATCGGATCACGTGATCGCTTTGCGGAACTTGCCAGCTGCTCTGTGCTCCGAGTTACCCTCCATAATCATGAGAAGGTTGAATATAAAAAGGTCCGCGCTATCTAGTAGAGCGGACCCGGCTTTTAAACACATCAAACCCTAAAAAATATATCGCAGTCCAAATTTCGCTTGCCAGCGTGTGTTAAGACTAAAATCGTCTGCAAAAGTCTGTGTAAGACTCGGATCAAATGAATACGTCGGAACACCGGCATCATTGACTGTCACGGCAATCGGTTGCGTATTCTGCGGTAATTGCTTTACGCCCCAGCTGGAGCTGATTAAGTTGCCAAAATTCAAAATATCAATACTGAACTGGATCGTGTTTGTACTATTACCTGCATCGAATTCAAAATCTTGGAGTATCCTAAGATCCCATTGAGAATACCAAGGAGCCAAGATTTCGTACTTCTCGGCATACGAACCCCGGTTTTCGACAAGGTAGTCATCCTGCTCTATATAATTCCTAAACGCTTCGCGCTGTTGATCTGACACGAAGTTCATTTGATCCAATTCACTGTCTGTGGGTATATAGATCAGGTCATTGAGGAAAGAACCATCGCCATTGATATCACCAGAATAGGTGTAGCTAAAACGAAAATCAGCTACATTATCATTTTGAGTGGTTCCACCCTGAGCATACTGAAAAAAGGTGGAAACTGTGGTTTTCCAACTTCCTCCATAAGTAAAGGATTTGTATGCCGCACCAAGGATTCGATGTTTCGTACCATACAAAGAGGGGGAAGCGACTGCCTCATTCACATGACCTAATGCAGGATTGCGATCAAAAGCATCACTAGAGATCTCAGCCTCTATCGAACTAGCATCCTCTGCTTTCAGATAGTTGTAGCCGAGCATCACATACAGTCCATTGGCAAAATTGCGCTGAATCTGCAAACTGGCATTAAAGCTATAACCGATATCGGTGTTTGTGAAAATGTATGAGTTTACCGGTAAGGGGAAACCAAGACCTTCAAACACGGCTCGATCTTCAAAGGCGTAGATCGCCCGGTTGTCTACACCTTGCAATCGTCCAGTAGGAGGTTTGATCCCATAGTTTCGAACCATAGAGGCATTAACATCCTTGGAATACATGAGGTCAATCGTGCCGATCCATCCCGATGTAAACTGATGGTCATAACCAAAGTTGGTACGCCATACTTGGGGAAATTTATAATCTCGCCTCGTATAATTATAGAAAAACCAATTGGGATTGGCTACATGATTACCCAGCCAGACAAAAGGCAACCGGCCCGAAAAAAGCCCTGTGCCTCCCCGGATTTGGGAGGTCTGATCACCCTTTACATCATAATTAAATCCTAGTCTTGGCGAAAAGAGTGTGGTATTCTCCGGTAGTTCGGTGTGGACAAATTGCTGCGGATTGCCATCCTCGTCAAACCAGGTAATTTCAGGTGCATAGCAGCACTGTCTATCCAAGTTCTCCTGAATCTTTTCATCCGTATCTAAGTAAAGTGGCTTATCTACACGTAGTCCGATGGTTAGGTTTAGTTTCGGGGTTGCCTGCCATTCATCTTGTGCATAAAATGCCAATTGGCCAACATTCGTTTCCGCTAAGGCCCAACCTTCGCCATTCACACCCCCGTCACCTCCGTTCTTTGAAAATGTCTCTTCCGCACCGGATACTACTCCGTCAAGTGCTCCTGAATTTACACTATCTATGAAAGCAGCCACACTAAGATAGTCCGGTCCAAATGTTCCTCCATAAGCATCCAGGTTGAATGAATTGTCAAAATCAAATCGTTCAAGACTTCCGCCAATTGTAAAGGTATGATCACCAGCGTAGATACTAAGGTTGTTTGTGAGTTGAAATACATCCTGATTTAATCGATTGTGAATGGAAAAGGGCTCGTGACCACCCACGATGTACCGGATGCCTTCCTTTGCAATGTTGATTACAGGGAACGGATCAGAAAAGGCATCACGCTTATCGCGAAATGCTGTATAACCAATCTGCAATTTATTGGAAACGGTGTTGCTAAAAAGCGCTCTCCACTCCATAATACCGGAGTGGATGACATTTTGAATCTGGTACCCTGAATTTTCAAATTGTAGCGTTGTAAAATCCGGCCCTCTCCTTCCGATCGCAGATGGATGCGCCGGCTTGTCTTTTATGGCGTCCAGGAAATTGTAGGTGGCGTTGACAGAATGTTTACGATTAACTGACCAGTCCAATTTAAACAGACCTTTGGTACTATTAGTTTCGTGTATATATCCCTCGTATGGACCGGTTTCATAGCCAAACCGCTGTTGCAATATATTTGATACGGCATCCAGATCAGAACTACTGACTCGAGCTACGTTTTCACCTGATCTACCGCTACCACTGGCAATAAAAGTAGAACCTAAATCCTCCCGGCTATCAACTTCTGCATTAGCGAAGAAAAATAAAGTATTGCGGATGATGGGACCACCTAGTGTAAAGCCAAATTGTGTCTGTGTAAGGTCAGGCACAACAATATCCTGTCCACTCACTTTGTTGCCGGTGAAGTTTTCATCCCGGTAAAATCCGAATACAGATCCCGAGAATTGGTTAGTGCCAGATTTCGTCACAGCATTGACTGTTGCGCCTGTAAATCCTGCCTGTGTGACATCGTAGGGCGCTAGAGAAACGGTGACTTGATCAATCGCATCCAACGAAATGGGTTGAGCATCCGTTTGGCCTCCGGGAGTAGCTGCATCCAGTCCAAAAGGATTATTAAAGATAGATCCGTCTAATGAGAAGTTGTTGAACTGATCATTTCTGCCGGCAAAGCTATTACCATCGGCTGCAGGTGTCAGCCGGTAAAAATCAGCGGTAGATCGACTGATGGTAGGGAGTTTTTCTAGCTGAGAAGAAGTGACATTGGTCTCTGCTCCCGTACGTTCACGGCTCATGATAGGGTTTCGACCTGATGTAATGACCACCTGCTGTAATGTGGTGGATGACTCCTTCAGCACTGGTGCAACCCGTAGATTTTGGCCTAATTGCAGGTAGATCTCCTCCTCTTTTTGACCCTCATATCCAATATAGGTATACTCCAATATGTAGGGACCACCTACCCTCAGATTAGGTAGATCAAATCTACCGTCCTCCCTGGTTGTGGTTCCGAAGGTTGTTCCAGAGGGTGTGTGGGTAGCAACAATCGTGGCCCCGATCAACGGCTCACCGTTTTCAGTCGTGATGCTACCTGTAATACTTGACGTGGTAACTTGTCCCAAAACCGAATGAAAGCCCAAAACGACCACTGTAAAAAGTAGAAGTCTAAAGCATTTCATCGTAGTGCACTTTTAGTAGTTCTGCTGAAGTTAATTCATATCAGCGTCTCAAACATATCTTACTATGCCTTTTTTGGTGGTTTTTTTCCACATTATGCGGATTAACTCCAAGCAGGTACTTGGAAGTCTGTAGAAAAATCGTTCTCTCCTCCTCGTCTTTGTCACATTGGACTGGATGATTCGTAGGTAGGTAATTTGGGAAGCTTTCTTTGCGGCTATCAAAACCAAAAAGAGCCAGCCCAATGGGCTGGCTCATAGCTCAATTCGTATTTAAGTCAATGACTGATTAAAAATTTCTTCGCTCGGACGTATTTCCCGGATCTCACAATCAGCTGGTAGAATCCAGATCGGTATGCTGATACGGGGATTGAAATCATTTCCCCATTTACATGAGACTGCCTGACGACTGCCTTACCTGTGAAATCCACCACATGTAACTCTGATTCCTGCCCGCTAGGCCAATCGCGTAGGTCCACCAGGAGTTCACTTGAGGCAGGATTGGGGAATACCTCCACCTTGAAAGGTACTAAATCAGAACTCTCCACCTGAGACTCCGATACTGACCTGTTAACATTCACAACATTAGCTACGCCGATGAGTGAACTTGTAGAAAAGAAATGCCAGGGTGAGTGATCACTGGACTCTCCTCCACAAATTGATTCCACTTTGAACTGGTAATGTCCACCAGGAATCAAACCGCTCACCCTAATCTGCGCGTCTGTGGTTTGCACTTCGAGATTGAAAGGTGTAGTGTTTTCGTTATCCTCAACCTCGACTTCATATCCGCTGGCACCTTCGACAGGGCTCCAGGAGAGTGTGGCTGCGTCGAATGATATATCCAGCACTTCCAGACCATCAGGTATTGCACATGCCGCAGGATTCCCCGGACCACCGCCCGCTCCATTCTTTGAGGTAGAGAAAAAGAAAAGAGGAGAGTGATCACTGGATGAAGTATCACAAACTGACTTAGCTTTGAACTTGTAATTGCCCCCAGCAACCAGTCCTGAGACCATCAATTCCGGGCTCACAGTGATTAGCTGCAAATCGAAGAACTGTGTATTTTCAGCATCTTCTACTTCCACCTCATAGCTATCCGCACCTGATACCGTGGTCCACGACAACATTGCACTAGTGTCTGTAATATTATGGGCCGCCAGACCTGAAGGTATACCGCATGAACCACTGGAGCTTCCACCACCAGTGCCTCCCTCAGTGGCAGAACTAAAGAACATCAAAGGACTGTGATCACTTGAGTCATTGCCACAAACTGCCTTCACTTTGAATTTGTATTGACCACCGGCAGTCAGTCCTCCAACCATGATCGAAGTGCTTTCGGTATTTATGTTGAGTACAAAAGGAGGAGTATTATCTCCATCCTCAACCTCAACCTCATAACCAGTCACTCCTTCAACAGCATTCCAACTTAAAACAGCACTCGTGGGTGTAATATCACTGACCAGTAGACCATCTGGGATCGTGCTACAGATTCCTCCTCCAGTTCCTCCTCCAGGATTGCCTCCTCCCGTACCGGTTCCTCCTATGGTACTAAAGAAAACCCAGGGTGAATGATCTGATGAGTTACTACTGCAAATCGATTTGACTTTAAACTTATATTGACCTCCGGCGCTCAGTCCCTCGATAGTGACGGAAGTACCAGCTGTATTC
>Ga0224508_10004498_pt1 | contig 11356 bp, 9 predicted proteins | sample SF_Jan12_sed_USG_4_FD_170157 | JGI IMG/M metagenome (GOLD analysis project Ga0224508, IMG submission 170157) | Sediment microbial communities from San Francisco Bay, California, United States - SF_Jan12_sed_USGS_21 | ecosystem: Environmental > Aquatic > Marine > Sediment | place: USA: California...
GTTTTGCTGAGCCTGATCCCATTTGCGATACTCTTCACGCTCAAAGAATTGTAAGCGAACCGCTCCCCTATTGCGTTTGTGCTGGTTCTGCTCAACCTCTCGGTACACTTCTGTAAGCATCCCGGAATCCTCAGGAAGGTCCTTGGTATTAAGCAGGAACTTATGGGCAATGCTGAAAAAAGTATTGTTAAAATGGATCACCGACTGAGCACTTCTCCAATTGGTTTGCAGAGTTTTCTCTTCCAGTTGATCCCGATAAAGTGCCAGCTCGTCTGCTGCCTGGTGCAATAACAAGTTAAGATCACCACCACGCCATCGGTAGATAGATTGCTTTACATCGCCGACCAGTAGCACATGGTTTTGATTGTCCAGACTATGGGTGACCAATGGCTTTAAGTTGTCCCATTGATAGGCTGAGGTATCCTGAAATTCATCGATGAGTACATGGTGGTAATAACTGCCCAGCTTTTCGAATAGGAAGGGAGCCTCACGATCGGCTATTATCTCCTTTAACAAAAATCCATTATGAGATAACAACATCAAATTATTCTGCTGACGATAGGCCTTCAGCTGTTCGTTCAGGGCATCTAGGAGCCCATAACTATAGATGTGCCGCTGCAGGTGACAAGCGCTAACATACTCTTGATAATGAGTCTGGTGATAGTGGTAGATCTCCTTAGTAACCCGGTCCAGGCCATTAGCTACCGCCGATTTTATCTGGTCTGCTTTTAAAGCCCCGCTTTTATACCAGTCGTCATAGCCGCATGCCAGGTCCACAAAACGCTTTCTCAGTTCAAATTGACCCTTGAAAAATTTATAAAATGTATTTACAGTGCCACTTCCTTTAAATTTAAAATCATATGTCTTTAAGCCCTGATCGCCGATGATCTTCAGGGCTTCACTGGCCCGATCGCGTTGGTAGCCTTGGTAACTGTTCCGGGTGTTTTGAAGTTGCTGCTCCAACTCCCTTAAAGAGGCCATGTTTACTTTTTGGGGGTCTATCTGGCTGAATCCTTTGTGGAATTTCTCCTTGAATAGTTCCTTCCCAAACTCAATGAGGTTGTAATCCAACTGCCAACCTTTATCCTGTTCGATCCGATTGAAGGCAAAGTCCTTCACCCATTCCTTCAACTCAGGGGTGTGGTGTAACTGCGAATAAAGATTCTGTAGGGCCTCCTGCATAGCGGTATCGTCGTCCACATCGATCTCGTAATTCAGATTGAGGCGTAATTCGCGGGCCAGGGATCTAACCAACTGACTAAAAAAATGATCGATGGTACTTATGGCAAACCGCGAATAGTTATGCAGAATATTGTCCAGGACTTTGGTGGCGCGGGATTTAATGTCCAGCTTTTGGGGAAAGTGTGCAAACTCCTGATCGATTTGCTTCTGCATATCAGTCGGGCGGCCGGCAGCCATGTCCCTTAGCTGTTCCAGTATGCGCTTCTTCATCTCCTCGGTGGCCTTATTGGTAAAGGTGATGGCCAACACATGCTGAAAATCAGCGGGATTACGCAGTACGATCTTCAAATACTCTTTTACCAGGGTAAAGGTCTTACCTGAACCTGCTGAGGAACGATAAATGGTAAAATTCTTGAAGGAAGTAACCGCCTGGTCCTCAAAAATCGTGAGTTGCCCCATTGAAACGGAGTGGAAAAATCAAATTAATAACACCGTTATAAACTTAATCAAAGTGGTCATTAGTCACACCCTAAGCAATCAATTATTTGGTGAAGCTTTTTTCAATCCCGAGATGTCTATATCCGATACCCCGCCGGACACCACAAATTTCATAATCTCGGTACTGGAAAAGTTCAAGGGGATGACCTGGTCTTTGGGTACCAGGATTAGATTTCCGGACACATTATAACTATGGGGAAAATACACGCCCACATAACCCGGCGATCCCAGGAAGTCCACATTCTCCTGGGTGACGAACCCCACGCGCTTCATGGCCCCATCACTGAGCAAACTAACGATGACCGGTTGATCAAATTTCTTATGATCCCCAACAAATGCAGACACCAGATCCCTAAGTGAGGTGTAAATGATCCTCACCAGAGGTAAGCGCATCATCACATTTTCGAAGAATTTAATAATGGGCTGTGCCAGGAAGGTTGAACCCAGGTACCCGAAAATAGTAATTGATCCCAGAATAATAAGCAAGCCCAAACCCGGAATAGTAAAGGGAATAAGTCCATCCAGCCAGCGTATGGATATTACAATGATATAAAGGGTAAGCGCCAGGGGTACTACCAGCAATAGGCCTCGCAGAAAATATTTAGGAAATAATTGAAGATTCATAGCAGAGTAATTGAAGATGTTTTAAAGAAATATACTGAAACCTGTACTATCAGAACACATCATCCTAAAAAAACAAATCCCGGGATAGCAGTCCCGGGATGAATATTTATCAGAGTTCAGTTGATCTCAAATAGCTATTCCGATAAATGACTGGAAAGCCAATCCCATCAAACCGGTAATGAGCATGGTAATGCCCAGTCCTTTTAAGCCATCTGGCACATTGCTATACTTGAGTCTTTCCCGGATGGCAGCTAATGCTATAATAGCCAGGAACCAGCCTATTCCGGAGGAAAAGCCATATACCGTAGATTCCACCAGATTAAGGTCTTTCTGAACCATAAACAAGGAGGAACCCAGAATGGCACAGTTCACTGCGATCAGGGGCAGGAAAATACCAAGTGATCCATACAATGCCGGTGATACTTTTTCTATGATCATCTCCACCAACTGCACCATAGCAGCAATTATAGCAATGAACATTATGAACTGCAGGAAACTGAGGTCTACATCGGCGTAGCCAGCCCCCAGCCAGCTAAGGGCACCTTCCTTCAGTACAAATTCTTTTATCAGCCAGTTGGCCGGAACGGTTATGGTCAGCACAAATATTACCGCAAAACCTAAACCTACGGCAGTGGAGACCTTTTTGGAAACCGCCAAATAGGAGCACATCCCTAAGAAATAGGCGAAGACCATATTTTCTACAAAAATTGATCGAACACCGAGACTTAATAATTCCATAATGTGATATATTAATGTTCTACGTAACCAGTTTTAGTTCTTTGAATCCAGATGATGATTCCCAGGATCATAAAAGCTCCGATTGGAGTTACCATCAAGCCATTATTGGGAAAATTGGATATTCCGATGGCTTCGAAAACCTCAAATCCGAACAGGGATCCGAAACCGAATAATTCCCGGAAAAAAGCTACCGCTAGTATAATCCAAGCATAGCCAAATCCACTTCCGAATCCATCCAGGATAGAATCCCAGGCCTTATTACCCATGGCAAAGGCTTCCAGGCGACCCATGATGATACAGTTGGTAATGATTAAACCAACATAAACCGAAAGCACTTTATACATATCGTAGTAATAGGCTTTAAGAACCTCATTAACCAGTGTCACCAGAGTGGCAATAATCGCTAATTGTACGATGATCCGCACCCGGTTGGGGATCAGGTTTCTGAATACAGAAATGATCAAATTGGAAAAAACGATCACGAATAGTACCGCGATAGACATTACCATGGTAGGTTCCATTTTAAGGGTAATGGCCAGCGCAGAACATATGCCCAGTACCTGCACGGTAATGGGATTGTCATCATTTAAGGGATCTGAAATGAACTTACGTCGTCGTTTCGACATCAAGCCTTCACTTTTCTCCTTCTTAACTATCGGTTGTTCTAAAGTTTCCGTACTCATATCAAACGCCTATGATGAAATTTTCTTTAAATAGTTCTCGTAGTAGCTCAGATAATCTTTGATCATGTTATTGACTCCTCGGGCGGTGATAGTGGCTCCGGCCAACCCATCCACACTGTGCACTCCTAAGGATTCGGGAGGGTTGCCCTCGCCTTTTAACATGCTGACCGAGATCAATTGTCCGGCCTGATCGTATAATTGCTTCTCCACGAATCGGGATTGAATATCTTTTTCTGAAATTCGCGCGCCCAGCCCGGGTGTTTCTCCCCGGTGATCGAAGACTACCCCTTTAATAGTGTTAAGGTCCTTATCTAAGGCCAGATATCCCCAGATCACATCCCATAGGCCGTTACCATATATCGGCAAGATGTAAGCATCGATTTCTCCGTTATCCCCTTTGAATTGAAATACGGGATAAAGGCGCTCCTCTGGATCCAGTTTAAAATTCTTCTCTATGGACACGTTCTCAGCTATCAGGGGCACACCTTCGGAATCGTTTTCAACGCGGGTGCCTTGGTGATCTACCACCAGTGATTCGATGCGATCACCATAAATACCCAGGACATCATCCCCTTTTTGGATGTCCATAACCGCCCTGAGTATACTCTTTTTGGTATCCAGTTCTACTTGGATCTGCTGACGTTCCGCCAATCCCACCGAAGTAAGGGAAAGCAGTCCCCCTAGTATTATGGTGGTAATAATGGAGAATATGATGATATAGGTATTAGATTGTCGCACGTTTCAACCTCCTTTTCTTATTTGCTTGTACTACATAGAAATCAATCAGAGGAGCAAAGACGTTCATCAGTAAAACTGCCAGCATTATCCCCTCCGGATAGGCTGGATTCACTACTCTGATAAGCACCGTCAGTACTCCAATTAAGAATCCGTAGATCCATTTCCCTCTTTCAGTATGGGCGGCGGTAACAGGATCGGTTGCCATAAATACCGCGCCAAATGCCAGTCCGCCTATCACTAAATGATAGTGTGGGGGCATTTCCATAAAGGCATTGAGTCCAAAGAGGTTAAACAAGTATCCCATAAACAAGGCCCCTCCGAAAACACTGAATATGATCTTCCAACTGCCCACCTCAGTGACGATGAGGATAGCAGCGCCGATCAAGGCCATCAAAACGGAGGTCTCCCCCACTGAACCGGGGATAGCCCCCAGGAATAAGTTCTTAAAGTCATAAAGATTGGCATACCAGCTATCACCCATAGCAGCCACCACCGTATGTGTGCCCTCTACAGAAGCATTGTATGCTACAGCCAGAGAAGTGGCTCCGGAATATCCTTCTACAGGGGTAGCATCTCCCAGATAGGTCCATACATTCTCCCCCGACATTTGGGCGGGATAGGCGAAATAGAGGAAGGCCCTGGCAGTCATGGCGATGTTCAGTACATTCATACCGGTGCCGCCGAAAGCTTCTTTGGCAATTACTACCGCGAAGATTGTTCCCAGGGCAATTTGCCACAGAGGCGTAGTGGGTGGCAGTACTAGCGGTATCAACATACCCGTTACTAAAAACCCCTCATTGATGGGGTGTTTACGGATGATACCAAAAATAACCTCCACCAGGCCCCCGGCTCCATAAGATACCAAAAGCATAGGAAGCACTACGTAAACTCCTACCCATAGCTTTTGCCCCAAACTGGCTACTTCACCGGTAGCAATGAAGTGTTGATGGCCCACATTCCACATTCCGTAGATCAGACAAGGGATCATCGCAATCACCACCGTCATCATCAGGCGCTTCAGGTCAACAGCATCTCTGATTTGTGCTCCCTTAGAGTCCGTTGTATGATCGGGGGTGAACATGAAAGTTTCACCTGCCTCGAATAGGTAGTAGAACTTTTCAAAACGCCCTCCTTTTTGGAACATAGGGCGTTGCTTATCCAGTATATCTTTTACAAACTTCATTATTAGCTATGTATCATTAGATCGATACCCTGACGCAATATTGATTGAATATTATGTTTGGACACATCCACGAATTCGCAAAGCGCCAGATCCTCCTCTACCACTTCATAAATACCCAGAGTCTCCATGTCATCGTAATCTTCCGCCATGATAGCCTTGATCAAATGTGTGGGCAGAATGTCCATGGGAGTTACTCTTTCAAAAACGCCGGTCTGCACAAAGGCACGCTCCTCACCGCAGGTGTTGGTGTCCAGGTCGTACTCTTTGTTGCGATTCATAAATGACATAAGGCCAAGAGCTCTATGGAAGCTCAACTTGCTACTGGTAGGCTTCAGCCATCCTAAAAATTCGTGATAGTCGCCCTCTGTAATTACGGTTATTAAATGATGGTAGAAACCTAGATAACCGGTAGAGGCAATCCGCTCACCGGTCAGCACATTTCCGGATATAAAACGCACATTCTCATGTTGCAGATTATCTTTGATGAATTTATCGATACAAGCGCCATCATAGGTACGATAATATCGGGGCTCCTTTACAGAAGAACCGGCCACAGCAAAGATCTTGGAGGCATCATAAACGCCTTCCAGAAACAGTTTGCCGATTTGCACCACAGCGTAGGGGCTCAGGGTCCAGGCAACTTCACCCTTGTTGATAGGGTCCAAATGGTGTATTTGAACGCCCACGTTTCCAGACGGATGTGGTCCGGAGAACTTATTAATCTCCACCCCACGCACGGCACTAAAAAGCGGGCTTACCTCGGCGTCCGAATCTACATTGAGATGTACTTTGCCGGGGGTTAATTTCTTGATCAGGTCCAGTCCCGTTTGGAAATACTGGTCCTGCCCTTTGAGGATAAAATCCAAATCGGGAGCCAATGGATGAGAGTCAAAAGCCGAAATAAAAATGGCTTTAGGAGAATCCTGAGGATTGGCAATTATGCCGTAGGGGCGCTGAATGAACTTAGGCCAAATACCGCAAGTTACCAACTGCTTTAATATTTGGTCCTTACTTATATTGTTTATCTCGGAGATGGTATACTTGTCAAAAGGTTGATATTGGATCTGCTTATCGGCCAATATCCTTATTTCTAAAAGCCTTCTTTTCTCACCTCTCTTTATCTCTACTACTTCTCCACTAACCGGAGCGGTATAAAGTACATCGGGCTTTGTCTTATCAAATAACAATGGGGATCCCGCTTTGACATTATCACCTTCGGATACCAGTAACTTCGGGCGTTCCATGCCCAGAAAATCTGAGGGTTTAAGAGCAAAAGTTTCGGGATGGACAGAATCAACAATTTCCTTCTTGGCAGCACCTACTAATTTTATGTTGAATCCCTTTTTAAGCTTTACGAATTTCGACATGTTGGAAGCTTTCCTTAGACACGCATTAAGGATTAAATCGTGGCAAAAATAATAAAAATTTAGTGAATATTAACTGTAAATAATTTTATTAAAAAATAAATAAACCCCTGGGATCAGGGGTTTTCAATTTCTATACAGGCACCTCATTTTGATCCAGATTTTTAATGTGCTCCGCCACTCTTTCCATTAACCACATAGGTGTAGAAGTTGCCCCACAAATCCCCACACTGTCATCCCGCAGAAACCACTGAGGATCGATGGCCAACTCGTTCTCCACAAAATAGCTTCGGCTGTTATTTTCTTTACAAACTCCGTACAAGGCCTTCCCATTAGAGCTTTTGCGACCACTGACGAAGACTATCACGTCGTGCTGGTGGGAAAAATTCGTCAATTGAGGTTCACGATTAGAGACTTGCCGGCAAATGCTGTCGTTTGCTTTAAAATCAAGCACTTCCATTGTGCCGTTAGCGGCTTTAATCCTTTCTTCTATCATTTGCTTTAATTGATAGAAGCCTTTTGTACTTTTCGTAGTTTGGCTGAAAAGTGTTATGGGGCGCTTAAAGTCTATCTGGTCTAGATCTTTTTCCTCCATGACCACGATAGCCTCCTTATTGGTCTGGCCGGTCAACCCGATCACTTCGGCATGACCCTTTTTGCCGTATAACACGATTTGACCGTCCTTATTTTTCACTTGATCATAGGCATGCTTAACGCGGTTTTGAAGTTTTAACACTACCGGACATGATGCATCCACCAATTCAATATTATTGTCGAGGGCCAATTGATAAGTTTCCGGTGGCTCCCCATGAGCACGGATCAACACTTTGCAATCATTCAATTGCTTTAGCTCTTCCCTGTTGATTATACGCAGCCCTTTTTGATTGAGACGAGCCACTTCCATATCGTTATGGACAATATCTCCCAGGCAATAGAGTACATTTTCGTCCTCCATTTCGTCTTCAGCCATTTGTATGGCAAACTCCACTCCGAAACAATAACCTGAATTTTGGTCTATCTGCACCTTCATATCATATAAACTTCAAGGAGATGTTTTATGTTTAAGATCTTCGGTAATCATAACACCGGTAGCTAAATTCAACACCTCCTCCACCTGCTCGCCAATAGTCAAATGAGTAGTGTCTATGAGGTGGGCGTCGGGTGCCTGGGTCAATGGCCCCACCTCTCTGGTAGTGTCCAGGCGGTCCCGTTTGCTCAAATTTTCCTTTATAGTGTCGAAGTTAACCAACTGGTCTCTTTCCAGCAACTCTATCTGTCGTCGTGCTGCACGAACTTTCAGGTCGGCTGTCATAAAGATCTTTAACTCGGCATCCGGGAATACCACGGTACCGATATCCCGGCCATCCATAACCACTCCTTTTCTCTTACCCATCTTGCGTTGTTGCGCCACCATGGCGGTCCTGACTTGGGGAATGGCGCTGACCTCACTTACTTTTTGTGTAACATACATCTCCCGAATGTTTTTTGAAACATTAATTCCATTCAGGAACATGTCGCAGTCATTTGATTCGGGTCGCGTAATGAATGCTAACTCAATCTTTTCAAGGGCTTGCTCAATCTGCTTAGGATTGGTAAGATTTATGTAATGTTTAACAAAGTACAGGGTAACAGCCCGGTACATGGCACCTGAGTCTATATATACATATTCCAAAGCTTTAGCTACAAACTTTGCGGTGGTGCTTTTACCACAACCCGAATAACCGTCTATGGCAATTACGATCTTTTCCATGACCCTGGGATTGAAAAGCTTTTTAACAATCTTTCTGAGGACAAGGGATTGGCTTTCCTTTCTTGATGGTCTTTTGATTGGACTTGCATGCCCCCATTCCTATAGCAAATACGGATAGTATTAGTATCCATCGGGTGATCTGTTTCATACTGTTTATCTAAACTACGTTATAAATTTACGAAAAATGTACCGCCTCTTATATGTTGTGAGCCACAAAATCTTAGCTTTAAGCCATGGAGTATGTTGAGCTGAGCGGTAAAATTGTCGATCTTTTTAACCAAACTATCCAACCCGGAGTGATCGAGATTGAAAATGAGCGCATCCGGAGGGTCCGACATACTCCCAATGTGCCTGATCTTTACATTACCCCTGGATTTATTGATGCTCATGTTCACATTGAAAGTTCCATGTTAGTTCCTTCGGAGTTTGCCCGTCTGGCGGTAGTTCATGGCACGGTAGCTACTGTCTCAGATCCTCATGAGATTGCCAACGTATTAGGGATTGAAGGGGTGCGATTTATGATTGAAAACAGCAAAAAAGTCAACTTCAAATGCTTTTTTGGTGCCCCTTCATGCGTGCCGGCTACACCTTTCGAAACTGCTGGAGCAGTTATTGAAGCCCGTGATATGGAGGCATTAATTAACGACCCCGACATTCATTACCTGGCGGAAATGATGAACTGGCCAGGGGTATTGCATGAAGATCCCGAGGTAATGGCTAAGATCCAATTGGCTCATGGGGCCGGCAAACCAGTTGATGGTCACGCTCCCGGATTGATGGGTGATCGGGCAGCAGCTTATATCCGGGCGGGGATCACCACCGACCACGAATGCTTTACCCGGGAAGAGGCCTTGGATAAGTTGACGCATGGAATGAAGGTGATTATCCGGGAAGGCAGCGCCGCTAAGAACTTTGATGCCCTGATAGGGTTGTTGCCCGAATACCGCGATCAGGTGATGTTTTGTTCTGATGACAAACACCCCGATAACCTGGTGGAAGGGCATATAAACCAGCTCTTACAACGAGGGGTCAGCGCTGGAATTGATCCCCTGGTACTACTTCAAGCAGCATGCAAAAATCCCGTTGATCACTATGGATTAAACGTAGGCCTGTTGAGACCCGGCGATCCGGCCGACTTGGTGGTCCTGAAGGATTTGCAAGCCTTTGAGGCGTTACAAACCTATATTAACGGCTACTTGGTGGCCTCTCAGGGAAAATCCCATATTGAATCTGTGGCGGTAGGGGCTTTGAACAAATTCGAAACTTCGCTAAAATCATCGGAGGAGTTCAAGGTCCAGGCTTCAGGGGAAGAAATTAAGGTGATGATTGCAGAAGATGGACAGCTCATCACTAAAGCCCAAATCCACAAAGCTAAGATCGAGGACGGCCAGGCGGTGAGCGATATTCAACGGGATCTTTTAAAGATCACCGTAGTTAATCGCTACCAGCAAGCAAAACCTGCCATGGGTTTTGTACGGAATTTCGGGCTGAAAAAAGGAGCCATTGCATCTTCGGTCGCTCATGATTCCCACAATATCATTGCCGTGGGGGTCGACGACACCGCACTGTGCCGTGCGGTAAATGCTGTAATCAACTGTGGCGGGGGGGTGGCGGCAGTAACCGACGATCAAGAGATGGTTTTACCTTTGCCGGTCGCCGGTTTGATGTCCACCAATGACGGCTATGAGGTCGCCAATGCCTATACCGAGATCGATCGATTTGCGAAATCCCTGGGAAGCGACTTGGAAGCTCCCTTTATGACACTGTCCTTTATGGCTCTTTTGGTGATACCCGAGTTAAAACTGAGCGATAAAGGGTTATTTGATGGATTGAAGTTTCAGTTCACTGAGCTCTTTCCGGACAGCTAACCGCCAATATTATTTTCGTAGCTCATCTGGAAGCCAATTTTCTGACCGCGGACCGCTGCCATATTTTCCTTCAGTTTCTGATGTAACGAAATGTTACGAATATCCGGATACCTTGGCCCGATAAGGTCGATATCGATGGATGCAGCCATGGCCTTCTCGATGATTAGACGCAACCAGTCCTTATTCAAAACATTATTGTCAATATCCTGAAAAAGGAAATTCATCTGTCCTACCCCCTCCAGGAAAAAGTGATTCTCATTATTGACCAGCACCCGGGCAATCAAATATCCTGGGTCCTCCAGTCGATTGTACTTAATGGAATCGGACAGGAAGTTGTAGATAGTAATATGACCAAAATACTTGCGTTCATCCTCGGCTTGCACATAGGCACTTTGCATAACGGGAAAGTCCTTGTCGAAAGTGATCACGTTTGATTGCATGTAAAATACCAGAGCATCGCCGCCAAATTTGATACTAAACTCAAATTCTCCCAGCTCTTCAAATTCGACCTTTACGGAGGTATCAATATTGGCCATCATCCCGTCTAGGGTTTCGGCGATGTTCTTTGCCTCATGCCTCATTTTGTCAAATACCTCCTTTAAGTTGCGGTAAACCCGTTGTTTAAGGCAGGCCTTATTCTTTAATTGATCGAATATGTAATTTAGGGCATCTTGTTCCAGATCCATAAGGTAAATGATTTGGTCCTTGGGCAAGATAATGAAATGACC
>Ga0224508_10004499_pt1 | contig 11355 bp, 7 predicted proteins | sample SF_Jan12_sed_USG_4_FD_170157 | JGI IMG/M metagenome (GOLD analysis project Ga0224508, IMG submission 170157) | Sediment microbial communities from San Francisco Bay, California, United States - SF_Jan12_sed_USGS_21 | ecosystem: Environmental > Aquatic > Marine > Sediment | place: USA: California...
ATCAAGTGGATAGAGAAAATCGAACGCGGACGGCTCTTCGCACGCAGCTACCACCGCTTCGGCGAGATCGGTCGCACCGTCTCCTCCTTCGGCCCAGTGATTGGACACGACTGCATTGCTCGCACCAGCGGCCATGGCCCCCTTGCAAACGAGGTCGATCTCAGCATCCGTGTCGGTGTGGAACGCATTCACAGCCACCACGACCGAGACGCCGTACTTGCGTGCATTACGGATGTGCGCTTCGAGATTGACCAGGCCCGCTTCGAGAAGTCCGAGGTTCTCCTCGGTATACGCACCGTCGAGGGGTCTCCCGGCAACGACGCGGGGGCCACCACCATGTGTCTTGAGCGCCCGCACCGTTGCCACCATTACGACGCAGTCCGGTGTGAGCCCGGAGACCCGACACTTGATATCGAAGAACTTCTCCATGCCCATATCTGCGCCAAAACCGGACTCGGTCACCACGTAGTCGCCGAGCTGCAGAGCGACACGGTCTGCAAGGATCGACGAGTTCCCGTGGGCGATGTTGGCGAACGGGCCGGCATGCACAAAAGCCAGCTGGCCCTCGATCGTCTGCATGATGGTTGGGTGCAGGGTGTCCTTCAGAAGCACGGTGACGGCACCGGCCAGGCTCAGATCCTCGAGCGTCACCGGTTCGCCATTCTTGTTGGACCCGACCACAACCCGGGCGCATCGCTGGCGGAGGTCACGAAGCGCCGAGGCGTAGTCGTCGCCATCGGCAAGAGCCAGGATGGCCATGAGCTCGCTGGCGACGGTGATGTCGAAACCCGACTCGCGAGGCACGCCGTCGAGCGAGCCGCCAAGACCGACTACGACGTTGCGCAGCGCCCGGTCGTTGACGTCGAGGACACGTCGCCACGCAACTCGGTGCGGATCGAGGTCGATCCTCGGGAGACCGATCGCTTCGAGCTGGGCATCGCTTCTGCGGCTCTCGTGATACATGCGGGCATCGATGGCCGCCGCTACGAGGTTGTGGGCGACACCGATGGCGTGGATGTCGCCGGTGAGGTGCAGGTTGAACTCCTCCATCGGGACGACCTGGCTGTAACCGCCACCGGCGGCGCCACCTTTGATCCCAAACGTCGGCCCCATCGAGGGCTGGCGGATGGCGGCAATTGGCTGCTTGCCGATCTTGCCGAGACCTTGGACAAGACCGATCGTTGTCGTCGTCTTGCCCTCACCGAGCGGGGTTGGGGTGATCGCGGTCACGTCGACGTATTTGCCCCGCGGGCCGTCGAGCCGCTTGAGCACGTCGAGGTGGACCTTTGCTTGGGTCTCACCGTATGAAATGAGGTCGTCGCCGGCGAGACCGTACTCCCGTGCAATGTCGGCGATCGGCGAAATGTCGGCAGCCTGTGCGATCTCGAGATCAGATGGAACGGACACTGTGCGACTCCTGTGATTGGCCCCTGCAGCGGTCTCGGGATGCTAGCGATTCGCCGTGCTGCGATGCGGCACGAGACCGCATCGTGGCACAGCGTTCGATTGGGCGCTGGATCCGCGTCGCATGACCGGTATCGGGTAGCAGGGCGGCCCAGCTCCCGACTGCCGCCGGACGTCGGTGTTGTCGAATCGCCGGCCCCGAAGGGCCGGGCGAAAGCGGCGCACGATACTCGGTGGACGCTCGCTGACGGCTCGCTCTGCAGATGACGGGTGTACGGGGCCGTGTCCACTCGCTAGCGCTCGGTGGGTGCGTTGGTGGTTCAACGGTCGGCCGCAACGCGTCCGATCTCACTCTGGCAGCTGGTACCTGTGCTGCGCATCGAGCTGGTTGAGATCGAGGTGGTTGCGCATTCTTCGAGCGGACATTGTGCGACTCCTGTGCATGGTGACAAGGCGGCACAGTTGACTGAGCTAGCCTTTCCGCGACCCGAGTCACAGGAGAGAAGATGACCGACGATCGAGGTCCCGGCGATCCCGGAGGCGGCGACTCCGGCCCCCCACCCAACGACGGCAGTGCTGCTGCACCACCGCCGAGTGGCAATTCGAGCCGTCCCTGGCTCATTGGGGGCGGGGTGATCGTGATCCTGGCAATCGTGGCAATCGTGCTCGTCAACAGCGGTGACGACGACGACACCGCGACCACTACCACGGTGGCTGCAGCGACAGCGACCAGCACGACCGCAACCGAAACCACGACCACGGCAGCCGAAACGACGACGACAGCGGCAGCCGAAACCACAACAACAGCGGCAGCCGATACCACAACAACAGCCGCGGCGACCACAACCACGGTTGCGGAGACGACCACAACGGCAGCTTCCGGCGGTATCGGCGGCACGTGTGCGATCGAGAACCTGAACCTGGTCACAGCCGGCGTGCTCACAGCCGGCACGGGCGATCCAGCGTTTCCACCATGGGTGGGAACCACGGACGGCGAGAACTTCGACGACCCAACCTCGCAGACCGGGTTCGAAGCTGCGGTCGTGTACCACGTGGCGAGGACCCTGGGATTCGAAGACGACCAAGTTGAATGGGTGCGCACTGGTTTTGACGAAGTGATCGCACCCGGACCGAAGGACTTCGACTTCAACATCCAGCAGTACTCGATCACCGACGTGAGAGAGGAAGTCGTCGACTTCTCCGATCCTTACTACACCACGACGCAGGCGCTTGTCACGAACGTCGGTTCCTCGATCGAGGGGGTGACGTCGATTGCTGAGCTGGCCGACGCCAGCTTGGGTGCGCAGATCGGTACGACGAGCCTCGAATTCATCGACAACGTGATCCAGCCGAGCGTGCAATCGTCTGTGTACAACAGCACGATCGATGCGATCACCGCGCTCGATGCGGAACAGATCGATGGCATCGTCGTCGATCTGCCAACTGCGTTTTTCATCACTGCTGCGCAGATGGACAACGGCACCATCGTCGGGCAGTTCGAAACACCGGGCCAAGCGCCGGACAACTACGGGATGCTGTTCGCCCAGGACAACCCATTGGTCGACTGCGTCAACCAGGCGCTGACGATCCTCCGTGACGACGGCACGCTCGCCGAGCTGGCGGGAACGTGGCTCACCAACTCTGGTGACATCGTCACGATCAGCGGCTGACCGCAAGAGATAACACGGGTCTGGCGCAACCTCGAGAATGAGCCAGCGTCAGGCCCGTGGGAACCGGCGCTCGCCATCGACCTCGTTCAAATCGAGGTGATTTCGCATGTATTGATTGGCGGCATCGCTCGATGGCTCGTGATCCCAGCTGTGGTGCGAACCCGCAACGTGGGCGGATCGCACAACACGTCTCGATCGCTGGCTGTGGAGGACTTGTTGGTATACAACGTCTACGTCCCAATGCGCTGTCACAATCGCATCCAGCTCGGTAACGACGTGCGCATGGTCTGGGGCGGACGCAACGTTGTTCAGCTCGGCCGGGTCGGACTCGAGATCGAAGAGCTGCGGTGGATCTCCAGGACTGGTGACGTATTTCCACGAGCCGCACCGCACCATGAGCATCGGGGCCAAGGCGCCCTCGCCCATGTACTCGGCGATCACGGTCCTCTCACTATCGCCGCCTGCGAGAAGCGGTAGCAACGATTCGCCATCGAGCGGGCCCACCAACGTTGCGTCGTCTACATCCGCAAGTTGAGCAAGCGTCGGCAAGACGTCCACGAGTGAGACCGGGCCCGCAACGCACGACGGCTCGAACCATGCAGGTCCCGACACGATGAGGGGTACGGTGACCGACCCTTCGAAGAACGACATTTTGTACCAAAGCCCGTGCTCCCCGATGAGATCGCCATGGTCTGCGGTAAACACAATGACGGTGTCCTCGAGCAACCCGCAGCGGTCCATGATGGCAACGATCTCGCCGATCTGGTCGTCGACGTACGAGATCGATGCGTAATAGGCCCGGCGGGCGTTGCGTAACACGGTGTCGTCCACCGGCATGTCGCCCATAGCGGAGACACCGTGGAGTCGCTGGCTGTGCGGGTCCATGTCCTCGAATGCCACATGTGGCGTCGCCGGCAGATCGACCGCCTCGGGTGGGTAGCGATCGAGATACTCCTGGCGCATCACGTACGGATCGTGCGGATGGGTGAACGACACCGTTAGGAAGAACGGCCGGTCGTCTTTGCTCCTGGCGAGGTCGCGGATCTTCTTGACTGCCTGAAAGCTCACTTCGTCGTCGAAGTCGAGTTGGTTGCTGGCCTCGGCCGCACCGGCGTTCACCACGTTGGCCATGTTGTGGTACCACCAATCGAAGCGTTGCTCGGCGTTCTCCCAATCCGGCGTCCAACCGAAGTCGGCAGGGTAGATGTCCGTAGTGAGCCGTTCCTCGAACCCGTGGTGCTGATCGGGTCCGACAAAGTGCATCTTGCCGATCAGCGAAGTCTGGTATCCAGCCGCACGCAGATAGTGGGCGATGGTGGGGATCCCGGCCGGAAGCTCAGCGGCGTTGTCGTAGACACCCGTGCGCGAAGGCAGCCGCCCCGTGAGCATGGACGCCCGCGACGGCGCACAGAGCGGGCTGTTGCAGTAGGCGTCTTCGAACACGACACCCGCTTCGGCGAGCCGATCGAGATGCGGCGTCTTTACGACCGGATGCCCGTAGGCCGGCAGCACGCCAGACGAAAGCTGGTCAGCCATGATCAGCAGGATGTTCGGCCGGTCGGACATGCGCTGGCAGCGTACCCCCGGCCCGTTGCGTTCCGTCAGATGAACCGCATCAGGCCGTCCAAGGGTCGCGGGAGGTTGTCTAGGTCGAGCTCGCCGATGAGACCTTCGGCGTAGCGGAGCTTGCGCCCGCTGCGAATGCCGGAAAACCGATGCAATTGCTCTTCGAGCGTGCGTCCCCGTTGCGCCGGTTGGCGTTGCATGAGCCGGAACGTGCGCAGCTCTCCTTGGGCTTCGATGAACCCAACGACCCGGTCCGGGCCCAAGATGCGAATCAGCTCATCTTCGAGATCGGTGACACACACGAAGAAGCCGACCGATTCCAGATCCTCCACCTCGACCTCATGTCCTGCCTCCTCGAGCGCAGCAACGAAGTAGCCCGCCTCGCCGGCGTCACACAACCCCGTGAGCCGGACGTTCATCCCCGCTGGACCGAATCGCCGCACATAGCGGCGGATGTTCGTGGCTCCACCCATCGACACGACCAGGACGCCCTCACTGGCCATATCGCGCCCCAGCCGGCGGCCGAGTGCAAGCACCGCGCTGCGATCACTTTCCCCTTCAACCAATACTGCCGTGTGTGCTTCTGATGCGATCAGATCGTCGCCCATCTGCGCGAGTCTCCCACGAGTGCGAACGGTCCCACACCCCTGGCGCCTCGCTGCAAGAATCTGTTTCACCTCGGTTCAGGAGTCGTTAGGCTCCCTCGACATTTCTCCGCCCAGGTCTTGGAGCCCGCGATGGCTGCACCCTTCCGAACCACCGTCATCGAACCATGGATCGACTACAACGGCCACCTCAACGAGGGCTACTTTGCCGTTGTATTCGGTATGGCCAGCGACGACCTCCTCGAACAACTCGGCTTCAACGAGCACTACCGAACAACCGGAGGCGGGACGTTCTACACCGTCGAGACACACATCCGATTCATCCACGAGCTGGCGCTCGGCGAGGACATCCGCATCGAGATGCGGGTCGTCGGCCTCGATGAGAAGCGAATCCACATCTGGCATGAGATGTATCGCGAGCTCGGCGCCACGTTGGCCGCAACACAGGAATCGATGTTGTTGCACGTCGACATCGAGGAGATCCGCGTCAGGCCGATGTCACCAAACCTCCACGGGGCGGTGCTTGCGGATTACATGTCCAGCCGCGGTGCGCTGCCAGATGCTGCAGGCAGCGCCATCACACTGCTGCCACCACCTGGTCGGATTGCTGAACCGTGATCATCCGCACCGAGCCGGCGAGCCAGTCGACTAGCCGAATCATGATCGCAACGTGGGGTCTGTTCCTCTCGTTGCTGCTGCTGATGCTGGGTAACGGACTCCTCGCCTCGCTTCTTGGGCTTCGCTCCGGGTTGGCAGGCTTCAGCACCAATGTCACCGGCGTCGTCATGTCCGGCTACTACCTCGGATTCCTGCTCGGAGCCTTCATCGCCCCGAAGTTCGTCGAGCGAGTCGGTCATGTGCGGGTGTACGCTGCCCTCGCTTCCACGGCATCAGTCTCGGCCCTCGTCCACTTGGCATTCATCAACCCGACGCTCTGGTTTGCCATGCGATTCGTGACCGGGTTTGCGCTTGCAGGTCTGTATATCGTCGCCGAGAGTTGGCTGGCCAGCGAAGCAACGCCGTCGACGCGGGGACGCATCCTCGGTGCCTACATGGTGGTGATGATGGGTGGGTATGCCCTTTCTCAGGCGTTGCTCACCGTGTCCGATGTGACAGGTTTCACGCTGTTTGTGCTCGCCTCGATCCTTGTCTCGTTTGCAGTCGTCCCGGTATCTCTCTCGGCAAGCCCCACACCCGACTTCTCGGCTCCGACCAAACTGCCGACACGGGCGATCTGGGACAGCGCTCCGCTGGGCGTCGTCACTGGGATCGCCAGCGGGCTAGCCGCGGCCGCTTTCCTCGGGATGGGAACTGTCTATGCGAGCAGTGTCGGGATGAGTGTCGACCGCGTTGCGCTGTTCGTCGGGCTCGGTGTTTCCGGCTCAGTCGTGTTGCAATGGCCCATCGGCGCTATCTCAGACCGATTTCCCCGGCGTCGTGTGCTTCTCACGTTGACAACGGTTGCATCGCTGGTGGCGTTCGCCGGCAGCGCCGTCGATCCCGCAGGTGCCTTGCTGCTCGCCGTCGTCTTCCTCTACGGCGCACTGGCCTTCCCGTTGTATTCGGTGGGTCTCAACCACATCAACGACTACATCCCGCCTGGCGCCGCGATGTCGGCCAGCGTCGTGTTCGTATTCGTCAACGGTCTTGGTGCTGTGGCCGGGGCCCCGATCGCCGCAACGGCGATGACGGAGCTGGGACCACACGGCTACTTCTGGGTGCTCGGTGTGATTCATGGAGCTGTAGGCATATACGCGGCCGTCCGCATCGTCGTGCGCGAGGGGATTCCGGTGAAAGCGCAGCGCAGCTTCACGATGCTGCCCGCAAGGACGGGGTCTGCTTTGGCGCTCCTCGGGCGGCGCCGCAGACCGCCCAACGGCGACACGAAGCCCCGATCGTGACGAGTGGCTACGACTTCGTCATCGTCGGCGGCGGCTCGGCCGGTTCGGTGCTGGCGAACCGTTTGAGTGCAGACCCGGCCAACCAGGTGCTGGTGCTCGAAGCGGGCCGACCCGATTACAAATGGGATGTCTTCATCCACATGCCCGCCGCCCTTGCGTTCCCCATCGGGAACCGGTTGTACGACTGGAAGTACGAGTCCGAACCGGAACCACACATGGGGGGCCGCCGCGTCTACCACGCCCGAGGCAAGGTCCTCGGGGGCTCGTCGAGCATCAACGGCATGATCTTCCAGCGAGGTAATCCAATGGACTACGAGCAATGGGCCGCCAACCCCGGGCTCGAATCCTGGGACTACGCCCATTGCCTGCCGTACTTCAAGCGCATGGAAACGACACTTGCCGGTGGGAACGAGTACCGCGGCGACAGCGGACCGCTCGTTCTCACCCGTGGACCGGCGACCAACCCGCTCTTCGAGGCGTTCTTTGCCGCCGTACAAGAGGCCGGGCACCCGCTCACCACCGATGTCAACGGCTATCGCCAAGAGGGGTTCGCCGCTTTCGACACAAACCGGCATCGTGGGCGTCGACTCAGCGCAGCGCGGGCATATCTCCACCCGGTCAAACAACGCCCCAACCTCACCACGATCACGCGTGCCCTCACAACGCGGGTGCTCTTCGAAGGGGACACTGCGGTGGGGGTCGAGTACCGCACTCGAGGTAAGACCACCAACGTGCGGGCCGGCACCGTCATCCTTTGTGGTGGTGCGTTCAACTCGCCACAACTTCTGCAACTCAGCGGCGTTGGTGCGGCGGCAGAACTCGAGGCGTTGGGCATCGAGGTCATAGCCGATGTGCCCGGTGTGGGCGAGAACCTCCAAGACCACCTCGAGGTCTACATCCAATACGCATCGAAGCAACCGGTGTCGATGCAGCCCTACCTGGCGAAGTGGCGTATGCCGATCATCGGTATGCAATGGCTCGCACGCAAAGGGCCGGGTACGAGCAATCACTTCGAAGCCGGCGGATTCATCCGCAGCAACGATGACGTCGAATGGCCCAACCTCATGTTCCACTTCCTCCCCCTGGCGATTCGATACGACGGATCGGTTCCGGCCGGTGGGCACGGCTACCAGATTCACATCGGACCAATGTTCTCGGACTCGCGTGGCTCGGTGAAGATCCGGTCGACGGATCCTGCAGCCAAGCCGGCGCTGCGTTTCAACTACCTGTCTACAGATCAGGATCGACGTGAGTGGCCCGAGGCCGTGAGGGCGGCTCGCACCATCTTGAATCAACCGGCATTCGTACCGTTCAACGGTGGCGAGCTGTCGCCGGGGCCGGGTGTCGAGACAGATGACCAGATCCTCGACTGGGTGACGAAGGATTCCGAAACTGCCCTCCACCCATGTGGGACCGCGGCGATGGGCGTAGGCCCTGAGGCGGTCGTCGATCCCTCGACGATGAATGTGCACGGCGTCGAGGGGCTGTGCGTCATCGACGCTTCCGTCATGCCAAACATCACGAACGGCAACATCTACGCACCTGTGATGATGATCGCAGAGAAGGCGGCTGACGTGATCCTGGGCAACGCACCGCTGCCACGCGAGGATCGCGATTGGTTCGGCAAACCAGCCTGAGTTGGATGCCAGAAGAGCGTCGCGCTGGGTTCGCGTGACTCCCCATCGCCACCGCTAGGTTGCTGGCGAAGTGAACGAAGAACATCTCACCAGCATGCCGCAGAAGCAAAATCCGGGCGTTGCCGACATCATCGCCGGTATCAGCGTTGCCGCCGTCGTGGTGCCACAGAGCCTGGCGTACGCCGAACTTGCCGGGCTGCCGGCCTACACCGGCTTGTACGCCGCCGCCCTGCCGTCACTTGCGGCGGCGTTTTTTGCTTCTTCGCGCCATTTGCAGACCGGCCCAGTTGCGATGACGGCGCTGCTCACGTTCGGGGCACTGAGCACGTTTGCCGAGCCGTTCACCCCCGAGTACATCGGTCTGGCGCTGCTGCTGGCCCTGATCGTCGGAGTAGTGCGTGTGGGTTTGGGTTTGCTGCGGGGCGGCGCCTTGACACACTTCATGTCCAACCCGGTGGTGCTCGGGTTCACCACGGGAGCAACACTGCTGATCATTGCCTCCCAGAGTGCGGTGATCTTCGGAGTGACCGACGCTCCAGACGATCTCCTGGAGCGGTTGTGGTTCGTCGTCATCCACCCCGACCAGTGGAGCCTGGGCGCGATCGGACTGTCTGCGGTGACGATCGCCCTCGTGATGGGTTCACGTCGTATCCACCCGTTGTTTCCGGGCGTCCTCGTTGCCGTGTTGATCGGGCTTGCGCTTGGACAGATCGACGGCGCATTCGAACTCGTCGGCGACGTTCCGTCCGGGCTACCGCCGATAAGTCTGGACCTGCCATGGGCGGAGACACCGATGCTGATCCTGTCGGGCGCCATCATTGCGGTCGTCGGGTTCGCCGAGCCGACTGCGATCGCCCGGACGTTTGCGGCCCAAGACCGAGTTCGATGGAACCCAGACCGCGAATTGGTGAGTCAAGGCGTCGCCAATCTGGCATCCGGGTTGTCGGGGGGATTCCCGGTAGGGGGGTCGTTCTCGCGGAGTGCGATCAATCGGCTGTCGGGCGCCAAGACAAGGTGGAGCGGCGCGGTCACAGGGTTGGCCGTACTCGCCTTCACCCCTTTCGCCGGGGTCGTGTCCGGGCTACCACGGGCCGTGCTCGGGGCGATCGTGGTTGCCGGAGTGGTCCGTCTCGTGAAGCTTCGTTCACTGTGGCGACTCTTCGAGATCTCATGGGGGCAGGGCATCATTGCGGTGGCCACGTTTGTGGCAACGCTCGTGCTTTCACCTCGCATCGACCTCGCCGTCCTCTTCGGAATGGGTCTTGCGGCCGCCGTGCACATCTCCCGGGAGGCGTCACGACTTTCGGTGGCAACGGAGATCGATGGTGATGTGCTCACGATGGAGCCAACGGGTGTGCTGTTCTATGCCTCTGCTCAAGCTTTCGCCAGGTCATTCAACGAGGCGATCGCCGACCACCCCGACATCACCAGGCTGGTCATCGATCTCGAAGGTGTCGGGCGTCTGGATCTTGGAGGGACGATGGAGCTCAAGACACTGGTGTGGGACGCCGAAGAGGCCGGGCTGACCGTCGAGCTGACCAACATCCCGCGTCATGCGCAAGGGGTGATCACCCGGGCCGAGCGGTTCATCGAGGAAGAGGGCGGAGGGCGGCCCAACCCGATGGGCACGTAGCCGCAATCACAGCGGGAGACACAATCTCCGCGCCTCGTAGATCGCAGCATGGATGTTGCGGCTCGCAACCGCATCACCGATCCGAAAGAGCTGGAAGCCACCCGCCGGATTGGTGGCCAGCTCCTGTGGTGTGATGGCGATGAAGGCGTCTATGTCGAGTTCACCGAGGTTGACCGATCCGTCGACCAAGTCGAAGTAGACATCCGCGATCGGCTGGGTGCCGTGCTGCACGATCACCTGATCGACGTGTCGTTCGGTCTCGGCACCGGTGTATTCGTTGCGCAATGTTGCCACGAGGTCGCGATCGGTCGACGCGACCGAGACGAGTCGCTCGTCTGGGGTCATGACGACATCGTGGCGGTAGAACGCCTCGAGATAGCCGGCATATGTCGTCCCATGAACCTCGTGACCAATGACCCGATCCGGGCTGACGATCTCGACGTCGCTGCCCCCGGAGGCGAGTCGCTCGGCGACCGACAACGCAACGTCGGTGCCATCGTCGTCGAATATCAGGACGCGTTGCTTGGCCCGGACGTTGGCGGAGATGACATCCCAGGTCGAGTCGACGAGGCAACTCCCCTCCTCGAGCACCTCCGTCCGTGGCCACCCCCCGCTGGCGATGACCACGACATCCGGCTCGAGAGCGAGAACTGTGGTGCGATCTGCGAGGGTGTTGAGCCGGACGTCGACGCCGGCCAGCTCGACTTCGTTCACAAGCCACTCGACGATACCGAGCAGCTCGACTCTGCGTTCGAGCGACCGTGCAGCGAGGAGCACCTGGCCTCCCAGCTCGTGAGCAGCTTCGAACAACGTGACCGAATGGCCACGTTCGGCCGCAACTCTGGCGGCCTCCAGACCGGCGACACCACCACCAACAACCACGACGCGCTTGGTGGGACCGTCCGACGGCGTCACGAGCTGCGGGATCGTCTCCTCGCG
>Ga0224508_10004500_pt1 | contig 11353 bp, 11 predicted proteins | sample SF_Jan12_sed_USG_4_FD_170157 | JGI IMG/M metagenome (GOLD analysis project Ga0224508, IMG submission 170157) | Sediment microbial communities from San Francisco Bay, California, United States - SF_Jan12_sed_USGS_21 | ecosystem: Environmental > Aquatic > Marine > Sediment | place: USA...
GCGTTTTGGCTTGTTAATAGGATAAAGTCAGATGTGGATGTACTCATCATCCTGACCACCTTCAGTAAAGCCTGTGTGAAAACTCAATTTAAAAATCGAAAGTGGTAAATCAACATTACGCTTGTCAAAGTTTACGCTGTCATATGGAAGATCGAACCTGTTCTAAACTCTGTTGGCGCTCTGTTCCATGGGGTGGGACTTTTCACACACCCTCAGTATGCATCAATAGTAACCCGGCGCAATACCGGCAAACCAATACAGCACCGCTTCGACCAACAAAGGGCGTTACGGGTTGGCTGCGAAGTGTTTTAGATAATCGACATAGCTGATCATCCCGACCAGTTTGCCTTCATCTACTACCGGCATGGCACCGAACTTGTTGAGACTCAGCAGGTCAGCCACCTCGTGAGCGGCAGTGTCAGGAGAAACACACTGGGGGTCTGCCGTCATACAGTCCTTGACTGGGACCTCGTCGAGTACCGATTCACGTTTAACATCGCGCTGCTGATCAACGACCGGCGAGTTAAGCGCAAGACGCACATCGCGGTCAGTAATGATGCCAACCAGCTTGTCATTATTGACCACCGGTAGATGCCGGAATCCAGCCTGGTTCATTTTGGTCAATACATCGTGAAGGTGAGCGTCTGGAGATACGACTTCGAGTGTATTGCTCATGAGATCTTTAACTTGCAGCATCGTCATTTTACCTCAATGTTATTTGCATGCTTATTCTAGAACCGCTTATCAAGGACACATTGATCAGGATCAAAACGAATACAAACACTGCGAGGTAAAAGCTGTTTCGCATCTCTCACCTCATTGTACATAATAGAGAGCTGACGCATTAGGATCCGGCATTTCACGTATTTATTGACATATATCAACTTTGCAGCGAATTCGGGCGACTAGATTAACAAGTGGATTATTGAGTCGTGAGTGCGTTGCAGCGATGTGGGAGGTGCGGGCACTGACCCAATAGCGAGACAGCGAGGCATTACGCTTACAGGGCATAAGATAAACAAGAGCAAATTAGCATTCAGTTAAAAGCGTCAAAATTCACCAATTCAAACAATCACCACCAACCTTCCAAAACAGGAGATCATAAGTATGAATAAGTTATTCGGTTCTGTTCTATTAAGCAGTCTTGCACTAACCGCAGGTATGCTTGGTTTTTCCTCAAGTACAAGCGCTGCGGAAAGAATCGTTTTTGGCGGCGGACCTGCCGGCGGCACGTTTCAGGTCGTTGCCAATGCGATTCAGGTTTACGACCCGGTAAAAGAAATCGAAGAGTTCACCGTCAAGGCACAATCATCCGCCGGTTCGGTGGAAAATCTGCGCAAGGTAAACTCCGGTAAATCCGATATGGGTGTGGTGTATTCGGGACATGTTTATCTCGGTAGGAACGGACAGTTAAAAAACGACGACAAAAAGTATGAAGATGTTCTGGCCGTTGCTTACCTGTACGGGGCGCCCGCGCAATTGGTAGTGCGTGCCGACTCGGGTATCACCAGCACCAAGGACCTCGTTGGTAAGAAGGTCGGCGTCGGCAATGCCGGTTCCGGGGCTTTCGCCAACTGTGAGTTGTTTTTCACCCACCTTGATGTTTGGGACAAGATAGAACGCAACGCCATGGGTTACAACGATGCGGCGGCTGCGTTTGGTAACAATCAACTGGATGCATTCTGGTTGTTTACGGCTTTCCCCAGCGGCGCTGTCATCATGGCGGCCCAGACCAATGACATTGCGTTGGTGGACTTGGAAAAAGACGCTAAAGAAAGCGGCTTCTTCGATGCGTATCCCTATTTCACACAATTGTCAGTACCGGCTGGTACCTACAAGGGTGTAGAGATGGAAACCCCGTCGTTCCAGGACTCCGCACTGTGGGTCGCCAATGCCGGGGTACCGGATGACGTGGTCTACAAACTACTATCGACCATCTACACCGACGAGGGACTGGCACACATGGTAGGTCAAAAAAAGACCTTCAAAGAGATGAGTATCGATACCGGGGCTAATGGTATTGTGACACCGCTTCACCCAGGCGCAGAAAAATTCTGGAAAGAAAAAGGGATTTTGTAATAACGATATAGAAACAAAATGGCGGAATACAAATTCCGCCATTTTACCTTTTAGCGCGTACTGTTAAACACAGACAGGTAAGCCATGTACGAAGAACTAAACAAGTTTGAACAAAAATTTTTCGATGCATGCGCCCTGATTCTGGTGCTGTTTTATTCCTACGCGGCTGTGCTGCAACCGACGGCCACCCAGTATCACCGTGGTATCTATATCGTCATCACTTACGTGTTGGTGTTTTTGTTGTACAAATCAACCAACCGGTTTATGCGGGTGGTCGATTACATTCTCATGCTGCTTTCCATCGTGACCATCGGTTACTGGATTCTCAATTTTGAGGCCATCAACTATCGAACAGGGGCTGAGACCCAACTCGACATGGTCATCGCCGTCGTGGGTGTTCTTGTCGGTGTCGAATTAGCCAGACGAGTGGTTGGTAATGTTTTTGTTGTTCTCGGTGGCGTGATGCTTTTGTATGGCGTATTTGGTGAGTACGCGCCGGAGATCATCTCGCATGCCGGCGACACATTTCCTGCGCTGTGTACTTCCATTTTTTACAAAAGCGACGGTGTGTTCGGCATCATGGCCAATGTGCTGGCTACATACGTCGTATTGTTTGTGATTTTTGGTGCATTCCTGGAGAAATCCGGGGCGCAAAAGTTTTTTATTGATTTTCCACTGGCCGCCGTCGGTCACAAGATAGGTGGTCCGGGCAAGGTATCGGTCATTGCCAGCGGTCTGTTCGGCTCTATATCGGGTAGTGCCATTGCCAACACCGTCTCCACCGGCGCATTTACCATCCCGATGATGAAAAAAGCGGGTTTCAAACCACATGTGGCCGGTGGAATCGAACCCGCCGCTTCTATTGGCGGTATGTTCATGCCTCCCATCATGGGAGCAGGCGGCTTCATCATGGCGGAGCTGACCGGTATACCATATTCACAGATTATGCTCATCGCTATTTTCCCGGCGTTTATGTACTTTTTCAGCGTTTATGTCATGGTGCATTACGAAGCGAAAAGGCACAACATTGTCGGTGAAAAGTCAGCTACCAACGCGATGGATATCCTCAAGAAGGAATGGTTTTATATTTTGCCGTTAGTGGTGATCACGATATTTATGCTCACCGGATACTCGCCGGGTTATTCGGCAATTCTAGGGGTGGTGACCTGTATCGCTGTCAGCTGGTTCAGAAACGAGACCCGTATCGGACCCTCACGATTCGTCGAAGCCGCTCGGGCCGGCACCGAAGCAAGTCTGAAAATCGGCGCTACTGTTGGCGTCATCGGCATCATTATCGGCGTACTGACTTACAGCGGGTTAGTACTCACCTTTGCCGACATTGTCATTGAACTGGCGGACGGAAAATTATTCTTGACCATCCTTCTGATCGCGCTGGCCTCCCTCATTCTCGGTATGGGTGTGCCGGTCACAGCGGCTTATCTCATCACCGCAGTAGTCGCTGTGCCAGCATTGACTCACCTTGGTGTCAATCAAATAGCCGCGCACATGATCGTATACTGGTTATCACAGGATTCGAATATCACACCACCGGTGTGCATCGCCGCCTTTGCCGGCGCCACCATTGCCAAAGCGAATATGTGGTTGACCGCATTCACTGCCTTCAAGTTCGCAAAGTTCTTGTACTTAGCGCCATTCCTGTTCGGTTATGTTCCGGGGTTTTCGCTGGACGGATCCGCGTCTGACATTGCAATATCATTCGCCTTGATATTGATTGGAACCTATGCGTATTCCTGGTTATTAAGCGGAATCTGGTTGCCGAAAAAGAGTGTATCCTTAGATAATAATTGATCGTATTCATCTGCAACACGCAAACTATAGGGGGACAAAGTCCCTTTCTATAAAGCTCCATTCTTAGACACGCCTCTTGTTTGCGCGATACTTACCGTGCAACGGATTTCCCTATCCGCTGCACTTTGTAACATTACGTCATTGAAAATAATTACTGAATAATTAGAAATTCGTGTTCAGGCGGCGTGAGCCGAAAGTTGAACTCCTCTCATCCTCACTATTTCACATAGGATTCAGCTGTGTTTGGAGTGTCTTATCACACCGCCACACCCACAATAACAGGCGTTTTATGCGTCAAATTTCACACACGCAACAGGGGGTAAATAATTGCTCACGGTATGCCACGTATCACCCTGATTTTCGCTGATCCAAAGCGAGCCAGTTGTGCTGCCGAAAACCAATCTCTCCCCATCATCGGAAATGTCAAAGGCGTGCCGATAAACCAGATCGTACGCAGCTTCTTTTGGCAGCCCTTCACTCAGGATGTCAAAACTTTTACCGCTATCTCGCGTACGCGTTACTACTAAACGCGCATCGACCGGAAAGCGTCGTTCATCTTTGGTTGCCGGAACAAACCAGGCAGTGTCGCGGTTCGTTGGATGCACAGCGACGGCGAAACCGAAACTGGAGGGCGGGACATCTTCTAACTCCCGCCAATTTGTACCGCCGTCGTCACTTAAGAATATTCCGTTATGATGTTGCATCCACAAACGATCCGGTTCGCTGCGACAATGCTCAATGCGATGCGCATCCTGAGGTAACGGATCACCGGCTGACTCTGGCGGCATATACGCGTTTCGCAGACCGGAACCGATTAATTCCCAGCTTGTACCTGCATCCCGGGTTGTCCAGACGCCGCCCACTGAAACACCAATCGTGACATGCGCCGCATCACGCGGATCGACCAGAATAGAATGAATTCCGGCAAAATCGTAACCACCACCCATCCATTTTTTCCGACGCGGATCGTCCCACAAGGACCGCACTAACTCCCATGAGTCACCACCATCGAGCGAATGAAACAAACCGCCGGGAATAACGCCACACCAGAGTTCCCCAGATCTACCGGCCGCCAATGCCCAAATCATTTGCGTACTCCAGGGTAAATCAACGCCACGCATAGGGTCTTTGTCTTCAACATCGTCTGGTTTGGGTGGAAAAGCGGGCACGGCTGCTTCCTCCCATGTTTCACCGTCATCGTCCGAACGTTGCATTTTGACACCGAAATGACCCAAATCGAGTGCCACATGAAGCCGGGAGGTGTTGGGGTCTTGCACCAGCATGGATACTGGATCCCCGAGAAACCAACTCCGAAAAATATCCCAACGACCGCCGTTGCGCTCGATGCGAAACAACCCCTTTCTTGTTCCAACTAATAGACGATCACTCATGTCAACCTCCAGATAAAGCCTGCGCTACGAAAATGTCATCGTGATCCTGCACCGGATCGGAAAGGCCAACACGATCACGAACGGGTTCTTGATTAATAAAAATTGCGACGTGTTTACGCACCTCACCCTGGTCATCCAAAACATAGCCACGAACCCGTGAATTGGTTTGAAAGTACTTGTCCAACACTTGCTGAACTGTAGCGCCCTCCACGGGCGCTGACGGTGTTTCAATGTGGCGCAACAGATTGGGAGTAAAACTTAATGTGGTCACAACTACACTCGCACGTTTGAACGAATTTCCAACTACGCCTGATAACCCGTGATTGCTTTCACTTCGAGAAATTCCTGCAAACCCCACAAGCCTTTTTCGCGGCCGTTACCGGATTGTTTGTATCCCCCAAAAGGCGTGTCGGTATCGCCGGTTTTGTAGTTGATATGAACTTGCCCTGCGCGTAGGCGATTAGCAACTCGTCGTGCATATTCAAAGTCATCAGAATAAACATACGCAGCCAATCCATAATCCGAATCATTGGCAATGGTCACCGCTTCGTCTTCGTCGTCATATCCCAGAATTGCTAAAACCGGGCCGAAAATTTCTTCGCGCGCAATAGTCATATCATTTTTTACGTTTGCGAACACGGTGGGTTTTACATAGTAGCCTTTATCCAGGTTATCGGGTTTGCCGATACCTCCAGCTACCAACTCCGCCTTTTCTTTTATACCTTGTTCGATCAAACCTTGAATTTTGTCGAACTGGGCTTCGCTCACAACAGGCCCAATCTCAACGTCTTCCTTATCAGGATCGCCAACGGTGACATTCATTGCCGCATTCTTCGCTGCTTTTATGACTTCGTCCATTTTTGAATTCGGTACTAACATGCGTGTCGGCGCATTGCATGATTGCCCACTATTATTCATCATAAAATGCACGCCCTTATCCACCGCCGTAGCAATGTCTGCGTCTTGCAGAATAATATTAGCTGATTTCCCACCAAGTTCCTGACCGACCCGTTTTACCGAGTCCGCCGACGCTTTCGCCACAGCAATACCGCCGCGCGCTGAGCCGGTAAACGACATCATGTCGATATCTGGATGAGCCGACATCGCCTCACCGACAGTAACGCCATATCCATTTACAAGATTAAATACACCGGCAGGCACACCGGCTTCATGTAAAATTTCCGTGAACACGATGCCGCTGATTGGTGAGATCTCACTGGGTTTTAATATCATGGTACAACCCGCCGCCAGAGCCGGACTGACTTTGGAGGCGATCTGATTGATCGGCCAGTTCCAAGGCGTAATCATGCCGCACACCCCTATTGGCTCATGTCGAATGAGTTTGCCATCCATCTCGCGTTCAAACTCAAACGTATCCAGCGACCTAATCGCACTCTTTAAGTGATTAATGCCAGTAATGGCCTGAGAGCCATGCGCCAGGTAACGTGGCGCGCCCATTTCATTCATGATGGCATCGCCAATTTCGCCAATACGCTTCTCGTACGTCGCCAACACATTTTCCAATAGGTCACTACGTTCAGCGACTGACCAGGTCGAGTATTGATTAAACGCTTTACGCGCCGCTTTCACAGCCACATCGACATCATTTTTACTACCGATACTGACCGCAGCAAACGCTTGTTCCGTCGCCGGGTTAATCACATCCAGAGTTTCCGGCTGTACCGGGTCAACCCACTGGCCATTAATATAAAACTGCAAATATTCTTTCATGTTGGGATATTTAATAAAGTGTTACGTGAAATAGAATCTGTACAAATATCATACACCAGCGCCATAAGCACTGTGTATTAAAAACTATTGCTCCGCAAATGGAAGCCGAATTGTCTGGCTTCGAGCGCGGCGCTTTCACCGATGCTAAACAACGTAAACTTGGACTGGTCGAAAGCGCCAATGGTGGCACGTTGTTTTTAGATGAAATCGGTGATATGGATATCGCATTACAAGCGAAACTGTTAACCCTGCTGGAGCATAAACGTGTGCGCCGGGTTTGTGATTTACGCGATCAGTCGGTCGATGTACGCATCGTCGTCGCCACCAACCAGAATCTACAACAACTCATCGAAGCACAACGTTTTCGTTCCGACCTGCTATACCGCTTGCAAGTGCTTCATATTGAGCTACCACCGTTACGCGAGCATCGTGACGACATAAAAGGGCTGGCCGATTATTTTCTCAACCTACACGCAAAACGTTATAACAAACCGGGATTGACTTTCTCCAAGAAAGCGGAAAAGACATTGGTTGACTACGACTGGCCGGGAAATGTGCGCGAATTACGAAATATTATCGAACATGCGGTGCTGCTTACCGAGTCGACAACAATAGAACATGAATATCTCGCGATCGCAAACGTCAAGCCGCGAAAAACAAAACCAACAAGTACTACTGACCCAAACCGTAAAGGGGAAAATGGGTTAAGCCGTGTGGAGACGGAAATTGAATTGGTACAAAAAGCTCTGCGTCAAACCGGCGGTAACGTGACTCAGGCATCCAAGTTGTTGGGGATTTCCCGCGATACATTGCGCTACCGCATGGAAAAATACAATCTTACCCCTGCACCACAAAATCAATCCGGGTAAGGTAATCCCCGCATTGCGGCATAGTTAGGCAACGCTTCGATACGCTTACACCAGGCGCGTATGGACGGATACTCGTCCAGTGTCAGTTCACCTTCGTGAATCAACGCAGTGTAGGGGTAGCAGGCGATGTCCGCTATAGTGAATTTATCGAGTGCAAGCCAATCGTGATCCGTTAATTGCCGCTCCATTTCATCCAGCGCTACCTTGGCAATTGATCGTGCATTGTCTAAATCCAAAGGGCGTTTAAAAATAATAATGGCGCGGGCAATAGCGAGACCATTAAAAACCTCGTTAACTGAGAACGACAACCATTGCTGAATCTCACCCATCGCAACAGGATCGTCCGGATACCAGTCATGCCTGCCGTATTGCCGTGCGAGATAAATCAGTATGGCCGCGCTGTCCCTTATGATAAACCCGTCATCGTCTAACACCGGTACCTTGTGTAGCGGGTTCAGTTTTAAAAACTCGGAACTCAGTTGATCTTTGTTCAACAAATTCATACCTACACGCTCGTATTCCAATTTGAGAAACGAAAGCATCATGCGAATTTTGTGGCAATTACCGGATCGTTCAAAGTCGTATAGTTTTCTCATAGTTCAGTATTTAGTTTTTAGTTTTTAGGTCCAATCTCAACATTTATCGAGCGTAGCTAAGACGAGGTAAATGAACGAAAAGCGAAGTGCAAATCATTCATGAGCATTTTTGGTGAACCTTTAACGTCGTATTAGTCAGCGCAGTAACCGGGAGATGGGGATTGGTTAGAGCATCGGGGCATTGGACGAAACTTTGTTGTTGTTCTTGTTCTTTAACAACATAGATATGATTTTTACTTGTCCGTTAATATAACCTTCCCTTTCAACGATGACTTTTTCGCCAACTTGTTTGTGCACTTCGGGTAATTGATGAAACGGCACACTCGGAAATAGATGATGCTCTGCGTGATACGGCATTTGCCATGCGATAACGTTAATAATCTTATTGGTCAGTGTCGTGCGTGTGTTATCCAATAGATCAGGTGTCTCGGCGCAGCCAACATGTTCCGCCACTCGAATTATGCGTTGAATAGGTTCACCCACCAAGCGTGGCAGAATCCAACAGACCAGCAATACCGTAAGGAAGCCACCCGCCAATGCATTGAGCGCGATGAATACGTAAATCATAGTCATGATACGTGCTTCCAATACCATGAGCCTGCGCCGTTGTTTGGGCACATAGTCGGCACTGCTTGGATGGACAATGCCGAAAGTATGCTTGGCAATCCAGGTAATGTTGCGCCACCAAAACCATAAGCCAGCACAATACCAAAGATACTGACGAAAATTTGCCAGCTCCGGTAAAACCAATGACGGATCTTTGCCCGGCACTTGGGTAAAGCGATGATGGCCTAAATGAAAGTAACGAAAATAATACGGCGGCACGATATAAACAATTGCTACCAGCCAAAGCACTGCTTCATTCAACCAACGCGTTTTGAATGCCGTGCTGTGCGCACACTCATGCAAAGGCGAAAACAGGAACCCGATAACAAATGCGTGTAATAAAAACACAGGCATGAAAGCAAAACCTGGAAAGGTAATCCAGCACAGCCACGCACCAACACCAATCAATCCAAAGTGTGACGCAAAATACACCAAAGCAATTCCGTCAGATTTTTGACTAAATTTCGTCGCGTCTTCTTTTGAAATCAATCCATCTGGACGACGCGCGCTTACGTTCGATGTCCCCAAATCTTTCGCTACCATCCCTACCTTATCTGAACCAAGGGTCAACTCAGATTCATCTACTGTGTTAGTCGTGGTCATAGTTAAAACTCACTCGTTTAGGTTATGCCGTTGGACTGTAGACGACTAAAACAGGTATCGAGTGCGTTGGCAAAGAACTCCACATCATCCTCGCTGATACACATCGGTGGCACCATACGCAACACGCTACGAAAAGTACCGGACTTGCTCAACACCAAACCTTCTTCACGGGAAATTTCAAATACGCGCGCGGTTTCCTCGGTGGCCGGCTCCTTGATCGCACGATTTTTCACCAGCTCGATGGCCATCATTAAACCACGACCACGTACGTCTCCAATCACATCGTATTTGCTTTGCAAATCTTGCAAGATAGCCAACATTTTTGCGCCAACACGCTGCGCATTTTCTTGTAATTTTTCTTGTCGAATTACCTGCAACACCGCCCTGCCCGCCGCACATGCGGTTGGATTCGCACCATAAGTATTAAAGTAAAATTTATTCGCTAACGCTTCGGCGATTTCACGTTTTGCAACGACGGCGGCCAACGGTATACCGTTCCCAATACCTTTGGCCATCACAACGACATCGGGTACAACATCGTGTCCTTCGAATGCCCAAAAGTTGTCGCCCGTACGGGCGAAACCGGACTGTACTTCGTCGATAACACAAACACCACCTGCGGCACGCACACGTTTGAACGCACCTTTTATATAACCCGGCAATGCCGGAACAATACCACCGTAACCCTGGATCGGTTCAATAATCATCCCCGCCAATTTGCCGGAAGTGGAATGTTGAATCGTGCGATCAATTTCTTTTAAGTAAGCCTCTGTATCATCACCATACACACCACGATAAGCATCAGAATTTGCGACATGATGAATTCCACCCATCAGTGGCACGTTATGCCGGAAACCGCTGATACCGGTTAACGATTGCGCGCCAAATGTCGCGCCGTGATAACCATTGCGTAGCGCGAGAAAATCAATATTGCCGGTATAACTTTGCGCCATTAACAGGGCAAGGTCGGTCGCTTCCGCACCTGAGTTCATGAAATGCACCACCCAATCATGCCCTTGCGGCATGGTAGCCGCTAACTCTTCCGCGAAATGTGCCGGCACCGGGTGATAAAACATGGTTGTGCAATGCGGTAGTTGATCGACTTGATTTTTTACCGCTTGGTTTACAACCGGGTGACTGTGACCAACGCTGATACACACATTCATGCCTAGCAGATCGAGATAACGCTTGTCATTCTCATCCCACAGGTATTGACCCTTACCCGATTTGAATATCAACGGCGTTTGATAGGGAACAAACGCCCGTTGCGACGCGGAATAAAATTTATCTCGCCGCGCAACAATTCCTTCGGTAGACCAGTCAGTTGTCAGCGAATTGGAATCGTTCGATGTCGAATTTGCAAGTGATGGGTTTCGTATATTCACCATACTATTCCTCTAATATTCAAATGATGAGGTGGTTAGTTTGATTGATCGCTGTCTATGGTCTTCGAAAAATCTGACTCTTCCGTGAAACAACCCCGTATGTACGTATCACATTGTGCCATTGCATCTCTTGGGGTAATTCGATCTTTCTTAGTGGCAAGACTGTTCCATAACCCGTCAGTCAACACATACAACCCTATGGTTGCGCGTTTCGCATCCAACTCATAATCTAATTCCTTAGCAGCCTGTTTAAACAGAGGTGTAGTCATTCGTCGGAATTTCAT
>Ga0224508_10004501_pt1 | contig 11352 bp, 6 predicted proteins | sample SF_Jan12_sed_USG_4_FD_170157 | JGI IMG/M metagenome (GOLD analysis project Ga0224508, IMG submission 170157) | Sediment microbial communities from San Francisco Bay, California, United States - SF_Jan12_sed_USGS_21 | ecosystem: Environmental > Aquatic > Marine > Sediment | place: USA: California...
GGTATACCTCGACGACAGCCTCGAACGTGCGGCGGAGAGTTACCGGCGGTATCTCGAAGAAACCTCTGAAAGCGCACGCACGCCCGAGGCGATGCGTCGGCTGGCCGATCTGCAGATTGAGCAGGCATACGGCGTACTTGGTAGCGGAGACATTGTCGAGATGGCGGCGCCGGAAGCTGCGGCACAACCTGCAGCGACTACCGCCGGGAGAGCAAGCGAAGGGCCGAACGGGCCCTCAGAATCGGAGCAGGAATTCGAGCAGCGCGCGACCCGTCGCGAGGAGCTGCTATCCGCCACGACGCAGTTCGACGTGCAGTTGCCTGACGCCGAGAGAGAGGTCGTGCCGACCGGGCCCCGTGAAGCGATCAAGACCTACCAGCAGATCCTGGAGAAATATCCGACCTACGAGCGCAACGATAAAGTGCTCTACCAGATGTCACGGGCTTACGACGAAATTGGACAGCCCGATGACGCGATGGTGGTGATGGATCAACTTATCGCCAGATACCCGTATTCGAAGCATATCGATGAGGTTCACTTTCGGCGCGGTGAGTATTTCTTCGTCAGGAAAAAATATCTCGACGCAGAAGACGCCTATGGCGCAATCATTGGAATGGGTGCCACCTCATCCTATTACGAGCTGGCCTTGTACAAACTGGGATGGACACTGTACAAGCAGGAGCTTTACGAAAAGGCGTTACACAATTACATGGCCATGCTCGACTATCGATTGTCGATCGGCTACGACTTTGATAGCGACTATGCAGAGGACGACGAACATCGCGTAACGGACACGTTTCGCGTAATTAGTCTCAGTTTCTCCAACCTCGGCGGCCCTGAGGTCGTCGATGAGTACTTTCTCGTTAACGGGCATCGCAGTTTTGCCGACAAGATTTATGGCAACCTCGCGGAGTTTTACTTCGGCAAACTTCGTTACGACGACGCCGCGTCGGTATACAAGTCATTTATCAACCAGAACCGGTTCCACAAGATCTCGCCCCACTTCAGCATGCGGATTGTCGATATCTATGCTGAGGCCGGATTCCCACTGCTGGTTGTCGAGTCGAAAAAAGAATTCGCAACGGACTACGCGCTGGACGCCGAGTACTGGGAATACTTCGATGCCGATGAATCGACCGAGGTCATCGGATTTCTCAAAACCAACCTGACCGACCTTGCTGGCCATTACCATGCGCTCTACCAGAATGAAAATCTCGTTGCTGAACGGCCCGCAAATTTCAACGAGTCGCACCGCTGGTATCGTCAATTCCTCGCTTCGTTTCCGGCAGACGAGCAGGCAGCTCACGTAAATTATCAGCTCGCCGATCTACTGCTGGAAAACGAGGATTTTGGCGAAGCGGCACTGGAGTATGAGCGCACGGCCTACGAATACGAGCGGCACGAACAGTCGTCTGCCGCCGGCTACGCGGCGGTGTTTGCGCATCGGCAGGATTTGGAGCAGGCAAGCGGCGCACGGCGACTAGAGGTGAAGCGAGCGACAGTGGCCAGTTCACTGCGGTTCGCGGACAGCTTCGAGGAACATGAGCAAGCGCCGGTCGTGCTCGGTGCGGCCGCCGACGATTTGTATGAGATGGATGATTTTGTCGCGGCGATCGCGGCATCGCAAAAACTGATAGAACGATATCCGGCTGCCGATGCAGCGTTATTGCGCGCGGCCTGGGCCGTCATTGCGCATTCGTCGATTGACCTGGCCGAATACCAGGATGCCGAGCGTGCTTACGTGAACCTGCTCGCGTTGACGCCGGCTGAAGATGAGGCGCGGCCGGCGGTTATCGACGGCCTGGCAGCAGCAATTTACAAACAGGGCGAGCAGGCGAATCTTCTCGAGGACTACCGCGCGGCCGCGAGTCACTTCCTGAGAATCAAGGACGTCGTGCCGACATCCACAATACGCACCGCTGCGGAATACGACGCCGCGGCTGCATTGATGAAGCTCGAGGACTGGAAGCTCGCATCCGGAGTGCTCGAAGATTTCCGTGTTTCGCATCCGGATCACGAACTGAATGCCGACGCGACCAAGCAACTCGCTTTTATCTATCGCGAGGATGGCCAGATCGCCCGCTCAGCCGCCGAGCACGAGCGAATCGCCGCTGAAGCAACCGATACTGAGTTAAGTCGTGAGGCGCTGCTCACCGCGGCCGAGTTGTACGACGAGGTCAGCGTGGTAGCCGACGCGATTCGCGTGTACGAGCAATACATCGCCGAGTACCCGCGGCCGCTCGATATTGCGCTACAGACTCGATCCCGGCTCGCGGAATTATTCAAAGCCGAGATGGACTACACCCGGTATTACGCACAGCTAAACGCAATCGTCACGGCCGACCGGGACGCCGGGCAGGAACGAACCGACCGCAGCAGGTACCTGGCCTCGAAAGCCGCCCTCGTACTCGCGGAGCAGGCGTTTGAGCAGTTCGTGAGCCTGAGGCTCGTACAGCCGTTTGAACAGAGCCTTGCTCGAAAACAACAAGGTATGGACGAAACGATGGGTGCCTTCGAGAAACTCGTTGATTACGAAGTTGCCGAGGTTACTGCGGCGGCGACATTCTATATCGCCGAGATGTACATGGACTTCAGCACGGCCCTGGTGGAGTCGGAACGGCCAGCAGGACTTAGCGAGGCGGAGAAGGTCGACTACGAGATGGTGATCGAGGAAGAAGCGTACCCATTCGAGGAGCGAGCCATCGACATCCATGAGGAAAATTTCGAGCTGCTGGCAAGTGGTGTCTACAACCCGTGGGTACAGAAGAGCCTCGATAACCTGGCGGTCTTGATGCCCGGGCGCTACGCAAAGAACGAGATTAGCGGCGGCTTCATGCGCTCGATTGACACCTACGCCTACCGGATGCCGATCGCGCCTGCTATCGGCATTGATGAAGAGAGTAATGTCGATGCCGCGGAGTCCGGTGAGACGGAAGAATTGACGGAAGCTGCCGCGCGCTTATCCGGTGGTACGGAAGGCAACCGGGACTAGCTGTCAAAGGACATAGCATGCACGTTCCATATCCAGATCGTTTTCGCCCGGCCGCTATTCGCGTCACAGCGCTGTTGCTCGTAGCGGGCGTCCTTTCAGCGTGTGCAACGACGCAATCGTCACGCACACGGCCGGTGCGTATCGAGATCCAGGAGGCAGTCGGTTTTACAATCACCGAAGATGCACGCATCAGCAGTGACGTTCGAATCGATTACGACCGTGCGTTGCAATCTCTCGAGCAGGGTGAACTCGAGCGAGGCATTCAAGTGTTGGAGGCGATTATCGAGATGGCGCCTGATCTGAGCGCACCGCGTATCGACCTCGGCATTGCCTACCATAAAGCCGGCAACGTCGAGGCAGCCGAAGAAAACCTGCTACTCGCACTCGATTCGAATCCCGAACATCCTATCGCGCTCAACGAGCTCGGTATCGTATATCGGAAGACAGGACGCTTTACGGCAGCGCGGCGTAGCTACGAAGCCGCGTTGGCTGTCTACCCCGGATACCACTACGCGCGCCGCAACCTGGCGATACTGTGCGATTTGTATCTTGCCGACATGAACTGCGCCCTGGATAACTATGAGGCCTACATGGCGACGGTTCCGAGCGACGACGAAGCCTCGATGTGGATAAAAGATTTGCGTTATCGAATGGGGCAAGGAGGGCAATGATGCTCAAGCCATTTTTGTTCAGCACGCTGTTGTTGCTGGGTGCCGCCGCAAGCGCTGAGGAACCGGCACCCGAGGCCAAGGAAGCTGACGACGCAAACGCGACGCAGGAGCAGGCAGCGGAAGAGCAGGGCGACGGTATTGAGAAACCAAAGACGATGTCCGGCATGTCAATTCTCGGCAACGAGGAAGCGCCAAAGTCACTCGTTATCGTCCCCTGGAAATCATCCGAACTCGGCGATGACATCAGCCTGTCGGACACACTCGATGATCGTGCAAGGCCCGTGGACAAAGAAGTTTTTCTACGCGAGCTGAGTTTCTACGAGATTCGTGCTGGCGAAGACGCACCGCCGGGCAGCTAATTGCCGGATTTTTGGACGATTTCTGCCAAGAAAGCGGCAAAACCTGTGAGCCACGTCAAGGCAATGACGGTTCTCGGCAAACATACCGGCTGAACGTGCGCTACGTCACATTCAAGACCGCATTCGACCACTATTCTTGGCGTTATCCCGGGACTGACCCGGGATTGTTTGACTAACGAGGGTTTTGCAATGAATTTTTTCTATTCGATTGTAAGCTTCTTCGCATCGGGTGGCGTATTCATGTATCCGATTCTGATCGTGTTCGCCGTCGGCGCCGCGGTTGCAATCGAACGCTATATAACGCTCGCAGTGGTGACGAAGAAGAACCAGGCGGTATGGGACAAAGTTCAGCCGCTGCTCGCCGACGGCCAGTTTGACGAGGCGCGCGAGCTCACCAGCGCTGATGAGTCCACGATATCGCAAGTCCTGAACATGGGTTTGTCACTGCAGGGCGCCGTCCGACGTCGCGAAGACATTGAAATCGCGATGGAGGAAAGCATGATGGAAATCGTGCCGCGCCTTGAAAAGCGGACTCCCTATGTTGCCCTCGCTTCGAGCATCGCAACCTTGCTCGGTCTGCTTGGCACGATCATGGGTTTGATCCAGGCTTTTACCGCCGTCGCAAACGCGAACCCGGCGGAGAAGGCTGATCTGCTGTCCGCGAGTATTTCCGTCGCAATGAACACAACAGCGTTTGGTCTGATGGTCGCAATTCCGCTGCTTATCGTGCACGCGCTGTTGACCAGCAAGACCGGAGACATCGTCGATAGCCTTGAGATGGCTACGGTCAAGTCCTTGAATGTGTTCTCAAGAAGGGCAAAGCGATCGGCTGAGGCCTGAACGAGATGGCCAGACGGCACCATTACAAGCGCCGGACGAAAGGCGATGCGTACGAGATTGATGTAACCACCTTTTTGAATCTGATGGTGGTGCTTGTGCCGTTTCTTTTGATTACCGCTGTGTTTTCGAGGCTGACGATCGTCGAGCTTAACCTGCCGAGTTCAGCCGGAGGCGCCGCGAGCGCGCAGGAAGGATTCAACCTCGAAGTGATAGTGCGCAAAGCGGGGATTGAGCTGACCAATGGCAAATCGGTCATCGCGTCGATTCCAAACATCGAAGATGAGTTCGACCTCGTTACACTTTCCGACTACATCGTAGAGCTCAAGCAACAGTATCCCGGTCAGGAGGCTGCGTCAGTGCTGATGGAGGCACAAATACCTTACGACTACCTGATCCAGGTCATGGATATAGTCAGGAGCGTCGAGGTGCCGGTCGAGGGCGCAGAGGAACCGGAGGAACAATTCGAACTTGTCGCGCTATTCTCGGAGATATCGGTCGGAGACGCGCCATGAGAAATACACGCCGGATTAAACGCATGTCGCGCAACCGTGTGAAGATCGGAAAAATGAACCTGACATCCTTGATGGATGTCTTCACCATCCTCGTATTCTTCCTGTTGGTTAACTCGGGGTCTGTAGAGCTGGTCGAGGCCCCGAAGAATGTGCAGCTACCCGAATCACGCGTGGAGGCGAAGCCGCGCGAGACAGTTGTTATTTTTATTAGTCCGGAAGACGTCATGGTGCAGGGCGAAGTCGTCGCACGAGTGAATGACATCCTCGAAGGTGACGGAGAAATCGTCGATTCGATAACTGTGCGTCTGGCGGAAATGAGGGAGAACATTGTCGGACCGAGCACGATGGCTACGGCGGCGAGCCAGGAGGTTACGATTCTGGCTGACCGGTCGGTACCGTTTATCGTCGTCAGGAAGGTCATGTCCACCTGTACAGGTGAAGGCTACGAAAACGTATCGCTCGCCGTTATTCAGAAGGCCGAGCAGATAGCGGCCCGCTAGCAGCTCAGGGAAGAGATTGGCACTGTGAGCGCTGAAAATCCAAACGAAGAACACTCGCTGCTCGAGGAGGTCTCGCGATCTGAAAGCGCGCTTGATGATCTCGAGCAAGAATTGCGTGGTGTTGAGAACGAGCTCGAGGAAGCAGCGCAGAAGAAACACACGTACGACCTGCTGTCACAAATCTGCCAGTCGCTCGAGGAGCTCGACAACCTTGGTGCGGCGAAACTGTTCTGGGAAAAGCACAGCGCACAGGACGAGCTGTCCACACGGCTGGGGTACGCACAACGCAATATCGATGACTTCAGTGACGAAATCCGGCGCATTGAGGAGCGTCGCCTTTCCATTGCCGACAAGATAGGCGACCAGAACCATTCGCTGGATCGCCTGCATTACGATCTGCAGGAAGTTATCGAGCAAGAGGAAAATCGCAAGAACGAATGGCTCGTAGAACGCGATCCGGACGAACTGCCCTATCGCGCGCAGGTGATGCCTTGGGCGCGAGGCGGTGAGGAAGACCAGCGGTTTCGGCGTTCGCTCACGAGCTCAGTCGCTGCGTCCGCTGCCGTGGCATTGTTGCTCAGCATGATCGCCTTGCCGATCGTGGACCGTGCGGCGAAGCCACAACTGCCTGAGCGGGTGGCCAAGCTCGTACGCAAGGAGCGCACGCCGCCACCGCCGCCACAACCAATTATCGAACCGGATCTTCCCGAAGAGATTCCAGATCCCGCAAAAGAGCTCGTCGAAGAGCTGGTGCCGGAAGCGACAAACCAACCGGTGCTCGCTGAGGTGGAACAACCTGATACGCGTGAACAGGTCAAGTCCAAAGGCATTCTCGCGTTTCGCGACAGTTTCGCAAGCCGCGCCGATGCCCGGCCGACGGCACAACTCGGCTCACAAGCTCGGCTCAGGACTGCCGGCGCAGACGCGGTCGGGCGGCCGCAACGGAACATGGTAGCCACATCGGCGCCAGGCTCGAGCGGCGGCATAAACATCGCCGACATCAGTCGTGACGTTGGCGGCGGCGGCGGAGCGATGGATGGCGTGGCGCTCACTCGCGTCGCAAGCTCGATCGGCGGTGGTGACGGACCAGATCGGCCACTCGCAGGCGGCGTTTCTGCGGGACGTACCGACGAAGAAATACAGATCGTGTTCGATCGCTACAAGGCGGCGCTGTACCGAATGTACAACCGCGAACTGCGCAAGGACCCGACGCTTCGCGGGCAAATCGTGCTGCGTCTTACAATCGAACCTGACGGGTCTGTGTCGCTCTGCCAGTTGCAGTCTTCCGACATGGAAGCGCCCGCTTTGGCAGACCAGGTTGTCAACCGCGTGCGAACATTTGACTTCGGCGCCAAGGAAGACATCGTGGCAGTGACGATTATTTACCCGATTGATTTCCTGCCTGCAGCCTGATCGCAGCCTCGTTCAACATAATCATCGATCCTTGCGCTTTGCTGCGAATTGTGGACTGCCTGGCTTTTAGCGGCCGGAGTTGACGAAATAAGGGCCTGTCCGGGTGGCCCGCCTGTAGCGCCTTTCGGACCTGCAAACCGCCTGATCACGGGCGTTCCAATTGTTTTGCCATAGCCTTTTCAAGCTGTGATGCAGTTCACCTATTGCGCACAGTCGATGGGGGATCATTTCGTTTCGGTACCGACAAAAGCAGTGCCACCGGAGCGTGGCAACGCGAAGTCACCGGCCTAAAGGGTAAGCAGGCTCTACGGCAGTGGTGACCGTTTGACGTTGATATTTCAGCGAACGGCCAACACCGGTGAGGTAAGCGCACAGGGATATGTAGCGACTGACCATGACCCAGGATGAGATAAATCCACGCGCATTTTGTGCGCAGCTCTCTATTGCGAGTCAACGCAATATCGTACGCCGGATACTGTCAGCGGCGACCCTCGTGCTGTTGGCGCTGTGCGCGCTGCCTGCCCAGGCACAGGACTGTTCCGATTACCCTAACGGTACGCTCGACGGGTTTGCAGGCGATATCGCTCCGTCGCAGCTACAGATCGATCGCAACTGCACGGTACGCAACTACCCTGCTACAAACCCCCTGAATACAAACTTCAGCTTCTTCACGCAGCCAGGTCAGACCAATGAGCGCTGGCTCATCGTGTTTGACAATGTCGTGCACACCGGCAACATGTCGTGTAACGCCGTTCTCGAACACAAGATCTGGTTTACAAACGGTTCATCGAGCAAGATCAAGCAAAACTGCCAGAACCTGCTCATCCCGGTCGAAAAAATCGACAAGCAGAATCCGGCCGGCCAGACAACGGCCGCAGTCGGTGTGCCGTTTACCTATACGCTAACCAGCCCCGTGCTGTTCGACCCGGCGACGGATACTGTGATCAACGTTGCCGGCTCGGTTAACGATCTGCACGGCATCACGATCTGGGACGACCTCAACGCGACCGGCGTGGATCTGACATTCCTGGGTTATAACGCGTACTGGAAAACCAGCGGCGCGCCGATACCGCACACGTTCGTCAACGCAGGCGGCCAGCTTACGTTCGATAACTTCCCGGTCGTCCCGGCCGGTGAGCAGTTCATCATCGAGATCACGGTCGTGCTCGAAGATACGCCGGCGAACGCGCCGGGAACACAGTTCGTTAACACGGCCAAGTGGGATTTCGGGCGCCTCATTGACGGCGTATTCTACGAGCCCCTGCCGGGCGAGTGGGGCATCACCGAGCCGCTGACGATCGCTGCGCCGCAGCTCATCGTCACGAAGACGGGTCCGGCGACGCTCGGCAGGACGCTGAACCTCGGCGAGTGGGGTGATTTCGCGATCGATGTCCACAATACCGGGCTCAGCGACGCCTGGGATCTCACGATTCTCGACCGGCTCCCCGACGGGCCGACCGGTGGCATGTGCGACGCGACGCCTGAGGTGCAGAGCGCCCAGGTCTTCGCGGCGGACGGTGTAACGCCGGTGCCCGGCAAGGGTCCGCTAACCCAGGGTACCGACTTCACTGCCAGCTATACGGGCGGCCCCGCCTGCGAACTTACCCTGAACATGCTCACGCCTGCGGCCGCTATTGGCGCGGACGAGCGACTGATCATAAATTACCGTACGCGTCTCGACGCTGACACCGATGATGGCATCACGCTCACGAATGTTGTTGGTGCGACGCGTTGGTACAATGGGGACAGCAGCAACCCGGACCGCCTGACTTACACGCGTACGGTGACCGATGGCACGGTAGGTGTTCTCGATCACGAAGATGCCCATACCGTTACCACGGCGTTGTTCGGCTACTTTTTCGAAAAGACCGTTGCCAACCTGACGACCGGCGTCAATCCAACGTCGACGGCCGCTCCCGGCGAAACGCTGCGGTACACGTTGCGCCTGCAGACGACCGATGGTCCGCTGAATAACGTCACCTTCTACGATGACATGGGCGCAATGAACGCAGTGCCTGTTTTCGTGCCGGGTAGCCTGACGCTGGTGCCTGCGACCATTCCGCCTGGCGCCGATACGTCAAACACGGATCCGAACGGCGGTACCAACGGCGCCGGCATCCTCGACATCAGCAACCTGAGCCTGCCCGCGGCCAGCGAAGTATCGATCCAGTTCGACATCACGCTGGCCTCACCGCTGGTCAATGGCACGCTCGTCACCAACCAGGCTGAATTGCTTGCCGCGATCAAGCTCGCAGATAGTGACGATCCCTACGTCAACGGCCAGTCCGATCCCAGTGTTTCAGGCGACGAGGATCCGACCCAGCTAATTATCGAAGGGCCGCCACCCACCGCCCTCGTAAAAGCGAACACGCAGGCGACGGCCACGATTGGCGAAGAATTCAGCTACATGATCACGGTGCCATCCGTCGCGCACACGTCGCCCCTGTATGACGTGCGGATCCTGGATGACCTGGCGTTGTCTGCCGCCGACCTGGAGTACGTCGGTGTCACGAAAATCGCGGGCGTTGGCAACTGGACTCCGGTCAACACGGGTTCGCCGACCGACCTGGTGATCGAGGACCCGGTCAACGGTATCGACATCCCGATCGGCGACCAGGCAGTCATCGAAGTTACCGTGAGGCTCGCGGATTCTGCGACAAACGTTGCCGGCCTCACGTTCACGAACACGGCCGCTTACACGTATAACCTCACCGATAACGACATCGCTACGGTTCGGCCCGGAGACCCCGGCACGACCGCGCCGATGACGATCGTAGAGCCGGAATTGACGCTCGAGAAGAGCGGGCCGTTGCGCATGCGCGTCGGCACGCCCGCGACGTTCACGTTGAACGTCCACAATATCGGTACTTCGTCTGCCTATGCGACCTACCTTACTGACCTGCTGCCGAACCTGGCCACGGGCGGCATGTGCGATGCGGCGCCTGTGGGCCTTACTGCACAACTCTTCGCGGCAGATGGCGTGACACCCGCTGCACCGGCACTGATCGCAGGCACTGACTTCGCGTTCACCTTCAACGGCGATCCGGCCTGCACTTTTACGCTCGAGATGCTGACACCGGCAGCCGCAATCGGTCCCGATCAGCGCCTGATCGTGACGTACCAGGCTACGCTCGACCTGGACACGCCGGATGATGCCGTGCTGACCAATATTGCGGGCGCGACGGAGTGGTTTGGCCTGGATGTGTCCGATCCGATCCAGGCGCCGTATGCGCGAACTTACGCACGCGTGATTACCGACGGCACCGTCGGCGTGCTCGACCACGAAGACGCGCTCACGTTCGTCGAGTTCTCGCCGCTGCTTATCTTCGAGAAGACCGCGGTCAACGTGACGAGCGGCGAAGATCCGGCGACGATGGCGACGCCCGGAGACACGATTCGCTATGCGCTGCGAATCGAGAACGCGAGTGACACACCCGTCGACAACTTCAACATCGTGGACGAACTCGACCGGCTGAACGCAATCCCAATGTTCCAGGCAGGCACACTGACCGTGACTACACTGCCCCCTGGCGCAATCGACACGAATACCGACCCGAACGGCGGTGCGGCCGGTACCGGGCTGCTCGATATACGCGATCTTAGCCTCGGCGGCCTTGGCACCAGCGTGCTCATCGAGTTCGAAGTACTACTGGCACCCGTCATTGCCAACGGCAGCTTCGTCTACAACCAGTCCGAGTTCATCTTTGGCGGCAACCCGATTGCGCTGAGTGACGATCCGTACATCAATGGCGCCGCCGATCCGAATATTGAGGGCGACGAGGATCCCACGCAGCTACTGATCGAATCCACTCCGGCATTCCGTGTCGAGAAGATCTCCTCGTACATCACCGGCAACCCGAATGTGCTGCTTGCGGGCGAGACGCTGCGCTACACGATTACCGTGCAGAACACCGGCACGGACAATGCAACCAGCGTCGATATTGTCGACCTGGTACCCGCGAACACGACCTACGTTGCGGGCAGTACGACGCTAAACGGAATTGCAGTCCCGGACGCCGCCGCCGGCGCCTCGCCGCTGACTGATGGCATCCCGGTGAATGCGCC
>Ga0224508_10004502_pt1 | contig 11352 bp, 8 predicted proteins | sample SF_Jan12_sed_USG_4_FD_170157 | JGI IMG/M metagenome (GOLD analysis project Ga0224508, IMG submission 170157) | Sediment microbial communities from San Francisco Bay, California, United States - SF_Jan12_sed_USGS_21 | ecosystem: Environmental > Aquatic > Marine > Sediment | place: USA: California...
TGCCAGAAGAGGTCGTAGAGGCGACGCGACGGCGACACCCATAACAGGCATTTGACCGGCCGATCGCCCTTGGAGAATAGGCCGTGCGGGATGCCGCGCGGCAGGCGGATCAGATCGCCAGGCTCGGCGAAGCTCTCATTTCCGTCGAGCACCAGATCGAGCCGGCCCTCGAACATATAAATGAACTCGTCCTGGGTCGGATGAATGTGCGGCGGCACCATGGTGCCGGGCGGCAAGGTGGCATGCCAGGAAAAGGACGTCTCGCACAGCTGCTTTGGCACATAGGTCTGGCCGAGAATGTTCCAGCTGATCCCCTCGATGCCTTCGCCCGCCTTGGTAATGCCTGCGCTCATCACGATCATGCCCGCCTCCCCGCTTACTGTCTGCGTTCAGACTACAGGAACCGTCGGTGAGCGTCATCACACCTGGAGATGGCGCTCCTTCAATCCGGGATCGGCGAGGAATTCGGCGTTGCCGCCACGCCAGACCACGCGCCCCTTCTCGATGATGACGTGCCGATCGGCAAGCCGGGCGAGCACCTCGACGTTCTTGTCGACGATCAGAATCGCGAGGCCCGCATCCTTGATCGCGCCGAGGCAGGACCAGATGGTCTGGCGCATCAGCGGCGCCAGCCCTTCGGTCGCCTCGTCCAGTACCAGAAGCGTAGGGTTGGTCATCAGCGCCCTGCCGATCGCCAGCATCTGCTGCTCGCCCCCCGAAAGCTGATCCCCCAAATGCCGACGCCGTTCCTCCAGCTGCGGAAACAACCCATACACCCCCCCCAACCCCCAGGTCGCGACGCGCGACGGCGTTGACTCCTGCAGCTCGACCTTCTTAGTCAACGCCGTCACGCGCCGTGACGACGTGGCGACGAGGTTTTCTTCGACGGTGAGGGTCGGGAAGATCTGGCGGCCTTCCGGGACCAGGCCGAGGCCGGCTTGGGCGATCAGGTGGGGGGCAGCGCCGGTCATGTCGCGGCCGTCGATCGTCACCCGGCCGGCGGTTGCCGGCAGCAGGCCGAAGATGGTCTTGATGGTCGTGGTCTTGCCCATGCCGTTGCGCCCGAGCAGGGTCACGACCTCGCCGGCGCCGACCTCGAAGCCGATGTCGAACAGAATACGGCTGTCGCCATAGGCGGCGGCGAGCCGCTCGACCGCCAGCATCAGCCTGCCTCCTCGCCGAGATAGGCGCGGCGCACCTCGGCATCGGCGCGGATCTCGGCGGGCGAGCCCGAGGCGATCACCCGGCCGTAGACCATGACGCTCACCCGATCTGCAAGCGTGAACACCGCCTCCATGTCATGCTCGATAAGAACGATCGCAAGCTTCTGCTTGAGGCCCTGGATCAGCTCGGTCAGCCTTGCCGACTCGTCATGGCCGGTGCCGGCGAGCGGCTCGTCGAGGAGGAGGACGCGAGGCTTGGTGGCCAGCGCGACCGCCAGCTCCAGCTGCCGCTGCTCGCCATGGGAAAGGGCGCCGGCCGGCTGATCGGCGCGCTCGGCGAGGCCGACGGTCTCGAGAGCTGCCATGGCCTCGTGGTTCAACGCCGTTTCGCGCGCTGCGGTCCGGGAAAAACCGAAGCTGGAGCCGGAACGCGCCTGCACCGCGAGTGCTGCATTTTCCAAAGCGGAGAAACCCGGCAGCAACGAGGTGATCTGGAAGGTCCTGGCAATACCGCGCCGCGCTCGCCTCGCCATCGACAGCGAGGTGATGTCGTCCCCTTCATAAAGAATGCATCCGGCGTCTGCCGCCAGGCAGCCGGAGAGCTGGTGGATGAGGGTGGTCTTGCCGGCGCCATTCGGGCCGATCACCGCGTGCAGCTCGCCCGGCAGGAGGTCGAGATCGACATTGTCGGTGACCTGAAGCGCGCCATAGGCCTTGCGCAAGGCAAGCGTTTGCAAGATCGGGACCGTCACCGACGGCCCCCGCCGGTCAATGCCGCGAGCATGCCAGCCAAGCTAACGAGCATCCCGCGGATGTTAACGATCATGCCGTGCATGTTTACGAGGATCCCGTGGATCCCGCCTTTGCCGTAGAGCACGATCAGGACCAGGATGACGCCAAGGCCGAGCTTCCAGTGCTGCGAGAACGCCGAGAGGACCTCTTCGAGCAGCAGGAAAGCGGCCGCGCCGAGGATGCCGCCGGTGAGCGTGCCCATGCCGCCGACCACCACCATCATGATCAGCTCGCCCGAACGCTGCCAAGTCATGTAGGCGGGCGAGACGAACTCCGCCTGATTGGCGAGCAGCACCCCGGCAAGGGCCGCGAGCACGCCGGCGAGCACGTAAGCGGTGAGCTGGAAGGGCAGAGGATCGAAACCGATCGCCTGCATGCGCAGGGCATTGTCACGCACACCACGCAGCACCCGCCCAAACCGCGCGCCGACCGCGGCGCGCGCGAACAAGAAGCAAGTGAGCAGGAGGACGAGCACCAGATAGTAGAAAAAAACATCGCTCTCCAGCCATGGCTGGCCGAACAGGGTGGACCGGGCCTTGAGCGTCAGGCCGTCATCGCCGCCATAGGCGGAAAGCGAGACCATCAGAAAATAGGCCATCTGGCCAAAAGCGAGCGTGATCATGATGAAATAGACGCCCTTGGTGCGCAGCGAGATCACCCCCGTAACCAGGCCGAAGGCCGCGGCGGCGGCCATCGCGAACAAGAACTGCACGAGCAAGTCGGTGACGCCATGTGCCGCCGCGATCGCGGCGGCATAGGCGCCGATGCCGATGAACGCGGCGTGGCCGAAGGAAACCATGGCCCCGAAACCGAGGATCAGATCGAGGGAAAGGGCGGCGATCCCGAAGATCATGATGCGGGTCGCGATCACCAGATAGAATGGGTCGACGCCGAGGTGAATCGCCAGCGGCAACAACGCAAAAAGACCGAACAAGCAGGCAAGGCCTGCAGCTTCGACGTGCTTGGCCTTGGGGGTGGAAGCTCGAATGACCGGCGCTTCTGATTTTTCCATCAGGGTTAAGCGCCCTGCTTGACCGGAAACAGGCCGGCGGGGCGGAAGAACAGAATGGCGGCCATGAGGACGTAGATCAGCATCGGGGTGAGCGTGCGTCCGACCTGCGAGGCGGTCGCCGGGTCGAAAACGACCTTCAGGAGTATGGGCCCGAAGCTGCGGCCGACCGTATCGACCAGTCCGACCAGGAGGGCGGCGACGAAGGCACCCTTGATCGAGCCGATGCCGCCGATCACGATCACCACGAAGGTAAGAATGAGAATGCCGTCGCCCATATTGGGCTCGACCGAGAGGATGGGGGCGATCATGGCGCCGGCGAAGCCCGCGAGCATCGCGCCGATACCGAACACCACCATGAACAGCCGGCGAATGTCGACGCCGAGGGCCTGGACCATGGGCGCATTGGACGCGCCCGCGCGCAGCAGCATGCCGGTCCGGGTGTGGCGGACTAGGATGTACATGCCGATCGCCACTGCGATCCCGGCGGCGATGATCAGGAGGCGATAGAGGGGATAACGCAGCTGGCCAAGCACCGGCACGGAGCCGGCGATCGCATCCGGTATCGCGATGCTGATCGGCGCGGCTCCCCAGACGATGCGCACCCCCTCATGCAGGATCAAAATCACGCCGAAGGTGGCGAGCACCTGATCCAGATGATCGCGCTCATAGAGATGGCGAAAAATCAGAAACTCCAGAACCAGCCCGAACAGAAAGGCGGCCGGCAGCGCCAAAAGCAGCCCGGTGAAAAACCCGCCGGTGAGCTGGGTGAAGGTCACCGCGAGATAAGCGCCGACCATATATTGAACGCCATGGGCGAGATTGATGAAGTCCATCACCCCGAACACCAAGGTCAGCCCCGCAGCCACAAGAAATAGCAAAATGCCGAACTGCACCCCGTTCAGCATCTGTATAACCAGCAAATGACTCATGGCCCGGGCCCGACGCGGGCCGGCGTTGACTTGGTGTTGGTGCCTGGTCCGGTCGTCGGTGTTTGGTAACGGGGATCAGCCACGCGATGTCGACGCCCAGTTCAGGGGGAGGGAATGCCTATTTTCGGTCACGCTGCCAACGACCTGGAACAAAGGCCCTGGCCCGACAACAGCCCATCAGCACCGAAGCCGCAGCACCGTCCATCCTTTCTTTACCAAAGCTCGCCCAAACTCAAGCCCATGCCCCCCACGCCCCGGAAGCCCGCGCCGCGCCCACTCCCACCGGGCGGGCGGATTCCCGGGATCGCATGGACCCCGGTGGATTTTATGGGCGCTTGGTTAACATAAGCTTAGCGCCGCGGTCTCCGAGGGTGGCCCGCTGGTCAGGAACCTGGAGAATCCGACGACCGGGCCAATCAACAGGCCATCGGAAAAGAGCCCCGCCCCTCCCCAGCGTCATTGCCGGACATGGCCGCCAGGGCCAGCGCCCTCACATGGCAAACACTAAGCCCCAAGCGCCGCCTTCAGCTCCACAACCTCCCCGTCCCGCCGGTGATAGCCGGTCTTCTCGACCAGCTCGGCGGCCTTATCAAGATGGCGGCGAGCGACGTCGCGCCGACCCTCGGCGAGGGCGAGGCGGGCATATTCGAGATGAGCGTCGCATTTGTGGAGACCCAGGCCGCAGCGGATCGCAAGGCGCATCACCTCGTCGAGGTCGCGCCGCGACGGGGCGAACTGTTCGACCTCGCGGAAGAGGGCCGCACGCGCCAGGAGGCCGCGTGGAAGATCGTCCATCTGGCCCGCCTCGCGCAGGCCGTCAACCGCCTGGTCGAGTCGGGTGCGGGCCTCGCCCCGGTCCCCCAGCGCCAGCACCGCCCGGCCAAGGGAAAGGTGGTTAAGGGCGAAATCTAGCAACGAGGCATCAGCTTGTTTCGCCCACTCCAGCGCCTGGAGCGCTCGCTCGCGTACTGCCTCGGCCTGACCGAGGGTCAGCAGCAGGTCGCAATAGCGATTGCCCTGGACCGAATAAAGCCGGGGATAGTCGGTTTGGCGTTCCGCCTGCATCGCCTCGGCCTCTGCGAACAGCGCGCCTGCCGCCTCGAGCGCGCCCGCCTGATGCCTGGCGTCGGCAAGCGTGGTCTGGCTGACGATAAACATCTGCCAATCGTTGCCGCTGCGGTCCGCATGGTCGACGGACGCCTCGCCCGAAGCCTCCGCCGCCGCCACCTCGCCCAAGGCGAGCTGCAGCTCCGAGAGGTTGGACGCTCGTCTCGCAGCTTCGTCCCAGTCTCTTTGCTCGACCGCCATCTCCAGCCCCGCCCGCATCGGCGCCAGCGCCTCGCCGAGCCGGCCGAGGGCGCGGAGGCGGAAGGCGGCCTGGCTCAGGAGCCAGGCGCGGGCTTCATCGGTGAGATCGGCCGAGGGCTTCTCGAAGGGCGGATCGAAGAAGGACGCGACCAGCCCCAGATCCGCGCCGAACGCCCCGAGTTTCCTGACGAGGTAACCGTCGGCCTTGCGGACGATGCGCTCATAATACACCTCGCCCAGCGCCTCCTGCCGCCGTCCCGCCTGACAGCCATGGTGGACCGCCTGGAACAGCGGCGCCATCGCGGCCAGGCTGTCCGGCCGGTGTTCCGCCTGTCCCTTCAGATGCTCGTACAGCCGCTCATGCCCCGCCTGCCAGGCATCGTTCCGCCGGGCTCGCAGCCGCGCCCCGAAATGCTCGCGCACCAGCGGATGCGCGTCCAGCTCGTCCGGATCGTGGCGGCTCGCCTCGGCGAGGAGGCCGAGATCGCGGAGTTTTTCGAGCAAGTCGCGCCAGCCGATCTGGTCAAGCGTCGAGAGCCTCTCGGTCAAGCCTGGAACCGCAGGTTCCCTAAGGGCGGCAATGCACCCTGCATCCGCTGGCCGGTCGAACAGGCCCATGACATCAAGCAGATCCAGCTCCGGCCCCTCGCCGAAGGTCTCGGCGAACGCGTCCATTACCCGGCGGGGATGCTTGCCGGCGTCGATCGAGACGTCGGGCAGATCGGGGATGCCCAGGGCCGCTTGGACATCCTGCTGGGTTAGCTTCAAATAGTTCGCGAGCAGGCTGAGCGCCAAGGCGTGGTTGCCAAACGCCGCGCTCACTTCCTCCAGCACATCATCGCCGGCGCGCAGCCCCTTGATGCGCAACAGCGCGCGGCCGGCTTCCTTGGAAAGATATTCGAGATTCTTTTCGACCGTGGTCTCGGGAAAGCCCAAAAGCTCCTTGACCGGCTCGCGCGTGGTGATCACGCAAAGCCCAGCATTCTCGGCCGCGAGACACTCCACCAGCCGCGCCAGCGCCGGGTCCTTGATCCCCTGATTGGCGTCCTGCAGCGGCTCCATGCCGTCCAGGATCAGGAGGGATTTTTCTCGACCAACCAGCTCGGCCAAGCGTTCGCCGCGTCGCCAAGGCGAGCCCTCTGCGGCCTCGCCTTCGCCAAAGAAAGTGAACGCCGCATCGATGAACGCATCAGCCGAGGTCACGCGCTGGTTGGTCCCCTGGCTATAAAACGACCAAGCAAAGGTGCGGCGCGCACCTCGGTAGTTGTCAGCCGCCAGATACTCGCACCACTTGTTCACCAGCGTCGATTTGCCCACGCCGCCCCAAGCGACGAGCGAGACAACGTTGAGGTCGGTGCCGTCGAACGCTTCATTCAGGAACTGGAGTTCTTTGTCCCGCCCGACCACCTCCCGTCCGCTGGTTGGCAGGCGGGTCAGGTCCACGGCACCTTTGGGGAGCGGTGGATGTTGGGCGTCGGGTTTGGGCTCAGGCTTACGTTCGATGACGATCGTATTGTTGTTGCCGCCGACCTGAATAACGTTGTTGCCATCGCCGCTGACAGCGACCTGTTGGCCCTTCGCCTCGGCTTCCTCGACAGCCTCTTGGACCAGCTCCATGCGCTTCTTCAGGTGGCTGTGGATTGCGAGGACGACCGCCTTCATCTCCTTCGCCTGCTCGGCAACGTCGAGCGTAAGGAGCGGGACGTCTCGTCTCGGCTGCATCTGGATCGACTCCAGCCAAGGCACGATCTCCCACGCGCAATGCTGCAGGAGAATCGGGGCGATCATCATGCCTTCATTCTGCCGTCGCTCCAGGAGCACCGGCACCTCATCCTTCATGCAGAATTCGGAGCCGAGGAAATCGGCTGATATGAGGAGAATGGCAACCGAGCAGCGTTTCAGGTTGGTGTCGATCTCATCGAACCAGTTGTCGCCGACGCCAATTTCGCTGTCGTCCCAGATTTTGATGTCGCCAACATGCTTCAGAACGCCGAGCTGGCGGGCAACGAAGGCTTTGGCCTCGTCGTCGAATTTACTGTAGCTGATGAAAATCAGCGGCCGTCGTTTGCCGTTCGCCATCGCCAGAAAGAACTCTCAAATAGCCAAACTTGGTCGATGGCGCTTTTTATGCGTCAAATCCTATCGCTCGCCAAGGGAATCGGTCCGTGGATTTGCCGGACAGGATCAGGGCAGCAGACCCCACCGCGTGCGCTCTGCTGGCCACGCCCACCGATCAACTCGATCTTAACCGCGTTCCCGTAGGCTCCTTGGTGGTCCATGCGACCTTGGGAATCCGCCCGCCCGGCAAGAAGTGGTGGGGCGAGGCTCGGAGTCCCAGGATCGCATGGACCGGCAAACAGCCTAACGCTGGCGGGTTAAGGGAGGGTTAACGACAAAGGACGGTGCTGGGGGCGGATGGTTGGCATAAGTCCGGCGGAATGACGTCAACCAGGAGACGCAAGCGACACCCGCCCGTCACTATCTCCCCATCACTAACCCCGCTCGCCCGAGCCAGTCGCAGGCAAGTCCGGGCTGACCGCCCCGCGGTCACATCTTGCAGTCGGCGGCGTAGACGTCTTGGTAGTCGTCGAAGACTTTTTCGGCGATTTCGGTTTGGTATTTGCCGTCGTCGCGTTTGGCGACCTTGACCAGGTAGAAGTCTTGGATGGGGTAGTGGTTGTCGCCGAAGCTGAAATCGCCGCGCAGCGATTGGAAGTTGGCGGCTTTGAGGGCGGCGCGCAGGGCGTCCTTGTCCTCGAGATCGCCTCCTGTCGCTGTGAGCGCGCTGTTCAGCAGCATGGCGGCGTCGTAGGCCTGCATGGCGTAGGTGCCGGGGACACGGTCATATTTGGCCTCGAAGGCGGCGACGAAGGCTTTGGAGGCCTCGTTGTCGGCGTTCGGCGCCCAGTTGGCGCCGCCGAAGAAGCCGACCGCGGCGTCCTTCTGGGCGGGAAGCGTGGTTTCATCGACGGTGAAGGCGGACAGGAACGGGATCGCCTCGAGCCCGGCTTGGCGGTATTGCTTCACCAGGTTCACGCCCATGCCGCCGGGCATGAAGGTGAAGACGGCGTCCGGCTGGGAGGCGGCGAGCTGGGCGAGCTCGGCGGAAAAGTCGAGCTGGCCAAGCGGCGTGTAGAGTTCGTCGGTGACCTCGCCGGTGAAGTGGCGCTTGAAGCCTGCGAGGCTGTCCTTGCCCGCCTGGTAGTTTGGCGCCATCAGGAACACGCGCTTGTAACCCTGGTCCTCGGCATATTTGCCCAGGACTTCGTGGTTCTGGTCGTTTTGGTAGGAGGTGACGAAGAAATTGGCGTTGCACTCGGCGCCTGCGAAGTTGGAGGTGCCGGCGTTCGAGCTGATCAGGATGGTGCCGCTGTCGGTGACCGGCTTCATGATCGCCATGAGAATGTTGGAAAAAATCGGGCCGACCACGAAGTCGACTTTTTCGCGCTCGACCAGTTCCTTGGCCTTATTGACGGCATTATCAGGCTTCAGCTCGTCGTCAACCACGGTGACCTCGGCATCGAGCCCGCCAAGCTTGCCGCCGAGATCCTCGAGCGCCAGGAGAAAGCCGTCACGCGCCTGCTCGCCGAGCACGGCAGGCGGGCCGGAGAGCGTGTAGATCAGGCCGACCTTCACCCCGTCGGCCAGCGCTGCGCTCGCCCCCAGAGCCAAAGCCGCTCCCATCAGCCCCGCCGTGATCTTGCCAAGTTTCGTCATCGGACGCCCCTCCCTTGCTTTTTCCGCTGGCCGCGCCTCTGGTCGAGGGGCCGCGCTCGATCCTCGATGCCGGCGCTTAGCACAAGCCCGGCTTGTTCTTACCGATCCTGCAGCAAAGGCGAAAACGCTGCAAACTGCAATCGTCAGCCGCAGCCCTTTTGGGAATCGAGCGTCTTTCAGTACCACCGCCGCCGCCGCATTCGCTGCCTGCGCTCTTCGCGTCTGGCGCGCCAGGACCGGATCAGGTTGTGGGCTCGGCGAAGATCGCGCAAATCAGCATCGGCAACGCCTACAGCCTTTGTACTTCGTTGAAGATCTCGTATCGCTGACGACAACTTTATCAAAAGCGAGATGATTTCCAATGACTTATATAATGCAAACAAAAATATCGTTACAAATATAAATATTCTTACAATAAGCTCTAGATTTACATAAAAAATGTAAAACAAAACTGCAATCGACAGTAAGATTGCCAACAAAATCCAAGTAAATTTTTCTTTTTGACTCGCCGAACGTGATGATAGGCACCCTGGCTTTGTCGTCGAGGGCAGCTGGGTATTTCTGATCGACGTTGGAATTGACCTCAAGAAGATCCTTGGTTGATGCCTTGCGGTTCAGCAGCGCCACTATCTTTTCCAATCCCGATCATACGACATGCTCGGCACAGCACTGACGCCAAGCTCGTCGCATCTGCTCGTGGACAAGACCATGAAATCACTCGATAATTTTTCGGGTGGCTCGAAGAGCGGTCATAGCACTCTCTTTTCAAGCGCTCGGCCTGAAAGTGACAATATGTTGCCTCCTGAATCAACCCTGGACCAGGGCCATCAGGCGCATTGAGGGTTCGTGGACGAACAGACTGTCGGCGCTGTCGATCGGTCCCCTGACCAGACCGCTATTCAGGATCGCGGCGTGATCAAGGGAGTACGCCCTCGGCCTGGAGGCGGTCGCGCAGGGTCTCCAGGCGTTCGGCGTTCACACCAAGGTCCGAATAGCCTGTCCGCGCGGCGGACCGAAGCGCGATCAGTTTTTCTTCTCCGCGGAGATGGAATTCGAGGTCGTCAACGAAGCCGAAAACCCGATTTCTGGCCTCCGCATGAAGATACTCCTCATCCGCAGTGACGATCGTCGTCCGCGGCAGGGTTGCCACGGCATCTTTCAACGCGCTCCAGGCCGCCGCCTGGCTGAAGCGGAAGGGCTCGATGTGATGCGCCTCGTCCTCGGCATCGCTGGAAACGCAGTTCGGACGATCTCGACAGGCGGCCAGGCGACCGTCGCTGAGACCGAGGGTTCCCGGCTCCTCGGCGCTGCAGGCGAACAGCAAAGACGTCATGAGGACTGCCATGACCGCCTTTGCCGATCGTCCGACCCGATCATGCCGGCCTGTGCACGGTCTGTTCGGTGATCACCATGTCCAGGGTCTGGTCGAATTCATCAGTAGGCACGCGCCCGACCTCCTGGGCGGCGAACGCGACGCCGACAGCCAGCACGGCTGGTTCGGGCAGCACGGCGGGATCGTTGACTTTGAGGTCTTGGAGCGTGCGGTCGTAGTAACCCTTTCCATGGCCTAAGCGGCGACACTGGCGATCGAACGCCAAGAGCGGCACGAGGAGAACCGAGGGGGAAACGCGCGCCGCGTCCGGCGTCGGCTCCATCACCCTGAAACGGCCCTCGACCAGCCGGTCATCCGGCTGCCAGGCATGGAAGTCGAGCGGCCGACCATCGCCGACCACCCGCGGCAAGGCGGCAGTCGCGCCGCGCGCTAGCAAAGCGAGAAGTGCTGGGCGGGGATCGAGTTCGCCCTCGAGCGGCCAGTAGGCGGAGACGACGACGCGGTCGTCCACGTCGACCAAGGCCCCGACCCGCTCGCCAACGGCCTTCGCCGCGGCTTCGGCTTCATCGGCGTCGATCGCCATGCGGCCGGCATAGCAACGTTTCCGCAGATCGGCTTTTTCGTCGGCCAGGCTCGATGGGTTCATGTCCGTCACCGGCGACGCGGTTGGAAAAAAACTCCGGCACAGCCGTCCCCAAAAGCCGGCAGAGCCGTTCAAAAAAAGTGGCGGAGCCGCCTTGGCCGTTGGCCCGGTAAGTCCTCTGTGGCCTGCTTACGCAGGTGGGCGCCGTAATACCGAGACCACGGCCTCGACAGGGACAGCTCCCTAGTAGAGAACATTGGCCCCAGGGATCTTTTGGACCTGACGCACCAGGTAGCGACCGCCGCTCCTTAGTTAGGCTCTCTCGAGCTCCACGGCAACCGCATTCAACTGTTCGGCGACCTGTTCGATCAAGGCGGCGGCGCGGCGTTCGTGCTCGGTCGCGGCTCCGGCGGCTGCAGGTGCTGCGCCGTTCTGCGCGGCTTCGAGTTCCTGGATCTTGTCATAGGCGTCGGAAAGCTCGTCCGCGACCATCAGGCTTGCCAGCAGCATCAGCC
>Ga0224508_10004503_pt1 | contig 11349 bp, 10 predicted proteins | sample SF_Jan12_sed_USG_4_FD_170157 | JGI IMG/M metagenome (GOLD analysis project Ga0224508, IMG submission 170157) | Sediment microbial communities from San Francisco Bay, California, United States - SF_Jan12_sed_USGS_21 | ecosystem: Environmental > Aquatic > Marine > Sediment | place: USA...
CGGGTCAGACCATTGCAGAGGCGCCTGATTTCGAGCAACCGGAAGCGGCTCTGCCCGCCGCACAGGACACCCATATCGTAGCCGCTGTGCCGCAAATCAACAAGCGCCCGGGAATATTGCGCCTGGCGCGCTTTTCGCCGCTTATTTGCCTGCTGCTGGCATCTGCAGCAACCGGTTCTTACTTCCTGTACCAGGCCCTCGGCGGCAACCTGCAGGGTACCGGTCTCGGCATGCTGTCCACCCAGGTAGGCCTGGCTAACAGCACGGGCACGGTGATCGAAGCTGTTGGTCCGATCAATCATTTCCCGCTTGTCACGGAAGGTGTCGACGCCAGGGCCTCCGAAGCGCTGCTACCTGCCGTTCCCGACAACCGAGATGCAGCCGCCGAATCGACTATCGATGCCGAGCCTGTGGTCGCACAGAATGTGCCGCCTGCAGATCGTTCGGCAAACCGAAGGATTGTGCAATGACGACCGTTACGGTACGCACTCTCAAGCCAACCGAACCGAGTCTGCCGCTGGGTGAACGGCTTATTGAAGCCGGCCTTATTACCGAGGATCAGTTGCAGGTCGCATTGAAGGAACAAAGTCGCAAGGACGAACCGCTAGGTCGTATCCTGGTCAATCTCGGCCTGATTTCCGAGGGTATGTTACGTGACACGCTGGGTGAGTCGCTGGGCCATGACAGTATCGAACTGGCAACGGTCATACCGGATCCCGACGCACTGCAAATGGTGCCGAAGAATATCGCGCGGCGTTACAGCATGCTGCCGATCAACTTCGACAAAAACAAGAAAATCCTGACCCTTGCGATGGCCGACACGTTTAACGTCGTTGCCATGGATCAGATCGCGGCCCTGCTCGGTTCGGGAATCGGCATTGCGACACTGGTCGCCGGCGAAGCGGAAATTGAAGCTGCGATCGAGCAGTTCTACGAATTTGAATTGTCGATCCAGGGAATCCTGCACGAGATCGACACCGGAGAAGTCGACCAGTTAAACCTGGCCGTCGAAAACGAAGAATACAATCATCCCCTGATTCGCCTCGTCGACGCGGTCCTTGCCGACGCGGTCAAGCGGGATGCTTCGGACGTACATCTTGAGCCTGAGGCCGGATTCCTGCGCGTGCGCTACCGCATTGACGGCGTGTTGCGCCAGGTGATGGCGCTGCACCGCAGTTACTGGCCTGGAATGGTCGTGCGCCTGAAGGTGATGGCGAAAATGAACATTGCCGAGACGCGAGCCCCGCAGGACGGTCGGATATCGCTGACACTTGCCGGCCGACCGATTGATTTCCGCGTTGCGAGCCAGCAAACGACCTATGGGGAGAACTTTGTATTACGTGTACTCGATCGACAAAAAGGCATCGTGCCGCTCGAGAAACTCAATCTCGTCAAGGAAACGCTGACCGCGCTGCAGGTCATGATGGCGCGGCCCGAAGGCATCATTCTTGTCACTGGTCCTACCGGTAGTGGCAAGACGACAACGCTGTACTCAATGCTCAATTATCGCAACGATGAAGCTGTCAACATCATGACGCTCGAGGATCCGGTTGAGTACCCGATGAGCATGATCCGCCAGACTTCGTTAAACGAAGCGGCCAAGCTGGACTTTGCCAATGGCATCCGCTCGATGATGCGGCAGGATCCCGACATCATCCTCGTGGGCGAAATTCGCGACGAGGAAACTGCCGAGATGGCCTTTCGCGCCGCAATGACCGGGCACCAGGTGTTTTCGACGCTGCATACAAATTCCGCACTTGGCGCGGTCCCGCGGCTGATTGATATTGGTGTCAAACCGCAGATCATGGCGGGAAATATCATCGGTATCGTTGCGCAGCGCCTCGTGCGCCGCTTGTGCAAGCATTGCAAACAGGCCTATGCCCCCGACGAGACCGAGCGCAATCTGCTGGGCATGACCGGCAACAAGCCGGTGTTGCTGTATCACGAGGAGGGCTGCGACGCCTGCAACTTCATGGGCTTCAAGGGTCGTGTCGCTGTCATCGAAGTCCTCAAGATGAACGAAGGGCTCGACGAGATGATCGCGCGCGACGCCACGCGCAGGGAGATGCACGAAGCTGCGGTCGAAGCAGGCTTCCGCGACCTCTCGGAAGACGGCATCCGGCATGTCATGAGCGGCACGACCAGCATCTCCGAAATCTCGCGCGTTGTAGACCTGACCGCGAGGGTGGGTTAGCACGATGCCGGCCTATAACTACAGGGCCGTCGATCCCGGCGGCGTCATCATCGAGGGTAGCCTCGAAGCCGCCAACGAACGGGCGCTCGAGACACAACTCCGGCAAGCCGACGTCGAACTGTTACGTTGCGCTGAACGCGGCGGCAGTCGCTTTGGGAGTAAGCGCGGCGTCAAGCGTAAGGATCTGATCGGTTTTTGCTTCCACATGGAACAGATGACACGCGCCGGTTTGCCAATTCTCGAAGCGCTGGCCGATCTGCGCGACAGCGTAGATCACCCGGTATTCAGCGAGGTGATCGGCAGCCTGATTACATCGGTCGAGGTTGGCAAGACGCTGTCTCAGGCATTGGGCGAGTATCCCGACGTTTTCGACGATGTATTTGTCAATCTTATCGCGGTTGGCGAGGAGTCCGGGGAACTGCCCGAAGTATTGTTCAAATTGACCGAGTCACTCAAGTGGCATGACGAAATCATGTCCAAAGCAAAAACCGTGGTCATTTATCCGGCATTTGTCGGTGTAGTCGTCCTGGGCGTCATGCTGTTCATGATGCTTTTTGTCGTCCCGCAGATGGTCGACTTCATTCGCGAGATGGGCCAGGACCTGCCGATTCACACCCGCGCGCTGATCGGGTTTTCGAACTTCCTGGTTAACCACTGGTGGTGGGCGATTCCGTTGCCATTCGTGATCGTGCTGTTGATCAAGGTGCAAGCCAGGCGCGACGACGCGTTTCGGCTTATCGTCGACGGCTGGAAATTGCGAGCGTGGTACATCGGGCCGGTTACCTCAAAAATCGTGCTGAGCCGATTCGCGAGTTATTTCGCGCTGTGTTACAGCTCGGGTCTGGACGTGATTGCATCATTGCGCATCGCCGAAGATATCGCCGGCAACGCTGTCATTCGCAAGGGTATTGAGCGAATCTCCGCGGGCATTGCCGATGGCATGTCACTCAGTGCAGCGATCGAAGCAACCGAACTGTTCCCGCCACTTGTCACCCGCATGGTCAAGATGGGCGAGTCCACCGGACAACTCGACAATGCGCTGAGTAACGTCAGTTACTTCTATGACCGCGAGGTCACCGAGTCGATCGACCGGCTCAAGGCGATGATCGAGCCTGCTATGACGGTCGTACTGGGTGCGATCATGGGCTGGATCATGCTCTCGGTGCTCGGCCCAATCTACGAGACCATCAGCAACATAGGCATCTAGAATGGGAGCAGCGCGCGCATTCTATATTACACAAGGATCATTGTCCGTCTGGGTCGATGGCATGACGGATCCTGGCCGCGCTGTCGTCTTTGCGGATAGCGACGAGGGCCTCGGCCAGTTCGACAAATACCTTGCCGGCAATGCCGAGCAAACGAGTTTCCTGATCGTCGATGTCATCGAGGAAGAATTCGCACCGGATACTGTGCCGAAGCTCGGCTTTCGTGACCGGGGAGCGCTGATTGGACGGCGCCTGCAGCGCAAATTTCCACGAACTCATTATCGACTTGCTGTTTACCAGGGTAAGCAGTCGTCCGAGGCGGATGAGGCGATCGTCGTTCACAGCGCCATATCGAATCACGAACTGGTCGATCCCTGGCTGCAGATCATATTGCGTCACCAGACGCCGCTCACGGGAATTTTCTCGGTACCACTGATTGCGGGCAAGTTGCTCGGCCGTTTCTACAAGAAGCCGAAACCGGCGATGTTCCTGACGCAACACCAGGGCCAGAAGCTTCGCCAGGTGTTCCTGCACAATGGGCATGTCCAGAGCGCGAGGTTATCGCAGTCACCCCACTTGACTGACCCGGAATACCCGGAATTTGTAATCAACGAGATTCAACGCAGTCGTCGCTACCTGGAAAGAACCCGGCTTCTCGGCAGTATGGAGCAACTCGAAGTCTTCATCATTGCGAATGACGAGCTCGCCGAGCGCATCCATGCTTCTGCTGGCAGCAACAGCCCGATGCGGCTGCATTTCATCGATCCGGACATCGCGGCGCGCCGGCTTGGCATGACGAATGCGCTGTCGCTGGACCGTATGGAGTCTCTGTACATTGCCTGCGCGTATACGAATCGACCCAGACACACGTACGGAGTATCGGGCGAGTCCCGCTTCTGGCATATGCGTCGGCTTCGACACGCGATCATTAGCTTCGCCGTTGCATCAGCCGCTGTCTGCTCGGTGCTGACTGGCCTGTACCTCAGCGACGCCTGGTACCTGAGCAACCAGTCCGATGAAATTGAAAGTCAGCTCCTGCAACTGACCGCAACATTTCGCCGCGACAACGAACAATTTGATCCAATCAAGGCCGATTCACACGAGATGAAGCTTGCTGTGGATACCGGCGACTACATACTCTCGAATCGGCTGCCAGTGCCATGGGTGATGCAACAGGTTGGGCTCGTCATGGGTAACTACCCGGACGTGCAGATTCAGACGCTTGGCTGGAGCGCCGAGTCGATAGCGTCCGCCGAGCCACCGCGCCGCGGCAACCAGCAGCTGCCAGTTCCGGTGCCCGCAATTGCCGCGGTAACCGCAGATATCAGTGGCGAGATTATTCCCTTTGATGGCGATATGCGTGATGCATTCGCGCGCATCGACGCATTGGTCGCCGATCTTGCCCAAAACACGGCATTTGAAGATGTTGTGGCCGTCGAGTATCCGTTGGACGCGCGGCCACAGGCATCGATATCGGGCGAGATTGTGAGCCAGGGCCGCTCCGAGAAGGCAAGTTTCCGGTTGCAGCTCAGGTTTCGGGTGACGCCAGCCAGCGACCAGGGTGAGGGGAGGATCGATGAATCTGTCTGACCTCGACTGGCGGTACATTTGCCGGTACACCGTGCTGCCCGTAGCGACAGCAGCGGTAGCTACGCTTGCGCTCGTGGCCAGCGTGTGGACGCATGGTGAGCAGCAGGAAGTCTTTGCGCAGTTCAACGCCAATCAGCACGCAATGCACAGGGATTACGATGCACTGGTCTACCGCCGGCAACTTGTTGATCGCTACCATCGTCGCTACGAGCAATTCCACGACCTTGGGTTCGTGGGCCAGGAGAGTCGTCTCGACTGGATTGCGGTATTGCGGGAGACTTCGACCGATTTGACGCTTCCGCGCGTGAGTTACGCGATAGAGCCGCAGCTCAAAGTCGTGGCTCCCGTGCAATCGATTCATGCCGGGGAGGATATCCAGATTCACCTGAGTCGATTGCAGGTCGAGATGGGCCTCGTTCATGAAATTGACCTGTTGCGTTTCTTCGACGAGCTGCAGCAAAAAGCACCCGGTCTCATCAAGGTTGATCGCTGTGATCTGACCTGGCAGGCGGAGAGTGCCGCCACGGCGGCCGTGGGCCCCAACATACTTGCCGACTGTTCCATCCTTATATTCAGTGTCATCACATCGGATGTCGGCAGCGGTGTGAGCACAACATGATTACCTGGCGCCTGGTCATACTGACAATGCTCACGTTGCCTGCGTACTCACTGGCAGACGATTCGGCAATTTATGAATCCATGGCCGGTATCAAGATCGGCCGTGTCTTCCTTGCGCCTGGAGAACGTGACCGGCTGGATCGCCGCCGGCTGAGGCCACAGGCAGAGAAGCGCGATAGTGATTCCGGCGCCGATGGAAAGTCAGCAGCGGCGCGAGTGCTGTCGTCCGCCGGCTATATCATCAGCAGTTCGGGTAAAGCTCGCGTATGGCGTGATGGTGACTTCGTCGAATCACGCCGGCAGGAGCCGCAGCGGATGAGATTCCCGGGAGATGTAAAGGTCACCCGCAGCAATTCGTCCAGGACGGCAGATGCTACCGACACGGAGGATCATAGCGAGCGCCCGAGTGAGGCCGATAGCGATGAAGAATAGCTCACTGCGTGTCCACCAGCGGGGAGCCGCGTTGCTGCTCATGATGCTTGCAGTGCTCGTAGCGGCGACAGCTATCCTCGTGACGCGGCTCGATCTGAACACCATTCGGACCCAGCGACTGACCGACACCCAGGCCACGCTCGCCCATGCTCGCGACGCGCTGATCGATTATGCCATTGTGCGGCCGGACGTCACGCCCGGCGCCCCGGCCGTGTTGCCGTGCCCGGACGTCGATGCCGGCGGTGGCTTTCTCGAAGGAGAAGCGCACGCCAGCGCATGTGGTGCAACGGGCGTTACGGTCCTGGGCCGCATACCCTGGAGAACGCTCGGCGTCCCGCCGCTCAAGGACAGCAGCCAGGCCTGCCTGTGGTATGCGGTGTCAGGATCGTACAAAGATGCCGGCGCCGCGACTGCTGCGATGGTCAATCCGGACGCCAATGGCCAGCTACAATTGGTCGGCATCGAGTCGGGTGCCGTTATCGCCGGAGCGCAGCCCGATGAACGGCCCGTGGCAATGATCATCGCGCCGATGCCAGCCATCAACGGCCAGACCAGGCCGGCGCCCGCCGCTGGCGACGAACACTGCAGCGCCAGCTACACGGCCACCGGCTTCCTCGATACGCATGGAGGAACCGGAATATCGAATGCGTCGCTCACGGGTACCACGGATGTCCTGGACGTTCTTGCCACGGCAGCGGGACACGACCCTGCTCACAATGACCGGATCTCAATGATCACTCGCGCGGACCTGGCACGCCGAGTCGAGGAGCGGCACGATTTTGATGCCAGCATGCGTGCACTGGGTCTCGCGGCTGCGCGCTGTGTCGCCGACTACGGCCAGAACAATCCGGGTGGCCCCACCGATCGACGTCTTCCCTGGCCGGCTCCGGTCGCCATGGCCGATTATCGACCAGATAACAGGTATGACGATATCGCCGGCGGGGCGATCTCTGGCCGGCTGGCGGACCTGGTGGACGACAGCAACGGTGAGACTGGCAACCCGATCGCAAGGATTCTGAACGATTGTGATCCTGCCGCTGTTCCCGAGTGGACGCCTGAGATGTTGTCATTGTGGCGGCACTGGAAGGACCACTTCTTTTACGCCGTAGCAGAATCTTACATTCCCACCGCAACTCCGGGTGGTGGTCCCCCGGGTGGTGGTCCTCCGGGTGGCGGTCCTCCGGGTGGTGGTCCTCCGGGTGGTGGTCCTCCGGGTGGTGGTCCTCCGGGTGGTGGTCCTCCGGGTGGTGGTCCCCCGGGTGGTGGTCCCCCGGGTGGTGGTCCCCCGGGTGGTGGTCCTCCGGGTGGTGGTCCTCCGGGTGGTGGTCCCCCGGGCTGTACCGACTGTTTGACCGTAAATGGTGCCGGGCAATACGCAGCTGTGATTGTATTTGCCGGTCCCAGGCTGAACGCTCTCGGCCAACTACGCAACGCGCCCCCGATTGATGCGGATACCAAGAACCAGGTGGACAACTACCTCGACGGCGCTAACGTCGCCCAGGTCCCGGCTGTGGGAGGCATTCTCAATTTCGTTTCGCAGCCAGCGAACCCGACATTTAATGACCGGCTGTTTTGCATCGATGAATTACTACTTGTGACGGAGTGTTGAATGAGACTTGGAAGCAAATCGCAATTGGGATTCTCTCTCGTGGAGCTCGCGATCGTGATGCTGATAATGGGGCTCGTGCTTGGCGGGCTGGCCATGCCGCTTGCCGTGCAACGCGAAAACGCGCGGATTCGTGACGGCGACACGCAACTCGAGATCGTTCGCGATGCCGTCGAAGGATTTGCGTTGGTCAACGGCTTTTTGCCGTGTCCAGCGACGCCGGCCAGCGACGGCTTGGCGTCCACGAGCGGAGGAGGCTGTACCGAACGGCACGGTTTTGTCCCCGCAACGACGCTCGATGTCGGCGGATCTCGTAACGGTGACAACCTGCTGCTCGATCCGTGGGGCTCGCCGCTGCGCTACAGCGTCACAGCCTCCGATGCGGACGGCAACGGCAACTGGGATTTTACGACTCCGGGGGAGATGTCGGCCGTCACAATGCCCATCCTGCAGCCCGACCTTGTGGTCTGTTCGTCGGCAACCGGCTCGTCGGCAACCGCCTGTGCCAGTGCAAATGTGACCTTGTCCGACCGAAGCCCGGTGGTCATATATTCGCTGGGCAAGGACTGGACGTCATTTTCATCGACCGATCAGCTCGAAAACGTGGGCGCAACGCTCGGTGGTGGCGCAACCGGCGCCAGCTATCCGGTCGCTGCGGACGATGTATTCGTATCGCGTGGCCGCAGCGACGGGGGCGGGAATGCGTTCGACGATCAGCTGCTCTGGCTGTCCGCAAATGCCCTGTACCGGCACATGATTGAGGCGGGTCGGCTCCCATAACTCTCTAATAAAAAAAGAGGTTTTTGATTGGCCGCAGGTGGGGCCGGGGCAATTATTTTTGCCAGCAAGGACCTAAAGTTCTGGCCGGCGAGGTCGATAACATGTCTGGACAAACTTTTTTTCGGCGCAAATATCGTGCATTTGAGTCCATCGCTGCGCCTGACTGAGGATTGAGTTGTGAATATGGAATTGACGAGTAGACGGAAACAATCTGGTTTCACACTGGTTGAAATCGCCATTGTGCTGGTCATTATTGGCCTCCTGATCGGTGGTGTTCTCAAGGGACGCGAGATGATCACCAACGCCAAAATCAAGCGAATTGAAAACGACTTCGCAGGCGTATCAGCGGCCATCTTCGCTTATCAGGACCGCTACGGTGTGTTGCCAGGCGACGACCCCAGCGCGTCAACGCGTTTCGCGGGTACCTGGGCCGCGGCCGACAACGGTAACGGCAACGGCAATATTTCCGGCGGGTGGAGCAGCACGAATAACGGCGACGAATCGCGCAAGATATGGAAACACCTGCGCGGGTCCGGCCTGATTGCAGGCCCGGTCGACAATACAAATGCGAGCTTCCAGCAGCCTAGCAATTCATTCGGCGGTCTGACGGGCATCGACCTGAACCTGTACAACCTGAGCGGTCATAACATTGTGTTCGGCGAGATCCCGGGCGATATTGCGCAGATTCTCGAAGCACGCGGCGACGACGGAGTGCCCAGTGGCGGCAGTATCCAGGCGCACGCTTCGCAAACGACCTACACGATCGACGCACGCTACGACCTGGCGTTCCGCCAGTAGCTATCGGCAAGGTATCGCGCGCCGCGTAAACGGCGCGCGAACGCAACCCTGGCCAGGTCATAACCGGAGAGCAGTGTGTCAGCTGAAGAACAGACGAGATTTCTGCAACAACTCGCAGAGGATCTGAATTCGAAAAACCTCGAGCTACCGTCCTTCCCGGATGTTGTAATCAGCATTCGCTCTGCCCTGGAGGACCCGAAATGCACCGCCGAACATCTTGCGGATGTCGTACGCACGGATCCGGTACTTGTCGCGCGATTGCTGATGTCGGCCAACTCGGCTTTTCACAATCGCGCTGGCATTGAAATCGTCGATCTAGACCTCGCGATTAGCCGGCTGGGCTTCGAGGTCGTGCGTAACACGGCGATCACCCTGGCAGTCGAACAGATTTTCAACGCTTCACAGCACAAAGAGCTGAAGGACTCAATCAAGGCGATCTGGACGTCCAGTCTTTCCCTGGCGTCGATGTGCTTTGTCATCGCGAGGAACACGGACAACCTCAATCCGGACAACGCCTTTCTCTGCGGATTACTGCACGAGGTCGGCAAGCTCTACATACTGACCAAGGCCCGTGATTATCCCAATCTCATGGGCGATCCAGAATCACTGGGCACTGTATTAGACCAGTGGTATACGAGTATCGGCCGCTCTATTGTCGAATCCTGGGGATTCTCTGACGAGATCGCAGATTCGCTGGAGTTCGAAGAGAACCTGAGCGACGACAGCGAAGCACCGGCAACGTTGATCGACGTGATTTATTCGGCCCGTCTGCTACTTGAAGACGATGACGACGAAAAGCTCGAGGCAACAGCCAACAGCGCCCCGGCAAAAGTAAGATTGAGTCTCGATACGCTTCCCGCGATCAGGGAGGCATACGACTTGCACGCGCAATCGATGCGCCAGTCGGTCAGCGGCTAAGCGCTTAACGCGGCGCTATCGCCATCCTGGCGCGCGAGTGTAGCGGGCAGGCGGACTATAATCGGGCCCAGATCAGCCATGACGGAGAGGGCGCGCAGAAATCGGTGGCGCGAGTGTTGTTGCATCTTCCCGATAAAGCAGTCCAGCGTGGTTGGCTCAAACACACTGTTCTCATCGAATTGCAACTCATCCGATTGCAGCGTGTCGTCAGACTCTTCACTGGTCAACAAAACAAGCGGCGTATCGCCGCGGCGCGATGAGAGCGCTAATTGCTTAACGACCGAGATGCTGCGCCGGTTCGGTTGCGAAAAGTCGAGCAGCACCATATCGGGCGGCGACTCACGCTTGTAAGAACCACTGCGTCGCGCACACGCGACCGCGCTTCGTCCAGGGTCCATGCGCCGAATCTCGCCCTGCAATCCCTGCTGGTCCAGCAGTTGCCGAAACGTCGCTGCCCTCTCGATTCCCTCCGATATCAACAGCAGATTCATTTTCTCGTCGTTTGGTCGCACGCCCGTTGCTCCCCGATCGACCCAATGTGCGCGATTGGCGACAGGTAGTTCGCCATCCACACCGCAACTATTGCGTTGCAGCATCCGTGCCAATACCCGCGCGCGACCGACAAAAATTGTTTTATTTAACAAATTCAGATAGTTATCGGCCCGGTGTCACAGATGTTAAAAATGTAACTATTAGGGCAGGTGCGATATTTCGAATCGGGTCGCGAAATATCGTGACTTTTGCTGGTCCTAAATGGTAAAAAAATACCGAGCGCGGTGCGAAAAACCACTTTAAAACAAGGATCTGCATGAGCGAGCGGCCGGAAAGACCGGCAACCGGGCAACCAACCGGAAGCGTCGGCAAGGCGTGGCTCGCATGAATTTCACCGGCTTCGAGTTTGTCCGGTATGCGCTTGACCTGTTCATTATGTCCTTCGGGCTCATCGTGCTCGTTTATGCGTTGTCGCGGCCCAGGGTCCGGGAGGCTGTGTTCCCGGGGACAGGAAGATTCTTCCTGATCACCGGCACCATCGCATTCGTTGTGGCCCATTGGACGCAGACGATTGCGTCGAGCATCCCGGAGGAGCTCCTGGTGGCAAAGGGCCTCGGCTTTATGAGTGGCGGGCTTCCCACGTGGTTATTCTGGACAATAACTCGCGGTTCGATCCTGTTCATTCTGATCGGCCTGTCGATGTTTATCTGGTTGCG